>Ga0326727_10000135_pt1 | contig 317987 bp, 235 predicted proteins | sample MB2enrmetagenome_FD_207643 | JGI IMG/M metagenome (GOLD analysis project Ga0326727, IMG submission 207643) | Lab enriched peat soil microbial communities from McLean, Ithaca, NY, United States - MB29MY | ecosystem: Environmental > Terrestrial > Soil > Wetlands > Peat | place: USA: New York... | reverse complement strand
GTGCCTTCGCCCGGCTCCATGATGCTTCCCACCATCACGGCGGAAAATTCCGTGAACGCATCCAGCGGGAACTGGGGTTTAGCGGCCGATGCCGCGGCCTGTGCGGTCGCGTCCCTTTCCTTCTCTTCCTGTGCAACTTCGGGCGGTGCCTGAGCCTGCAACGACGCTACGACACAAACCGCCAATAGGATCGCGCTGATCAACCGAAGCATCCTTAATCCCTCCGAGGCAAATAAAGTCGACATGCCTTCAACACTACAGAAAAAAAGCCACGCCGTAAATCGACGTGGCTTTCACGAAACGAGAGCCGAACCTACTTCTTGTTGATGACTGCCTGATTATGCGCAGCGCCGAACGAGGTCGTCGTCCCGCCATGGACCTTGTCGCCCAGGGTGGTGGTGAGGTACCCGTAGTTGCCGAGGTAGTCGCTGCCGCCGCCGAAGGTGAAGTAGAAGGACCATCCCCACTTCGGGTGATTGCCCGACGCGGCCTTCAACTTAGTCACCCAATCAATTTGCTCGCCGCTGACGCCGATGTATTGCGCGTCGAACGTGCTGTCGGCGAGGGCATACACCGTGCCTACTACCGGTTGCTGGGTGCTATAGGGAATCGAGGTCTTGAGTCCGACCATTACGGCGTCGAGCGGAAGACCGCAGCTCTTGAGAACGTGAGCCCCCGCAGCATATGGCGCACTTACGAGAAGGGATTCGTAATCGCAATATTGCGTGGATCCGTCATAACTCAGAAATCCGAAGCTATAGCTCTGCCCGAAAGCAGCGCTGCAGCCGAGCACGAGAAGCGTGATTACCGCCAAGCTTTTCAGTTTCAAGGTGTTTCCTCCTGGAAGTTTTGTTCGCGAACCCAAAAGTTAAGCAACCCAGCTAAGTGACGCTTGGCTGAGCGAGCGTAACAACATGTACTGCCGGAGAAGCTTAGCGCATTTTCAACCTAAGTCAAGCCAATTAAACCGATCCTGCCAAAAAAGTAAACCGATGCGGCGGAGGCAACCAGGAAAGCAATAGACGAGATAAAAACTTTGCGCACTTGCCGCAAAATATAGCGCTGACCAGGCAGCCCGACTCCGCCCGCAGCGGTTCAGCGGGCTAGAAAGTAATTCGCACTCCAAATTCCATCTGCCGCGGAGCGCCATTCTCATACGTGCCTGAACCGGGGAGGACCCGGTCCAGCCGCGAGGTGCAGTAAGCCGTCGCACTGCCGCAGTATCCCGCCGAACTTGCGTTGTTCAGCGCCGTGCCCGGCGCTGCGTTCAACACGCCGCTCAACTGGTTGCCCGCGCCGCCGAAGTTGGCCCAGTTGAATACGTTAAATACCGCCAGGCTGGGCTCGATCCTTACCCGCTCCCCCACCTGGAATGGCCGGCTCAAGCGCAGATCCATGGTCTTCAGCCAGGTCGCCTGCGCAAAATGGTTTGGCAGCCCCTGCCCGCCTTGAATCGTAGGCGCGTAGGCCCCCAGCGAACTCAATTGATCCTGGCGGAACAACCCGCTCGCCAGCAGCGAACTACCCGCCGGCGTCACCTGCCCGGCATACGTGCTGTCGTAATGCTGAATGACCTGGGTCAACTTGCCGGTGGAATATTTTCCCGTGCTCCCGATAAAAGTCTGCGGCAGAAGATCGCCCACCGTGCCATCGCCAGTGAGATCGCTGCGGAAGATTTCCCCTGCCACTCCGCCGCCATCCTGCTCCGGAACGCGAACACTCAGCGGCAGCGGCGAAGCCAGATGCGCGATCAGCGCCAGTCTCAACCCCTGCGGCAAGTCCGCCGTCGGCGTGAAGGTGAGCTGGTGCGTCCGGTCCAGCCCCGATGCGCCGAAATGCTTCAGGTGGGGCCTAATGTAGTCTTCCGCCACACTCATCACTGAATAGTCTCCGCCGCGGCCCTCGGGCGCGGCGATGTTGCTGCGATACCGCGAGAACGAATACGCGAGCGACACCTCCAGCCGGCGCAGGTTTCGCAGTGGATTCTCCGCCGTCATTCCGTGGTACGCCAGGTGCACGCCTTCATACCTCGATCGGCCGCTCGGAAAATACATGATGTTCGGTCCCACCGCCGGATTGACGCCGCCGAACGCCGCCGGTTGTTTATTCAACACGGAGCACGGAAACGGGCCGCAGAAGGCGCTCCCCGAATCCAGCCCCTGCCGCGCAAAGTCGGTGATGCTCGCTCCCGGCACTCTGGTCAAATAGCAATCCACCGCTGCCTGCGAACTGGCGCCGGCGTAGAGTGCCGGACCGCATCCCACCGCTCCCACCGTCGTCGTGATCGCCGATAAACCCGCATCGATGTTGAGGAATGGATTGTTGTTCGTACCCACCAGCGGCGTTCCCGCATCACCCACCAGATTGGTGTCAATCCCCAGCGGAAACTGCGTCCCAATCTCGCGCACATAATCGAAAGAGAATGTCCCGCGCTCCCCGATCTGATGCTGAATGCCCCCGCTCATGTGAACCACGCGCGGCGTCCTGAAGCCGGGCGCGAGCAGGCCGCCAAAATCCGCCAAGCTGTTGGCCAGCGAATACACGTTCTTGCCGCCCGTCACCAGCGCCTGCGTCGATTGAAACTGTGACTGCAAGTCCTGAATCAACGATGAAACCGCATTGATCGGCTGCCCGCAAATCCCGGTCGCGATGTCCACGCCGTCCACCGAATTCACCACCGATCCGTCTGGAAACAACACCGCCCCCGTCGGACACAACGTCAGGCTGCGATTGTATTGGCCATTCGACAAGCGGTTGACCCGATCCTGATAGATGTTCTGCAGCAGGAAATTGTCATAGAACATTCCCCCGCCTATCCGTACGACCGTCCGGCCATTGTGTCCCGGATCCCACGCCAAGCCCGCTTGTGGAGCAAAATCGAAGTTCGGCTGGTTGACACTCTCGCCCAGACTCTGGTGCGCGCTCAAGTCGTTGGGCAGAATCCCGAATTGATCCAGAATCAACCCCGTCGTGCACGGAGGACTCTTCACGATGGTGGTATTGATCGCCGAACAGGGCAGAGCCCCCAGGTCGCTGTCGGTGCGCCCGCTGTCGCGCACATAATTCAGGCCAATACTAATGTTGAGGTTCGGAAGCGCCTTGAACGTATCCCCTACATAACCTTCGAGACGGGTGTCGAAGTGTCCTCCGTTGGGCCGGTTGAAGGCCGAATTCTCGCTGAAACTCCCCAGGCCGTTGAAAATCGTGACCGTGCCCACCGGATAGTTCAGCGGATTGCCGGCCGCTCCCCGAGGATCGCCCGGGTAAAGCGGCAACAGGTTGGGATCGCTGTTGATCGCATTGATCACATCCAGCCCGTCGGAACTGGTCACCGACGGCCCGTAATTTCCCGGGGCAAAGAAATCTCCCTGCGCGATGCGATGAATCACTCCCCCAAAACGTACAGTGTGATACACGTTGTGAATCGTGCTGCTGTCGTAGCGCCCGAAAAGGTCGCGCTGAATGGTCTGCCGCGGGCCCGCCACGCTCGGCCCCAGCGCATACGATCCAAGCTGCATGTGGAAAGGCGCCGCAGCGAAGATCGCCGAATCCTGCAGATCCGGAGTAATCGCGTTCACCATCTTCTGATAGCCGAAGCGCGCGCTGCTCTGGAATCGTCCATGATTCCAATCCAGCCCCAGCACCGCCCCCGGAACATTGAGCTGGTTGCGGAAAGTCGACTGGCTGTCCGGCGGCCCGATCTGGTTGGCGTTGTCATACGTAAGCCGCGCAAATCCCTTCATGTTTTCGTTGAAGTTGTAATCCAGCCGCGCCGACACCATGTTCTCGCGAAAATATGCGCTCCGGAGACCTGTCCCATTGAACGCCGGGAACCCAAGTTCAATCGGCAGAACTCCATCCTGCTTGCTGCGTTCCCCGCCAATGAACAAAAACGCCTTGTCCGCGATCACTGCGCCGCCCACGCCAAATCCATACTGCTGACGGCTGTACTTTGGACTGCCCGACGGAAAGCCCGCCATGCCGGCATCCCGGTCCTGCAGGTTGCCAAAAATATTGCCGTGCCATTCATCTCCGCCGGAACGTGCCGTCACCCGCACCGCGCCCGCCGCATTCAATGACTGAAACACTTCCGGAGTCACCCGCGATACAATCACCTCGCGCACGGCCTCGGCGGGCAGGGTCAGCGTGGCCCCGCCCTTCGTCTCATCCATCGCCTCGACTTCGTCGAAATCGTAATGCGTCGTGCGTCCCAGTTGGCTCTCGATCGAGAGCGATTGCGTTCCGCCCTTTCCCGGATCGTAAACCCTGCCATCTACCACCTCTACCCCCGGCTCCAGGCCTCCTGCACTCAGAAGGTTCCGCCCGTCGATCGGCTGCACGTCGGGAACGTCACCGCTGAACCTGCTCTCCAGCCGCACCGGCCCCGGATTGATCCGTTCCAGCCTGAAATCCGCCGTGACCGCTGTACCGACCACCACCGTCACGCCGCGCTCGACCGGAAGCTTGTCCTTGCCTTCGATCCGCACCACGTAGGCGCCCGGCGGCAGCGGTTCGCTGACATACGTCCCGTCCTTGCCCGAGCGCGTCACTCCTCGCGTGTCGGTGGCCGTGGAACTGTAGAAGACCCGCGCCCCTTCCACCGGGTTGCCCACGTCATCCAGCAGTTTGCCTTGAACCGTGCCGGTGGTCGGATTCTCCGAGGTCATTTCCTGCGCGCCCAGAGACGGCGTGAGCGCAAGGAACGCGATGACAACCAGCACCGCCAGAGTCAGCGACAGCGTCAGAACTGGGGGCAGAGAACGACGAATATGCAAGCCTGAGCATTCCAACAAAGTGCCACTCTCCTGGGAGCGGAACCTCAAGTAGAACCGGGACGCGATTCCGCGTTTAAGGATCCTAGTTTGCTTCTGCAACAATCGCATGCAACTGTTTCGCTGCATTGCTTACCGCTGCATTGCTTTCCACTGCGACGACCTTCGACTGAAATGGAATAGAACAGTTTACTAGATGCGCCCACTTCACCGGGGCGATGTACGCGTTTTTCTGGCGGGGACAAACCCAAACCACGGTCCAAGCGATTCCCGTGGGCTGGTAAGGGGAAAAATGGGGGCAAAAAAAAAGGGGCCGGAAATTTCCGGCCCCTTCAGGTCTTGCGTGCAGCGCGTCTAGAAGGTGAACTTAACCCCCAGACGGATGTTGCGGCTAAGCTGATAAAACTGCGGTTGACCGTATTGGCTGCTGAGCGCAAGGGGTGCGCCGCTGAAAATAAACGGTGTATTCAGTTGGCTCTGAAGGTTGCCCGCAGGCCCTGCTGAGGCCCAAGGGGTCATGGCAGCCGCATACCAGGAAATGCCGTTGATGATGAAATTCCCGCCGGGAGCAAGGAACTGCGCTTCCGCGCCGCTGTCGATCTGCTCGTTGTAGGCGGTCACCGAATGCTGGTTGAACAGGTTCGTGAACGTCGCCGTGAAGCTTACAACCTTGCTCTCGCCCAGTTTGTAGTTCTGGGTTAGGTTAAAGTCACTCTGGATGTACCACGGAGTGCGGCGTGTGTAAGGGTTGCCGACCGTGAAGGCGCCAGTGGTTGGATCCTGCGAAACGTCTACCCATTTGCCGCGGCCCACCGGATATACGTCCCAGCCGCCAGAACCTACACCGCTGTAGCTGTACCCCGCGTCAACGTAGCTTGACACTGGGGAGCCTTGGTAGAAGTACTGGAAGAGACCAAAGTCAGTAGAGGTATGTTTGCCCTCGGCCAACTCGTAGTAGGTATAGCCCTTGAACTTGTTCGGCCGGTCGGTGGGCAGCAGTCCGCTGGAAGACCCGCCATTGTCGTTCCAGGAGAAGTACGGCTCGTCGAACGCTCGGCTGTTGTTCGGCGAATTGCGGCCGCCCAGACCGCCGTCGGACATGTCGGAACTGGTCAAGCCCGTGTAGTTGCCGCGGAAATGGCTGTAAGTGTAAGAGAGCATCCCGAACCAGTGGTGGCTGCTGGTCTTGGTCAGGCGCATTTCGAAGCCATCATAGCTGCGCGCGGCCGGGATTGTCTTGTTCGGAGGATAAAGTCCGCTTGAACTGACGCAGGCTGAAGGCGCCTCCGCGCCGTAAATGAAGTTGCAGTAGCCCAGCAGGGTGGAGTTGACGCCCTGCCCAGGATTGACGATCACGAAGGTCTCGGAACCGGTGGCAGCATTGAAAACCGATGAGTCTTCAATCGCGTGATCGAGCCGGCGACGATCCCAGCGGGCTTCTAACGCGAGGCCCTTGCTGAGTTGGTAATCGAGGCCGAACGTCGATTCGTGCTGACGGTAGGGCTTCAGGCCCGGCATGACACCTTCCTGCGAACTGCTGCAAGTGGAGCACGTTGTTGGGAAGGCCCGCAGGTTCTGGTTTTCCAGGAAGGTCAGTCCAGTTCCGCCACCCGCGGCAAAGTTGGCCTCGCTCGAAGCACTTGGACCAACGCAGTCGCGCCCAGCCGAGTTGAACGCAGGCGTAATGTCTGAGAGCGTCCCTGTATTGATGGCGTACGCGCAGTTCTGCCAGTACTGGCCGCCAAAAGAGCTGATGGCCACGTTCAGCTTCATGATGTCGTTGAACACACCATAGCTGCCGAACACCTTCATCCGTCCATCCTTAAAGACGTCCCACGCAGCACCGATTCGGGGAGCGATCTTGTCGCTCCAGGAGAAATTGATGGGTTGGCTCGGCACTCCCGGTCCGGACGGACCTTCTCCAGGGACGTACTCTCTTTCGACTCGCAGACCCAGGTTGAGGGTTACGCCGTGGCCGACCGTCCATGCATCCTGAGCGAAGAAGCCGTGATTGTAGCTGGTAGCTTTTCCGCCCGTTCCGAAGTCGTACACCGTAGCCACGCCAAACTGACCCTGACACAGGCCGTCTGGAGGCGCAACGCCAGCTTCCTGCTGCGTAGCGAGCAGTGCCGCGCAATTAGCTGTTCCCGTTGGCGTCGCCGGAGAGTAGGCCGTAGACGAACCTGCGTATCCCGCAAAAATCTGCGTGAACGGCTCGTTAAAGCCCTGCAAGATATTATTGGAAAGGCGGTTGAGCTGGTATCCGAACTTAAAGTTGTGGGTACCATGCCAGGCGCTCTTGAACCAGGCAAAATCCTCGTCAAATTGGACTGCCTTGTTAGCGTTGCGAGTTGTCAGGTTAGAGTCGAGAGCTGCGTTGATGTATCCCGTCGACTGTTGCAGCTCGGCCGGCAGCGGTGCTCCGGTCGTATCCACGCCGCCGAGGCTGTTATTCTGCCAGGCGTAAAGGTTGCCGCCCGTCGGGAAACCGAAGTCGTGGTAATTCTCGAAGTAGTACCCAAATCGGGTGGTCGAAACCAAACGCGGAGTAATCGTCCAGTCCGCACCGGTGTTGAACGTAATGTTGGGAGCCGCGTAGCCAAGGGTGTGGGCATAGGCCGACGGCGGCGTCCCGCCGCCAACCGGGCAATAATAAGGCGAGGTTGGATCACCCGACCCCGCCGATCCATAACACCCGGTGCTTGGGTTAAACAGATTTCCAACTATGTCGGAAGTCGGCAGATTCTCGCCAGCCTGACGCTGGTATTGATAGAGCCAGGAGCCAAACAATCGAACCTTCTGCGTAAGCGCGTAGTCGAGACGAGCGCTGTTGTAGTAAGTCTGCGTATTCTGACTGAAGGCAAGAAGGCCGCCGTTGATTGGACCGTAATTGACCTTGCGCTCGATATCATTCCATTCCGGATTCAAGCCAATGAAAAAGAACAGTTTGTCTTTTAGAATTGGGCCACCCAGGGTGAAACCCGGGAAAACGTCGCTGGTCTTAGGTTTGATGGGCTGAACTTGCTGTTCGACGGCATCGTTGAATGCAGGCGGAGTCCCCGGAGAACTCGTTGGATCATAGCGCTGGTAGACCGCTTGGCCGCCGTCCAAGGCCTGGTTCTCGAATTGAGCAAAAACCGAACCATGAATCTGGTTCTGGCCTTTCTTCATGACGACGTTGACCACGCCGCCGAGCGCGCCGCCGTGCTCCGCGTCAATTCCGCTGCTCTTGACCTGAACTTCCTGAATAAAGTCGAAGGGCACATTCGTATGCGAATAGCCACCAATGATGTTGGCGGTGGATTGGCCTTCGACCAGGTATGAGTTCTCAGAGTCAGACCCGCCAGCCACGGAATACCCATAGGCGTTGCCGTTGCTGCCGTTGCCCGGAGAAACGCTGCCCGTACCATTGCTCGTGCGGTTGTTGCCCATCAAAGGCTCGTTGGAGGCTGACGGAGCAAACTGGATCACCGACTGGAACGAACGCCCTTCGTGCGGAACATCGTCCAGAACGTCCGAAGTAATGTTGGTCTGCGTCGTCTCCGTGGTGACGTCAATGAGCGGAGCCGCGCCGGTCACTTCAACCACCGTACCGGCTGCGCCAACCGTCAGCGTCAGGTCGAGACTGGGAAGGTGACCAACTTCGATCACGATGCCTTCGCGCTTCAATTCCGAGAAGCCTGCGGCTTTCACCGAGATCGCATAGGTGCCTGGTGGCAGGTTCGCAAAACGGTAGTATCCGGCGCTGTCGGTCGACGCTTCTTTCTTGCCGACCAGCGACGTACCCGTCAATTCCACTTTCGCGTTCGACACCAACGCGCCTGTCGGATCCTTTACGTTACCCTGCAAGCCGCCCGTGGTTTCCTGGGCGAACGCGCCCGTCACCACCAGCGCGAGAACAAACACAAAGGTCAAAATCCGGGGAAACATGCGAACCTTAGTCATTGAATCTTCCCTCCTTCAGGGAACGAAACTCTCAACTTGTGAACCTGAACTTTTCAAATAGCGGCACGAACAACATTTCGAACTAACGCTGCGAGGACTGCACCTTCAATTTCTTCCTCAGCCGCAACGAGTAATGGGCAGAGGCTTCCAAGCAACTAAACCCGTGGTTGGGATTGTCATAGCAATTGACAATCCAAGACGGGTCTTATCGCAAGTATGCCGCGTATCCATTGCAAACATTGTATTTACGAGAAATACCGAACCTCGACTTGGGTTCGACGATCGGGCGCATGTATGGTTTTTGGTATGTAACAAATCCCAAATTCCATATTCGGTAGGCGCCGCGCTTCAGAAGGTCCCCTTGCGCGTGTAGTATCCGGCCCGATAGTGAGATTGATAGGGTCCTCCCGCAGGCGGGTTTGCCAGGTCCACCCGCAGTTGCCGGAATTCGGAATTCGAATCGCGGTTGGAGGGATAGTAGGCCAGCAGGTATTGGGTTCGCAGTTCGTCGCTGATTTTCTGAAAGGCGTCGTCCAGTTGGGCCAGCGAGTTGGCGTAATAGTACTTGCCGCCGGTGTCGGCCGAGATCTGAATCAGCGCATGTTCGCCGCCCGTGTCCCGTCCCGCGTCGGCTTCGATGGGCACGATCACGATGCTGTAGATAATCGCTTCCGCTTCCTGGGCCGTGCGCAGCGCTTCTTTGTAATCGACCTGGCTGACGGTGTCTCCGCCGTCGGTGATCACCACCATCACTTTTCTTCCCTGGCGGCGGCTGAGCGCCTGCGCTCCCAGAAAAATCGCGTCGTAAAGCGCCGTCGCCGCGCCGTTGCGCACCTTGTCGATGCCGGCGTCGATCTTTTTCAGGTCGGCGGTGAACGGCACCATCTGACTGACTTCCTCACTAAATTTGTATAAGGCAAGCCCGTCTTGCGGCCGGACAATGGCGTGCGCAAACTTGCGCGCCGAGATCAATTCCAGCGGCAGATCTTTCCTCGTGCTCAGGCTGGTGTCGATGGCCAGCACGATCGATAGCGGCAACGCCGACTCTTTGCTGAAGATCGCGATCTTCTGCTCTTTTCCGTCTTCCTTCAGCAGAAAATTTTCCTTCTGCAGATTCGTCACCGGAGCCCCGCGCGCATCGGTCACGGTCACAAAAACGTTGACCAGTTTGACGTCGACTTTGAGGGTGGTTTCGGGCTCCTCCGCCCGCAGGGGGGCGCAGGCGCCGATGACGACCGGGACGACGAGCAGAACGAAAATGAACGGGCGGATGCGCTTAGTCACGAGATTCCAAGGGCTCAAAAGACTCAGTCGTTATGATGCGGATTGCTCCTCCGCTGTGCCCGGCGGGCGTCGAATTTCTTCCGGAAACGGCTCTCCGTCGGCCCATACCGCGCCATCCTCAAAGTGTTCTTTCTTCCAGATGGGCACGGTTTTCTTGAGGGTGTCGATGATCCAGCGAGATGCCTCAAATGCGGGGGCCCGGTGCGCCGCAGCCACTACGATGAGCACGCTGGTCTCTCCGATCTGCAGTCGGCCCAAGCGGTGGACGATGGACACTGCTGGCACCGCGAAACGCGTCCGCGCCTCCGCCGCCAGAGATTCCATCTGCTGCAGCGCCATGGCTTCATAGGCTTCGTAGTCGAGGTAGAGGGTGCGCCGCCCTCGGGTATGGTCGCGCACGACGCCTTCGAAAATCACAAGCGCGCCGTCGGAAGAACGCTGCAAACGCGCAGCTACGGCATCGGCATCGATACGCTCACGGACAATCCGGACTTCGTTCAGGACCTTTTGCTCAACTCTCTGAACTTGATCATCTCCGTTTTCTGGCAGCCCGCCGCTCACTGGCGGAAGAAAGCCGACTTCATCGCCGTCGCACAGGGCTCGCTCGGCGGCTGCATATTCCCGATTCACCGAAATCGCCAGCGACGGCATCATCGCCTCGAATTGCGGGGCCTCTTGCGAGTAGCGGATAAGCACGTCGCGCACCCGCGCCTCTTCGGGCAGATCCAGCGTCTCGCTGGACCGTCCCAGGACATCCTTCAGCACTCCAAAAAAAAGCACGCCGATTTTCATTTTTCGTTCGCCGTTTTCGTTCTTTCGCTTCTTTGAGACGGGGGTCGCCCGCGCGGCGTCACCAGTGTAGCGCGCCCACATCCCGCGGGACCTGTCCCATGGAACGATCAGCGGAGTAGCTTTCCCGCGCCAGGGTCCATCGATCGTTCAATTACCTCCGTAATCGTGCATTAGGTCACTTTCCCGCTTAGTCTAATGGCCAACACTTCAATATTGAGAGGAGGCTGTTATCGCTACCGTCGCTCAAACTGATGCCAGCCGCAGCGCGTCCGCCCGGTCCTTCCTTCACAGCCTCAATATTCTGGTCAAGTACACACGTCTCTATGGGGTGAACCACAAACGCACCGAGGGCCAGTTCGAAACCGCCTGGACCGAATTGCAACAGGCGCTGCCCAAGAGTGGTGACACTGGCTTTCTGCTCGGCGTCTCCGATAACAAACTTCTGCTCGATGGTATTCCCCTCGAATCGGGGCAGGCCGAGCGCAGTTTCGCCCAGTTGCTGAATGCCGCCGGGCTCTCGAGCATTCTGTTTTCCAACAAAGTTACGCTCGACGATTTCACCCGCCTGGTGCGCGCCTTCGCCATGGGCGGATCCAAGGCGCAGGATTTCGCTAAGCAGATTAAGGAAACGCTCGGCGACAACAAAGATTCCTCGATTCGCATCAATGAAGTCAAGTTCGTCGCCGCCGATCCGTCGACCGGCGAATATTCCATCGCCGCGCAACTCGCGGCCCAGGCGCTGGGCCCGGAGTTCAAGGACTGGCTGAACGATCCTCAGAAACTTCTGCAGTTGATTCTCGCTGCTCAGGGAGCGACCAACGGCGGTGGCGGTGGCGCGCCCCTGGGCAGCGTGCCCAACGTTCCCATTTCCGGCGCCGCGGCTCTGGCGGGCGTCCCGGCATCGTCAGGGCCCGCATCCTCGTCCCTCGCATCGTGGACCGGGGGCGTCGTAGCTTTACAGGAAGAGGAAGTCATCCAGACCATTCGCCTGCTGACTCATTTTGGCCAGGCGATGCAGGATCCCAACGCTTCCCAGGAAAATCTGAAGGTGGAACTGGGCAAGGCTCCCGAAGGGGCTAAAGTCAATCTGGCGCAACTGCTGGAGAGTCTGGCCTCGCAGGCCAGTCATAACATCCATAATGACGGCAATGACACGCCGCTGCTGATGAAGGCGGCCGAGAGCATGGCCATCAAGTTCGCGCTTGATCGTTATGAACGCGGCGAAGTCAAGGTCAACGCCGTGCACGAGATGATGGAGCACATGAGCCGGCAGATGGACACGCTCCGCCAGATCCTGCGGGTTCAGGAAGACAGATTGTCCAAGGCGGGAGTTCTGGTTGAGTCTCACGCCGACATTCTCGACCGGATGTTCTGGGCCGAAATTCCCGAGGCGGGGAAGAAAAGCGTACTGCTTTCGAGCGAAGCCACCTGCGTGCCGCCGCGCAATGTTCGGCAGTTTGTCGAGCTTCTGTTTGATCGCGACGATAATGAAATCGCCGCCAAGATTCTCGCTAACTATTGCAGCGGCCTGGAGGCTGCGGATGCCGAACCAAGGCGCAAGACCGCCATCGGACTGGCTCAACTCGCCGATCTTTACGCCACCGCTCCCGATGAGGTGATGCCCAATGCCCTGGCCATGATCGGCGAGCATTTGAGCAAGGTGACCGATAGCGAGATCCAGAGCCTTCTGAGCGCTGCGTTGGCGCGCTTCGGGCAGGAGGCGTGTGCCCGCAAGAAGTACAAAGCGATTGCCGAGCTTTGCTACGTGCTGGAACGAGTGGCCCACCAAAGGCCGGAACTGGTCCAGGATCTCCGGTCCCGGGTCGGCATCGAAAACCGCCTGCCCGAGATGATCGAGGAGGCCATCAACGCGCCTCAGGTGCCGGAAGAACTGGTCAACGTTCTGCAGCAGCTTCCCAAGAATTCCGTCGAGCACCTGGCCGACCGCTTCTTCCGCGCCCAGAAGCGAGTGGAGTGCGACCGCATCGTCGAACTTGTGGGCGAACTGGGACAGCCCGGCGTCGACGATCTGCGACAGATTCTGCGTACCGGCCAGCCTCGGCAAGCAGCTTCCACGGTCGGCCTGTTGAGCCGGCTTGCCGTGACCACGCTGCTCGATTTGCTGCCCGCCCGCATGGGCGAGTTCAACCGCTTTTATCAGGATGTACTGGTGCGCCAGATCGCCTACGGCGCTGCACCCGACCGGGGTCGCACCCTGGTCGAACTGCTCGAACTGCTCGACACGCACATCCTGCCCGAAGCCATCGACGAGATCGGCATGAGTCAGGATCGCAGCGCCAGTTCCAGCCTGATTGCGCTGGCGACGTCCGGCGAAGCGCACAACCGGCCACCGTTCGTGCAACTGAAAGCGATCGAGTCGCTCGGACGCCTGCGCGAACTCGAGGCCATCCCGGTTCTGCGCACGATCGCCGAAGACAAAAAGCTGTTTGGCTATAGCCAGCACCGCGAGTTGCGGATCGCGGCCATTCAGGCGCTGTCGAAGATCGATCCGCGCTACGGCACCCAGGCGCTCGCCGAGAGCGGCTTCGAGGCCGGCGAACTTGCAATCATTCCGCTCGATTCCGGCCCCGGATGTCCCTGGGTCCGACAGCGGCGTTACGAACGGATTGTCCTGCCCCGCACTCTGTCCGCCACGCTTTCGAGTTCCTGGGGAAAATCGAATATCGTGATGCGCGAGATGAGCCTGGGCGGTGGCATGGGCACGCGCAGTGACAACCTGCGCGTCGGCTCGGAGGCGCACATTGAAATCTCGCTCGGCGTGAAGAAGATCAAAGGCGAAGTTCTGCTCCGCCGCGCCCGCGTCAATGAGATTGGTTTTGAATTCGTCAGCATGGATCTGGACAGCCGTTACCGGCTCCGCCGGATACTGGTCGAGGCCTTGCAGAGAGTGCCCGACAACCACGATTCGAACTGGGACGGCGAACGGAAGATATAGCGTAGTTCTCTGTTCCCGGTTCTCAGTTCTCAGTTCTCAGTTCTCAGACAGTGCGATTTCAGTTCGACCGCGCCAAGAAAGATCCTGGGTTCTTTCGCTCCTCGCTAGCGCCTAAGAGAATGCACGCGGCTTCACGACCCGAGTTAGCACAAAAAAGCCCCTGCTTAGGCAGAGGCCTTTTCGAAAACATCCAAACCACAAACTCGTTTATGCCACCTTCACAAAGATAATAACCAGGGTGAACAGCACCAGGGACTCGATAAAGGCGAGTCCAAGAATCAACGCGACCATGATTCCAGGACGCGCCGCCGGATTGCGGCCCAGCGAATCGCAGGCCGACCCCGCTACTCTTGCCTGCCCGAGTGCCGCCAGTCCCGCCGCCAATGCAATCGCAAAACCGGAAGTCAGCGCCACCCAGTTGGTGCCCGCGACCGCTCCTGTCGTGCCTTGCGCAAACGCCGGCACTGCCATCACCGACGCTACCAGCATCATCAACATCAACATCGCGAATTTCCGCATCCTGTTTCTCCTCTATGAATTTGCCGCCAGGAGGTGGTTGACGCCGCGCTTCTATGAGCCGGCGCCCTCACGCTGAACGACAGTTGTCAGTAACCAGTACCCGGTACCCAGAAAAAACGCTTCGCCGCCAACTGGGTACTGAATACTGGGTGCTGATCCTCTAGTGTTCCTGCCCCGTCGCCTCGCCCAGATAGACACAGGCCAGCAGCACAAAAATATAAGTCTGGATGAACGACACGCCGATATGAAGCCCCTCAAACACGACCGGAATACCCAGCGGAATCAGCGAAAAAAATACCAGCGTGACCATTTCTCCGGCAAACATGTTGGCGAAAAGACGGATGGTCAGGGACATGACGCGGGCGGTGTGGCTGAATATTTCAATCGGAAACAGCATGACCGGCAGCAGCACCCGCATTACCAGCGGCATTTCCTTGTCCTGCGGGCCGATGAAATGTTTCAAATAACCGATGGGGCCGTTCTCGCGAACCCCCTGCACGTGATAATAAAACCAGGTCAACAGGGCGCAACCGAGCGGAACAATCGGCACCGCTGTCGGCGATTCCAGTCCCGGCACCAGACCAATCAAATTACACGTCAGGATGAACATGCCGAGCGTCACCAGATAAGGCACATACTTCTGGCCATGATGGCCAACTACCTCATCCGCCATGTCGCTGACGAATCCGTGAATCCCTTCCATGGTGTGTTGCAACCCGCCCGGACGCTCCACGGAAAGGCGCAGGCGCACGGCAACAAAAAACATCGTGAGCAGCAGCACCACCAGCAGTTCCATGGCAAAGCTATTCGAGATTGGAGCCGCTGGATGTTTGGGATGAATATGCAGCGCCTGCAGCAACGCCAACACTTGCGGGCCGAAGAGACGATTCAGGAATGCGGTAAACGTCAGTTGTTCCATTTTAAGACTTTAAGGATCTAGAAAAAGGATCCAGCAAGCTAGTAATTTGAAAAATTCGGCCGCAGCGTCCGGGCTTACGGCACCCGCCGAAACGCCGCGTACCCTTCCCACGCCGCTTCGACCATGAGGGCTGCCACCGGCACGCACAGGCCCCAGAGAAAACCGCGAAACGCCAATGAAGAACCTTTGAATATAGCATAGGCGACCGCCGCCACCAAACCGTAGCGCACCATGAAGCGAAAGATGATCCAGCCACCTTTCTCCCGGCTGTTGCGGTCGACAATGCGATCGGCAAGCGCTTCGACGCCCCGCGTCAGAGACCGAAAATTAACATATGAGACCAGCGCTCCGAAGGCAAACCCCATCGATCCGGACCAGCGGTAAATCCAGAACACCGGCCCGAGCAGCAGAACGCTGACCACCAGAATGTTGCGCAGCACGCGAGGAATGACGCGGTCGTAAGTTGACAGATCGTCGGCTGACACATCATGGGCTGACACATCTTCGATCGCGTGATGGTCGAGATGCTCGGACTCACTCATCACTCATCATTCAACTTTGTAGGAGTATCTTTGTAGGCACCGACGGCCATCCGTATCATCTGCCAAAATCCAACCACCGCGCCAAACAACAGTCCCACCAGATAGAGCCACTTCGTGCGCAGCCAATAGTCGGCCAGTTTGCCCAGGAAAAGTCCCAGCAGGATCGCTGCCGGAATCATGAAGCCAATCTCGGAATAGCGGGCAAGGGAGACGAAAGGATCTTTCTTCCGCGGAGACGAATCGGGCTCCGGGCTGGGTTTGATGGCCATTGGGAGGAATTCTAAACCAAGGCGCCCGCTCTCACTTCAATACAGCAGCCACGTGCGGCGACTGCACAATTCCCAGCGACCAGTTCACGCTGCGAATAAAAGGCTCGGGATAAACTCCGATCACGATGGTCGCCAGCGCCGCCACGCCCACCGCGCAACGCATTCCGATGCTGACTGGCAAGCGCCCAGTCTCCATGGGCGCGCGCATCAGCATGGCGTTCGCAATCTTCAGGTAGTAATAAAGTCCGAAAAGCGAATACAGCACGCCCAGCGACGCCAGTCCGTAATGCCCGCTTTCGATCAGGCTCAGGAAGATGTAGTACTTGCCCAGGAAACCGGCCGCGGGCGGAATGCCAGCGAGCGACAGTAGAAACAGCAGCATCAGCGTGGCTTCGACGGGGGCGCGCTTGTAGAGTCCGGCCATATCGTCGAGCTCGTCGCCAATCACGTTGCGCTGCCGCAACGACGTGATCACAGCAAACGCCCCCAGGTTCATGAACGTATAGACAAGCAGGTAGATCAGGATTCCCTTGAAGCCATCGAGAAACGCCGCGCTGCCCAGTTGCGAAGTTCCCATCGCGACGAAAGCCAGCAACATATAGCCCACATGCGCAATCGAGGAGTAAGCCAGAAGCCGCTTCGTATTCGTTTGCGTAAGCGCCGCGAAGTTGGCGCCGGTCATGGTCGCAATCGCGACGATCACAATCACTGGTACGTAAACCGATCGCAGCGGCCATAATCCAAACAGCAAAATGCGGAACAGCATGGCCCAGGCCGCCGCTTTCACCGCCACCGACATGAAACCGGTAATGCTGGTGGGCGCACCCTCGTACGCGTCCGGCGCCCATTGATGAAATGGGACGGCGGCAATCTTGAACAGCAATCCCACCATGGTCGTCAGCAGCGCAATCACGACCACCGGATTGTGAGGACTCTGCGCCGAGACCGCGCGCGCAATGATGCCCAGGTTGGTGGAACCGGCGATGCCGTAGAAAAGGGAAAGGCCGTAGGCAAAGATGCCGGACGAGAAGGCGCCCAGCAGCAGGTATTTCAACGCCGCTTCGTTGGAGCGCCGGTCGCGACGCAGGAAGCCGACCAGCACATAAGTGGAGATCGCCATCAACTCCAGCCCGATGAAAATCAGCACGATGTCGATACCCGCCGCCATGCACATCATGCCCACTACGGAAAGCAGCAGCAACGAGTAATACTCTCCGTGGTGCTCATTTTCCACATCGAGATAGTGAACCGAAGCGAGTATCGAGATCGCCGCACCCGCCAGAAACAGGTACCAGAAATAGATGGCGAAGCGGTCCACCAACAGGGAGTTATAGAATCCCAACAGGCCCCTCGCCGGCAGCATCGACTGAATTTGCCATACGCACACAGCCGAAAACAGCACGCCGACAAAAGCGCCCAAAGCGTTGATCCATTTCCATCCCCGTGGAACCATCAGGTCGATCAGCAGAATGCCGAGCGCAAAAATGGTAAGTTCCACCATCGGCAACATCAACCGGTAATCAGTGGAGAGGCTTCGCACTCAGTTGCTCGCTTTCAATCGTGCCGCAGTCAGCCCAGGTTTCGATACAACAAGGTTCGAGCCAACCTCGTCCGAGCCAACCTCGTCCGCTGCGGTGGGACCCGGCACAGGCGCAACCTGAGCATTCACCGCCGCGTTCGCATTGGACTTATCGTGAATGTTCTGGACAATCTGATTAACCGGCTGTTCGAGAATCTGGAAAAACGGCTTCGGATACAATCCAATCCAGAGCGCCATAATGATGAGCGGCACAAATGTCAGGATTTCACGAGGCGTAAGGTCGTGCAGCTTTTCATTCTTCGCATTCGTGACCGTCCCGAAAAAGACACGCTGGTAGAGCCAAAGTAAATAAGCGGCCGCTAGCACTACGCCCGGCGCCGCCCACGCCGCCCACTTCCAGTTCGCGGTGAAGGCTCCCTGCAGAATCGTGAACTCGCCGACAAATCCATTCAGCAGCGGCAATCCCATCGACGAGAGGAACATGATCATAGTGATCGTCGCGTAGATGGGCATTACGTTCGAGATGCCTCCATATTCGGCGATCTCGCGCGTGTGCCGCCGCTCATACAAAATGCCGACGATCAAGAAGAGCGCGCCGGTCGAGATGCCGTGATTGATCTGCTGCAGCACTGAACCGGTCAAACCAGCGGAATTCAGCGCGAAGATTCCGAGCGTGCAGAAGCCGAGGTGGCTCACGGACGAGTACGCTACCAGCTTCTTCATGTCCTTCTGCATCAGCGAAACCAGCGCGCCATAAATGATGCCAATGAGCGAGAGGACGATGACCCAGTTCTGCACTCTGGGATGCGACACCACCGAGGGGAAGAACGGCAGCGAGAAGCGTACGAACCCATACGTCCCCATCTTCAACAAAACACCCGCCAGAATGACGGAGCCGGCGGTAGGCGCTTCCACGTGCGCATCCGGCAACCAGGTATGAAACGGGAACATCGGAACTTTGATGGCAAATCCAATAAAGAACGCGACAAAGAGCCAGATTGCAATGTTGAAGGGAATGAGTGGCGCCGTCTTATAAAGCTCGGGAATGCTAAATGTGAATACCTGCGGATTACTAACCGTGTGGTGATGAAAATATAGATACAGGATGCCGAGCAGCATCAGAACGGAGCCCAGAAGGGTATACAAGAAGAACTTGATGGCCGCATAAAGCTTGCGCGGACCGCCCCAGATGCCGATCAGCAGATACATGGGAACCAGCATCGCTTCCCAGAAAACAAAGAAGAGGAAAAAATCGAGCGCCATGAAGACGCCGAGCATTCCCGTCTGCAACACCAGGAACCAGACGTAGTATTCCTTTACGCGATTCTCGATGGCGGTCCATGAAGACAGAATCGAAATCCAGCCGAGCAGCGTAGTCAGCATGATCAGCAGGAATGAGATGCCGTCAATCCCCAGGTTGTAACCCGCGCCAATCGAGGGGATCCAGTTGTTGGGAGTGCCTTCGAGGAACTTGAAGCCGGGCTCGAAACGCTGCGCCCAGAACATCGGCACCAGCGGCAGCGAGATCAGGAATCCGCCGAACGCGAAGAGGTTCGCAATCCAGCGAATCGCGTTCTTGTTCTCTTTCGGGACAAACAAGAGAGCGAGCGCGCCCACCAGCGGCGTGAAGAGAATAATCGAAAGTATGTGACTCTGCATAAGAGCTCTTAGCTGTTAGCTCTTGGCCCTTGGCTTCTAGCGAACCACTGAAAGCCAATAGCTAAGAGCCGGCATTTCACTTCCATACGTAATACACGCCAAATCCGAGCAAGCCCGCGACCATCACCAGCGCGTACCACTGCACCAATCCCCATTCGAACAGCCGAGCGGGGTAGGAAATCATGCGCGCCAGAATCGCCGGCCCGTTGACTCCGACGCCGTCAATGATCCACTTATCCCACCAGGTCGAGATCGTCGCGATCGCCTTTGTTACCCAGCCAACATCATTGACGGCTCCATCGATGACCTTGGCATCGAACCACGACGACGCCTCGCCCGCGCCCATCACGCCCAGGCGGACCTTGCCTACCTTGCGGCGTCCGGTGAAGACGTAGTCGTAGCCCTCATCGACAAACCACTTGTTATAGAGCAGCTTGTAGAGTGGGGGAGCATCGACAGCAATGGGCTCCTTGTAGCCTTTGGCCGCCCTCGCATACGAGTGCCGCGCCATTCCCCAGCCCACGCCTGCCGCCGCCAGCGACAAAAACATCAGCGCGTACTCGGTCTTGTCGGTGTGCTCGGCTTCCTTTTCGCCCGCCGCCAACTGCGCCGACTTCCCTTCCTCGACTAATACGACCGCTTCCCGGGCGAACACGGGTTCGAGAAACTTCTCGAAATGCGCCGAACCGCCGAGGCTATGCGGCCAACTCAACCATCCTGCACCAATCGAACACAGCGCCAGGATCACCAGCGGCACGGTCATCGACTTCGGCGACTCGTGTACGTGGTGCTCGGCTTCGTGACTCATGCGCGACGGACTGTAGAAGGTGAGATACATCAGCCGGAACATATAGAACGCCGTCATCAGCGCCGTTCCATAACCGACAAACCACAGGATGCGATACGCGCCACCCTCGGATGCCCAGGTCTGCCACAGGATTTCGTCTTTCGAGAAGAACCCCGCGAACGGAAAAATTCCAGCGATGGCCAGCGTGGCGACCAGCATGGTCCAGTGCGTGGTCGGAATACGCCGGCGCAAATCACCCATGTTGCGCATGTCCTGCTCGCCACTCATGGCGTGAATCACCGAGCCCGAACCGAGGAAGAGGAGTGCCTTGAAGAACGCGTGCGTGAACACATGGAAGACGCCCGCCGCAAAAGCGCCGACGCCGAGCGCCAGGAACATGTATCCAAGTTGCGAGACGGTGGAGTAGGCCAGCACACGCTTGATGTCGTTCTGCACTAAGCCAATAGACGCGGCGAACACGGCCGTGAGCGCCCCGACGATGGCAACCGTCTTCATCGCCGTTGGCCCCAGCACGAACACGGCATTCGAACGCGCCACCATGTATACCCCCGCCGTGACCATGGTCGCGGCGTGGATCAGCGCCGAAACCGGCGTGGGACCTTCCATAGCATCGGGCAGCCAAATATAAAGAGGAATCTGCGCCGACTTGCCGCAGGCTCCAATAAACAACAGCAGGGCGGCGGCGGTGAGCACTGGATCGCCGATGGCGAAATGACCACCGCGCGCCTGCACGTTAATGTCGGTGAAGCGAAACGACCCCAGATACCAGGCCAGCGTGAGCGCGCCCAGAATGAATCCGGCATCTCCGATGCGGTTCACGATAAACGCCTTGTTGGCCGCGGTCGAAGCCGAGTTGCGATGAAAATAAAAGCCGATCAGCAGATACGAGCACAAGCCCACGCCTTCCCATCCCACAAACAGCATCATGTAGTTATTCGCCAGGATGAGCGTAAGCATGGCAAACATGAACAGGTTCAGGTATCCGAAGAAGCGGTAATAACCGCCTTCGTGGGCCATGTATCCGGTCGAGTAGATGTGGATCAACATGCCCACGCCGGTGACAAAGAGCAGCCAGATGGAAGAGAGCGGATCCAGCAGGAAGCCGGCGTCAGCGTTGAAGGAAGCGGTCGTCCCGTCGCGTTTGACGAAGTTCAGATGGCCGTCGCCGCTGCCTAGCCAGGTATAAAGAATCTTCTCAAAAGGATGCCCCGTGCCATGCGCGAAGTGGGTGTACTCGACCACCGTAAAGCAGGCGAACAGGAACGCAACGACAACCGCGCCAACGCAGACTGCATTGACCGTGGCCTTCTGCAGTCGCCGCCCGAAAAAAAACATGATCACGGCGCCGAAAGCCGGGAAGAGCGGGATAAGGTAGATGTGGTTTAAGAACATGTCGTTGGTCGTTGGTCGTTCCCTGCCGCTATTCGTTGTTCGTCGCTCGCTCGGCTCCTCGCACAAGCCGACCGCGAAAATCGAACGACGAACAGCGCCCCTCTACCATTTCAACAAATCAATCTCATCAATGTTGACCGTCTCCTTATTGCGGAAGAAGGCAATCAATATGCCCAGACCGGCGGCGGCTTCGGCGGCGGCGTCCACTACGATAAAAATGGCGAATATCTGCCCATGCAGATTTCCCCACATGCGCGAGAACGCCACCAGGTTCAGGTTCACCGCATTCAAAATCAGTTCAATCGACATCAGCACAATCACCACGTTGCGGCGCGTAAGCACACCGATCGCGCCCAGCACGAACAGTGCCGCCGCCACAACGAGATAGTGAAGCGTGGTGATAGGAACCATAAAACCGTCGTTCGTCGTTCGCTCTTCGTCGTTCCCTGTTCGTCGTTCGCCGACCGGCGCGCTGCTGGTCTTGCGAACAGCGATCCGCGAACGACCAACTGCTAAATCTTTTTCTTCGTCATAATCACCGCCCCCAAAATCGCCACCAGCAACAACAGCGAGGCGATCTCGAAAGCGAACGTATATTGGCCCATGCGGCCGGCTTCTCCGTAAAGCAGCGAGGCGATCTGCTGGGTGTTGGTTGACTCCGGCAACGGCATCAGGCGATCCCGGAACATATCGTTGATGTGGCTGCCCTTGACGATCGCGGACGCGAACAACACCATCAAGGCGCTAGCCGCAGCTAATCCTACCGGCCACATGCGATTGAAGGCCCGCTCTTTCGACGAGCGTTCGATGTTGACCAGCATGATGACGAACAGGAACAGCACCATGATTCCGCCGGCGTAGACAATAATCTGCACGCCAGCCACGAACGGGGCATACAGCATCAGATAGAGGCCCGCCACCGAGAGCAGAGTGATGATCAGGGCGAGCGCCGCGTGCACCGCATTCCGCCGCGTGATAACGAACACGCCGCTGAGGACCGCCATCCCCGCCAGAGCATAAAAGAACCACGGCGTAGCTACCGGAGCCATGCCCGAGTTGATCGAAAGCGCCGAATTGAGTGCGGGGTTCATGGGAGGATCACCCCTACGATCGCCGTCAGCAGCAGCACGCCGAGCGAAATCGGCAGCATCACTTTCCATCCGATCCTCATCAGTTGATCGAAGCGGTAGCGCGGCCAAGTCGCGCGATACCAGATGAAGAGGTACATGAAGACGGCAACTTTGAGGACAAACCAATATACGTAATCGATGCCTTCGCGGAATCGTGCGGCTACACTCGTGTCCGCCGAACGGCCGGCAACTGCGATCACCAGAAGCAGCAGCGCGATGAACGCGAGCAGCGCCGCGAAAACCGCCAGCCCGATGCGCTGAATCCTGAAAAACGAGTGCGCCGGCATCCGCGCCACGCCGATCATGGCAATCGCCGCCAGGCCGCCAAAGGTGAGGCCGGGGAACAGCGAGAAGATGAAGTCCCACGCGGGCGCGTGCAGCAGGTTCGGAAAAGGACGCATCCATCCGCCCAGCCAGAGCGTGACCGCGATCGACGAAACGGCGATCATGGCCGCATATTCTGCAAGCATGAAGAGCGACCAGCGCAGCCCGCTGTATTCGGTGTGATATCCGGCCGTCAACTCCGACTCGGCTTCGGCCATGTCAAAGGGCGCGCGGTTGGTCTCGGCAACCATGGCGATGGCGAAAATCACAAACGCGAGAAAGCCCAGCGGGAAGAACTTAAAGATGAACCAGACACCCTGCTGCTGCTGCGCCTGAACAATCCCGATCATGCTCAGCGTTCCGGTGCCGCTGGCGTTGAGGCTGGTCATCAGGACCGCCGAGACCACGGCCAGTCCCATGGCGACTTCGTACGACACCATCTGGGCACTCGACCGCAGCGCGCCAATTAAAGGATAGTGCGAATTCGACGCCCATCCCGACACGACGATGCCCAGTACGCCCAGCGACGAGACTCCCAGCATGAACAGGATGCCAATGTTCATGTCGCTCACGGCCTGCGACGGGCCAAACGGAATCACCGTATAAACCGTGAACGCCGCCAGCAGTCCAATCAGCGGAGCCACCCAGAAGACGAACTGGTCGGCTTCGGCGGGAATGATGTCTTCTTTCAGCATCAGTTTGAGGGCGTCCGCAAAAGGCTGCAGCAATCCATGCGGGCCCACCCGCATGGGGCCGAGGCGAATCTGGAAGTGCGCCAGCGCCTTGCGCTCGATCCAGTTCATGCAGATCACGGCCACCGACACGCCCGCGAAAATGATGAGCACGTAAATCAGGGCCCAGAACTGGCTTCCCGCTTCACCCGGCGTAACCGTACTCCCGAGATACGACATGATGAAATTCGGCATCAGCGGTCCACCTCGCCGAGCACGATGTCAATCGTCCCGATGACGGCAACCACGTCGGCCACAAGCAAGCCGCGCACCATCACGTCGAGCGCCTGCAGATTGACGAACGATGGCGGCCGCACCCGCAGGCGGTAGGGCTGCGTCGAACCGTCGCTGACGATGAAGTATCCCAGTTCGCCTTTCGGCGCTTCGATGGAATGATAGATTTCGCCCACCGGCGGCTTGATCACCTTGGGCACCTTGCCCATAATCGCCCCTTCCGGGATGCGGCTCACAGCTTGCTCGATGATGCGCATCGACTGCCGCATTTCTTCCATGCGGACAAGGTACCGGTCGTAGGTGTCGCCGTTCGTGCCAACTGGAATTTCGAAATCGAATTCGGAGTAAGCCGCATACGGCTGCGCTTTTCGCAAATCCCATTTCACGCCGCTGGCCCGCAGCACGGGTCCGGTGACGCCGAGCGCGATTGCGTCCGCGCCGGAAATCACGCCAACGTTTTTTGTGCGCTCCAGCCAGATGCGGTTGGTGGTGAGCAGCGTTTCGTATTCGTCGATCTTCGGCGCGAAAAAAGTGAGGAAGTTGTTTACGTCCTTTTCGAAGCCTGCATAGGTTTCATACTGGCAGCCGCCGATGCGAAAGGCATGCGTAGTCAGGCGGGCGCCGCAGTATTTTTCGAAAATCTTAAGGATCTCCTCCCGATCGCGAAAGGTGTAGAACAGCGGCGTCATCGCTCCGATATCGAGGGCGTGCGTGCCCAGCCAAAGCTGGTGGCTGGCGATGCGGTTCAACTCCGTCAGGATCACGCGAATGTACTGCGCGCGCGGCGGAGCCACCACATTCAGCAACTTCTCGACCGCTTCGCAGTATCCCAGCCCGTTCGACACGGCAGCGCAATAGTCCATCCGGTCCACGTAGGGATTGAACATCGTGTAGGTGCGGTTCTCGGCAATTTTTTCCACGCCGCGGTGCAGGTATCCGATGACGCACTCGGTGCCGAGCACTCGTTCGCCGTCAAGCTTCAGAATCACGCGCAACACGCCATGCGTCGCCGGGTGCTGCGGACCCATGTTGATGATGAGTTCGTTCGAATCGAGGTACGGCTTCTCGGCGGTCTCCAGATCGAGGTGGGAGCGCTCCAGGGCGGAACGATTGGAAGCATCCGAACTCAAAAGTGCGCGGCTTGAGACTTCGTTCGTTTCCGCGCTCATTGGCCGCTCTCGATTCCAAGGTTGATTTGCACCCACTCTTTGTCTTGCTGCAGGATGCCGTAGTCTTTGCGAAGTGGGTGGCCTTTCCAGCCGTCGGGCAACAGAATGCGCTTCAAATCGGGATGCCCGTCGAACTGGATACCGAACATGTCGTAGACTTCGCGCTCCAGCCAATTTGCGGTGGGCCAGATGGAAACGCTGGACGCGATCGAAGCGCCGTCGGCAATCTGCGTTTTCACCCGCACCCGCTCATTTCGCGGAAAAGAATAGAGAATCCAGATCACGTCGAACTGTTTTTCGCGCTTGGGATAATGCGCGGCCGTGATATCGACGCAATAGTCAAACTGCTCTTCCTCGCGCAGCAGTCGCAAAATGTCGGGGATCAGCGAGCGGTCCACGGCAAGATAGTTCTGTCCCAGATAAGTCAGCGGGTCGAGGCCTGAACCGTACTGGCTGCGGTATTTTTCGACCATCGGCGAAGTCCATGGCAAGGGGACAGGACCCGCCGGCTTGGCTGGAGCCGCCGGCTTAGCAGCAGGCTTGGCCGGTTCGCCGGATGCCGTAGGCTTTTCCGCCGTGGGTTTTTCCACCAGCGCCTTCTTCTCGCCGTCCGGCGGCGGTGGTGTTGGATCAGGCGTTTTGACTTCCTCGGCCATGCTGGGTCTATCGTTCCCAAGCTCTTGCTGCAAGAGCCGCACAGGTCTCGGGAAACTTTCACTTCTAACATCTGGTGGCGTCACCGTCAATGACTGACATCACAGGATTGTCATTTCATCAATGACGGCGCATGGCCGACAGCAAAAAAGTGCTCCACTAACGCCGCGCTACCTGAAAACTTTCGACCAGGTCGCGGATGCGCAACGCGTCGCCTTTGCGATGACCATGACTCGTGATTGGATCGGTGCCGCCGGTCGACTCGATAACAATGTCGGACCAGAACACACCGGTGGAGATCTTGACGGAAGCTACCTGCAGAATCGAAATGCTTTCTTCGCTGCTGCCGAAGAAACGACGCTTCACCCGGCTGACGCGCAGTGGGCTGACCACGATGCGGGTCGGGAACCAGAAGTTTCCGCGGGTCCAGCGGCTCGCGCTGAAGGCCTCTTCAGAACCGGAAGCAGTGGGATTCTCGCCCGAAGAAGTTACACCCATTCCAGCGCGCCCTTCGTCCAGATCCAAACATAGCCCACGATCAGAATGCCGAGGAACACCAGCATCTCGACCAGACCGAACGTGCCCAACGCCTTGAACTTCACCGCCCATGGAAACAGGAAAATCGTTTCCACATCGAAAATCACAAATAATATGGCGACGATGTAAAAACGTACGGTGTAGCGTCCACGCGCGCTATCGTAGGGATCGATGCCGCACTCGTAGGGCATCAACTTCACCCGGTTCGGACTCTGGGTGCGGATGAGTTTGGCCACCAGCAGGGTGGCCGGTATCAGGACGCCGACGACGGCTAGAAAAAGAAAAATGGGAACGTAATTTTGCGGCATGATTCCTCGAAAGTATCGCGCTGAGAGCGAAATGGAATACTACCGCCGAAGCGCCCCGGCTTCAAGGACGCGAACTCGTCCTCCAACTCTTCCCCAGTGCGCTAGTCCAACACTGGCCTGGGACAGTAAGGGATCGGCATCCCTTTGACAATTGCCCCAGGGTTGCCCTCGACCAGCGCGTCGGCATATTCGCCTCCTGCCAATCTTGCCGCGACCAGACGAGCGGCGGATAGATTCGGGATGCGGCGCTTGGTATCGTGAGCGTCCGAGGCCAGAATATGCACGGCGGATCGATCAAGCAACCAGCGCGCGATAATTTCGGGCCGCTCGCCCCAGAACCCTGTCAGCGACGAGGCTGTCACCTGCATCAGACACCCCTGCTCCGCCCACTCCAGAATGCGCTGCGGGGTTTGCTGCAGGATCGGGTTTCGTTCGGGATGCGTCAGGATCGGCGTAAGTCCTCGATCTCCCAGGCGGGTAAAACATTCGGAGAGGTGGGTGGGAACGCTGAAGTTGCTGAGTTCTATCAACAGATAGTTGGTTTCCCCGATAGTGTAGGTGTGCGGCTGTTCGAGGACGCGTTCCAGGTTCTCGAACGAAAGATGAAAGTCGCAGCCCAGACTCAACCGCAAATCCGGACCCACCTTCTCTTGCAATTGCGCCAGAAGCCCGGAGAGATATCCGCGATCATAGGCGTAGCGGTCATTGGCATGCGGCGTGGCGACCGCGTGAGTAATGCCGTCCGCCATCGCCATGCGGCACATTTCGACGGCCATATCCCACGACCTGGCTCCGTCGTCGACCTCGGGCAGAAGGTGGCAGTGGATGTCGATCACGATACGATTCTTATTCGGACACAATAATTAGAACACATCCAGGAGCGGGTGCAGTTGCGCGATTCACGCCTTCTCGTGCACGATAGTGAACAAGAGAGTGAGCAAGACAGTGAACACGATTTTTCCGTTCGCATCTTAATATTGAGGAGCAGTTTCGCAAATGAGCTTTCCAAGGGCAGCCCACGCGGCACTGGCAGGTCAACCTTGTCGTCGCTGGAGGCTTGCCCGTGTGACCGGCGTGGTAGTCATCATCGTTACCCTGGCTGGATTTTCTCTTTCCTGCGGCAGCAGCAGTAGCGGCAACTCGACGGCTCCGAACCATAATGCCTACGTCACCCTCCCATCTCTTGGTTCCGTGGCCCTGCTCTATATCAATGGCGCCACCGGCGCCGTCAGCCTCGGAGCCAAGACGCCAACCATTGAAAACTTCTCGCCGTTTGGCTTGGCATTGCTCAAGTCGAAAAAGCTGCTTTACGTGGTCAATGCCCACGCCGACACCATCGAAACTTTCAATATCGCCCCCGACGGCACTTTGACCCCCAGCAGTGGCTCACCTACTCAAGCTGGCAACGGTCCGTACGCGGCCGTCATCGACCCCACCGGACAATACTTGCTGGTGACCAACACCGCCGGAAGCAATAACGACGGCGGTGATGTTTCGGTTTACGCCATCGATTCCACCACCGGCGCCTTGACCGAGGTGAGCGGTTCTCCCTTTCGGGCGAATTCCAGTCCCACCGAAATTCTGATCACCCCGTCTGGCAAGTTCGTGTTCGTCAGCAACCCGGACATTGGGATGGTCACCGCGTTCTTGTTCTGTCCTCCGCAGTCTTCGCAACCACAGTGTTCTGGCGTCCAGAACGTGCTCACCCAGGTCGCCGGATCGCCGGTCTTTTCGGGCTTGGGAGCTTCCGGCCTCGCCGTTGATGCCAGTGAGCAATATCTCTACGTGGCGAACTCTTCGGCCAGCAATCTGCCTTTGCAATCGAACATCGGCAACATCTCCGGATTCAACATCGATCAGAACACCGGCGGGCTGTCCCCCATCACCGGATCGCCTTTCACTGCCGCCGTCGGCAATAACCCCTCCGCGCTCACCGTTGATCCCAGCGGCAAGTTCCTTTACGCGGTCACGCCAGGATCGAGCTTTTCCATCTGGTGTTTCACCATCACCTCCACCAGCGGACAACTGGTGTCGGTGCAAGGCTCGCCTTTCAGCCAGACGGCGGGAGGCCTGTTCGCGCTCATCGATCCTACCGGCAACTATCTCTATATCGGAGGCTCCAACGGGGTGGCGGGGTTAACCTACAACTCCTTCTCCGGTGCTCCCGCAGCCATCGCGAACTCGCCGTTTCCCACTGGAGTACCACCTGGAAAGATGGTGCTTTTCGAGTAGCAGGCAGTTTGAGATGGAGTTCAGACTTCAGTTTGTGGAAATGTGTTTGTTAGGTGGCACTTCGGTGGGCTGATTTTGGCACCCGCGTGCCATTCTCGGATTTTCCCCTGAGCTTTACATTCCTCAGTGAGCAGTTCTGGGGGAGGGCTGCCCGGGCGCCCTGGGTTCGAGAGAATCCGGCGCCCGTTTTTATTGGTTCATGTAGGGAGTACACTCCTGTCCGCCGCTCTTGGGGTTGGGGTTGACTCTTCCGGCGGCAAGAAAAAACAAAAGTAAGGTCAGCGGGAGCGTCCGCTCTACCAGAGTCCTGCTGATATCAATTGGTTGAAATCGTGAAATTCACCGTGATGCGGGCTTGAGTTTCCACTGGTTGCCCATTCAGCAGGTAGGGCTTGAAATGCCACTGCTTGACCGCTTCGCGCGCGGCAGCCGCCAGAATTCCCGGACCACTGAGAATCTGGATTTCCTGAATCGTGCCCTCTCGCGAGATCAGCGCCAGCAGACTCACTGCGCCCTGCACCTTCATTTGCCGCGCCAGCATGGGGTAATCCGGCGGCACGGACACGGTCACATTCTGCGCTGCTTGCGTCGAAAGGTCCACGCGATCATGAGCATTGACTATCCCAGTCGAGGCCGATGCGAGAGCAGCATTGGAGGCGGACGACGTTGCGCCCGAATCCACATCCAGATGGATGGCGCTGCTTCTCGCGGGCACGCTCATGTGGCGGTTTCCTGCCACGACCTCAACTTCCAAAGGAGGCAGGGCGGCGCGCTCGGTAGTAGCCTGGAAGGGAGCCGCCGCCGCGGGCTCTGCAGTGTGCTCTAACGTCTTGGCGGGCAGGCGGCTGCGTTCCCGCGCAGGACTCTCAGCCGTGTTCGCCGCCACTGCGGCTGCCGCCTTACTCTTGCTGCGGAACACGGCCTCCTGGACTTCGCCTTCCGGCGGAAACCAGAAATCCCAGTCTTTCAAAACCACCGCCACCAGCGCCAATACGAGTATCCCCAGCGCGATGAGCAGGCGCTTCCGCTGTACTTCCGCGTCCTGCGAAGCGGGTTGCAAGGTTAGTGGTGCGGATCTCTCCAGATGATTCTCGGAGTGGGTTTCGTCTTGCAGCATGGGCACCGGAGCCTCCTCGGAATCGCAATCGGTCGAGGGGGAGTGCTTAGTTAGTATGCCCTGAAACCCGCACCCCTGCCAAGCAAATCCGCGACAGCTGTACCTTATTGTGGTAGCTGGAGTTACTGCGCAAAAGTCGCCTCCAGACGAGAAAAAAGGCCCGAATGCCCCGTTTAGATCATTTAGTCGTCAGTTCGGGATTCTTCGAAACCTTGTAATCGAGTTTGTCCAGAATGCCGATCGCCGCATCCAGGATTTCCTTGTCCACCTTGCGGTTAGTGGCGATGGCTTCCGCCAACGGGATGGAAATAATCTTGTTCCCACGCAGCGCCGCCATCCGCCCAAATTCATTGCGGTGCACCATATCGATGGCGCCCAGTCCGTAGCGCGTCGCCAGCACCCGGTCGTAAGCGCTGGGCGATCCGCCCCGCTGGATGTGGCCGAGCACCACCGAGCGCGACTCGAACCCCGTCCTCTTTTCAATCTCGCTGGCCACCGTCGAACCGATTCCGCCCAACCGTATATGCCCAAAGTCGTCGCGCCCCGCTTGCAGCGACCCACAATGCTTCTCGTTGCCGTCGGCGAACTTCGCCCCTTCCGCGGCAACGACGATGCTGAAATATCTTCCGCGCGCGTGGCGCTGCCGAATCAGTTCGGCCACCTGGTCGATATCGAAAGGAACTTCCGGCACAAGAATGACATCGGCTCCGCCCGCAATTCCGCTATAGGTCGCGATCCAACCCGAATCCCGTCCCATCACTTCCACCACGATCACCCGATTGTGCGCCTCGGCCGTCGTATGGACGCGGTCGATGGCTTCGGTGGCGATATTCACCGCCGTGTCGAAGCCGAAGGTGAAGTCGGTCCCGGACAGATCGTTGTCGATCGTCTTCGGAACGCCGACCACTTTTACATCGTTGTCAAAAAGTTTCTTGGCCACCGAAAGCGTGTCATCGCCACCAATGGCGATCAACGCTTCGCACCCGTGCTTCTTGAGGTTCTCGGCGCAGCGCTGCAAACCGTCCGCATGTTTCGCGGGATTGGTGCGCGAGGTGCGCAGGATCGTTCCCCCACGGGGCAGAATGCCACCGACCGACGAGAGGTCGAGTTCCATCGTCTTGTCTTCCAGCAATCCGCGCCAGCCCTCCACGAATCCTACAAACCCGTCTTCATAGTGAAACGTGCCCTTGCGCACAATTGCCCGAATTACCGCATTTAGTCCAGGACAGTCGCCGCCGCCGGTCAACACGCCAATTTTCATCGCCCTTGCTCCTCTTAGAATTATGATTTCTGGCTACGAGCATAAGTCCATCCCGGAAACACCACCGCCCTGCCGGGACGTTTTTAGATTATCACGAGGCTCGCTGGGAGACAGCCGCTCGCTCAAAATCCGAGCCGCGCGGCGATACAGAAGAAAAACGTTTCTCTTGCGATTCTCCGTGTCCTCTGTGCCCTCTGTGGTAATGACCTTGACCTCCTCCCGGCAGAAGCGGCGGCACGGGCTTGCGATCCCGCCGCTTTTTCGCCACAATACTCGCCGCCGAATTACCGGCCACGGGGCTCTATGCCAAACACCTTGCGCGTTCTTCTCTGGATTGCCGTCAGCCTGCTCGGAGCCGTGGCGCTGGCCACCATCGCACTGCATCGCGGCGAACAGATTAACGCCCTGTGGCTGGTCGTCGCCGCTGTGTCCACCTATGCCGTAGCCTATCGCTTCTACAGCAGTTTCATTTCCGCAAAAGTGCTGGCGCTTGATCCTGTGCGCGCGACTCCAGCGGAGCGTCTGGACAACGGCCGCGACTTCATCCCCACCAACAAGTGGGTTGTCTTCGGACACCACTTCGCCGCCATCGCCGGCCCCGGCCCGCTGGTTGGCCCCGTGCTCGCCGCTCAGTTCGGCTATCTCCCCGGCACCCTCTGGATCATCGCCGGTGCCGTCCTCGGAGGTTGCGTGCAGGATTTCGTCATCCTGCTGTTCTCGGTGCGCCGCGACGGCAAATCGCTCACCGAGATGGCCAAGTCCGAAATTGGACGCGTCGGTGGCATCATCGCCTACCTCGCCGTGATCAGCATCATCGTGATCCTGCTCGCGGTGGCCGCGCTCATTGTCGTCAACGCGCTCAAGTCCAGTCCCTGGGGAACCTTCACCATCGCCATGACCATGCCCATCGCCGTATTGATGGGCGTCTATCTCCGGCGGCTTCGCCCGGGAAAAGTCCTCGAAAGCTCCATCCTGGGATTTATTCTCGTGCTCGCCGCCATCTTTGGGGGACAGTGGGTGTCGGAAGCGCCTTCCTGGGCGGCGATCTTTACGCTCACGGCACCCACGCTGGGAATTCTCATCATCGTTTACGGGTTCGCCGCTTCCGCCCTGCCCGTGTGGCTGCTGCTGGCGCCCCGCGATTACCTGAGCACGTTTGTGAAACTCGGCACCATCTCTCTATTGGCGGTCGGCATCGTGGCGTTGCGCCCCTCCCTGCACATGCCGCCTCTGACCCGCTTCGCCGATGGCACCGGCCCCGTGTTTGCCGGCAAGATCTTCCCCTTCGCCTTTATCACCATCGCCTGCGGCGCCATCAGCGGGTTTCATTCCCTGATTTCCAGCGGCACCACGCCCAAACTGATCCGGCGCGAAACCGAAACCCGCTTCGTCGGCTACGGTGGCATGATGGCCGAGTCCATGGTCGCCATCATGGCCATGATCGCGGCCTGTGTCCTGCAACCCGGCGTCTACTTCGCCGTCAACAGCCCCGCCGGCATCGTGGGGCAAGCTTCCACTACCGCGGCGGACACCATCAGCGCATGGGGATTCCCGGTCAGCGCCGCCCAGATGGCCACTCTGGCGCACGCTGTCGGCGAGCAGACCCTGTTCAACCGCACTGGCGGCGCTCCCGCATTCGCCCTGGGCATGGCACAGATTTTTTCCAACACGCTCGGCGGCCAGGCTCTCATGGCGCTCTGGTATCACTTCGCCATCATGTTCGAAGCCCTCTTCATCCTCACCGTTCTCGACGCCGGCACCCGCGTCGGACGCTTCATGTTGCAGGATGCTCTCGGGCACATCTGGAAACCCATCGGCCGCACCAGTTGGTACCCATCCATCCTCTTTACCAGCGCCCTCATCGTCGCCGCCTGGGGGAATTTTCTCTGGCAGGGCATCAAAGACCCGCTCGGCGGTATCAATTCCCTCTGGCCGCTCTTCGGCATCTGTAATCAGTTGCTCGCGACGGTCGCCCTGTGCGTGGCCACCACTATCATCGTGAAAGTGGGTTGCAGGAAGCTCGACGGAGTCAGGACAGGCCGCGTGCGCTACGTCTTCATCACCCTGACTCCTCTCTGCTGGCTGGTGGCCGTGACCTTTACCGCTTCATGGCATAAAGTTCTCGATCCCAACCCGCGCATCGGTTTCCTCGCGCACGCCCGCCAACTCGCCGCCACTGGAGCCAATCCTCGCCTGATTTTCAATGATCGTCTGGACGCCGCCGTCACCGGCGTCTTGGTCGTCATGGTAGCCACAATCCTCATCGAATCCGGCATGGTATGCCTGCGAATCATTTCCGGAAGCCGCTCCGCCGAAACCAAAGAGTCGCCCTTCGTCATGACCAGGCTGGCTCTGGAGGAGCAAGCATGAAGAAGAATACGCGGAAAACCAACTCGATCATTGCCGCTATCGTCCGCTCGTTCGCGGTGCTTGTCGCGACGCTGCGCGAGATTTTCGACGAATCCGCCTACCAGCGCTTCCTCGAACGCAGTCGTCTGCAATCTTCCACCCGTGCCTACCAGATCTTTCGACAGGAAAATGAGCTGTCCAAGTCCCGAAGACCGAGATGCTGCTGAAACGTTGCAAGGCGCAGCTAAAGGATTCTCTGAAGAAATACTCGACTGCTGGACAGCAGCATCGGTGCGCGGACTTTTCGCGGACAAGAGTGCCCGCGCCAAACTTGAACAGAGATGCCCTAAAGCAGCGGACCGCCCCAACCGCCCTGCTACACTTCCCTCATGCGCGTCCTCGGCATCGACTGCGGCACGGAATACACCGGCTTCGGCATCGTCGATCTGCTGGCCGACGATGGCCTTCGCTGCATCGTCTGCGGCGCCATCAAAGTTTCCCCACGCGACCCCATGCCCACACGCCTGTCCCGCATCTCGATCGGTCTTGCCGAACTCATCATCCAGCACCGTCCTGACCGCGTCGCTATCGAAGACGTTTTCTACGCGGCTAATGTGAAGTCGGCATTGAAACTCGGCCAGGTGCGCGGGGTGGCCATGCTGGCCGCCGCTTCCGCCGGACTTGAAGTCGCCGAATATTCGCCGCTTTCCATTAAGTCAGCGGTGGTGGGATACGGCCGCGCCGAAAAACATCAGGTCCAGCAAATGGTGACCCGCCTGCTGCACCTCGATCAGATTCCCGAACCCGCCGACGCCGCCGATGCGCTCGCCATCGCCATCTGCCACCTGCACACCGCCGCCACCCGCGAACGCCAGAACAAAACGCAGCCGAATAACATTCTCCAGAGCAAGGCCCGTCAGACCGCAACTCGCTGACTTAAGTCATCCCGCGGTCTGTTATTGCGGGGCCCGGTCAGCCCCGTCTTTTTCCAGCAGGGTTCCTCCGTCAAGTTACCTCCGTCCTCGTCCTGAAACCGCCACGCACCGTGCCACTCGTTTGGGCATCGGGCGCGCCGGACACCGCTTCTCAAGGTATTCTGAAACTGCAATTCAAAATTTCGATTGAGGATTTCATGGACTTGCGCCGCTTTGTTTCCGTCACTACCTTCCCGCCTCTCATGCTTATCGCTCTTATCGCTCCGATGCACGCCGCCAAGAATGCTTCCTGCACCTTCGAAACCTTCTCCGCGCCCTCGGGATATTCTCTGAGCATGGTTAATGGAGTCAGCGACGACGGCACCGTCGTCGGCCAGTTGGTCGACAACAATACGCAACAGTTCGTGGCCTTCACCCGGTCCCCCGGCGGCGCTTATACGGAATATACGGTCCCGCAATCCTCCAGCACATGGCTCTACGGACGCAGCGGCACAGGCCTCAACGCCGGGTTCTATCAGGACAAAGCGAACCCCGAACACATTCATGGATTCGTCTTGCAAAATGGCCAGTACACCATCGTCAACTATCCCAAGGCCACCAATACCTGGCTGTTCGATGTCAACCAGCTGGGAGCGTCCGTCGGCAGCTTCAGCGCCAGCGCGTCCCTCATCAAGGGATTCATCCTAGTGAACGGCAAGTACACAACCATCGCCTACCCCACTGCCCCGGCAACTTATCCCGTGGCGCTCAATGACAACGGGGAAGTCGTCGGAACCTGGGCCGGAACCTCCATCAGCAACGGCATGGTCTGGCAAAATGGAACTTTCACTACCGTGAATTACCCGAAGTCCAAATATGGAACGGCTCTGACTGGCGTGAATAATTCGGGCGTGATTGTCGGCAACCGCCTTTCCGGCGATAAAGACTTCGGCTTCATCTACGAAAACGGCGTCTTCACCAACATCGTCTATTCCGGAGCGAGCTACACCATGGCTGGCGGCATCAACAACAACGGCCTGATCTCCGGCCAGATTTACCTCAACGGCAACAACACGCTGGGCTACACCGCAGTCTGCAAGTAGAGCCCGCAAAAAACACGTAGGGACGGACGCCCTTCGTCCGTCCGCCTCAAAGCGAAACTGGAAATCTCTGCCTATTGCTCCCCTTGACACTCGCAGTCGCATCCCCAATCATTATTATGGTCTATGTCGCGTCCATTCCAGGTTGTCGTTCTGCTCATTTTTTTCTCGGTTCTACTTTTTCCGGTCCTCGCCGATCCGCAAACCGAAGCTCACGCCCCAGCCGTGCTGACCTTCACCAGCGACTTCCCCGCCTCCCAGCCCTCGCATTATTCGATTCGTGTTCAATCCGACGGCGTGTCGCGCTACCATTCCGTCGGGCGACTGTCCGCTGATTCTGACGACCCCGACACCTTCGATTTGGATTTCGGCGCCGATCGGGAAACCCGCGAGAAAATCTTCGAACTGGCGGCGAAGGCTGGCTACTTTCAAAAAGACGCTGACTCCCACCACAAGCACATCGCCTTCACTGGAAAAAAGACGCTCACCTACCAGGACGCGCACCGCAGCGGGGAGTCCAGCTACAACTACTCCACCAACCTCGCGGTGCAGGAACTTACCAGCCTGATGCAGAGCCTCTCGGCCACTCTCGAAGACGGGCACCGGCTGCAATACGATCTCCGCTACCAGAAGCTGGCGCTCGACGAAGAACTTAAACACATGGAGGATCTGGCCCGGGCCAATCAACTGGTCGAGATCACGGCCATTCAGCCAATCCTCAGTCAGATCATCGCCGATCCCTCAGTAATCAACGTCACTCGCGCCCGCGCCCAGCGGTTGTTGGAACGGGCTGGCGCGCATTAGTTCAACATCCGTAGAACCCGCATTCCAACTTCTTTCGTGACTAGGTTCTGCTTGACTAAAGTACTACTCGCTCGCAAACTCAAAGCATCTTAGAACCCGGCTATGGCGGGCAACTCGCGGACTCAGCAACCGTTCTAAAATAGAGCGAACCAGATTGAGGAACCAACTTTAGGAACCAGTCTCAGGAGAATCTCATGGCAAACGCAGGGCTCGGGGCAAGATCCGTCACACGAATTGGAAGGTTGCTGGCCATTTGGGCGTTCCTGTCCGCGATGTTTCTGGTGGTTTCGGCGTCGGCCGAATCCAAGGCGCGCATCGTCCGCTTGAGTGAGGTGCAGGGCCCTGTGCAGATCGACCGCTCCGCCGGCGACGGTTTTGACAAGGCGTTTATCAACCTGCCCGTGATTGAGGGCGCGCGCGTCAAGACCGGCCAAGACGGCCGCGCGGAAGTGGAATTCGAAGATGGCAGCGCGCTGCGGCTCGCGCCCGACAGCGAAGTCGCCTTTACTCATCTCGCGCTCGGCGATGACGGCCAAAAGCTGAGCACGGTGCAACTTGTCTCGGGCACAGTCTACGTGAATCTTCATCCCAAGAAAGCTGGCGGCAAGTTGGCGCGGCAAACCGGCGACCAGTTTCTGCTGAATTTTGCCGGCGACTCGATCACCGTATCCGAGCCGGCGCACTTTCGCGTGGAACTTAGCGGCGAGAACAAAGTGACGATAGCCGTTTTCAAGGGCGAGTTGAGCGCCATCACGCCCTCCGGACAATTTGATCTGGCCGAAAAGCACAGCGCCACCATCCATCTGACCAAGGACGGCCTGGCGCAGGACGATTCGGCTCAGAAAGACACCTTCGTGATCGCCAAGCGCTACGAACAGGAACCCTCCGACGATTGGGATCGTCAGCAGAATGAGTATCACGATCGCTACGCTTCCACCGGCGGCTCCAGCATCTCATCTCCGTACAGTTATGGCATGAGCGACTTGAATTACTACGGCAACTTCATGAGCGTGCCCGGCTACGGCAATGTCTGGCAGCCTTACTTGATCGGCGCCAATTGGAACCCTTTTCAAGATGGCGGCTGGGCTTTCTACCCCGGTGCCGGCTACATGTTCGTATCGGGTTATCCGTGGGGATGGATGCCTTACAATTACGGCAATTGGGCCTTCGCCCCCGGCTTTGGATGGGTCTGGCAACCCGGCGGCTGGGGTGCGTGGAATGGGATCCCACGGGTGGTGAATAGTCCGGTCGCGGTCAGAGTGCCAGCTGCGCCTGCCAGCGGGCATCTGACGGTAATGGTAGGACGCGGCCTCGCGGCCAATCCCGCTAGCGGCGCCCCGCATCGTCTGACCATCAATCCCGGTTCGGCCGGCTTTGGAGTGCCCCGCGGTTCGGTCAACCACTTAGATCGCGTCTCCAAGACCGTAGACCGCACATCCCGTCCCATCACCGTCGCGACCACTCCGCCAGCTTCGTCCGCGCCAGATTCCGGCGTAGCCGCTCCCACCACTGCCGCGGGGAGGCCTTCGGCAGGGACGTCGCGCCGGTCTCGCCCTTTCTGAAGAATGCCCTATGAAACAAAGCGGCCAGGAATGGCCGCTCTTTTCTTTGCCCAATTTTCTTGCGCAATTTTCTTGCGCAATAATCTCTATGCCACAATCATTCCCGCGTATCCCACCACCGACTCGTAGTCGCCCGAGATCTCGCCCGAGGTCTCATACTTGACCAGCGTAGCCGACGTCGCTCCCAGCAGCTTGGCGGCCGTAAGCATGACGATCGTCGGCCCGAATCCGCACATGCTGATGTCTTCGTTCGTCACAACTACCCAAAGCCCGCGCGCATCCAGAGCCAACACGCGTTCGATGGCCTTGCGATCTTTGACGCGAGTGATCGCGTCAGACTCGTAGTGATTCATGTCGCTCGAAGCGACGATAAGGACTTTCGCGTCCCGATCTTCCTCTGCAGCGGCAATCACGTCGGCCAGCGCCTCGCCCAGATCGCGCAGTACTCCAAAATCGCTGGTGCCGATAACAATCGGAAGGATACGCAACTCAGGCTGCTGGACCTGCAAAAAAGGGAGCTGGACTTCGATCGCGTGTTCCGCGCGGTGCGCGGCGCTGTCCTCTTCGAGCGCCGGAAAACGATGCAGCAGGCGCGCCGCCAAGTCATCGTCCGCCGCAACTTCGCCCAGCGGAGTTTGCCAGGTCGTTGAGGCCATGACCGCCAGAGGACGCCCTTTGCCGGTGTGGTTAGGGCAGAGAATCACGCAACTCTCAGGAGTCTCCAGCTGCGAATACACCGCGCCCGCCACGCCGCCCGAGTAGATGTATCCCGCATGGGGAGCGACGCACCCAATGGCGGCGATGCGGGGGGATACATTCTCGGCACTAGAAGAATATTGTCGAACTTCGCGCAATAATTCATCGGCTCGGCCCGGATAAAACCGGCCAGCAACGGCGGGCATGCGTAAGGCGGAAGTCATGATCAGCTCGCGTGGCGCGGGCACTCTTGCCCGCAAAAGTCGGATCGCAGAAAACTCTTGCGCCGAAACTATGAGCTGCCGTCGCGGAGCGCGCGGAACAAAGCAGCGGTTCGTTCCAGCGGCAGCGCCTCGGCCCGGATGGCAGGCTTCACGCCGCTTCTCACTAACGCGGCCCGCAGCGCGTCTTCATCGTACCGCGTCTTCAGATTATTCCAAAGTGTTTTGCGCTTCTGTCCAAAGCAGAGTTTCAAGAAGGCAATAAACTCGGTCTCGGGAACGCGCAGCGCTTCCAGCCGCGGCTTGATGGTAATCCGAACCACGCTGGAATGCACCTTGGGAGGCGGAGAAAACGCCCCAGGCGGAAGCGTGAACAGCTGCTCAACCCGGCCGTACAGTTGCGTGGTGGCTGAAAGCAAGCCATAGTCACGGCTTCCCGCCGCGGCCGCCAGGCGGTCGGCAACTTCTTTTTGCACCATGATGACAATCGTCGAAAAGTAGCGGTGATATTCCAGCAGCCGCAACAGAATGTCGGAGGTAATGTAATAAGGCAGGTTGCCGATCACCCGCGCCGGTTCGGGCGCGAAGTTCAATCCGGTGCGCACGCTGCCCGGCTTCGCACCGAAAACCGTGTCCAGTTCGATGGTCAGAATGTCGCCTTCAATGATTTCAACATTCGGCTGCATGTTGAATTTCATCCGGAGCTGGGCCGACATTACTCGATCCAACTCCACCGCAATCAGGCGCCGCGCCTTCCGCGCCAGCAAATCCGTCAGGGCGCCGCGACCCGGGCCGATCTCCAGTACGGTCGCCTCGGATAGACTGCCCAGAGCCTCCACAATGCGCACTGCCGCCGCGTCGCTCGCCAGAAAATGCTGGCCCAGTTTGGGCTTGTGCAAACTCGTTGGTGCGCTAGCGACCTTTGGCACGTTGACCCTCTTTCTTTCCGGCCTTAGACTGGCTAAGTTCTCTTCTAATGTCGAAGACGCGGGCGTGCCGCTGCTCGACAGAAACTTAATCATAACTTGAGCCTGGCATCCTTAGCTCGGGCTCAGGAGGCTTCTTGCCATGCATATCGCTTTCGCAGCATCAGAGTGCGTTCCCTTTTCGAAAACTGGCGGACTGGCCGACGTGGTCGGCGCTTTGCCCCGCGCCCTGGCCGCCCTAGGACATCAGGTGAGTGTGTATGTTCCGCGCTATCGTCAGACGAAACTGACGGATCCTCAAACGGTGGTCGCCAGCGTCACCATTCCCTTCGACGACAAGTACCGTTTCTGTTCGGTGGTAACGGCGGGAAGCAGCGCCGGGGTTAAGTTTTACTTCGTCGATTATCCGCCGTATTTTGACCGCGAGGCGCTCTACGGCAGTCCAGCCGGCGACTATCCCGATAACGCCGAACGCTTCGCCCTGTTCTCCCGGGCCGTGATTGAAGCTTCGAAGATATTGGGCGTGCCCCACGTATTCCACTGCCACGACTGGCAATCGGCCCTCGTACCTATTCTGCTGCGCACGCTCTATGCCGAGGATCCCGCGTTTCGCGATGTGGCCATCGTTTTCACCATCCACAACATGGGATACCAGGGTTTATTTCCGCCCGACACTTTGCCCCTGCTGACGCTTCCCTGGGATCTGCTGACGATCTCGAAGATGGAATTTTTCGGCCAGGTAAATTTCCTGAAAGGCGCGCTCGTCTACTCCGACTTTGTCACCACGGTGAGCAGGAAATACAGCCAGGAGATTCAAACCACCGAATACGGATTTGGCCTGGAGGGCGTGCTCCGCGACCGGGCAGCGACCGTGACTGGAATTCTGAATGGAGTCGACTACGACGAGTGGAGTCCGCAGACCGACAAGTTCGCGGTCGCGAAATTTTCTCCGCAGGATGTGACCGGCAAGTTGAAATGCAAACAGGACTTGCTGCAGGCCTTCGGAGTCGCCAGGGCGGACGCCAAAATCCCGGTCATCGGCATCGTGTCCCGCTTCGCCGCGCAGAAGGGGTTCGACCTGATCTCTCAGGTTATGGACCGCCTCGCCCGCGAAGAAATGATCATGGTCGTCCTGGGATCGGGCGACAAGCCCTACGAAGAAATGTTCCAGCGCCTGAACAAGCAGTATCCCAACAAGATTGCGGTCAAGGTGGCCTACGACAACGCCATCGCCCATAAAATCGAAGCCGGCGCGGATATGTTCCTGATGCCCTCCCGCTACGAACCCTGCGGACTGAACCAGATCTACAGCCTGAAATACGGAACCGTTCCCATCGTCCGCGCCACGGGTGGTCTGGACGATACCATCGAACCCTGGGACGCGCGCACTGGCAAGGGTACAGGCTTCAAGTTCACCGACTACACCGGCGAAGCGCTGCTCGCGACCGTCAAACAAGCGTTACTCGCCTATCAGGACCCATCGTCATGGCAGACGCTCATGCGCAACGGCATGGGCCGCGATTTTTCCTGGGGCGCATCCGCGCGCGAATACGGCAAGGTCTACGAGCGCGCCCGGCAGGCAAGAATCAGCGCGCACCCCGGCGCTGCCGACTCGAAAAAAGAAGCGGTGCACGGCTAGCGACGTTTACTCAGTAGGTCCCGCGATATAAAACTAGATTGTCATCCTGAGCGAAGCGAAGGGGACCTATGGATTTTGCTGGCTGGCGCAACCCCATATGAGCAAGAGGAGGAAGACGACTTCCAGCAAGACGCTTAGGCCATGGCGCCCGGGGCCGTCGAGGCGGCTGGCCGCGCCGACCGCAACGCGCAACCGCTGGCCCCCGGCGATCTGAAGCGCATGAAGCGGACGCCGCAGGCGAAAATCATTCGCCGGGCTTTAGCATTGACGCAAGAGGAATTGCCGTCCGCTACCACATCCCGCTGGGCACCATCCGGGACTGGGAGCAAGGCCGCGCGGAACCGGACAAGCCAACCGAAGCCTGTCTCAAAGTTATTGCGCGCGCACCCGAGCGGATCGAGCGGCTGTTGAATTCAAGGGCGCACAGAGTGCAACTCGCTAATCCCACCCGTCGCAAAGCACGCGGAGAGCCGGGCACCGCCCCCGCTAGAGCATTCACAGCGCTCCTGTAACCTCTGCGGTTGCCGTCGAGCACATTCGGTAATGCAAACGAAGAACCCGTTCTCCCCAGATCCAGAGGTTGTGATCTGCACGAACTGTGCTGCGCTCCGCAGCATAGACACCGAGCAATCGCGGTACACTTTCACGAAGGCATCCTTCACTCCAATGGGCACGACTTCTCCACGCCTCATCTTTCACGTCGATATGGACGCCTTCTTCGTCTCGGTCGAGGAATTATTCGACCCTTCGCTGAAGGGTAAACCAGTGGTGGTGGGCGGGCAGCGCGATGAACGCGGCGTGGTTTCGGCGGCATCGTACGCGGCGCGAAAGTTTGGGGTGCATTCGGCCATGCCCCTGCGGACGGCGGCGAAACTTTGTCCGCAGGCGATTTTTGTCAATGGACATCCCGAGCGCTATCGCGAATATTCGCACAAGGTGCACGAAGTTCTCGGCCATTTTTCTCCGTTGGTCGAAATGGCTTCGGTGGACGAGGCTTATCTCGACATGACCGGTACGGAGCGCCTGCACGGCCGTCCGTTACAGTCCGCTCATCAGCTTCATGCGGCGATGAAGTCGGCGACGCAATTGAATTGCTCGATCGGGATTGGCACTTCCCGGCTGGTCGCGAAAGTCTCGTCCGCCAAGGCCAAGCCGAATGGAGTGCTCTGGGTGCTGCCCGGAGAGGAAGCAAAGTTTCTAGCCCCGCTCGCGGTCGGCGACATCCCCGGCGTTGGCAAGGTAATGGAGCAAAAACTGCATGCCATCGGCATCCAGAAAGTTGGCGACCTCGCGCGCCTCGACGACCGCGATCTGGAACACCGCTTCGGAAAATGGGGGCTGGCGCTGGCCGGAAAGTCGCGCGGCGAGGATGCCGGTGGATGGTTCGGCAATGAAGTCGGCGAGAATGTCGATCCTAAATCCATCAGCCACGAGCACACGTTCGACGATGACACTGGCGACTCCGAGCGACTCCAATCCACACTGATGCGCTTAAGCGAAATGGTGGGACGCCGCTTGCGCGAAGGCGGGTATTTCGCGCGCACCCTGCAACTGAAACTCCGCTATAAGGATTTCACAACCATCACTCGCGCGCATTCGCTGGACCAGCCAACGCAGACCGACAACCAGATTTTCGAACATGCGCGGCGTCTATTTTTCGCCAACTGGAAGCCCGGCTCGCCCGTCCGATTGCTGGGAGTGCAAGCCTCAAATTTCGATTCCGGTCCCGCACAACTTGATCTGCTGGAGCCCTCACGGGACGAGCGCTGGCAGAAGGCGCTGGCGGCCGCGGATCACCTGCGCGACAAGTTCGGCGAATCGACCATCGGTCTCGCCCGGGGGATGAAAGGCGGGTTTCGCGAGCGCGTACACGAAAGCCCTGTAGGGTTGCCCGGCAGGAGTGGCCAGAACAAACCTAGTGAAGAAGAAAGCACCGAAAAAAAGGACGAGCGGCGACTCCGCGATCAAGGAAGCTGGTAGTCTTCCAGAAAGCTCCAGACGTCATTGTTTATGCTGTCGGCGATCTCGTAATAGTTGTGGCTGTGGCCGGCAATTTCCTGGTATTGCACCGGGAAACTTGATTTCTTCAGCAGATCCCGCGTCTTTCTCACCTGCGCTAGAGAGACCATCTGATCCCGGTCTCCGATGGAAATAAAGACTGGAATCTTGCGCTTTGCGCGCTGCACAATCGAAGAATATTCATCCGCAATTCCCATGGCATGAACGGCGGCGGCGGCAAAATAATCCGAGTCGAGCAGCGCTCCGTCGTAAGCCAGATAACCTCCCATGGAATAGCCAAACAGATAGATACGCCTAGAATCCAGACTCGCGCGCTTGCGCACGTCATCCACTAGGCAGGGCAGAATCTTCGGTATCTGAGGTTCAAGCGTGGGGTCGCGGGGAAGTTGCGGCGCGATCAGAACAATCTGTTTCTTCCGCGCCAAAGACTTCCAGGCCTCTACAAAATTCTCGGCTTCGTCGCCCGCCCCGTGCAGCAGAAGCAGCGTCGGTAGCGGGCCATTCGCCGCAGCCGGCGGGACGTAGACAACATACTCCATGTCGCGCTCGCAGCGTGCTGTGTGCCGGGTGAGGTCGCTGGCGTTGGCGGTCAGCCCCAGTCCGCCTGCGAAAATAAACGCCAGCATCCCGCGAATCCAGCTTTGCGGAATGTGCGTCATCTCTTCCATCCCTTCCTACGAAATATACTCGCGGATGTAGTCGTCGCGCGAAGCGGCCAGTTGGTGAGCGTCGCCATCGAAGATAACTTTGGCGTCGCGCAGAATCAGGAAGCTCATGGGAACGTCGCATTGCTTGCCCTTGGGCAAGATCACCATCTGGTTGGTGGCCTTGTCGAACTGGTGAGTCGCCATGGTGAAGGCATCCTGCAGACGGTGAGTCACCATCAGGGCGCTGGTCTTGTAAACGTCGCGCTGCTTCATGATGAGTTCGACGATAGTGTTCGAAGTTACCGGATCGAGTCCGCCGGTCGGCGAGTCATAGAGCAACACCTCGGGCTTGGTGATAATGGCGCGGGCAATAGCCACACGACGCCTCATCCCACCCGAGAGTTCCGACGGATACATGTCGTAGGTTCGTTCCAGTTCCACAAAGCGCAGCACCTCGCGCACTCGGGTCTCGATCTCGGCGGCGGGAGTCTTCTCTTCCGTCAAACGGAAGCCGACATTTTCGGAAACCTTGAGCGAGTCGAAAAGCGCGCTCTCCTGAAATACGATGCCCACGCGCCGGCGCAGTTCGAACAGTTCCTGCTCCGGCATGTGCGTAATTTCCTCTCCCAACACATAGATGCGCCCGCTGTCGGGCCGCATCAATCCCATGGCCAGTTTAAGCAGAGTACTCTTGCCCGAACCCGCAACCCCAAACAGCGCTTTGGTTTCGCCATGCGGCAACTGAAACGAAATTCCATCGAGCACGACCTTTTCATCGAAGGCGATCGAGACCTTGTCGAACTCCAGCGCGTAGCCGGAGGGAGTGACCGGCGCGGCAGCGGGATTCTCGCGGGGCAGAGTGGGCGCCGGCATCAGATTACCTGTAACCCATGAACTTAATCTGTAACCTCTTACCTGTAGCCGAAGATGGCGAAGATCAGTTTCGTAACGAAGAAGTCCACAATCAGAATCAGCACCGAAGCGGCGACCACGGCTTGAGTGGTGGAACGTCCCACTCCCTGGGTGCCGCCACGCGTCGAGATGCCGTAGTAGCAGCCGACCGTGGCGATAATAAATCCAAACAGCACCGGCTTGATGAGGCCGGTGAAGACATCGCGGAAGACCAGGATCTGCCACACCGAGGTCCAATACTGCTCCGAGTTGAGGCCGAAGATCAGGTGCGCGACCGCGTAGCCGCCGATGAGCCCCAGCAGGTCGGCGATGATGGTCAGGAAAAACAGCATGAAGGCCGTCGCCCCGATGCGAGGTGTAATCAGCTTCTTGGTGGGGTCCGTGCCCAGGGCGCGCATGGCGTCGATCTGCTCGGTCACGATCATCGAACCGAGTTCGCTGGCCATGCCCGAGGCGTTGCGCCCGGCGACCATGAGCCCGGTGATGAGCGGCCCCAGTTCCGTGACCATGCCGATCGACACCAGCTGGCCGATGAGGGTGATGCCGCCAAACCTTTGCAGGGTGCTGGCCGCGTTCAGTGCCAGCAGTGCGCCCACCGAAAGTCCGGTCAAAATCACGATGGGCAGGGAGCCGACGCCAATCAGGTCCGCCTGCTGCAGCATGTCAGCCATGTAGAGCGGGCGGCGGAAGAAATTCGCCACCGACTGCGCCGAGAGCAGGGTGTATTCCTGAACCGCCAAGGCAAAGTCTTTGGCAACATCAATGGGCGAAGTCAGTTCGAGCTCAAGCGCCATGTCTGGTCGGGAAGTTTCCGCTCAGGAAACTATAGCAGACCACGCAGGGACAGCCGCCCCCGGCGTCCAGGCAAGCAGAGTTCGCCCCAACGCCGCGAACGCCAGCTTTGCCTACGAGTCCCCGTTCTTCTTCTTCTTGATGTCGATGGCCAGCCGTTTGATTTTCTGGTTCAGCGTTGAGAGGGGGACGTGAAAGCGCTCTGCCGCTTCGGTCTGATTCCAGCTGCATTTCTCCAGCATGTCGACGATGATCCGCCGTTCGCAGTCTTCCATGATGCCGAACAGCGTGGCCCCGGAGTTCGCATCCAGAGCTGGAACCGAGTTGCCCCGGCCTGCGATGTGGTCGGGAAGCAGATCGATGCCAATGTCGCTGTCGGAAGACAGCACCACCGCCCGTTCGATGGTGTTCTCCAGTTCCCGGACATTGCCCGGCCAGTTGTAGCTCACCAGGGGACGCAATGCCTCGGTGGCGATGCGGCGCCGGGGCCGCTCGTTTTCATCCGAGTATTTCTGCAGGAAGTGCTGCACCAACAGCGGAATATCTTCGCGGCGCTGCCGAAGCGGCGGCAGATCGATGCTGATCACGTTGAGGCGGTAGAACAGGTCTTCGCGGAACTTACCCTCGCGCACCATTTGGCGAAGATCGACGTTGGTGGCGGCGATGATGCGCACGTCCACTTGAATCTCCTGAACGCCGCCCAGGTGCATGAACTTGCGATCCTGCAATACGCGGAGAATCTTGCTTTGCGTATCCATGCTCATGGTGCCGATCTCGTCGAGAAAGAGCGTGCCCCGGTCGGCCACTTCGAACAGACCTTTTTTCGAAGTGACGGCGCTGGTAAAAGCCCCTTTGACGTGCCCGAACAGCGTGGATTCGAGCAGATCGGGCGGGGTTGACCCGGAGTTCACGGGCACGAACGGCCGGTCGCGACGCGTCGAATTCAGGTGAATCGCCTTGGCGATCAGTTCCTTACCGGTTCCGCTTTCGCCCTGCAGCAACACCGTCGAACGGCTGGGCGCTACCTGCGCCACCAGATCGAAGATCTTCAGCATGGGCTCGCTCTTGCCCACGATGTTCTCAAAGTTGTAGCGCTGCTTGAGAGCGCGCTTCAGCTGAATGTTTTCCTCTTCCGCCTTTTGCCGGGCGACGGCGGCGCGCACGTCGGCCAGCAGTTTTTCGTTGTCCCACGGTTTCTGGATGAAGTTGGTGGCCCCGGATTGCATGGCGCGCACCGCGTTCTCCACCGTCCCGTAGGCGGTGATCATAATCACCGCCTGCTGCGCGTGCAGCAACCGGATTTCGGCCAGAACATCCATCCCGTTCATGTCGGGCAGCGCCAAGTCCAGCAGAACCACGTCAAAAGCACGCTCCCCGATCCGAGTCAGACCTTCCCGGCCGTTCTCCGCGACCACGACCGTGTAACCCTCGAACTGCAGCAGAGTCTCCAGCGATTCCCGGATTTCCGCTTCGTCGTCAACGATGAGGATTCGGCCCGCGCTCTGCGGTTGCGTGTTTTCCGGGGCTCCCCGGCGCGGGACGGTCGTCACTTCAGAAATTGCTAGCTCAGACATGGACTGCCTTCCTGATCATCGGGAAATCCAGGGTGAAGGTGGTGCCTTCACCCGGGCGGCTCTCCACGCGGATGTTGCCCGCGTGTTCCTGAATGATGCCGTAAGTAACGGAAAGTCCAAGACCGGTACCGCGATTCTGCCCTTCCGCAGGTGAGGTCTTGGTAGTGAAAAACGGATCGTAGATACGCTGAATGTGCTCCTGCGCGATGCCCGATCCGGTGTCGGTGACCCGCACGCTGACGAACTCGCCGTTCATCGTCGCCACCTGCAGAACTCCCCCGCCCGTCATGGCGTCCTTGGCGTTCAGGAACAGATTCAGAAACACTTGCTGCAGACGCCCGGCGTTGCCCTGAATCGATGGCAGGCTCTCATAAAGCTCGGGTCTCACTTCGATGCGCGCCACCTTGAACTGGTGCTCCAGCAGCGCCAGCGTGTCCGCGATCACCTTGTTCAGGCTCACTTCCGTCAATTCCGTGCCGGTAGTGCGCGAGAAGTTCAGTAGGTTGTTGACGATCTCGGAGGCGCGGAATGTCTGTTTGGTGATTTTCTCCAGCAGCCCCGCCTTCTGCGGGTCCGACTGCAACTGCTTCGCCAGCATCTGGGTGTAGGAGGAAATCACCGCCAGTGGCGTATTCACTTCGTGCGCAACCCCGGCGGCCAGCAGACCAATGGAAGAAAGTTTGTCGGCCTGAGTAAGCTGAACCTCAAGTTCGATCCGCTCGGTGATGTCGTCCATAATTACCAGCCGGCCCACCACGTTGAACTTGCGAGTTACCAGCGGAGCCATCGCAACATTTACGATGCGCGCTTCTCCGGTCGGGGTCGCCAGGCGGAACTTATAAAGATTGTGGATGCCTGGATTCTGGCGAACGCGGTAGAACTCCTCCGCGAACGCCGCCGGAAAAACTTCACTCAAGGAACGCCCTACCACCTGCCAACGCGGCTGGGCATACATGACTTCCATCTGCGAGTTCCAGGATTCGATGCGGTCTTGCAGGTCCACGGCCATCACGCCGACGTTGATGGACTCCACAATGTTTTCGTTGAAATCCTTCAGCCGCTCATACTCGCTGACTTTCTGTTCGAGAGAGGCGTAGAGGCGCCCGTTCTGGATGGCGATGCCGATGTATCCCGCCAGCGCCTGCAGTAGCTCCACATCTTCGCTGGAAAGGAAATCTCCCTGCATGGTCTTGCCCAGCCCGAGGAAGGCGATGGTCTTCTGCCGGGCATGGCATGGAATGTAGTAGTTCAGATCCAGCCGTCCAATCGCTTCCTGGGCGCTCGAACTCTCCCGCGGCAACTGGTGCGTGTTCTCGAAGAAAATATGTCCAGCCGCATCCTCCATCCGCGGTTTCGCCAGGAACGACAGGTCGAGTCCTGTGACGTGCGCGATCCCGAACGACTTCGACAGCTCAAAGCGCGAAGAGTCGCCGTTGCCGAGGAAGATGGCAATGCGATCCACCAGCAGCGTGCGCGCCAGCCGGTCCACCAGCGAGGACAGCATTTTGTCGAGGTCGGTCTCCGAGCTCAACTCCCGCCCGAACTCGATCAGCGTGCGCCGGTAGTCGTAGCCAGTGCGAAAAAAATACTGGTCAAGCTTTTCCTGAATAAACTTCCGCACCGGATCAAACAGCAGCGCCGTAACCACCACCGCGATCATCAGGCCGTACGGTCCGGAACTCGGCACTCGCGTGTGCACCGTCTCGGCAATCGCCGCCACTCCCGCGAAGTAGAGGGCCACAATCGCCGCTGCCGCCAGCGTATACGCCATGCCGCGCTTGAAGATCAGATCCACATCCATCAACCGGTAGCGGAAAATGGCGTAACCAAAAGTCAGCGGGAGCAAGCCCAGAGACAGCACCGATACCTTCATCGTGAGCGACGGCATCACGCCGAACAGGTACGGCAGAACGTAAAAGAGGGTGAACGGGGCTATGGCGAGGATGGTGCCGCGCGTAATCCACTTGAGTTGCTGGCGCAGAATCGGAGTCGTGGCCTGACGGTAGTTATTCCACAAAACCGCTGCCGCCGAGACGAAAAAGGTGGTCAGATAAGCCCAGTGCACTCGGTTCAAATTAAACAGCAGCGAAGCGCTGGCCTTGGAAAATTCCAGCGCCAGCACCTGGATTCCCAGCAGCGCCAGCCCCGGCAGGTAAAGCAGAGGCAGCGTCCATCGATGCTTGCTGACAAATTCCCGCCGCTCCGGGAAGGTTAACGCGAAATGCAGAAACAGCGCCGGCTGCAGCAGCCAGGCAACTTCATTGGCCCACAGCACGATCCAGTCAAAAGCGTTGAACTTTCCCGTGTAGTGCAGCGAGTAGAAAACGAACGATACCAGGCAGAAAATGTAAAAGTGCGTGGACCCGACCGCCGTCCACCGGCGCAGAAGGACATAGAGCCCAATGCCCAGGTAAATCAGGGCGATCAGCCGCAGCCAATCGTTCATGGAGCGCTCGGCAGGAGCGAGCACCACTTCCACGTCCAAGGGAACCACGCCACGAATCAGCGAGTAGGTGGCCTTCGACCACACTCCGGAGTAATAGAGTTGGCGAGTGACCGCCGCCATCGTGTCGACTGCCCGGCCGTTGACGCTGATCACCACATCCCCACGGCGGATTCCGGCGCGTTCCGCAGGGCCGTTCGGCTCTAAACGGTCAGCTACCACTCGGCCATTGCGCTCCATCCACCACGCGCCGTCGTCGGGTATGGCTGACTGGTGCTCGATTCTGTAGTTGAATCCGGCGAAAAGCACGGCGGCCACTGTGAGCAGAGTCAGCAGGATGGCGGTAAACCGAGCCTCAAATTCACGATTCATAGTTCGCGCCCCCCGGACTGGGACGGTCGCTGCAGCGGCGCGGCCGGACATTCGTCGCTGAATCCATGGAAGCAAGTTCACTGCCACCATCCAATCTTGCCAAAAGCTTCTAAGTCTCTTGCCCATAGCAACTTCCACAATTATAGTGGCTTGCCTCAATCAAAGATATGAAATATGGGATATTTGATCCGTTTTTCGGGATGGCCGTCGGCCCTGTGCGCAATCTCCCGTTTCTCCGTTTACTCGCATCAACTTGGCAATGGGAAGCGGGCCTGGGTGCTGGGTGAACTGTTGGGGGGGTAAGCGGACTGTTCGGTTGGCTGGTTTCTGAAGTGAAGCGAGGTGACGTGCCCAAACCCTTTCATTTCTTTGGTCTTGAGGAGTCCGGTAACCTTCCCAGTTGTCCGGACCCCTCACTTACTCGGCTCACCCTACTCGCCTAGCCTCGACTCGCTTGGCGTTGGTGAGCCATTCGTGCAAGTGAGTGTGATCTTGCACCTGATCCTGGAAACCGTCCATAGAGCTGGGCTGAAGCCGTCTGAATTGATCTGAAGAAAATTGATCGAGGGCGCTTGACACGGCACGCCCGGGAGAACAAGATTTCTGAGCCTGCAGGCGAATCGCTGCGTACGTCAAACCAGTTCTGCAGTGGAGTTGGGCATTGCCCGAGAAAAAAGTTCGCTTCGACGAATTCGAGATGGATTACGGACGCTTTCAACTCCGCCACCGCGGCCTGCCGGTTCGGCTCGAAGGCCTGCCTCTGCAGTTGTTAATGTTCCTCGTCGAAAGGCGGGGACAGCTCGTCACGCGCGAGCAGATCTCAGCCGAACTTTGGAGCAAGAAGGACGTTTTCGTCGACGTCGAACAGGGAATCAACACCGCCATCCGCAAAATCCGTCGCGCCCTGGCGGACGATGCCGATGAGCCGCGCTATCTGCAGACCGTCGTCGGCCATGGCTATCGCTTTGTCGCTCCCACTGCCGAGGAAGACGCCAGTATTCAGCCGCGAACTCAGGGACTCTCCTATTCCGCCGAAGAACTGGGATACGCCATCATGGCGGCCGCTGGGTTGGATCCAATTAACCCCAAAGGCACTCCAAAAGCTCGCGCCGATGATTGATGATTGAAGACTGAAGCCTGGCGATTGAAGACTGTCGACTGACGCATGGCTGAGCGAACTGCCTCGCCCGGGAACCTGCTCCTTAGAACCCCCCACCACCCCAGCCAACGCCCCCTTGCCTGCGTTCGTTCTACAATTGACCCATGTCTCGCCTCGATCAAATCGTCGATCTTGAAAAGCGTTTTCTGCTCTCCACCTATAACCGCTATCCCGTAGCTTTCGAGCGCGGGAAAGGTGTCTTTCTGTATGACTTCGAGGGCAGGAAGTATCTCGACTTCGTGGCGGGCCTGGGCGTCAACGCGCTCGGCCACGCTCATCCGCGCATCGTGAAAGCCATCCGCGAGCAGGCCGCCCGCGTCATCCATCTTTCAAATCTCTACTACAACGAATACCAGGGACAACTGGCCGAGCGCCTTTGCCAGCTTTCAGGTCTCGATCGCGTGTTCTTCTCGAACAGCGGTACCGAGGCAATGGAGGGCGCCATCAAACTGGCGCGTCTCGCCGGACACAAAACCGGCGGCGATGCCAAGTCCCAACTGGTGGCGCTGCACGGTTCCTATCACGGCCGCACCTTTGGCTCGATGTCCCTGACCGGACAGGAAAAGTACCGCAAAGGATTTGAACCCCTGCTCGAAAACGTCACCTTCGTCGAGCAGAACAACGTCGCCGCCCTGCACGCCGCCGTCAACGCCAACACTTGCGCCATCGTACTCGAGCCCATCTTTGGCGAAGGCGGCATCCTCGAATGTTCGGAAGAATTTCTGCTCGCCTGCCGTACCCTCGCCGATCATTACCAGGCCGCGCTCATCTTCGACGAAATCCAATGCGGCCTGGGACGCACGGGTAAAATTTTCGCCTTCCAGAGCTTTGGCGTGGTTCCCGACATCGTCACCATCGCTAAACCGATCGCCGCAGGATTGCCGCTCGGCGCTTTCTTGTCAAAAGAACACTTCGCCACCACGATTTCGCCGGGACAGCACGGCACCACCTTCGGCGGCGGTCCCCTTGCGTGCCGCGTCGGGCTCGAATACCTCGCCATCGTCGAACAAGAGCGCCTTCTCGAAAACGTAGACAGGGTTGGCGGATACCTCCATCAACAACTCCAGGAACTGGTCGCCAAATATGCCGCGACTCGCGAAGCCCGCGGCCGCGGATTCATTCAAGGCCTCGTGCTCGACATACCCGCCCGCCCCCTGGTCGAGCAGGCACTGGCCGAGGGCGTGCTCTTCAACGCGACTCAGGACACCGTCCTGCGTTTTCTGCCGCCCTTCCTCCTGCAAGAAAAGCACGTCGACAAAGGCATCAAAGTGCTCAAGAAATTGCTGGGCAAGAAGCGGAAGAAAACTCACAACGTGGCGGAGGCCGCAACCGCATCGCTCTAAAAGACGGGATTGCCCCGCCTCCGAAACGCAATCGCCGTTCCTAAGAGATTGAAGCGGGTGGAGAAAAAAAGGGAGCCAGGAGGCGGCCCCCCAAAGCGTTAGAGGCGATACCATCCTGTAAGAACCTGTCCGCGAGGATTTCGTTGCCTATCGAAACCCAACATCACGAAGAAAAATTCGCCGCCGGTCACAACCCGGCCGTTATTGAAGAGCGCTGGCTGGAACTTCCCGACGGACGAATGCGATACCTCAAGGCGGGCTCCGGACCGCCTCTTATCCTGGTTCATGGGCTGATGGGATATTCGTTTTCCTGGAGATTCTCCATCCCCACGCTCGCTCCCCATGCCACCGTCTATGCCATCGACAATTTGGGCGCGGGACTCTCGATAGCGAAGCAGGGCATGGACTGCACCATACGCGCCACCGCCGAACGCGTGTTGCAATTCGCGACTGCCTTGGGCATCGACCAATTTGACCTGCTGGGTACTTCTCACGGCGGGGGAGTTGCCATCATGGTGGCGGCGATCTGCGCGGAGAGAAAAGATCCGCGACTCCAACGCCTCATCCTGGTCGCGCCCATCAATCCCTGGTCGCCGCATGGCAAACGACTGGCGCCTTTTGCGGGCAGCCCCTTCGGTTCCCTGCTCTTCCGCAACACTATCGAGCGCTGGCGCACGCTCGATTACCTGTGGCTGCGGCGCCTGTTCAGCGACGGATCGAAGATCCCTCCCGATTCTCTGGACGGATACCGTATTCCCGTATTTGAGAATCACGCTTTCCGTCATGCTTCGCGCATCGTCAGAAGTTGGACGGCCGACCTCGCGGAACTCGACAGAGTCCTTCCCACAATCCGCGACTATCCCACGCTTCTCATGTGGGGAACCCGCGACCGCGCCGTTCATTTTGCATCCGCCGAACCCCTGCGCCGGAATTTTCGCAACGTAGAACTCGTGGCATTCGAGGGCGTCGGCCACTTGCCCTACGAAGAAGCGTCCGAGGACTTCAACCGCGCCCTCGTCGAATTTCTAACCTCACGTAAGTGAGCTGTGCAGGTAGTAATATGTCGGTCGGAAACAGCTTTGCTCAGCGTCCATTCCCGGGGCGCAAATTTCTGGGAGTTAAAATGCATCGTGTCACGCTGCTCGCCCTGATCGGACTTTCACTCACCGCAGGAAACACTGCCCAGGTTGGATTCGCCGACAATCCCGCATTCACCGAACAATTTGAAGCGGGCAAGCACGCTCTGAATGAAGGCCGTTACAAAGACGCAGCGGGAGCTCTAAAGAAAGCTCTCAAACTCCAGCCCGACTGCTACGGCTGCTATACCGGCTTGGCCGACGCGGATCGGCGTATGGGAGATACCAAGGCCGCGCTCGAAGCTTGCGACAAAGCCATCGGTGTTGCAACGCGCGATACCACCCGCGCCTATGCCCACAATCTCAAGGGCCAAATTCTGATGATTGAGGCTCACAACCCGAATCAGCTGGGAATGGCGGAAGGTGAGTTTCGAACGGCCATCCAACTGGATCGAGCCGCGCCGACCTACCACCTGAATCTGGCGACAGTTCTGATTCGCCAGTCGAAAGACGACCTTGCCAAGCCCGAACTGGAGGCGTGCATGGCCGCGAATCCGGCCCCGGACGTGTCCAAGATGGCGCAGGCGTTGCTCGCCGACCCGCGGCGAGGACGAGAAAGCTTCGCTCCGGATTTTAAGGTAAAAACGCTGACCGGCGAACAAGTGTCACTGCAGCAATTCGCAGGCAAGGTCCTGGTCATGGATTTTTGGGCCACATGGTGTCCGCCCTGTCGCGCCTCCGTGGGCGAACTCAAGGACTTGACCAAGAAGTATCCGGCGGACAAGTTGGTTCTCATCAGCGTCAGTGCCGACAAGGATGATGGCGCGTGGCGTGACTTCATTGAAAAAAAGCACATGAGTTGGCTGCAATACCGAGACTCCGATCACCAACTGGTCGATGCTTTCGGCATCAACGGCTTCCCCACGTATCTGGTCATCGACGGCGAGGGAATTATTCGAACCAGGATCAGCGGGTTGAATCCCCAGGAATCGGTAGTGCACAGGTTGCGTGCCACCCTGGAGCAAATGCCTCAATTGAGCAAATAATCTGATTCGAGTGAGTGATCGGGACTGGCCTAACTCCCTTCACCATGGAAGTGATGCCCCACTCTCAAACTATTTCATGAACCATGCCCCTCTCGAATGGCTGCGCACATTCATCCTCGACTACGGCTACTGGGCCGTGGCTCTGGCATTGTTGTCGGAGAGCGCGGGCATTCCCGTTCCCGGCGAGATCACGCTACTGCTGGCAAGCTTTCTCGCCTATTCCGAACATCGGCTCCATCTGGCATCGATCATCGTGGTTGCCACCTGCGCCACCACCCTCGGCGGCGATCTGGGTTACGTCCTGGGCTACTATGGCGGCCGCCCCGTCCTCGATCGCTACCAGAGTCTCTTTCGAATACCTCCGGCCGCGCTGAAACGGGGCGAGGAAATGTTCGCCCGCTACGGCGCCGCCACCATCTTTTTTGCCCGCTTCGTCTTCGGCATGCGCACTTTCGCCGGACCGCTCGCCGGTGTTCTGCGCATGCGCTGGCGCGCCTTTGCCCTCTTCAACTTTCTGGGTGCAGCCGTCTGGGTCACGTTCATCGCCAGCGCCGGATTCTTGTTCGGGCATCATTGGCGCAGTCTGGTGCGCGTGATGCAGCGCCTCAACGTCGCCGCCTTGATGATCGCCGTGGCCGTCGTCTTGTTTCTCTGGTTAAAAAATCGCCGGCAAAAGCCGGCCGACGGCTAGCGCCCGAAGATCGCCCCGCTCGGGTGCGCCCAATCTGTCGCGCTCATCCGGGTGCGCTCCAGAAGATGTCGCGGTATCTTCCGTCACTTCCACTCGCGCCCACGCCGTCATATCCTGAACAGCAGCATCTCGCGCCGGAGAACCCTTTGATTCCCGAACGTACGCCAACCACCCCCCACTCCCCAAGCGCCTCCCGCTTTCCGCGGCTGGGACTTTCCCAGGTCTGGGTGCGATTCCTGCTCGCCATCGTCGGCTTGATGCTGGCTTTCGGCGCTGCGCTGTTCTCCACCGTATCGCGCGAGGCGGGGAACATCTGGGGAACCATTATTCTCGCCTCTGCCGCGCTGCTCCTGGCCATCTTCGTCGGCTTAACCACCGTCCCCTACCTCGCCCGTCGTGTCGTCGCCAGCCGCGTCCGCGAAGCCATGGACTACGACGTCACCCGCGCCGGCATGATTTACATCCTCATCAGCGTCGTCATCGGCATCGCCGCCATCAATACCGGCAACAATCTACTGTACGTCGTCGTTGCCGCGCTGCTCTCCGCCATTCTTGTTTCCGGCATCGCTTCGGCGCTCGTGCTCCGCAGCCTTACCCTAGACGTACATCTGCCAGAGCACGTTTTCGCCGCCCGCCCCATGCTGGCCCGCCTGCTCCTGCAAAACGCCAGTTCATGGCTGCCGTCTTTTTCCGTGCGCGTGGTTCCCGCCAAACGCAAGTCCATTCTGCAATCGCGCTGGCGATGGGAAGCCTACACTTTCGGCTGGCCCCGCAACCGAGCGCCTCAGGATCAGTGGCTCCGGGTGCCCGATCGGCGGCTGCGCCGCGTGCGCGAAGAAGCCGAAAAGCCGATCCTCCAGGAATCGGTCTATTTCCCGTTTCTTAGCCCCGGCCAGGAACTCCGCGCCGATCTCGAGATTACATTCCCCGCTCGTGGCCGCTATTGCGATAAAAACTTTGGCCTCGCCACCCGCTTTCCTTTCGCCTTCCTTATGAAAACCCGCCGCATCAATCTGCCTCGCGAAGTGGTTGCCTACCCCATCGTCGAACCCACCGAACAGTTTCTCGAAGTTCTTCCTATGATCACTGGCGAGTTCGAGACCTTTGCCCGCGGGCGCGGCAACGACCTCTACCTGATCCGCGAATACATGCCCGACGACTCCGCCCGCCACGTCGACTGGAAAGCCACCGCCCGCACCGGCGCGCTCAAAGTGCGCGAGTTCAGCCGCGAAGATGAACGCAAACTCCGCGTCGTATTTGACAACCCCACCCCGGGTGTCCTGCTACCCGCCGTTTATGAACGAGCCGTGCGCCTGGCCGCTTCGCTCGGATGGCACTTCCACCACGAAGATGTCGAAGTCTCTTTTGTCGCCCCCGGTTTGGAGCCTACCGAAGACGTTTTCAGCTTCCTCCGCTATCTGGCGTTGGTCGAACCGCAGGAGGCGACGCCCATCTTCAGCCGTCTCCGCGCCAGTGATGACTACAACCTCATCGTCACCGCTCGCGCCGCTGCCGAGCTCCCCGCTCCTCTAGCCGCCAGATCCTATGTCATCTCCTTGGCTGCACCGGGGAAAACCCCGCCGGCGCCTTCCCCAATCTCCTCCTAAGCCGATCAGCGCTCTTCACTTTTTTCTTTGCCTCATCCGATTTTCGGCATATACTCCGCCCTGATCCAGACCTGAAACCGTCTTGATTCTGTCGCTCCTGGAGAATTTGAGCGGTGTGCCAGGCCATTCCGGCCCACACCTGTCGGAGGTGCAAATGTTGATCAGCGATCTGCTCGGACATCAAGTCATCGTCTCTGCCGAAGCCCATCAGACCGTGCTCGAAGTTGCCGGCATGATGGTGGACCACAACATCGGCGCAGTGCCGGTTCTGCAAAATGGCGGCCTCGCGGGTATCTTCTCCGAGCGCGATCTGATGAGCCGCGTCGTGGTTGCCGGCAAGGATCCCGCCCGCACTCCCGTCAGCCAGGTCATGACCGAAGATCCTCTGACCGTCACGCCCAACGACTCCCTCGAGACCTGCATGACGCTCATGAAGCGCCACGGCTTCCGCCATCTGCCAGTCTGCCTCGCAAGCGAATTAAAAGGAGTCGTTTCTTTGCGCGATATCCTGCTCCACGACCTTGACGAAAAAGACGATGAAGTGCGCATGATGCGGGCCTACCTCCACTCCGTCCCCGACGCCGGATAGATCGCTCGATCTTCATCAGTGGCTCGCAATAGCAATAGTTGGCGAGTGACACGTGCGGCCAGTTGGCCGTTTGAGGTAATGGTTACTAAGGTTACCTGCCCCTGGGTTGACCCGACGGTCAACCTGCCTCAGGATGGGACAGTAGGGTCGAAGCGCGGCAATATCTACGGTCGCGTTCTTCTCCCGCGCGTCCCATGACCTGGCACACCCATACCGCCTTGCTGTATTTATGGTACCCCCAGCCAGTCTTGCAATCGGTAGTCGCGGTGATCTTATGGCGCCGAGAGCTGCACAAGCAGTTTCCCGCATTTTTCTCTTATCTGATTGCTCAGGTCGTGAATTTTGCCGTCATTTTTCCCCTCTGGGTCAGAGGCAACGATAATTACTATTTTGGGCTTTTCTGGCTCGGCCAAGCCGTCAACGCGGTCCTCAGCTTCAAGGTGATTCACGAAATCTTCCTCGACGTCTTCCGCCCCTATCACACTTTAAAGGACCTCGGCACTCTGCTTTTCAAATGGGCCGGCGTCGTCATGCTCATGGTTTCCGTGGTCGTCGCTTTTTCCAATTCGCTCGACAGCGACTTGCTCTGGCAAGTCCTCACCACGCTGCAGCGCTCGGTCCGCATTGTGCAGGTTGGCCTCATTCTCTTCTTGCTGCTTTTTTCCCGCTTTCTGGGAGTGTCCCGGCAGCAGATCAGTTTTGGCATCTCTCTCGGCTTCGGATTCTTCGCCGGAGTGGAATTGATGCTCTATGCATTGCATTCGGGGGGATTCTTCACTCTGATGAAAGTCAACCTCATCAACATGACGGCATATAACCTGGCCGTCTTTGTCTGGCTCGGCTATTCGCTCTCCCGTCAAACCTCGCGCGTCGCCGCCGTGAACCTGTTGCAGACCCAACGCTGGGAACAGGGTTTGTCCGACCTTCAGCATCCCGTGCCTTCCGATTCGCTGATCCCAATGTTCGAGAACATGGTCGAGCGCGCCTTCTCGCGGAGTTCGAGTCTCGAGGCCATGGAGGTCGCGGAGGTTCGCCTCCCGCTCCCGCCCCGTACCGCCGATCAACCTGAGGAACACCCCCACAAAGCCAACTCGGCCGCAGCCGGATCCAAGACTCGCCCATAGCATCCCGTCTCCGTCCTTGAAATCGGGCGCACAAGAAAAACTTGTCAAGCCGTTTTTTCCTTTTTTCATCCCCCTTCCCCGGAGCCTCAATCGAATCAGGTTTTACTGAAACTATTACTTTAAGAAACCAGCGCAAATGCCAATCCCTTGCCCGGTGTGCGCCCCGCCGAACTTTCGGCGCTCTTCCCGCTTGCTACCCAAGCCTGTGCGCCTGACCTAACTTCCTCGGAATGAGAAAGTTGCACGGGTGTGTATAATGCACCACGCTGGAGGGTGGCAGTTTTCTGTTGGCCTCTGGCAAAGACCCTAAAGGAGAAAGTAAAACAATGAAACGTTCGCTCAGGGCGTTATTGCTGTTGGTAGGTTTGGTAGGTACGTTTGCATATGCTGCGGTCCCGAGAGTTCCAGCTCCCGATGGACCCATCCCGTGCAGCACGAGACCAGAAACCTGTCACTAGTTGAACCATCGACAAGCCACTTACGCAAAACGATGTGGCTATTTGCATTACGAGCAATCTTCCGGGCCGGCCTTCGTGGCCGGCCTCTTTTTCTTACTTCCCGTTCGTGCCCGGAACCTCAGCTGCCACCTTCGCTCCGACCGCTGGAGGCTTCCCTTCCACCGCTCCCTTCCCATCCTTCCCGGGAGTTTCCGGATCGTCGCTATTGCTGCTCATATACTGCACGATGATTGATATGCGCCGATTCGCCGGGTCCAGCGGGTTCTTTGCATTGCGCAGCCGCTGGTCGGCAAAACCCCGCACTTGCGAGACTTGGTCCGGGCGCAGTCCCTCCGCTCGCTGCATCAGTCGCCGCGCCGCATTCGCCCGGTCGGCCGAGAGTTCCCAGTTGCTGTAGCTGCTCTTCCCGCTGAAAGGTTTGGCATCTGTGTGCCCTTCCACCGAAATCTGGTTGGGAACTTTTCCTAATTCCGTAGCCAACAGCGTCAGCAGTTCCTGCCCGCTCTGGTTGAGCACCGAACTCCCGCTATCGAAGAACGTTCCTTTTTCCGATTCCAGCAACTCGATGCGCAGACCCTCCGCGGTCACCGTCATCTCGATATTTTTTTTCAGCTTATCGAGGTCGTTGATCTTCTGAATCGTTTTTTGCAATTTCTCCTTAAGTTGCGCCATGTCCTGCTTCGTCAGTTGGACACTCTCTCCCGTTCCGGTCATGCTCGTGCCCATCTTGTTAGCGGTTCCCATGGGATCTTTGAAATACCCCGCGATCGCCGCCTTGGTTTCCTTCGTGCTGCTGCTCATGAGCCATAACACGATGAAGAGCGCCATCATAGCCGTCACGAAGTCCGCGTAGGCCACTTTCCAGGCGCCGCCATGATGGCCGCCATGGCCGCTTTTTTTCTTGATGATGATGATGGGAGGCGTCGGCATGATCGTGGTTATCCTGCCGCCGCTGCGGCCGCCGCATCCGGCCCCGCATCCGAAGCCGCCGCGCTGTCCTTCGCGCCCCGGCAAGCTTGCTCCACAGCCGCGAAAGAAGGCCGCACATGCCCGGGCACCGTGCGCCGCCCAATCTCAACCGCCATGATCGGCGCCACCCCTTTCAAGAATGCAATCATCGTCACTCGCAACACCATGAGGAATGCATGTTCCTCCTCCACCGTTTTGCCGATGCGCGCCGCCAGCGGTCCCACCAGCCCGTAGCACAGCAGTATGCCCAGAAAAGTCCCCACCAGCGCCGCCGCTACTTTCTTCCCGATTTCTTCCGGAGGCCCGCCCAGCGCGCCCATCGTCACCACCACTCCCAGCACGCACGCCACAATTCCCAACCCCGGCAGGGAATCCGCCATCGTCGCCAACGCAGTCACCGGCTCACTGGCTCCATGATGATGCACTTCCATATCCGCCTCCAGCATCTGGTCCAGATCGAACACCTCCACTCCGCCGCTCACCGCCATACGCAGCGTGTCGCAGACAAACGCCATGGCATGATGGTTCTTCGAAAAATCCGCGTACTTCGTGAACAACGGGCTTTTATCCGGCTCCTCGATATCGGTCTCCAGCGCCACCAGGCCTTCCTTGCGCGCCTTCTGCAGCAGTTCGTACATCATCTTCAGAGAATCGATGTAACGTTGCGTCGTGTACTTCGAAGACCCAAAGGCCCCCAGCAGCCCACCCATCATCTGTTTCAATATGTAGACCGGATTCGCAATCAGTACCGTACCCACCGCCGCCCCTCCGATGATCAGCAGTTCCGCCGGTTGCATCAGCACCAGCAGGTTGCCGTGCTCCATCAGATAAGCCGCCACGATGCATCCGAATACCACTACGATCCCAATGATCGAAAACATGAAACATCATCCTCGCGCAGGTTTAGAAACGTTCAGAAACGTTCGCCGCCACTGCCCCCTTCGCCATCCCCTTGGAGTGCGTAGGCTTCATCTCTCGTAAAATCGATTCCAGATCGCTGCCCCACGTCGCCATCGCGTAGGCCACCTCAGCGTCCACCCGAAAATGGTCGCCCCACCACAAAACTTCGGAATGGCGCAGCAGATTCACCAGAATTTCCGCCGTCATCGCCACCATTACCGGGCTCGCCAAGGGCAGCACCACCAGAAACTCGTTCTCTCCCCAGCATCCCAGAAAATTTTCCGCATCCAGACTGTTGCGCAACGTCTGCGCCGCCGTCCGCATAAAGGGCACGACCGCCTGCGGACCATGCTGGGCGCGAAATTCCTCCAGCCCCAACACCCGTATCCGCAGCAACCCGAATCCCGTGTGCGCCTGCTCCATCCCCACCATGCATTCGTGCAGCACAGCTCGCGTCAAGCGCAGCGAAGGGACTCCCGTGGCCGCGTCCAGGCATCCATACATCGGCGGCCCGGCCGATTCATCGCGGTACACAAAGGCTTCTTCGAATAGGACCGTCGCGCCGCCAATGGCATCGCCATATTCCAGAATCGGCCGCGTACGAATTCGAACCGCCGTCCGGTACCCGTTCTTATGCAGGTAGTAAGCGGTATATCGCTGCGCCTTGCGCTGGCTGAGCGTCATCCTTACCGGACAACATTCGCCCGCCAGACTGTTGCCGCGCCGGTCGCACGCCCGCACCACCTCCTCGAAGTCGTGGCCCACGACATCGTGCGACAGATGCCCGGTCAGCCGCTCCGCGCCCCGATTCCAAAATCGGATCCGGCCCTCCCGGTCCACGATGTAAATCCCTACCGGCAGATCTTCCAGCAAGTGCCGGAATAGCTTCGGATTGTCGAGAAAGTCAGAAACCATAGCTGGCCGCGCCACCTTCTGGTTTCATCGGCAGCCATGCCCGGAACTTAAGGGACCAAAGATTGCGGCCGGAAACAGACTCGCACAGGTATAAACACACAACTCACTCAAAATAGGCGGATTCCCCGCCACGAAGCACCTTCACAACTACCTGCCTCGCGCCGTTGGAGTGCGTTCCTCCTACCGTGACGTAGCTCACAGACGGCCGGACACGCCGCCGATACAGTTAAAGCGAATCGGTTGCATCGAGGAAATTAAAACCAGAATCATTCAACTTCTACAGAAGGGCTTTCCATGGCGACCATCGTTTCCCCTACCAACACCCGGGTTTTGAACTCCAGCCTCGCGCGGAGAATCATGAGCGCCGAAGACGCCGCCGCGCTCATCAAGTCCGGCGACCAGATCGGCATGAGCGGATTCACCGGCTCTGGCTACCCCAAAGCGGTTCCCATCGAACTCGCACGCCGTATTTCCGAAGCCAATTTCCGTGGCCATAAATTTCAGGTCAGCGTCTTCACCGGAGCCTCCACCGGCCCCGAACTCGACGGCGCTCTCGCCATGGCGGGCGGCATCCATCTTCGCCTTCCCTATCAGTCCGATCCCGAAACCCGCAAGCGTATCAACGCCGGCGAAATGGACTACATGGACATCCACCTCAGCCATGTCGCCCAGTTCGTCGAATACGGATTTCTTGGCAAACTCGACGTTGCGCTCATCGAAGTCACCGCTGTGCTGGAGGACGGACGGCTCGTGCCCAGTTCATCGATCGGCAACAACAAGACCTGGCTCGATCAGGCGGAACGCGTCATCCTGGAAGTCAACTCGTGGCAACCGGCCGCGCTCGAGGGCATGCACGATATCTACTACGGCCTCCAACCACCGCCCAATCGTGGACCCATTCCTCTCGTCAGTCCCGGCCAGCGCATCGGCACACCCTATCTCGAAGTCCCTTCCGAGAAAATCGTCGCCATCGTGCTCACCGATTCTCCCGACCGCAACAGCGCTTTCAAACCGCCCGATGCTTCCTCCAAACTCATCGCCGGACACATCCTCGAATTCCTCGGCTGGGAAGTAAAGAAAGGCCGTATGCCGGCCCATCTGCTCCCGCTGCAATCCGGCGTCGGCAACATCGCCAACGCGGTTTTGTTTGGATTGGAAGAAGGTCCGTTCGAAGGGCTGACTTCCTACACCGAAGTCATTCAAGACGGCATGATTCGTCTGCTGAAGTCAGGCAAGCTATCCACCGCCTCAGCCACCGCGTTCTCGCTTGGCCCCGACATGATGACCGAAGTCAATGCCAACATGGCCAGCTACCGCGACCGCATCGTCTTGCGGCCGCAGGAAATCTCCAATCATCCCGAAATCATTCGCCGCCTCGGCGTCATCGCCATGAACGGCATGATCGAAGCCGACATCTACGGCAACGTCAACTCCACCCACGTCATGGGATCCCGCATCCAGAACGGCATTGGCGGCTCCGGCGATTTCGCCCGCAATGGATATCTCTCCATCTTCATGGCCCCCTCCACCGCTCAAAAAGGCACGATCTCAACCATCGTACCCATGGTCTCGCACGTCGATCACACCGAACACGACGTGCAAGTCATTGTCAGCGAACACGGACTGGCCGACTTGCGCGGACTGTCGCCGCGTCAGCGCGCCCATCTCATCATCGAGAAATGCTCGAGTCCCAACTACAAACCCTTGCTCCTCGACTATCTCAATCGGGCCGAACGGCTGTCGTACGGCAAACATACGCCCCACCTGCTGACCGAATCGCTGGGCTGGCACAATCGCTATCTGCGCAACGGGAGGATGCTTCCCCAGGAAGAAAACTGAAGAAAACTTTGCCATACTCCGATCTTGAAGGTCCCCGATCCTGATTGACAGTCCCAAGGCCTAGCCGGCCCCACGTCCCAGCGCCTCCGCCAGTTCCCGCGCATCGAAAACCGGAGCCTGGCATGCAAACCCCGAGCACACCACCGCAAATGATTTCCCCGACGCCAGCGCCGGTAGATTTGGAATCGTCCCAGCCAAAGCCGGCGGCAGATTCTGCGCCACCGCTTTATCCCCGTCCAATCGTAGAACCGCCCGGCTCAACTCCAGTGGCCGCACCGCGGACCGATACATTTCCGCCGCCACTTCATCCTTCCCCACCACCACGACCTGCGTGTGCGGATGCATAAGGCGCGCCACCGCCAGCCCATACGTCGCCGCAAAAATTCCGTGCTGTCCCGCCACCCCGGCATAGACTTCCAGCGTCTGCTCGGCACGCTCGCGATACGAGGCATCGGGCGCATAAGCGTGCAGTCGAAGCAGAGCGATCGCCGCCGCCGAATTTCCCGCCGGAGTCGGCGAATCCTGAAACGGCTTCCGCCTCGTTCCCAGAATGCCGAGTGCGGTTCGCTCGTTCGACGACCCACCCGCGGTGCGCGTATCAAAAAATCCGCCACCCACCGGATCCAAGAATCCCGCCACCATGGCATCCCCAATCGACCGCGCAAAACGAAAATAGCTCAGGTCCGCCGTGGCTTCATAAGCGTCAAGACAGGCAATCACCGTGAAAGCGTAGTCATCCAACACGCCCGGAACCGCGTCAGCACCTTTCCTCGGCTCCGCCTTGGGATCGGAGTAGGCAATCACATGCTTCATGCCTCGCTCCTCGCTCCATCCCTCGGAGAGCAACCGGTCCAGCGAGCGCAACGCAAAGTGCCGGACATGCGCCAGATCCAGCACCCTGGCCGCTTCCAGATATGCCGAGACGCACATCGCATTCCAGCCCGCATAGACGGTCTTATCGACATACGGCGTCGGACGCTGCAAACGCGCCGCATACAACTTCTTCTTCGCGGCCTCGAGCAGTTCCCCCCGCCCACCAGCAAGCCCGGCGGCAGAAATGTGCAGCACATTCTTCGCCGGATTGTGGTGCATGTCTCCGGTTTCCTGAATGTCGTAGTAAACTGCCGCCGCGGCAGCCTCTTCGTCACTCAACGCCGCTTTTGCCTCCGCCAGCGTCCAGGTGAAATAGTCGCCGTCATCTTCCATCGAATCGTCGGCATCCTGCGAAGCGTAGAAGCCGCCATGGGCGCGATCGCTCAGCCATTCATCCATCCAGCGAACGATGTCGCGCGCCACCTCCGCGAAGAATTCCTCGCCCGTCGCCTGATACGCGTGCACATAATTCTTCAGCAACTCCGAGTTGTCATAGCACATCTTCTCGAAGTGCGGCACGATCCAGCGCTCGTCGACCGAATAGCGATGAAATCCTCCGGCTAACTGGTCGTAAACACCGCCCCGCGCCATTTTCTCCAGCGTGTGCACAAAAATTGCCCGCAGATCCTCATCCTTGGTCCGGACGTACTGCTCCATCACCAGATCAAGCGCCGCCGGATGCGGAAACTTGGGCGCACCGCCAAAACCGCCGTTGACCTCATCAAACATCTTCTCCGCCGATTCCACGATCGCCTCAATCACTGTCGCGGATACCGTTCCCCCGCCCTCCGACGGAGATTCCGCTCTCGAGATCGCACTCTCGACCATCTTCGCTTGCTCCAGAACATCGCCCTGCTTCTCGCGATAGGCCTGCGCGATCGAGAGCAGTACGCGCTTGAAACTGGGCCGCCCGTAAGCGTCCGCCGGAGGAAAATAAGTCCCTCCATAAAACGGCTTGCCCTCGGGAGTAAGAAATGCCGTCAGCGGCCACCCCCCCTGTCCCGTAAGCGCGGCCACCGCTGCCTGGTAGCGGCTGTCAATATCCGGACGCTCGTCCCGATCTACTTTCACCGCGATGTAATGTTCGTTGACGATGGCCGCCACCTCAGCGTCGTCATACGACTCGCGATCCATCACGTGGCACCAGTGACACCAGACCGCGCCGATATCCAGAAGCATCGGTTTGTTGGCGGACCGCGCCGCCGCAAATGCCTCCTCCCCAAACTCGCGCCACTGAATAGGCTGGTGCATCGCCGAACGCAGGTAGGAAGAGGAAGCGCGCGCCAGAGCGTTGGGGGAGGAGTCCGTCATCAGCGTAGTGTATCCGAATCGAGCATCCGAATCGCCTATGCGAATCGCTCGGCCGCGCGGGCCTTTGCCTTCGCCGCTTCTTCTTCCCGATTCTTGGGCGGCGCGCTCGTGTCGAGCCCATGCAGAAGGCGGGATGAGATACCGGCGATTTCATCCACTGCAGCCAGGAACGCCGCTTCATTCGCCTTCGAGGGCTTATTGAAACCCGTGATCTTCCTCACGAATTGCAGCGCCGCCGCTCGAACCTCCTCGTCCGTGACGGGCGGATCGAAATTAAACAGGGTTTTGATATTCCGGCACATTCGACAACCTCCGACGCATTCACCGCACTCATTTTCTCACGTTCTCATGGACCCGCAGTCGCGGAACCGCCGGTCGAATCCCCGGCTACCCGCATCTTTCCCGCGGCACACCGGGATGCTTTGCGTCGATTAATGTACCATGGTACATTTGTACTATGATAACCGAATCGCAACTGCTGATTGAACGCGTCCAGACCGGCGTCCGCATGGAGAAGCGCCTGCTCAAAGTGCTGAAAGCCTTTGCCGAATACCACGACATGTCGTTGGGCGACTTGCTCGAAGGCATCGTGCTTCACGCCTTCGACGGCAAAACTCCATTCAGTCCCGAATCCCTCAAGCGTATTCAGGAATTGAAGAAGTTCTACGCCCTCGATTTGGATTCCAGCGCCAGTCACCGGCTCAGGGAAATCAAGCGCCGATCGGAAAACAAAGCGGCCCTTCGGAAGCACACTTCGGAGAAGAAAAAATGACCTACTGCTGAGGTGCGTTGTCTTGCGGCCGAACTGGTTTCGACAGGGCCTTGGGATCGCCCGCCGTGGGCGCGGCAGTCATGGCGCTTTCCGGGTTGAGCAGGTGATCGTGGCTCGGACCTAATCCGAGTCTGATCAGCGCCCGGGAATCGGGTGTGGTCTTTGACTGCCATCCTTGATCGGCCTGATAACGCTGCATCGCCGCCTGCGTATCGCTATCCCACAACCCAGTAGGTTCGCCCTGCATATAGTGCTCGCGGATGAGCGCGGTCTGAATCTCGCGGGTGCGATCCGAGTCAATCGCCTGCTGTCCCCGCTTCTTCGCCACCGGCTTCGAGCCCTTCTTCCCGCGGGACCTCTTGCCCTTCGAGCTTGAGGTTGCCGCGGGGCTCGAAACGTGAGTTGACGCTCGCCCTTGAGAACTGTGAGATGAACCCTTGCCGGTTGCAGGTGCGCTCGTGCGATGCTTCTTCGCTGGCAGAGTGGTTGGCAGTGTGGAAGTGTGGCCCTTCTTCTTCGTAACCGTCTTCGCAGTCGTTTTCGCGGTCGTCGCATTCTCCGACTGCGCCATCCCGAACCCAGGCACAATCAGGCAGAACAGGCTGCAGAGGCCACTCCGTAGCCAACGCCGAATTGTATCCGCCGCGTGCATGGTAACAGTGCTGCAACCTCTCATCAAGCGGCGCTCAGTCCGCTCTCGTCGCGCCTTCCAAACAAGAAAACCGGCGAGACTGGCCATCCTTAATCGTCCCCGAAACGGGGATGGAGCGCCAGTCTCGCCGGATTATCGTATCGGTTACGGAAGTGTCCCGGCCAGGAAAATCGTTCCATCCTGCGCCCTCGCCCCTCGCGGACGCACCAGGAACACGACATCCTGTCCGCTCTTCAGCGACGACTCGATCTTGATAAAGTCGTCCGGATTGTTGACCGGCTGCTTGTTCACTTCGAGAACTACGTCACCGCGATTCAATCCAAGATCTTCGGCGAACGATCCCTGCTTCACGTCCTGCACCACCACACCCTTACCCGCGGCGATGCTCAGGCGATCCGCCAGATCCGGAGTGATACTGCGCACCGTAACTCCAAACTTGCTCGCCTTGGGCGCTTCCTCGCTCTGGTTTTCGTCCTCTTCGCCTAAACGGGAAGCGAACAGTTTCGAACGATCGGCAATCGTCACCGTCGCATCTTGCTTCTTGCTGTTGCGCACGAAAGTAAGCTTGGCCTTGGAACCCGGCTTGCGCGAAGCGATATCCGCCACCAGGTCGTCGCCACTCTTCACGTCCTTGCCATCGACGGAGGTAATCGTGTCGCCGATCTTCAGGCCCGCCTCGTCGGCCGGACTCCCCGAAACCACGTTCGACACCGTCACCCCTGATCCGTAGATGCGCGCAATGGCGGGGTTCGGTTGCGCCGAAAACTCAATCCCGATCGATCCGCGCGCCACCCGGTGTTCCGGCCCAATCAGCTGGTTGTAGACCTGCGCCACCGTGTTCGAAGGCATAGCAAATCCCACGCCCGCGTACGAACTCGTCTCGGTGAGAATCGCAGTGTTGATGCCGATCACTTCGCCCGCCATATTCACCAGCGGCCCCCCGGAATTGCCCGGGTTGATCGCAGCGTCTGTCTGAATAAAGGACTGAAACTGCCGGTTTGGAACGATGTTTCGTCCCTTCGCCGACACGATCCCGGCTGTCACCGTTTCCTGCAGTCCAAAGGGACTGCCAATGGCCAGCACCCAGTCGCCCACTTCCATGCCGTCGGAGTTGCCCAACTTCGCCGCCGGCAACGGGTGATCAACCTCAATCTTAATCACTGCCAGATCCGTCTCCTGGTCCATGCCGATCAACTTGGCATCGTGACCGGGAGAAGCCGGGTTCTCATCCTGCAACTTCACCCGAATGCGGTCGGCCTTTTCGACCACGTGCCGGTTGGTGACGATGTAGCCCTTGGAATCAACAATCACGCCCGAACCGAGCGAGCGCTGGCGAATCGTGCCCGCATCCGGCCCACCCTGGCCGCCGCCCTGCCCGCCAAAGAACTTGTCAAAAAAATCCTGGAACGGCGAGTCCTCATCTCCGCCCTGGTCCTGATCTGGATCGGGATGCACGGATCGCTGCCGGCGGTGCGGATTCTTGATCGTCGATTCCGTATTAATGTTCACCACACTCGGCTCGAGCTGCTTCGAAATCTGGGAAAAGGCGTTCGACAGCTGTTGCGGAGCGGGAATCGTCAACTGCGTCGCATCCGACGACTTCTGTCCCTCCTTGCCTTTCACTCCATAGGAAACCACCGTCCCGATCAGAATTCCAACCGCCAGCGTGGCCAGAATCGTCAAAGTGTATGCCCAACGGTTGGCTTTCAACCGAGCTAAGAAAGCGCTTTCGCGCGAATCCATGTATTGCCTCCTGAAACTGCCCAATTTCTTATTATACCTTCGCCCCCGGCAGAGATCGGATCGAAGGGCGCTAAATTGACCGGCGCTAAATCCATTAGACGCGGAAAAACCGCTTCGCGTTCGAGGACCGGACAGTAAAGTGGGAGAAATAAAATGCGTGGTGGCACAATCCCGCTACAGTTTCAGCGTCATCAGCGCCAGGAACAGTCCCGTGTAGCCCGCGATCACCAGCAACACCATTAACGCCCCGAAATTCAAGACGTTCAACAGTCCCCACGGCTTTTGCACCGCGCCCAGAGCCAGCTTCCACAAGCCGTAACTCCCCACCAGCGCGCACGCCGGCAAGACCAACAATGCGATCAGCCCGCCATGCGCCACTCGCGGGAAAACGATCAGAAACACCACCGCGGGCAAAAACACCAGCGCCGGAACGATGGCCAATGGGGCGCCTATCAGGAACGCGCGTTCCCGCTCTTTCAGAGTCATGGAGAATTCAAAGCTTTATTGCCCCAAGCTTACAGTGTGCTTTCGCCCGCCTATGGTTGCAGGAGAATTGTGACTGTATCGTGGAGAACATCCACGATAGCCAGGTCTAGTCGGCCATCGCCATTGAAATCCCCCGCCGCCACGTAATCGTTGCCCGTAGTCAGCGCGGACGCACCGGCAGTGAATGTTCCGTCTCCGTTCCCCACCAAGATGCTCAGGGTACTGTCCTGTTCATTTGCCACCGCCAAGTCGAGTTTCCCGTCGCAGTTGAAGTCGCCGGCAATTACGACTGTGGGTTCTTCCAGCACTGGGATCGGTGACCCCGGAGCGGGCGAAAATGTCCCATCGCCTTTGCCCAGCAAAATACTGACATTGTCGCTGAGTGGGTTGCTGACGGCCAGGTCGAGATTTCCATCTCCATTGAAATCCGCAATCAACACATAGTCAGGCAAACTGCCCACCGTAATCGGCGAACCGGCTGCCGGTGTGAACGCCCCGTCGCCCCGGCCAAGCAGGATCGTCACGGTGTCAGGGGAGCCTGTCACGACCAGATCCAGCGTCCCATCGCCATTCAGGTCACCCACCGCAATCCCCTCCGGGGAGTTCCCAGCCAAAACTGGGGAGCCGGGCGCCTGAGCAAAAGTCCCATCCCCGTTGCCAATGAGAACACTGACATTGTTGCTGTTGGCGTTCGTCACCGCCAGATCAAGCTTTCCGTCGCCATTAAAATCGCCCGCCACTACCTGTTGTGGATTCGCTCCTACGCTACTCGGCGCCCCCGGCGCAGGCAAGAATGTTCCGTCACCATTCCCCAACAGTATCCTCACATCGTTTTCCAAAGGCTCCACGACCGCAACATCCAGTTTCCCGTCTCCGTTGAAGTCCTCCACAATCAGGCAATTTGGTCCGGTTCCTACCGCAATCGGCGAGCCCGTTGCGGGTTCGAATGTCCCATCCCCCTTGCCTAGCAGGATGTTAACGGTGCCGGATGTGTAGAAATTTGAGATGGCTAGGTCGAGCTTTCCGTCGCCGTTAAAGTCGCCCCCTGCTACCCACGCCGGATTGATTCCTAACGAGAACGGCGAGCCGGAGGCCTTCGAGAAACTCACCGTCGCCTCTGGCGCTGCTACCGGGAAAAAAACTACGTTCGATCTTACGCCCATTGGATTCACCACGCTGATCGAAGCCGTCTCCGGGACGGCGATCTCTCCTGCGGGAACTGTGGCCGTCAGTTGTTGACTGGAAATAAAAACGGTCGACAGGCTGATGCCGTTGAGGTCCACCGTGGTCCCGGCCAGGAATCCCGTCCCGCTCACCGTTAAGGTCAACTCCGAGACGCCCGGCGACGTACTATCGGGGTGCAACGGCTGGCTGATGAACGGTACTGGAACTGCCTCGGGATTTACTGCAATCTGTAATGACGCACTCTTCGTCGGGTCCGCGACGGACGCGGCTGTGACCACCGCGTTCTGCGCGCTCGACAGGCTCGACGGCGCGACGTAGGTGACAGAAGTAAGACTCTGGCTGGTCAGCGAACCAACTCCAACGAGGGTCCAGCTCACTCCTTTGCCGGAAGGATCATTGGCGACATTCGCGGTTATGCCGAGCGTTCCCCCAGGGTGAACAATTTGCGGCATGGAAGGCGACAAACCTACGAAAACCGGCACTGCTTCTTTTGACCCGGAACAACCACCGGCGAACATCATTGCGAGAATTCCCACCGACGACAAGGCAGAGACAATCCTTCTCATCATTTACCACCCCGCCGAGGTTTTCCTGGTGCACACCATATGCGCGCGCCCAAGCTAAGCAGTTAAGATCCGCGATCGCTAAAGACTTTGGATGGCAGGGGAAAACCGCCTGCCAACCCGAGGCAAGCGCTACTTCGCTTCGTAGACAGTCTTGCCGCCCACCACCGTCCGCAGGACTTTCGTCTCCAATATCTTCGCCGGCGGCGCAGCCGTGATGTCCTGGTCCAGAACGACAAAGTCGGCCAGCATTCCCGGTTCCAGTTTCCCTTTTTGTTTTTCCGCAAACTCCGCGAACGCCGCGCCCGTCGTGTAGGCTGCAATCGCCTGCTCAATCGTCAACTTCTGCGCCGGATAATAACTCTTCCTTCCGTCTTCGCTCTGACGAGTAATCGCCGCGTAGATCCCACGAAAAGGGTTCACCGGTTCCACCGGATAATCCGTGCCAAACGCCAGCACCACTCCATGCCGAAGAAACTCCGCCCATTCATACGAATGCTCCGCGCGCCCTGGCCCCAGACGCGACTCCGCCCAGTTCATGTCGGTAAGCAGATGGCTGGGCTGCATGGATGCGATCACCTTGAGATCCTTGAAACGCAAAATCTGCTGCGGCGTGGTGACCTGCGCGTGCTCGATGCGAAGCCGATAATCCGAGCCCCCGCCACCGGCCCCGTTCCCCTTACTTTGCTTGCCCGCTTTCTCCGCTGCGGCGAACGCGTCGAGAGCCATCTGCACTCCCAGGTCGCCGATGGCGTGGAAGCCGATCTGATATCCCGCCAGCAATCGCTCCTTTGTCATCGCGTCGAGCTTCGCCGCTTCATACTGCGGCAAACCGCGGTTGTTGGGATCGTCGCTATAAGGCTCCATCAACGCCGCCGTCTTCGACCCCAGCGAACCATCCATGAACCCTTTCAGCATTCCGGTGTGGAGCATGTTGTCGAATGCGGGATGCGAATTGCGCTTGCGATTCAATTCCTCGATCGAGTCGTCGAAAGTCAGCCACTCTGAAATTCTCGCCGTCAACTTCCCCTCGCGCTCGATCTCCTCGTAAACCGGGAAATACTCCCAATACGAAAAGTCCTGCGCCGACGTGACCCCGTGACTCGCCAGATCGGCAAGCGCCAGTTCGATCGCTTGACGCCGCTTCTCATGGCTTGGCTTGGTGATCGCAGCCACCGCCAGGTTCTCGGCTTTTTCCCGCAACACTCCTGTAGGCGTGCCCGATTCATCGCGATCGATCTTCCCCCCCTCCGGATCGCGGCTGGCGACTGTAACCCCCGCGAGTTGCAGGGCGCGTGTATTTGCTACCCCAAGGTGTCCATCCACCCGTACCAGGTAGACCGGATGCTTGCCGCTCACTTCATCCAAGTCCCATCGCGTGGGTACGTTCTTAACCGGCCAGAGCGTCTCATCCCAGCCTTCCCCCACGACCCATTCGCCGGGCGCCGCCGCTTCCACCTTGGCTCGCAACCGCTGGCGAAACTCATCCAGCGTCCTGACCCCCAGCAGATTCACGTTCATCTTCTCCAGACCGGCGGTGGCGAGATGCATGTGCGCGTCGTTGAACCCCGGCATCACAAAGTGACCTTCCAGATCGACCACCTTCGTCTCCGGCCCCCTCAGCTTCATGACCTCGTCCCGCGCACCCACCGCGACGATTCGGTCACCGGAGATCGCCAGCGCCTCGGCGCGCTTACCCGCCCCCAGCGGAGACGTCGCTTCAATCACTCCCGTATAAATGTTGCCATGGGTGAAGATCGCGTCCGCTTTCTGTTTCGCGCCGCTCGCCACGGCCAAGCCGTTTTGGGCCCCGGCGCCACCGGCCGCCAACAGCAGGATCGCCGCAATTCCCTTCATCATTCCCCGACCCCCGATAGCGCGAGCATGGTCAGCAGAATGCGTCTCAGCCCAAGATCCCGGCCATTGCAGTCGAACCATTCCTGCAACGTGTGCGCCCCACCACCCGAACCGCCGCCGCCCATGGCGATCGCCTCGCGGCCCAGCGCTAGCGGGATATTGGCGTCCGTCGATGCCCGCTGCACTTGCGCCGTATTGCCCAACTGCGCATCGACCGCCCGAATCACCTTCAGAATTCGCGCATCCGGCGCTAGTTCGCCCGCCGGTCGATTCCCAATCTCCACCACTTCGCTCTGCAGCACCGCCGGCTTCCGCCCTCCGTGCGGCGACGCCGCAGCTTGATTCTCCAGTGCCACCGCCTGGTCGAGCGCCTCGCGCAGAGATCGCTCCATCCGGTCGATCTCCGCCATCGACGTCGAGCGCAGGTCGACCCTCATGCTGGCCGATTCCGGAATCGAATTCACCGAAGTCCCGCCCCGTATCACTCCTACATTAAAAGTCGTTTTCGGCGAGACTGGCACCGGCGTTTGGCTGAACAGCTCGATCGCGCGCGACAGCGCGATGATCGGATTGGGCGCTCCAAAATCACTCCACGAATGTCCGCCCGGGCCGCGCACGGTTGTCTCAAAGCGACGGCTGCCCAACGCTTCGGCCACCACCGTGTCCGCTCCCGCGCCATCGACAATCACGCTGTAGGCAATCGCATCGCGCCAGTGCGGCGTCGCGAAAACGTGCCGCATGCCGCGCAGGTCGCCTTCCCCCTCTTCGCCTACGTTTCCAATGAACACAAAAGGCAGCGCATGGGAGATACGCGCGCTGCCAAGCACGCTGGCTACCGCCAGCATCGCCGCAATGCCCGCCCCGTTGTCCGCGACTCCCGGACCATACAACCGGCTGCCCTGCTGCCGAATATGCAACGGCGTCGTCGCCGGAAATACGGTATCGATGTGCGCACTCAGCGACACCAGCCGCCTGCCATAGCCCGGACGAATGCCGAACACGTTGCCGACCTCATCCACCTGCACGTCAACCAGCCCCAGTTCGCGAAAACGGTCGGCCAGCCACAATCCTCGCGCCGCCTCGCCAAAAGGGGGCGCGGCCACCCGCGTCGCCTCCATCTGCCACAGCGCAAACTGCGACTCCTGCGAGCGGAAGCGCCCGAACGCCAGGCGAACTTCCGGCGAACCAGCGAGCCGCGCCACGTCCTGTTGCACCGAGGGATACAAATCAGAGACTGCCACTGGCGGAATCATCTCCATCCTGCGCCTATCTTATAACGTCGGCCGCGCACCAAGGGCCCTTGAGCGCCGGCGACCCACGCCCGGCTCTAATCGAGCGATGGACGGACCCTTCGCATCTGGTTTTGATAGACTGGCCATTCCCATTCCACCTCGCTTCCCCAGCCGTCCCCAGGAGGAATTTGCAGTGAAGACCGGTTTCAAGGTTGTCGGTATTGTCATCGTTCTGTTTCTGGTGGTCGCCATCGGGCTCCCGTTTCTGGTCAACGTCAACCATTTCCGTCCGCAGATTGAGTCGAACCTCAGCGCAGCTCTGGCCCGACCGGTAAAAGTCGGCAATCTAAGCCTCAGCGTTTTTTCCGGCAGCGTGGGCGCCGACCAACTCGCCATCGCGGACGATCCCAGGTTCGGCAGCGCGCCGTTCATCCAGGCGAAGTCACTCCGCGTGGGCGTCGCACTGCTCCCGCTCATTTTCAGCAAGCAACTCAACGTCCTTTCCCTGACCATCGACCATCCCGCGATTCATTTGCTGCGCAACCCGGAGGGTGTCTGGAATTTTTCGTCTCTCGGAAATCAACCGGCGCAACCCGTACCCGCTCCCGGCAAAACGGCTGCCGCGCCGGCTCCCGTGAACGTGGCCAAGGTTGACTTGACCGACGGGGTCATCACTCTTGGTTCCTTTTCCTCTCAACGGAACCCCCTCGTGTACGACAAGGTCAACGTCTCCGTGCGCAACTTCTCTTTGGTCCGCGCCTTTCCCGTGATCGTCTCCGCCAGCCTCCCCGGGGGCGGCAGCCTGAAAATCGATGGCTCCGCCGGCCCCATCAATCCCACCGACACTGCCTTGACGCCGGGGCAAGCCAAAGTGAAGCTCGGCAAACTTGATCTCGCTCAGTCAGCCGTCGTTGATCCCGGCTTGGGCATCGCTGGATCGGCTGATATCGACGCGAATGTGAAATCCGATGGCAACATCGTCAAGGCAGCCGGAACTTTCCAGGGCAGATCGCTCCAGCTCGCCCCGAAGGGATCTCCCGCCGCCTCGCCCGTCCAAGTGGTGTTCGTGGTTGAGCACGACCTGCGACACCAGACCGGAAGGCTGGCGCAGGCCGACGTGGCCATCGGCAAGGCGCTCGCCACACTCAAAGGCTCTTACGATATGCGCGGCGAGACTGCGTCGATCGACACAACTCTCAACGGACAAGCCATGCCCATCGACGACCTCGTAGCGATGCTCCCCGCACTCGCCGTAAATCTTCCAACCGGTTCGCAACTCAAAGGGGGAACCCTTTCCATTGAACTCCACTCCACCGGCCCTCTCAACCGTCTGCTCTCTACCGGCTGGGTCAAGATCAACAATACTACCCTCACTGGCTTCAACCTCGCCTCCAAGCTGTCCGCCGTCGCCGCCCTCACTGGCAAACAGGTGGGCAACGACACTACCATCCAGAACTTCAGTTCCGATGTGCGCTACGCCCCCGAAGGCACGCGCCTCGATACCATCAACCTGGTGATCCCGTCGCTGGGCACTGTTACCGGCGCAGGCACCGTCAGCCCCAGCCATGCCCTTGACTTCAACATGGTGGCCAACCTGGCCGGCCCTGGAGCCGGCCTCACCAGGATTGCCGGCGCTGGATCGGGCGGTATCCCGGTGAACATTGGAGGCACAACTTCAAACCCGACGTTTACCCCTGACATGAAAGGGGTGGCGGGCAGTAAGGTCAAAGGCCTCACTCCTGGAGGCAAGACGGTGGGCGGTTTGGGCGGCCTTTTAGGAAAGAAACCCAACTGAATTTGCAGCCAACCGGCGGGAAAAGCCAGAGGTGTTCCTGGGGCCCTCGTATTGCGGAAAATACTTGAGTCGTTTCAGCGCACCCCGCGCAGGGCGGCCTCCACGGGATGAGCGGTAAGGTTCTCCATGCCATTCAGAATGGCTGCAATCACGTTCTCGTCCCCAATTTCGGTGTTGATCATCAGGTGATAGAGACAGCGCCTCGGCCATTCGACATTGAAGTAGTGCTTGATGTAGGCGCTCCGTTCTTTATCCACGTTCTCTACCAGGTCTTCCGATTCTTCGCGGCTCTTGCCCATCGCCAGCAGACGCCGGATTTTCTCGTCGTGCGGAGCATAGGTAAAGACCCGGAAAGTGTCTTCGCGCTCGCGTAGAAAATACGGAGCGCCCCGGCCCACAATGACCGCATTCCCCTCGGCCGCAATCGTCTGCATGATCTCTTCCACCATCGCCATCATGCGGTCGGTATCGAAGGCGTGCGCGTCGGCGAGAGGAATGCTCCGTTCGTAACTGCCCCGCCAGAAAGCTTTCGCGAAACGGTAGAGGCGGCTGTCCACCCGCTCATCGCACAACGCCACCGCCGATTCCGTAACCTGGGCCCGCTTCGCGATCTCCGATGTCAGTTGCTGGTCCCAAAGCTTCCACCCCAAACGGCGGGCCAGTTCGACGGATATCGCTCCTGCCCCGCTCCCGAATTCGCGTTCGATCGTGACGATGCGAAACATTGCCGATCCCCCTTCAGTCCAACTTCACTCCCACTATGCGACCGACTTCTCACTCGCCGGAACCAGCGGCTGAGGGTGGCCGCTGCAAAATTTAGGGCGCGACCACTCTAGTGCGCCACAATGTCGCCTCCCGCCTTCGCCTTCTTGATCAAAAACACAAAAGGAATCAGGCAAAAAATCGCGGCCCCCAGCACCCAGAAATTATCGATGTAGGCCAGCATGGTCGATTGCCGCACCACATTCGCCTGCAGCATCGCATAAGCATGCTGCTGCGCCGAAAATCCTCCCGAACCAGGTCCCGCGCCACCACCCCGAAAAACCCCCGTCATTCCCCGCAATACCGACTGAAACTGCGGATTCGCCGCGTTGATCTTTTCCACCAGTTGTACCTGGTGAACCTGCGCCCGGCGCGCCAACCCCGTGGTCACAAATGAAATCCCAACACTACCTCCAATATTCCTGGCCAGGTTCATCAGTCCCGACGCCGCGTTGTTCTTGTCCCTCGGCAGCGACGAATAAGCCGCGGTGTTAATGGGCACGAACAGGAACGCCAGTCCCAGCGACTGCAAAACCCGCGCCAGCATCACCGTCCGAAAGTCCACTCCCAAGTCGAACGTCGTCATATGAAATAACGAAAACGAGAGCATCGACAAGCCAAACAACATAAGCCAGCGCGGGCTATACCGCGACAGCAGAAACCCGACGATCGGCATCGCCAGCATGATCGTAAAGCCCCCCGGCATCAGCGCCAGTCCCGACCGCTCGGCAGTGTACCCCAGCAGCGTCTGCATGAAAAGCGGCAACAACAGCGTGCTCCCGAGCAGCGCGAATCCCAACATGAACATCAGGAAGTTGGCCGCCGCGAACGTGCGCGTGCGGAATAAATGCAGATCGATGATGGGGTCTTTCTGGTACCACTCCCAAAACACAACAAAGATCAGGGACGCGGCCGACACCACGCTCAACCAGACGATGAAGTGCGATTCGAACCAGTCCTCGCGCTGGCCTTTGTCGAGAATCACCTGCAGCGTGCCCAGACCGAGCGCCACCAGACCGAGCCCGATATAGTCAATCCGCGTTTCGCTCAGCTTGCGACGCTTGAGGTACGGAGGATCCTGAATCAGTCGTTGCGTCAGCAGAAGCGAGATAATGCCGACTGGAATATTGATGAAGAAAATCCAGCGCCAGGTGAAGTTGTCGGTGATCCATCCTCCCAGCGTCGGCCCGATCGCCGGAGCCATCACCACTGCAATGCCATAGACGGCGAATGCCATGCCCCGTTTGGCGGGAGGAAAAGTGTCGGCCAGAATGGCCTGCTCGCTTGGTTGCAAGCCTCCACCGCCCACCCCCTGAAGCACCCGGAACACGATCAGCATGGCCAGATTGGGCGCGAATCCGCACAAAAACGAACTGATCGTAAACAGCGCCACACAGCTCATGTAAAAACGCTTGCGGCCCATGATCGACGAAAGCCACCCGCTCAGCGGCAGCACGATCGCGTTGGACACGAGGTAAGACGTCAGCACCCACGTGCTCTCGTCCTGACCCGCCGACAGACTGCCCGCGATATGCGGCAGGGCCACGTTGGCAATGCTGGTATCCAGCACTTCCATGAACGTGGCCAGGGTCACCGTAAGCGCGATGATCCACGGATTGACCGGCGACCGCCACGCCGCGGCGTCATTCATGGTGATCGAAGCGGCGCCCATTTACTTGATCCACACCTTCGGCACCGCCGACATTCCGGGACTGAGTTCATGCCCCTTCGTCTCGTCCTTGTCGAATACGATCTTTACCGGGATGCGCTGCACCACTTTGACGTAATTGCCAGTTGCGTTCTCCGGTGGCAGCAGACTGAAACGGGCTCCGCTCGCCCCGGCAATGGAATCGACATGCCCCTTATACGTCTTCCCGGTGGCGTCGACCGCAATGTCAACCCGCAGGCCCGGCTTCATCTTCTGCAGTTGCGTCTCTTTGAAGTCCGCCGTCACCCACAAGTCGCTTTCTCCAAGCGGAATCACCAACATCATCTCCTGGCCGGCCTGCACGTTCTGCCCCACCTCAACCGTGCGGTTGCTCACCGCCCCGCTGACCGGGGCAATCACCTTGGTGTACTGCAGATTGAGTTCAGCCTGATCCAATTCAGCTTTCTTGCGCTCGGCGTTGGCTTGCGCGGAAACCGCCCGCGCTCGTGTCGCCCGCATCATCTGCGGCGCCGTGTTGGCCGTGCGAAGATCGGCATTCGCCTGCGCCAGTTTTTCCTGCGCCTGTTTCACCTGCGCCGCGAAAGCATCCGCGCTGGCCTTCGCCGCCTGCAGATTCGCAGCCGCGCTTTGCGCGCTGGCCACTGCCTGGTCGTACTGCTGTTGTGATATTTCCTGCTTGTCGATCAATTGCTTGTAGCGCGCCAGATCATTCTGAGCTTTGGTGTTGTTCGCTTCCGCCTCTGCCACCTGAGATTTCGCAGCCTCAAACTGCTGCCGTGCAGCCGCGATTCCAGCCTCCGCGCTCGAAACTGCCGCCTGCGCTCCGCTCACCTGGCTCGTCGTACTCACGTCGGTAATCGGAACATTGATCCCTGCCGCATCGGCCTGCGCCTTGGCGTCGGCATACTCCGCGCGCGCCTGCGCCACCGCCACTTCGTAGTCGGCTGGATCGATTTCCACCAGCACCGTTCCCTTCTCCACGTACTGGTTGTCCTGCACGTTGAGCTTGATCACGTGGCCGCTCACGCGTGCGCTCACCGAGTTCACATGGCCGTCAACCTGCGCGTCGTCCGTGGATTCATAACTCGTCAGATACCGCCATAAAAAAAACACGCCCACCACGATCGCAAGAACGATCAGCGTCAGTCCTACTCTCGTTCGCGGGCGGCTCAAAAACTCCGCCCGCCGCTGATAGCGAGCTTCGCTGTCCGCCGGCGGTGGTGAGGGCGGTGACTGCTGTACCCGCGCCTCCGCCGCTTTGGTCTCGGCAACAACCGTGCTTTGCTCCTCCATGGTCACTTACCTTTCAAGTACTCGCGAACCCCTTCTTCCGCGTGTCCCAACGCCCGGGCATAGGCAACCTTGGCCAGGTTGTGCAGATAGAGGCTCGAAATCAAACTCTCATGCGCCGCCGCCAGCGCCTCCTGCGCTTGAATCACTTCCAGGTTGTCGGTGACTCCGGCGGAAAAACGGTCGCGCGATTGGGTGAGTGCCTCTTCCGCCAGATTTACCGAACTCTGCGCCACTTCCACCTGATCGCTCGATGATTTCAAGTCCAGCAAAGCGTTGCGGATGTCCTGATCGATTTGAGCCCGCACGTCAGCCAACTGCGCTTGCGCCTGACGCAGCCCGGCTTCCGCCTTCAGCACATCCCCGTGAACCTTGCCCCCCTGAAAGATCGGAATATTCAACGTGCCAAACAACGCGTAGGTAGGCAGCACTCCGCCGGGCACATTCCCGATTTCACCGAAATTGGCCGCCACATCGACCGTCGGAAAATATCCGGCCGTAGCCGCGCTCCGCTCCAGTTGCGCCGCCACCAGGCGATCGCGCGCCGCCTTGTAATCCGAGCGCAAAGAGTACGCGCGCTGCAAACTGCTTTCCAGATCTGGGATCGGAAAAGCCTCGTAGGGAGCCTTATCCGCCAATTCGAATTCCTGCGTGGGCGCCAGCCCAATCACCCGCGCCAGCGAAATCTTCTGCTTGGCGTAGTCATTCGCAGCCGCGATCAACTGCTGCCGGCGGGTCTGGTATTCCACCTGCGCCCGCAACGTGTCAATCGCCGGAGCCACCCCCGCCTGTTGCTGCGCCGCCGCTTTGTCATAGAGTGCCTTCGCCGTCTCTACCTGAGCCTGCGCCGTTTCCACTCGGGCCGCTCCGGCAATGCTCTGCAAGTACGCGTTGCCCGTCGCCAGCACGACCAGATCGCGCGCGTCCTTTAGATTGTGTTGCGCCAGACTCTCGCCAATCACCGAAGAGCGGTACTTCTCGATTGCCTTCCAGTCGAAAACCCGCTGCGTCGCCGACGCCCGCACGTCAAAGTATGAGAAAGGCCCGATCACTCGGGGCAGAGTCACTCCGGGAAACAGCGAGCCGCTAAATCCCAGCGCTTGCAGGCTCACCTTCTGTCTCGCTTCCTGCACATCCGCATTGACATTCGGCAGCAGGTCGCCCAGTTGCTGCCATTTTTCGCCCCGCGCCTCGATGGTGTTGTACTCCGACAGAAGCCCGGCCAGGTTCTGCCGCAACGCCCGCTCGATCGCGCCGCTGAACGTCAGCGCCAGCACCCCAGGCGTTGGCTTGTCATCCGGCACACTTCCCAGCACTGGATTCTGTGCCGAGCTTTGGAATTGCGAACTTTGAACCTGCATGTTCCCGCCCGCTGAGCTCGCCGTCGAACTACCCGCCGAACTCTGGCCGCATAGCTTCCCGGGAAAAATGACAACTGAAACCAGCAGCGGGACCAGCAGAAACAACAAAAAAGAAGATGCGCGCAAGCATGCAGGTTTGTGGTTGGGGTGATCCGAACAAGCCATGGACCTGGATTCTCTCCTTACCAGCTACAAACGAAAATCATAAGTCTTTTGGACTCCTTTTGCCTAAGTTGGGATGCAAATTGTTGTACCGCATGGCGATAAGCCGAGTCCCGTACCCCTCAAGTCAGCGTTTCCCCCGGGTGGTGGTGGGCTTGGCCCCGCCCCGGACCAATGCCAAATTCCCACCCTGCCCAAGGGACTGCCTCGCCCCACTGCTGTCGTGACCTTGGTCATCTTGTGAAACCCCGGTGCGACGTTCAATCTATGAAGCGAGCCAAGCTGCTTCCAGCCGACGGAAACGCCGGGGAAGCCCCCGCGTATGAGCGAAGACAAGAAGCTGTCGCCGAAAGGGTCCGACTGGACGCGCCTCCTCACCGATCCCGAGTTGGTCAGCCACCTCGGCAAACTGCTCCAGACCTACCGCGAAGTGCCCGCCGAACAGCGCGAAGCCGCATTGCTGCGGGCGATGCGCGAGATCAAGGAAGCGGCCATTAAAGATCGCGAAGCGCGGAAAGCTGTGCCCGCCGCTGCCTCCACCCCCGACCCTGTTCCAGTTCCCGTTCCCGTGCCAGCGCCTGCTCCGCCCGTTGTTCTTCACCATCCCGAACCTGTGGAGGGAACGCCCCCGTTTGAACCCGATCTTTTCACGCCGCAACCCGACTCGGGCCGCCGCCGTTTCCAGCGCCTGAAGTGCTATGTGGCCGTGGAAATTCACATCGAAGGCGTGGAAGCTCCCGTCTGGGGCAATCTGGCCAATGTCGGCCGCGGTGGCTGCCTCGTCGAAACTCCCGGTCCCGTGCCCCCGGGCAAGGCCCTCGAAATCGGACTGTGGGTAGCCAGCGGAAAAATCTGGGTAAAAGGCGTCATCATCAGCGGAGTTGCCACCCGCAGTGCGCCCTCCTTTGGCGTTCGCGTAAAATTCTCCGAAACGGAATTGTCCGAAAAAGAACACCTGCGCGAGTTCCTGAAATTCGTCGAAAGCACTGCTCGCAAATCGCATAGCGGGTCGGCCTATGTCGCGAAACTAAAGAACTAGCTGGACGCAGGATTCTCTGACGTACGGCCGCACCGGTCTTGGAAAGGCACAGCCTTTCCCGCAACTCGCCCGGCCGCTACCTTCCACGTCGCCAGCAACTTTTCGGGCTGTCCGGGTTAATCCTATTGAGGCCAATCACGATGGGAATGCCTTCTCCCGGACGCCGTTTGCTGGTGACATCGGTCTTGCTCATTGCTGCCGCGCTCACCACCCAGTTTGCCCTGGGCCGCAAGAAAGACATGCTCCCCGGCACCGCGTCCACTCCCATGGACGAGCACAAACGCGCCGTCCACGCGCTCAACCGCCTGACCTTCGGCCCCCGCCCCGGCGAGGTCGACCGCGTCACCCGGATGGGCGTCGATAAGTGGATCGAAATCCAGCTTCACCCCGACAAAATTGACAATTCCGCTCTCGATGCGCGCCTCGCTCCCTTCCGCACCCTGCGCATGGGAACGAAGGAGATTGTCGAGAATTTTCCCAACGATCAGGTGATCAAACAGATCGCCGACGGCAAAGCTTCGCTGCCCCGCGATCCCACCAGGCGCGCCGTTTACGAAGCCCAACTCCAGCGCTACGAAGACAAGCAAGAACGCAAAAAGGAAGAAGAAAAAGACGAAGCCGTCAAGAGCACTACGCAATCCAGCGCCGCCGCGTCCGACGTCCCTGCTGAACCGGGCCAGTCCACCGATCCCGACCAGATGCGACGCCGCGAAGAACGCCGCCTCGCCAATCTCAAAACCCAGGAACTGCTCGATCTGCCTCCGGACGAGCGCATGAAAGAAATCCTGCGCCTGTCGCCCGAAGAACAGAAATCTCTTGCCGCCACCACCAGAGGCGCCAGGGCCGACGCCCTGCTCGAGGGTATGAACCCGAAACAAAAAGAAACGGTCATGTCGCTCAACAATCCCGAGCAGGTCGTGGTCAACGAATTAACCCAGGCCAAGCTGCTGCGCGCCATCGATAGCGAACGCCAGCTCGACGAAGTGATGACCGACTTCTGGTTCAACCACTTCAATGTGTTCATCAACAAGGGCGCCGATCGCTACCTTCTCACCAGCTACGAACGCGACGCCATCCGTCCCCATGTGTTGGGAAAATTCGAAGACCTGCTGGTCGCCACCGCAAAAAGCCCGGCGATGCTGTTCTATCTGGACAACTGGTTGAGCGTTGGCCCGGATTCGGAAATCGCGCTCGGCATTCCGCCCCACGGTCGCTATGGCCCGGGCCCCTACGGACGTCCGCCGCGTCTGCGCACCAAAGGTAAGCAGGCCAGCGGCCTCAACGAGAACTACGGCCGCGAATTAATGGAACTGCACACCCTGAGCGTCAACGGCGGCTACTCCCAGAAAGATGTCACCGAAGTGGCCAAGGTTTTTACCGGATGGACGCTGCAGCAGCCGAGAAAAGGCGGCGACTTTCACTTCGAGCCCCGCATGCATGAACCCGGCGACAAAATGGTCATGGGTCATCGCATCAAGCAAAGCGGCGAGCGCGAAGGTCTGGAAGTCCTCCACCTGCTGGCTCATAACCCCAAGACGGCGCATTTCATTTCGCAAAAGCTCGCCATGCGCTTTGTCTCCGACGACCCTCCGCCCGCGCTCGTCGATCGCATGACCCAAACTTTTCTCAAAAAAGACGGCGACATTCGCGAGGTCCTGCGCACCCTCTTCAAGTCGCCCGAGTTCTGGTCGCCCAGCGCCTATCGTGCCAAAGTCAAAACGCCGCTCGAGTTCGTCGTCTCCGCCGTGCGCGCCAGCGGCGCCGAGGTCGACGACACCCGCGCCCTGGCCGTCACCCTCAACAACATGGGCATGATGCTCTATGGCATGCAACCGCCGACCGGTTACTCCATGAAAGCCGAAACCTGGGTAAACTCGTCAGCGCTCCTCGGACGCATGAATTTCGCCCTCGGCCTGGCCGCCGGAAAAGTAAAAGGAGTCAAAGTCGATCCCGCCAGCCTGGCAAACGGACCTGCCGTAACCGGCTCCGACGCAGCCGGCTCGAATGCAGCGGGTTCAGAAAAGGAATCGTCCGCCGAGCCCCAGCAGGCCTTGGCAACCTTGGAAAATTCCTTACTCTCCGGCGACATTTCGAAGCAAACGCACGATACGATTAGCAAACAACTCGAGGACCCCAAGATCAGCCAGCGCAAATTGGATGATCCCAAACGTCCTCCAAACCTGGCCGCGATCACCGGATTGATTCTAGGATCGCCAGAGTTTCAAAGAAGATAGCCGCCGGTCACCGGTTTTGAATACTGAGAACCGGCAACTGAGAACTGTGAGCCGAATTTATGTCTATCACTCGACGCATTTTCCTCCGAAACGGCGCCCTCGCCGTAGTTGGCACCACCGCTCTTCCCGGTTTCCTGACTCGCGCTGCCTTGGGAGCGGCTGACCCCGGCGCGCGCTCCAAACGTCTCGTCGTCATCTTTCAGCGCGGCGCCGCCGACGGACTCAACATCGTGGTGCCGCACGCCGAGCCCAGTTACTACGCCATGCGTCCCACCATCAACATTCCCAGAAAATCCGTGCTCGACCTCGACGGCTTCTTCGGATTACATCCCGCCATGGCGTCGTTTGAACCGCTTTGGAAACAAAAGCACCTCGCCATCGTCCACGCTGCCGGTTCGCCCGACCCCACCCGCTCCCACTTCGACGCCCAGGATTTCATGGAGTCCGGCACGCCCGGAGTCAAGGTCACCGACGATGGCTGGCTGAACCGCACTCTCCGCGAGCTTCCCGGCTCATCCGCGGGCGCTTCTGCCAAAGATAAATCGGCCTTCCGCGCCATCGCCCTCGGCCCATCCCTGCCCCGCATTCTTTCCGGCAAAGAACCCGCGGTTGCCGTCAACAACCTCAACGACTTTTCCGTAGGCGGAAAAAATCCCAACGCCGCCGCCAACGCCAACACCTTCGAAGCCATGTACGATCACTCCGTCGACACCGTGTTGCACGGCACCGGACAGGAAACCTTCGACGCCGTCAAGTCCCTCAAAGCCGCCGATCCCGCGCACTACACACCCGCGGCCAATGCCCACTATCCCAAAGGCCGCTTCGGCGACAGCCTGAAGCAGTTAGCCCAACTCATCAAAGCCAACCTCGGAGTCCAGGTCGCCTTCGCCGATATCGGAGGCTGGGACCACCACGTCAACGAGGGCAGCACCCAAGGCCAGATCGCCAACGTCCTCGGAGATTTCTCGCAATCGATCTCCGCTTTCTGGACCGACTTAGGCGATCTCGGAGAAGACACCGTTGTAGTGACTATGTCCGAATTCGGCCGGACAGCCCGCGAAAACGGCAACCGCGGCACCGACCACGGCCACGCCAATGTAATGTTCGTCTTAGGTGGCCCGGTGAAAGGCGGTAAAGTCTACGGCCGCTGGCCCGGCCTCGACCAATCGCACCTCTACGAAGGCCGCGACTTGGCCGTCACCACCGACTTCCGCCTGGTGCTCAGCGAAGTCGTCGAGCGCTATCTGGGGAACAAGGATTTGAAGACGGTATTCCCGGGATTCGAGAATCAGCCCGGCCAGTTCCTGAAATTGCTCGCATAGCGGCGGCACGACATCGTCCGCCCTGTCAGCGCAAAGCACGGCCCGTTCTAAGCCGCGATTATCTTGTTGTCAAACAACTGCTGGTCGCCGCGCCTCGCTCGACCAACCGGACGAGGGCGTCCGGGTCGCGACTCACTACATCTCGATCAGCACATCCCCACCCTCAACCTTCACCGGATACACCGCCACCTTCGCGCCCGGCGCGGCCGCCGCGCCTGTCTTCGGATCCCACTCCCATCCATGCCACGGGCAAACAACCTTCCCTCTCATGATCACACCCTGCCCCAGCGGCCCTCCGCGATGCAGACAGATGTTATCCATGGCGCTGATTTCGCCATTTACATTGGCGACGCAGATAGTCTTGTCGCCGCAGGGAAATTCTTTGGCTTCGTTAAGGGCTGGGAGGTCGGATTCAACAGCTATCTTTATGAAGTTGCCCATGAATTTCCTTTGTGATGGCCGCGAAACCCTGCCGAACTCGGCTTCGACGCGCGAGGGCGCCCGTCCCTATCGCCCTGTGGTTTACTGACGGCTGATGGCTGGCGGCTGACAGCTATTTCGGCTGCATCGTCTGCGCCACCATCACCTGCCGCTTGAAATCATCCATCATCTTCGCTTCGAGCCGCACTTCCGTTGGACGCTTCGCGATCGTCATGGTGTCGATCTTGTCCTGCAGTTTGAGCAGAGCGTAAAACAAATTCTCTGGACGCGGCGGGCATCCGATCACATACACGTCCACCGGCACGATCCGATCCACGCCCTGCAACACCGCATAGGTATTGAACGGGCCGCCCACCGACGAACAAGCGCCCATCGAAATCACCCACTTCGGCTCCGGCATCTGGTCGTAAATTCGCTTTACCACCGGCGCCATCTTCAGCGTCACCGTCCCCGATACAATCATCAAGTCCGACTGCCGCGGGCTGGGCCGAAATACCTCCGACCCAAAACGCGCAATATCGAAGCGCGCCGTCGACGACGCGATCATCTCAATAGCGCAGCATGCCAGTCCAAACGTCATCGGCCAGAGCGCCGACTTGCGCGCCCAGTTGAAGACGTAGTCCACCGTCGAAATCATGAAATTCTTTTCAAATTTATTCTGCAGCCAGCTCATGAGGCCTCGTTCCCTGCCAAATCTTTATAAGAATACATCGCCCCTTGGCATCGGGGAGTGATCCAGGTCACAACCCGCCAGAGCGCAGTCTAGGCAGCGGACATGCCCCTGTCAAACGGCCCCCTATCGCCACGCGCAGATCGCCACCCGCACATCGGCCCTCGTAGATTCTCGGAGCCATCCTGCCTCTAGCCACTCGATTGTCATCCCGAGCGAAGCGAGGGATCTGCACTTGCTTGCCCTCCGCCCGAATAAGGAGGCCCGCTAAGAATCTCCTTGATCTCCGTAATGTCTATAGATATACTTATGTTTAAACGCACCCCCGAGTCCTCCCCCGGGTGCGTCCTGGAAGGCTCGGCCGCGATGGGGATCAAGGCCGGGTGGTTTGTTCACCAAAGTAGCCTCGGCTGCCGTCGGGGGATTGCAGCCGAGGCGTTTTTTCGTTTCCTAATTCTGCTGAAAACCGGCAGCCGCGAGCGGTCGACTCCTGCTAGAATTTTCTCGCGCCCGTGTGGGGGCGACTCTAATCGGCTTCAACGCCGTGAGTGCCGTGGGGAATCCTGCTTGTTCCACCGAATTTGTCCAGTATTCTTGCTGCTTGCATCCGCTATCATGGCAACCGCGCAGGCGCCCAGCGCTCCCGGCAAGCCCCTTCCGCCCGGACCCGCGCAGGCGAAAATCAAGGCCACCTGCACTTCCTGCCATAACACCAGTCGCATCACCGAACAGCACCTGTCGCGCCCGGAGTGGTCGGCTGAACTCGAAAAAATGGAGGGCCTGGGCGCCGTCATACCCGACGCCGATCGCAATGCGTTCTTGAGTTATCTGACCAAAAACTTCGGCCCGGAAAAAAGCGCAGCCAAGCCAACAAAAAAATCTGGCAGCTAAACCCGTGTGGCGCGGACATTCCTGTCCGCGAAAACTAATCTCCGCCAGTGCGTAAGCCGAGAGCGCGCGAGCCTCCGGAGCACACGGCGTCCACGGCCCTATGTCCCTGCGTCCTCCCCGCCAGCAACCCGCTCCGGTCGCAATAGCGGAAACAAAATCACATCCCGGATCGTATGCGAGTCCGTAAGCAGCATCGCCAGCCGATCCACTCCCAGTCCCACTCCGCCCGCCGGAGGCATCCCGTACGACAACGCGTTGATGTAGTTTTCGTCCATTTGATGAGCTTCGTCGTCACCGCGCTCCCGCTCTTGCAGTTGCCCTTCAAAGCGACGCCGCTGATCCTCGGGATCGTTAAGTTCGCTGAAGCCGTTGGCAATTTCCATCTGTCCGGCATACATTTCAAAACGCTCGGTCCAGTCCGGTTCGTCCGGCTTCTGTTTTGACAGCGGCGAAACCGCAGTCGGAAATTCATAAATAATTGTCGGCTGCATCAGATGCTCTTCCGCAACCGCCTCAAAAATAGCGGCGATTGTCTTCCCCACCGGCGCCGCAGTTTCGTACTTCAAACTAATCCCCGCTGCCCGCACGCGCTCGACCAGCGCCGCCACCGATTCACGCGCTGCAAAATCGCTCCGCTCCGGTTTGACGCCCGCCTTCTCTGGCCAGAAATGCACAATCGCCTCCCGCATCGTCATCCGCCGCCAGTTCGCATGCGACCAGTCAATCTCCTGCTCGCCCCACTTCGTCTTCATCCCGCCCGTCACATCCTGCACCGCCCGTTCGGTCGCCGCCTGCGTCGTATCGAGAATGCCCAGATAGTCGGTGTACGCCTGATACGCCTCTAGCATCGTGAACTCCGGATTCCATCGCCATCCCAACCCCTCATTGCGGAAGTTGCGATTAATCTCATACACCCGATCGAATCCCCCCACCGTCAGCCGCTTCAAATAAAGTTCCGGTGCAATGCGCAGAAACAGATCCATATCCAGCGTGTTGTGGTGCGTCTTAAACGGACGCGCCACCGCTCCGCCCGCGATCGGATGCATCATCGGCGTCTCCACTTCCATGAATCCCTGTCCGTCGAAGTACCGCCGCAACGATTGCACCAGCTTGCTCCGCTTCAAAAACACTTCGCGCACTTCCGGATTCATCACCAGATCGAGATACCGCTGCCGGTAACGCAACTCCACGTCCGTGAGCCCGTGAAACTTTTCCGGCAATGGCAGCAAGTCTTTCGACAGGAACGTCAGTTCCTCCGCGTGAACGCTGAGTTCCCCAGTGCGCGTGCGAAACAGATATCCGCGCACTCCAATGTGATCGCCCAGGTCAAGCAGTTTCCACAACTCGTAGCCCGCGTCGCCAATCGCGTCTTTCTTCACGTAAATCTGCAACCGCTGACCGTCCTGCTGCAAATGCGCGAATCCGGCCTTGCCCATCAACCGGATCGCCATGATGCGTCCCGCCACCCGCACCGTCACCCGCGGAGATTCCAGTTCCTCCGTCGTCTGCCCGCTGTACTCCGCCAGAATCTGCGCCACCGTGTGGCTGTAGTTGTACTTCCGCGGATACGCCGGATGCCCGAGAGCCTCGATCTTTTTCAGCTTCTCGCGCCGGATTTCATAAATGTTTTCGTCGAGGGCCAATGAGTGTCCTTGGATTGCAGAGTCGCTCCTGATTATAGACAAGCCCGCGCTTTCGCCAGACAGTTAAGCGCTCAGCCGCTTCGCCATCGCGCAATAAATCTCCACCGCTTCCTGCAGTTGCGCTTTCTCCACAAATTCGCCCTCCGTATGTGCCACGTGGATCGACCCCGGCCCAAGCAGCAGCGGCTCGCCCCAGTTCGTCAGCGAAGGAATATCGGTGGTGAACGCCGCCACCATCGTCGGCAGGCCGTCCAGCGTGCGCAAACGAAGAAAAGGAGTCTCGCGGGTAAAATTCACTTCGGCGAGTTCACCAACCGCTTCTTGAATCTCCCGCCGCAGCGCGTCCGTCGGACCAATCAGCCGATAAAAAAGTTCGGCTTTGGCAAAGTCTGAAATCACATTCGGCGCTCGCCCGCCCTGTATCGAACCCACGTTTTTCGTGCATGGACCAACCTCCGCATCTTCGGGAAGTTTCATCCAGTGCAACCGGTGCAGCGCCTCCACCAGCTTGTCAATCGCCGACTCGCCCAGTTCCGGATACGCCGAGTGCGCCATCTTTCCCCGCGCCACCAGTTCAACGTGCAGCGCGCCCTTGCTGGCCAGCGCCAGCTTATTCTCCGTAGGCTCGCCGTTGATCATGTAGCGCGCGCCGATCGGCTGCTGGTTCGCCAGCTTCGCGCCCATCGAGTCCCGCTCCTCCCCTGCCAGAAACAGCAGCCCGACGAAAACTCCTGCCCCGCGCAGCTTCTCCGCCGCCACCATCTGCGCCGCAATAATCCCCTTCGCGTCGCAAGCGCCCCGCCCGTAAATGCGCCCGCCATCCTCCGACGACGCGATGAACGGCGGCACCGTGTCCATGTGGGTCGAAAAAACAACTTCGGGACGCTCGTGCCCCGGCCACGTCGCCAGCACGTTCGCCCGCGCGCTTTCGACCCGCATTTTTCGCGCATCCATCCCACGCCGCACCAGTTCGTCACAAAGAAAATCTCCGACCGCGCCTTCATTCGGAGTGATGGATTCGATATCGATCAAGCGGCGCGTAAGGGCAAACAAGTCCATGCAGGAAAAGAGTAACAGTCGCCTGTCGCTGGTCGCTAGTCGCGGGTCGCTGGCGGTCGGATTCTCTGCAATACTAACAACGAGCCACTGCCGACGAACTATGCCCTCCGCAACCTCCATCCGCTCGCTCTTCCTCACGGGCCCTGCCGGACGCCTGGAAGCTCTCCTCAACGGATCGCCGAATCCTGCATCGCCCAACCCAACCCACTCCGCCGTCGTCTGCCATCCCCACCCTCTCTATGGCGGAACGCTGCACAACAAAGTCGTCTTCCACGCCATGAAAGCCCTCAACAGCTTTGCCTTCCCCGTGCTCCGTTTCAATTTCCGCGGCACTGGCCTGAGCGAAGGAGAACATGCCAACGGCATCGGCGAACTGGAAGACGTCCGCACCGCCCTCGACTGGCTCGCGCACGAATTCGCGCTCCCCGTGATCTTCGCCGGATTTTCTTTCGGAGCCGCCGTCGGATTGCGCGCCGCCTGCGCCGACGATCGCGTCTCAGCGCTGATCGCTCTCGGCCTGCCCGCTGTCCCCGTCGCTGGCCGCACCGAAGACCGCGTCTACGACTTCGATTTCCTGCGGCCCTGTACCAAGCCCAAGCTGTTCGTCAGCGGCTCGCGCGATCCATTTGCTCCCGCCGGTACACTCGAAAACCTCGTCAGCACCTTTGCCGATCCCAAGCAACTGGTTCGTATCGATGCCGCAGACCACTTCTTCGAAGGCCGCTTGCGCGAAATGCGGGACGCAATTGAAATGTGGGTGAAAGAAACTACAACTTCGTAAAACTACAAATTCGTGATTCGCAATCTGTAGCTCGTAACCTTGACGCGCGCCAGTGAAATTGCAAATCCCAAATTACCAATCAACAATCCTTCTCATTATTTCTTCTTGCCCCAGAGCGCCAGCGCATCCTCGCGACTCAGATCCCGCTCCCCAAACTCCGCAAAACGCCGAAAGCTCGCGTCCACCAGCGTTCCCAGTTCCGCAAACAGCGCCGCCTCCGGTCTTTTGAAATTCCAGCACGTCTTGCCCTGCATCCGCTTCTTCAATTCCGGCGAGATCCCCTTCGCTAGGTCCGGAAACATGTACACCGGAAAAAGATGCAAGGCCACGTAGCTCTTACTGGAAATGCTGGCAAACATCACCGGCTTTCCCTGATATCGAATCGTCTTCGATTCGCTCAAATAGCCGAGAGGCCCGTCCTTAACCACCCGCAGATTCTTGTCGTAGACCTTCAGGATTTTCCGCAAACCCTGAAATGCCAGCTCGAATTCGCGCTTCTTGTCGGCAACTTTGGTTTTCGTGGGCATGGCGCAGGATTATATTGCCGTTCTCTATAATCGTTCAACATGGCCGACATCGCACCCGACCGGTTGCACCAGTTCGCGCGTATGCGCGAAGTCGCCCGCGAGATATTCAGCACAGCGCTGAAGAACGCCTCCATCGAAAGCGCCTTCGCCCGCAATCTGCAATGCGAGCGTCGCATCCTCCGCGTCGGCGACGATCTCCACCATCTCGATTCCTACCATCGCGTATTCGTTGTCTCCATCGGAAAAGCCGCCCACACCATGGCCGCCGCCCTCGAAGCCCAGGTCGGCAGCAACCTCGAAGGCATCGTCGCGTCGTCCATCGACCCCCCGAGCCAGATCCGCGGTTTCCGCTATTTTCGCGGTGGCCACCCCACCCCCACCGCCGATTCCATCCGCGCCGCCGGCGCCATCCTTAAATCGCTTTTTGCTCTCGATTCCTCGTCGCTCGCCATTTTCATGATCTCAGGCGGCGGTTCTTCCATCGTAGAAAAGCCTGTCGCCACTCTGAAACACACCGATGCTGATAGAGATGACATTAAGAATCAGGATACCTTCTCCGACGACGGGATCTCCCTGCCCGATCTCGCCGCCACCTATCAGGCCCTGGTGCATTCCGGCGCGCCCATCGCCGAGATCAACGCCATTCGCAAACATCTTTCCGCCGTCAAAGGCGGGCGCCTCGCCCAGGCCGCCTATCCCGCCCAGCAGGTTTCGATTCTCGTCTCCGACGTGCCTGACGACACGCCCGACGCGCTCGCCTCCGGTCCTACCATGCCCGATTCCACCTCCATTCAAGACTGTGAACGCATCGCCGCCAAATACCATCTCCTCCATCAGTTCCCTGCTTCAGTCGCCAGTCTTTTCCATCAGCATGCTCTCGACGAGACGCCCAAATCCGACGACCCCGCCTTCGTCCGCGCCCGCTGGTGGACCGTGCTCTCCAACAAAGTAGCCATCGATCAAGCCGCCATCGCCGCCTCTGACGCCGGTTTTTCCGTCGCAGTCGATAACTCCTGCGACGACTGGCCCTACGACAAGGCCGCCTCCTACCTGCTCGATCGGCTCCGCGAACTGAGTCGCACCGTACCACGCTTCTGTCTGATCTCCGGAGGCGAAGTTACTGTCACCGTCCGCAACGGCGGCACCGGCGGACGTAATCAGCAGTTCGCTCTGGCCTGCGCCGAACAAATTTCCGGACAAGATATCACCGTGCTCAGCGCTGGCACCGACGGCATCGACGGCAACAGCCCCGCAGCCGGCGCCCTGGTTGACGGCAGCACCATCTCCCGCGCCCATGGCGCGCAATCTGCCCGCCATGCCCTCTCCGCTTTCGACGCCTATCCTCTTCTCGACGCCCTCGGAGACACTCTGATCACTGGACCTACCGGCAACAACCTCCGCGACCTCCGCATCCTCCTGGCCTACTAGCGCCTTTCTTGATAGCTATGACAACCGTCAGCTTCATAGGGCCTTTCGTACATGGTCTTCCGGCACCGTAAATTCTTGTAAATCTACCCTACCCCCGCAGCGCCGCGCCCCCAGCTTGCATCCAAGCTGGTAAACCCAATTAACGCACTTGGAGGATCGCTTGAAACGGGAATTTCGCTTTGCGATTGTATTGTCTTTTGCCTGCGCCGCACTGGCTCTCTGCCCGACTGCTGCGCAAGCCCAGAAAGTTGACCTTGCCTTTGGCGTCAGCACCGTAGAAGCACCCGCCGCCAACTCCAACGGCCCATCGCTTACCGGTGGCACCTATACTGGCTTCAGCGGCGACGTGCTCCCGTGGCACAATTTCGGCATCGGCGCCGAAATCTATTGGCGGACAACTCAAAGCGTCTATGAGAGCGTCATCTATGGACCCATCCCCTATCGCCCGCTCTTTTTGGATGTCAACGGAATCTACGCCCCCAAGCTAGCCAGTCACACCTATCTCGAACTCTCTGCTGGCATCGGCGCCATGGACACCCGTCAGTATTGCTCGGTCTGCGGCAATGGCTACAACACCAACTACACCAGCGACAAACACTTCATGGGAGACTTCGGCGCCGGACTCAAGATTTATCCCAAGGGCGGCTTCTTCATTCGCCCCGAAGCCAAACTCTACGTCGTCGCCAACAACCAGTTGTTCAGTTCCTCCTATTCCACGCGCTTCGGCGCTTCCATCGGCTACACCTTCGGAGGACACTAAAAACCTCTTTTGAAGTTCTCAACCTCGGCCCAGCGGAACGTCTGATTCTGCCACTAGCGGCAGAATCAGGTGCCTCCGCTGGCCAGTTTCCTGTTTCACCCGTCCCGCATTATGATAGGGCTATGAATTTTGGCTTTTCCGGCGAGATGGTCTTCCTGTTTTTTCTGGCGCTGATCCTTTTTGGCCCCAAGAAAATGCCCGAGATCGGCCGCCAGGTAGCGCGCTTCCTCAACGAATTTAGGCGCGCCTCCAACGAATTCCGCTCCCAGATCGAGTCCGAAATCAATTCCCTCGACGTCACCGGCGGCACCAACCCCAGGCAGCAGATCCTCCCGCCGCTCCAGGCGCCTCTCGGGTCGTTGGCCAATCGCATCTTCAATCCGCCACCCCCAGAAAGGCTGGCGGCGGCCGAGCATGCCGCGGAAACCACTGCAGTCACCGTGCCTTCCGTCGAAGCCATCCCCGAACCAACTCCTGCTCCGAAAGTAGCGCCCGATGCCTGAAGCGGCCGCCGATTCCCCTCTCAACGAATCCGCCAAGGATCACGACAACGACCGGAACACAGAGCAGATGCCCACCATGGGCTTCCTCGATCATCTCGAGGAACTGCGCAAGCGCATCGTCTATTCCATCATCGCTATCGTCATCGGATTCCTCGCCTGCTGGGGATACGCCGAGAACATCTACTCCATCATGCAGCGTCCCATCATGGACGCCTTGCAACGCAACGGCCTCTCCGCCAAACTCGTGTACGTCAATCCCGTCGAGCCCTTCAATCTCTATCTGAAGGTCGGCATGATGGCAGGATTGTTCGTCTCCTCGCCCTTCGTCCTCTACCAGATCTGGTGCTTCATTTCGCCCGGCCTCTACCGCAACGAGAAGCGCTACGTCTTCCCCTTCATGGCCTCCACCATCGCCCTCTTCCTCTCCGGTGGATACTTCGGCTACAAAGTTGTCCTGCCCCAGGCCCTCGTCTTCCTCATCGGCTACGGAAAAGACTTCCAGCCCATGATCACACTCAGCGAGTACAGCTCACTGTTTCTCACCATCATCGTGGGACTGGGCGCGATTTTCGAAATGCCGATCCTGATCTTTTTCCTTGCCCTCATGGGCATCGTCAGCGCCGGTTGGATGTGGCACAACATCCGTTACGCCGTCCTCGGCATCTTCGTCGTCGCCGCCATCATCACCCCTACCCCCGATATCCTGAACATGTGCATCTTCGCCGCTCCCATGATCGCCCTCTACGTCCTCAGCATCGGAATCGCCTGGCTCGTGCATCCGAACCATCGCAGGAAACGCGCGGAGAAAAAACGCTAACTAAAGGGAGCGCCCCTGAGGTGACAGGGAAATCATCACAGAGAAAACCATGAAACAGCCGACAACCAGAACGACATCTTGCCCAGCCTTTCCCCGTGTCCCCCTGTGTCCTCTGTGGTCAACAACTTGTCTAACCTTGCTCCTTACCGTAGCCGTCGCCACCACCTCGGCCTGCACCAAAACAACTCCCGCCGACGCCACCGCAACCGCCAGTACCAGCGCGAATCAAAATGAAAAGCCCGCAGAACCACCCGCCCCGCCCGAGCCTGCTCCAGCCGACAACACTCCGCTCCCGCACATCGACGCCAAACGTGCCTTCGAATATACCCGCGAGGTTACCGCTTTCGGCCCGCGTTACATGGGCAGCGAAAATCACAAGAAACTTGAACGCTATATCCTCGACCACCTCAAAAGCGATCAACTCGAAGACGACGCCTTTACCGCCGACACCGTCGAAGGCAAGTTCCCCGTCCGCAACATCATCGCCAAATTTCCCGGCGCCAAAGACGGCATCATCGTCATCCTCGGCCACTACGACACCAACTACCCCCTGCGCAATACGGGATACGTCGGCGCCAACGATGGCGGCTCTTCCACCGCCATCCTGCTCGAATACGCCAACCAGTTGCGCGGGAAAAAACGCGATGGCTACAGCGTCTGGCTCGTCTGGACCGACGGCGAAGAAGCCGTCAAGACCTGGTCCGGCACCGACAGCGTGTACGGCACCCGCCATCTAGCCGAGAAATGGGAAAAAGACGGCACCCTCAAAAAAATCAAAGCCCTCATGGTCATGGACATGATCGGCGACGCCGACCTCAACATCGACCGCGCCACCAACGGCGCTCCCTGGCTGCTCGACCTCATCTACTCCGCCGCCGAGCGCGAAGGCTACCAGTCCCACTTCTACGCCCGCCAGGGCGTGATCGAAGATGATCACCTGCCCTTTTTCCAGCGCGGCGTTCCCTGCGCCGACGTCATCGACCTCGATTACGGCTACAACAACGTCTTCCACCACACCCCGCAAGACACCATGGACAAGCTAAGCCCCAGGAGCCTCGCAATCGTAGGCGACACCATCCTCGAAACCATCCACCTCATCGACCAGCGCTAGCTCCCACCTAGGGACGGACACCCTCGTCCCTCCCGCCGAAGCGCAGCTCCGCCGTTGCCTCCGGCCGTAGGCACTCCGGACTCTCACTCCGCACTCCCGACTCAATAGATCGTGTATCCCGGCGCCGGATTCCGCACGTCCGGCTTGGACGCCATCAGCAACAGCGCCCCCACCCGCTTAAACGCCCGCAAATCCTCCAGCGAATGAAACGAGGTCGTCTGATAGTTGTCCGGCGTCGGCGTGTCGTCCGGGATCTGCGCATACTCTACTTTTTCGAAAGCGTGCTTCTGCAGCAGTTCCACATACTCCGCCGCCGACCGGACGTGCACCGGCACCTTCAATTTCGGCACCCACTGCAGCGAATATGGATTGTCCTTATAAAGATTGATCAGAATGAACAGCCGCCCGTGCGGAGCCATCACCCGAAACAACTCAGCCAGCGCCCGATCCTGATCCGGATAGTAATAAAACGATTCCACCGAAAGCACCTTGTCAAAGAAGTTCTCTTCCCACGGAATCTGCGCCGCCGAACCCACTACGAACATCACGTTCTCGAATTCTTTCGATGCCGCCCGCGCCTGCCGCACCATCTCATCTGAAATATCGAGGCCGACTACTTGCCCAAAGGCCTGCGGCCCCTCGCCCACCATGCGCGCCAGCAGACGCGTCGCCCAGCCCGATCCGCATCCCAGATCCAAGACCCGCTCTCCCGGACGCAACTCCATCCGGCGCATCGTTTTCTCGGTGATGTCGAGATGATGGTTCTCCATCTTCGGGCCTTCACCTTGCTCGGCCCAGCGGTTGAATTCCTTTTGCAGGCGCTCGTCGGGAGATTGCGATTTCTCGAGGCTCATGAATCTCGCTTCCAGCCTCTGGCGAAATTAGAAGCCGAGCCAGCCATGCCAGAGCGCTCACTATCGATTCTCTTCACTAACCGTTCCAGCCTAGCTGTTCCAAGGATCCACCATCTCAAGACCGCAGTCTTCGAAGTCTTCAACATTTCGCGTCGCGAGTCGGGCGCGCCGTACCAGTGCAATGGCCGCAATCTGCGCTTCGGCGTGGCTGATCGGTTTGCCCCGGCCACGCCGCCCCGCGGCAATCTTGGAAAATACTCGTGCCGCCTCGCTCTCGAACCCGACAATACGGCCCGCCAGGTCCTCGGCAAACGTGGCTTCCGCCGCCGCCAGTAACCCATCCCGGCGCTTACCCGTAGTCAGTAACTCAATCCCATAAAAGATTTCGGCCTCGGTGATTGAGGTCGTAAACAGTTCCGTCGCGGTTTGTCTCCCAAACCATGCCACCACTCGCGGTGAGGGCTTGCGCCTCATGAGTTCCGAGAGCACGTTGGTGTCGAGGATGATCATTCGCCGAATCTGGGAGCCTTACGCATGGCGTCGCGCCGGGGCAAATCCAGGTCAACTCCGCCCAACCTTGCAAATCGCCCGTGAATCGCATCCGCCAGACTCCCCTGTTCGGCTGACGAAGCCGTTAAAGCCGAGCGCAAGATTTCCCTTGCCTCTTCCTCCATCGAACGACCGTGATGAGCCGCGCGAACCCGCAATCGGCTCTTGATGCCCTCATCGAGTTGCCGGATAGTTATCGTCGCCATGCTGTCAATGCTATCACTGCTTGCATAAAAGGCAAGCGCTAAATCCCGCGCCAGTCCCTAGTCGGCGACCCCGCGCAATTCTTCAAAAAATGCTGGATACGACACTCCCGCCGCGTTCGCTCCGAGAATCGTCGTCTCCCCCTCCGCGCGCAGCGCCGCCACCGCAAACGCCATCGCGATGCGGTGATCGCCAAAGGAATCCAGTTCCGCGCCATGCAGATGCTGCCCACCCGGAATCCGCATGCCATCCGGCCGCTCCTCAACCTCCGCGCCCATTTTTCGCAGATTCACCGCGACTGCTGCAATGCGATCCGATTCCTTTACTCTCAACTCTTTTGCGTCGCGCACATCCAACCCGCCGTCAGAATACGGCGCCAAAGCCGCCAGCACCGGAATTTCATCAATCAGCGCCGCCGTGTCCGCGCCCGCGAGGACCGTCCCCTTCCAGGCCGCGCCCCGCGCCTCGATCGTGCCCACCAATTCGCCCTGATGGTCTTCCAGATGCGCCACCGAAATCCTTAGCCCCATCTGCATCAGAATATCGAGCAGCCGCGCCCGCGTTGGATTCATCAGAATTCCCGGCAAGGTGATCTGCGATCCCGGAAACAGCGCCGCCGCACATAGAAAAAACGCCGCGCTGGAAAGATCGCCGGGCACGTGCGCCTCGATCGCGTGCAAACGCTGGCCCCCGGCGATCCGCACCCCATTCCCGATGCGCTCCACTTCCGCCCCAAATGCCCGCAGCGCAATCTCGCCGTGATCGCGCGTCCGGATCGATTCCTCCACCACCGTCGCGCCCGCCGCAAACAGCCCCGCAAACAGCACACACGACTTCACCTGCGCGCTGGCCACTTCCGGCCGATAGTGAATCGCCCGCAGCGCGCCACCATGAATCTTCAGCGGAGGACGTTCGCCTTCCGCCGCCTCCATCCTCGCCCCCATCTGCGTGAGCGGCGTCATGATCCGCGCCATCGGACGGCGCGACAGTGACTCGTCGCCGCATAGCTCGCTCGCAAAAGGCTGCCCGGCAAGAATCCCGCTCAACATGCGCATGGTCGAACCCGAGTTTCCACAATCCAGCGCCTCGCTCGGAGCCTGCAGTCGCGGCCCCAACCCGCACACCTCAATCGCGCTCTCGCCGTCGTCATCTTTCAGGCGTGTCCACTCGCAGCCCAGTTTCGCCACACAATCCAGCGTGCTCGCGCAATCCCGCGCCGCGGAAAAATTGTGAAATCGGCTCCTGCCCTCGGCCATCGCCGCCAGCATCCCGTATCGGTGTGAAATGGATTTGTCTCCCGGAATGCGCACAACTCCCCCTACTTCGCGCGCCGGACGAACGATGACCTTCGAACTCGATTCCATCGTTACTAAATATAGTGGAGAGTTAGCGAATCTGGTCGTTCATGGAACATTCCTGACACTACAAAAAGTGAGGGCCACTCACCGCAGCGCCTTGCGCCGCCCTCGAATCGGCATACCGGGCGCGGTCGTAGGTTGCACCGGAAGAAAGCTGAGCACCTTCGCCAGCCGCTTTGGATTCTCCAATATCTCGCAGCACATCCCGCACACGCGTCTTCCATCGAAGTATTCCACACAGTCCTCGCACAACTGCATGTAACAACTCGTGCAAGCCACCGGCAGCGCCGTGGATGCGCAAAACTGGCACTCTTCGTTGATTACGATCAGGTTGGGATTGTTTTTCCCTCTTCTTCGGCGGGCAGATGGATTCATCTTTTCCTCAACGAGCGGTACCAACCATTACATCCCAGCCGACCCAGAAAATCTGTGATCGCTGAACTCCCCGTTTGTGAGGTTTGCCTTCGTACACCCTGCTTGCGGATTACGCCGCGCGCATCACTGTGCGCGCACCCGTCCCGCGGCTTCGGCAAGAATCTCCTGCGGAACCTCCCGCAGCGTCACGCAGAATTCGAACATGGGAGTTTCCGTCCCTCGTCCCCATCGTCCCACTTCCCAGTGAGCGCGAATAAACTTGATCTCCGGACGCCCCGTCAGATTCAGCAGTAGCGGAATCTCTTCCCGGTAAAATTTCTGCGGAAAAGCTACTACTGGCTTGGCATCCCACGCCGCTCCATCCGCCGATCCAAAGATGCTGACCTCAAGCGATTCCTGCTCGATGATGTTGGTAATGGCCAGCGTCAGCAGAAAAATCCGCCCCTCCGCCCCACTGACATCGAGCGCAGGCCCGTCTCCTTTGGCTTGGACGACGGTGTTTTCGGCAACCAGAAAAGCTTCCATCATGACGCCGAGATTCTAGCAGAGTGACCCCGGCGTTGGCTGTGATGTCCGCCCGGCACGATGCGCTGCCACAACTCCGCACTTCGCATATCATCAAAAGCAAGGCATCGAGGTTTCAGTTCTTCGTGCAAAAGCTCGACAAGGCGACCGTCGCCACCATGCTGGCTGGCATGTGCACGTTTCTCAATGTTTACTGCACCCAGCCCTTGCTCCCCCTGCTGCGTCAGACTTTCCATGCCTCCGAACTGCAAGTCAGCCTCACCGTGAGTGCAACCATCTTCGCCACCGCCCTCACCGCCCCCTTCATCGGCATGATCGCCGAACGCCGCGGCCGCAAGAAAGTCATCGTCCCCGCGCTCTTCCTGCTCGCCCTTCCCACCGCCCTCGCCGCGACTTCCAGCAGCCTCGGCGCCCTCATCTTCTGGCGCTTCGCCCAGGGCCTTTTCGTTCCCGGAGTCATCGCCGTGATGCTCGCCTATGTCAATGAAGAATGGGCCGGTCGCGGCGTCGGTCGCGCCATGTCTGCCTACGTCACCGGCACCGTGATCGGAGGCTTCCTCGGCCGCTTCATTTCCGGTATCATCGCCGCCCACTGGCATTGGCGCACCACGTTCCTCGTGCTCGCCGCCCTCGACCTGATCGGAGCCTTTCTCGTCCGCGCCTGGCTTCCCCTCGCAAAACATTTTGTCCGCGCCGACCACTTACGCCAGGTTCTCGACCACGCCCGCCAACACCTCCGCAACCCGCGCCTTCTGGCCAACTTTGGTATGGGCGCTGCCGCGCTTTGCGCTCTTGTCGGATGCTTCACTTACGCCAACTTCTATCTCGCCGCCGCCCCTTTCCACCTCAACTCCGCCCAACTCGGCAGCATCTTCTTTGTCTACCTCCTGGGAGTCGTCATCACCCCCCAGTCTGGCCGATTCCTTGACCATTTCGGCTTTCGCCACACTACCTTTGTCTACTGCGCCATGATGATCGCCGGATTGCTCCTCACCCTTGTCAAATCCCTGCCCATCGTCATCGTCGGCTTAGCCATTTTTTCTTCGGGAGTTTTCGTCGCTCAGGCCGCCGCCACCGTCCAGACGGGCGCCATCGCCGGCCGCGCCCGCTCCTCCGCCGCCGGACTCTACGTCACCTTCTACTATCTCGGAGGAACCCTGGGCGCCACCCTCACCGACTGGTTCTGGCGCTGGCAAGCCTGGCCCGGCTGTGTCTTGCTGCTGGGAGCAGTTTCGCTGCTGAGCCTATGGCTGGCCCTCATCAGCAGCCGCCCCCTCGACCATCTCGACTCCGCCGAAATCGAACTGCTAGCCGATTGACATCACGAAGCACATGCTCCTGTAGGAACGGGCGCCCCCACCCGGCGAACTGAGCGCAACTCGCCAGCCACCGCGAAACCAGCTCAACGCCGAGCCGCGTCATCCAGAAACTGCCGCAGAATCCCGCCCACCGCTTCCGCTTGTTCCCAGGGCGCGTAGTGTCCCGCTTTCGGGATCACCTTCAATTCCCCGCCCGCGATATTCTGCCGCATCAGTTCGCCATCGGACACGGTCGAGAGCACATCCTCTTCTCCGATCACGATCAGCGTCGCCACATTGATGGTCTTCAGATCCGCGACCGAGTCCGGACGCTCCGCCATGCCGCGCTGCACCAGGCTGATATCTTCGGCTGACATTTTGCGCATCATGGCGCGGGCTCCAGCGACCAGATCCGGACGCGTCTCCACCGTCGTCCGGCCCATCAGCTTCGGAATCATGCTCTCGATAAACGGCTCCGTTCCCTGCTCCAGGACGGCGGCCGCGCCTTTCAGCCGATTCGCCCGAGCCTCCGCCGTGTCGGCCTGAGGCCGCGTATCGCACAACACCAGCGCGCTCATCCGTGCCCGAAAACGCCGCCAGCATTCAAACAGAATGTATCCGCCGATGGAACATCCCACAAAGACAGCCGAACCGACGCCCGCCGCATCCAGCACGCGGCCGACATCGCCCGCATGCTTCTGCATCAGGGCTGGCCCCTCGCCAACCTCCGAGTCCCCGTGCCCGCGCAGATCGGGAAGAATCAGCCGGTAGCGCGATTCCAGCGCCGTTGCCACACGATTCCAGAATTCGTGATGACAGGGAAATGGATGTAGCAGAACTACCGGAGGACCATTCCCCCGAACTTCATAGAAGATTTCAGCATCATCGCTGCGCAACCGTTCCATGGGAGGAATTATATGTCGTCGCCAGACCCGGGCATTGAGGTAAAAGATTCCATCGCAACGCCCGCCAGAACAGGGCAGGCGAATGCCTCGGTGTTAACCCGTTACCGGCTGTTGCGATGGTGCCACCGGCAAGAAAAGCGGCTCCTCCGGAATGATGATCCACCCCAGAACATAGGCCACAATTCCCGGGAAGATCCCGCACGCCAGCGTAATGAAGAACCACAGAATGCGCACCAGGGATATGTCGAGATCGAGATACTGTGCCAGCCCCGCGCAAACGCCCCCGATCTTCCGATCGGCGCGCGAGCGCATCAGCTTCTTCGGCGTGGGCGCAAGCCCCACTACATTGCCGCAATAGCAGCAAAAACGCCCGTCCTCAGCGATAGTCTTTCCGCAAGCGTTGCAGTACATGGTATCTCTCCTGCTTTAGGATACGACAAGGGTAATGAAAATGTTCCGTATGGGCGTCTTAATGACTCAATACCTCAATGATTCCATGACTCAATGACTCTGCTCACTCCCGGTAAGCCTCTTTCATCCTCTTCCGTGCCTTCTCCGCTTCTGCATTGCCCGAATCTGTCGCCACCACCGCCTCATACTTCTTTACCGCCAAATCTCGCTTCTGGAGCTGGTCATACATCTCGCCCGCCCCCAGATTCGCCTTTTGCAGCAATTCCGGATCGGCCCCCGTCACCCCGCTTACCAGTTCGTAAGCCGCTGCCGCTGCCTGATATTTCTTCTCGTTACGCAACAAGTCTCCCAGCCCGATCGCCGCGATTTCGTAATGCAGGCCGCCGTACTTCCCCTCGCGCCCGTTCTGCCACACCCGCCGGTATTGTTCCTCCGCCTCACCACTCTTCCCCGCCGCCCGCAGCAGGTTCGCCTCTTCCAGCGGCAGTAGATAGTTGCGCGGAAAGCGCGGCCCGATCTCGCCCGCAATCTCATACGCCTCCCCATACCGGTGTTCCCGCCGCAAAAAGACCATCAGCACAATTCCCGCGTCCACGCTAGTCTCGCCCTTGCCGCGATAGGCATCCTTCAGATATTGGAGTCCCTTCTCTTTGTCGCCGCTCAGCCCCGCCAGCGCCACCGCCATCTTCACCGCAAACGACAGGCTGCCCATCACATAGTTATGCGCTCCAACCACCAGCTTGGCATCCGTGTACTGCGGGTCCAATTCCAATACTCGCTCGTGATCGCGCCGCGCTCCCACTGCGTTCCGCAGCGCCGAAAACCAAGCCCGCTCGATCAGCGCCGTGAACAACGCGAACTGCCCCCGCGTAACCCCTCGCGCGTAAAGCATATCCACGCTGTTCGGATCGCGCGCCAGTCCCGCGTCCTCCAGTTTCTCCGCCTGCTCCACCAGTTGCTTGATTCGTTGCTTCGCGGCAGCTTCGGCCGGACGGTGCGCTTGCCCGATAAAACTGTCGTTCGCGTATTCCCCGGTATTCATCGCACCCATGCGGTACAACTCCCGCACCTGAATCGCCGAGAGCAGGTGATTCACCGCAAAAGGATCGTTCGGATGGCGCGCCAGAATTTTCTCGAAATCCTGGATCGCCGCATCATAGTCAAGGTTGTAGTAGTGCTCGAAAGCCGCCTGATTCAACGGATCAGCCGGACGAAACTCCACCGGGCGCGATACCGTCGAAACCGCCGGATCCGCCGCCCGACCAATCTGGGCAAGCGCCGGCAGCAGGAAAACGATCAAAACGGGGCGATACCGGAACAAGGAGAAGACCACGCTCCCTCAGTTTAACAGTTCCCGGTTCCCAGCTCCCCGCCAGAAACCAAAGGCTCTCACCGAGTACCGGGAACTGAGAACCGAGAACTGGGCAGGAACCAAACAAGCCACGTTCACAACCCGATGAAGTCGTGCAAAATAGGAAAATTCAGGGTTAGATCGCGTAATTCTTGCTCTCCGAAATGGCCAACCTCCCCCTGGCCAGCTCGTAACCATCGCCGTTGCAATAACTTGCTTTGGTGATTCGCTTGCGACCTTGAAATGACAAGAAGCAGAGTACTTATGGCAGAAGTAGCTGATCAGACTCATCATGAGTTTTGGCGCCCCCCCCTGCGAGCATCTGCGGCGGTCGCCGGCCCGGAACGGAGCGCAACCTGCCGTTGCGGAACCGAATTCATTGTCTCTTCACTGTATTGCCATGCCTGCGGCGCTAGCCGTCCCGATCTGAATGTTCCTCGTGAAATCCCCGGCGTGGCGGAACTCACCAGCCTCGGCCTCCGGCTCGGCCTCAACATATCTGCCGTAGTAGCCTTCCTGCTTGGTGTCTTGTGCGTCGTAGGCGCTCTCACCGTCAGCCTGCTCTTCAGCGCTCGCACCGTGCTCGATTGGCAGGCCATCCAACTTTGGCGCATCGAGTGGCTGCTCGCCTCCGTCGCCGCCTTTATCGCCGGCTGCCTCCTCAAGAAGTAGATGCCCGTTCCAGGGCTTCACCGGCTTTGCCCCGTCTGGGAATGCCGAACTTTAAAATCAACTCAACGATCAGCTCCTACGGAAGTAAATATCGACCGAACTACTTTCCCACGCCGCTGATCGATATCGTTTGCGTGCCGACGCTATCGCTGATCATCAGCGAAGCCGTTCTGCTGCCAGCCACGCTCGGCTTGAACGTGATCGAAATCGTGCAGTCGGCGCCAGGCAGCAGCGTAGTCTTGCAGGCTGACTTATATGGGAAGTCGCCGGGATCCGTGCCTCCCATGGTGACGCTGGTTATACTCAGCGTCGTGGCCTGATCGTTGGTTACGAGCACTGTGCTGGACGGGCTTGTCGTACCTACCGTGCGTGACGCGAATTCGATACTCAACGGCGAAACGCTGATCGGCGCGGTGTTGTTGAGCAGCACCGTAGTGTAGGCCTGACCCGCGCCGCCTCCGAAATTGTGGGCGTTGAGAACGGCGGCATCCGGTGCGCCGTCCGAGTTGAAGTCGCCGACGACGAGTCCTCCGCCGATGCTGCCCGTACCGACTAAGAACGGTCCGCCAGCTACTCCCGGATTCTCAAATGCGAACGTACCATCGCCCTTGCCCAGGAAAATCCCCAGGCCAACATTGGCTGGAGTATTGCAACACCCACCAGAGCCCAGATGCGTGTTCTTAAAAGTGACGACCAGATCGGGAATCCCATCCAGGTTGACGTCGGCGACCACTCCGCTATCCGGGTCGTCGTTGGGGAAGGAACTGGGATACGTGCTGTAATAAGCAGCGCTGCCGAAGGTTCCGTCGCCATTGCCCAGCAGAATCGCGATGCCCGCATTATTGAACAGGCCGCCGGTAACGCTGTAGCCGCCGGTAGCCAGGTCGAGCTTCCTGTCATTGTTGAAATCGCCAACTGCCACCCATTCGGGATGGTTCACCACCGGATAAGCCACCATGGGCTGGAACGTACCATTTCCGTTTCCCAGAAAGATATCGATGCTGTTGTTGGTCCAGTCGTTGATGGCGAGGTCGATTTTGCCATCGTGATTGAAATCGCCGGTGGCGATCTCGCCCCCGTTTCCTCCCGGGAAAACAATAGGCGCGCCAAACTTTCCTTTGCCCGTGTTGAGCAGGACGCTGACCGTGTTGTCCCCGTTGGTTTCGATGATGTCTAACTTGCCGTCGTTATTCACGTCGGCCAGTGTGACAATGCCCGGATAGCCATTGCTGTCGCCGCTGGAGTAGAGTACTGGCGTCTTGAAAGTTCCATTTCCATTGCCCAACAGGACTCCTATTCCAAAAATCGTGGTGGTGGTGACGTAGCTAATCACGACATCCGCCCTACCATCGCCGTTCACATCGCCGCTTGCCAGCCAATTGATCGTGTTGAAGGCTGTTGGCTGGGTGACGATAGGCGTGGAGAGAATGCCGTGGGAACTGCCCAGCATCACCGCGAACCTAGAGCTGGAGAAAGTCACTATGTCCGGGTTGCCATCGCCGTTGAAATCCGCGGTGGCTTGGCCGATCCAGTCGCCTTGATTGTAGTTGGCGCCCGCTCGGAACGTGCCGTCCCCGTTGCCGAACGTCAGGGTGATGTAAGGACCGCTGTCGCTGCCCATGGCTATGTCAGGCAGGCCGTCGCCGTTGAAGTCCGCCACGACAATCGATTGCGGAAACCAGTCGGTGGCGTAGGCCACAGCAGGCTTGAAGGTGCCATTGCCGTCGCCTAAAAGTACCCACACGCAACTGCTGTAATAGTCGGGCACGATGAGATCAAGCTTTTTGTCTCCATTGACGTCTGCGATGGCGATGGAATCGCCGTATGGGAAGGAATAATTTACCGGGGTTTTGAAGCTTCCGTCGCCATTACCCAGGTACACCCAAACGCCGGAGGGCGCGGTAATGACGAGATCGAGGTCTTTGTCCGTGTTGAGGTAGGCGGCGGCGATCCCCGACTCCCCGCCCGGGACTCCACCGCCACAGCAATTCGTCGCCGGGTAGAAGACGGGAGCGTCAAATGTTCCGTTCCCTCTATTCAGCAGAATATCGATCCCGCCAACGGCGTCGGACAGCGCGATGTCGGGATGGCCGTCTTTGTTGAAGTCGGCAACCGTGATCGCCAGGGGAGCGCAATCCGTCGTGTTGCAGGCCGTATACAGCACCCCAGGCTGATACGTCCCATCCCCGTTGCCCAAAAGCACCGTGACAGTGTTATCTCCCGCATTGATCGCGAGCAGATCGAGCTTCTGGTCTCCGTTGACATCGGCGGCGACCACGCCATCGATAGTCCCGCCGGTCCCGGTAGCTCCGATGGAATAGCTGTTCGAGTAAGAAAAACCGCCGCTGCCGTCCCCGAGGTAGACGTCAACGTAGTTCGTGCCAGAGCCGTCCCCGTTTATATAGACGGCAAAGTCGAGGTTGCCATCATGATTGAAGTCTCCGGTGGCAATTGCGTTAGGATTATGTCCGTTGATGCCGTCGTTGCCGTTCCGCGTGGCAAGCGTTGTCTGCTGGTAAAGAGTGAACCACCCCTCCCCGTTGCCGAGGAATGTAGTCACCACAGGCGGGCAGGTGCAATTCGCCCCGACCGCCAGTAAGTCTTCCTTGCCGTCGCCATTAAAGTCTCCCAGTGCTATGGCCTCTGGTGTGCCTCCATGCCCCAGTCCGGCGAAACCAGTGTCAAACAGGTCGGCGGTGGTAAAGCTGGCTGCCGACGGGGTCTGCGCCGCGCCAGGCGCGACGAGAGCAAACAGCAAAAGGGAGAGTGAAAAAACTTTCATCGTGCCGGGGGCAAGTGAAAGACCGGCAGACTGCATCCGGAAATGACCGCTGGGCAGAGATACCATGGGCTACTCCTTGAACTTGTGTCGGTTCAGCAGGTCGCGGGAGCAACACGAGCGAATCGACCCGAGGCGCATCATGCGGGCCTCGTCCGATTTTCACAAGTAATCTGGGGTAAAGTTACGGTAAACTCCGGGGCAAAGCCCGTCTCCACACCGAGTTCTAAGGTGGCGACGCCGAAGCTTTGCAGGAGGGCGGGCAACCCCTCCCGGACGGAGTCGACAGGACTTGTCCGCAACTTCGGGCTTCCCCCAGGATGACTTCGCGACAAAATAGCCTCGTGGGTCAATCTAGTCCGGTATACCGAACCCTCGAAGCAGCTCTGCGAAGCGCGGGTCGGAACGCAGCGGATCCCAAAGACCCTCTACCTTGATATAGGCAAGTCGGTTGTGCCTCTCGTCGCTGGCTTTCGCTAGCCATGCGAAAGCCAGATCCACTTCTCCCAGTCCCGCATAGACAAGGGCAAAGCAAAGGGCAGGTACAAAACCGGCTCTTGAAGTTGTCTCCAGCTCCGCGATAATTTCCATCGTCTGGCTCCGCGCCCCCGATCGAGCGCGCGCATACCCCAGTTGCGCGAGCGCCCAGCTGGAACGTCGGGTAAGGGTCAGACTCTTTTCGAATTCGTTCACCGCCTCCTCATACTTCCCGGTTAAGGAATACACCTGCCCCAGCACGGCATAGGCGGGCTCGTAGCTGGGATCGAGTTCCAGTGTCTGCTGACACTGCTGCACCGCCTGATCGAAAAATCTGGCCAGGTAAAGCTGCACGGCTAATACATGGCTTACGGCAGCGGACGCGGGATCTAGTTCGAGAGCGCGCCTCGCAACCGAAATAGATTCTTTCGACCGTCCCCGTGAGCCCAGATAAAGCGGATAGAAAGCGTGGCCCATGACATACGCGGGATTGAGCGCCTGCGCGCGCTCGAAGTGCCGGCCGGCGGCGGGCCAATCTCGATCGTAAGTGTAGGAAGCGTAGGCCAGGGAGACGTGCGCTTCGGCGCGGTTGGCCTCGAGTTCCAGTGCCTTGGCAGCCGCCGCTTTTGCCTTCGGCATGACCGCGTGCGGTGCCAGCATGTTCCGAAACGAGATCATGTTATAGCCATCCGCCAGGCCAGCATAAGCAACGGCGTAGTTGGGATCTTTCTCGATGGCCTGCTGGAAATATTCGATGGCTTTCTGCAATCCATCCGGGCTGCGCTTGTTCCAGTGGAATCGCCCTTTGAGATAGAGCTGGTAGGCCTCCAGGACTTTGGTTTCCGAGCGAACCAGTGCCTCCACCTTCTCGGAGCCGAGCGTGACTTTCAACCGGTCTGCAATCGTCCTGGCGATTTCATCCTGGACCGCAAAGATATCCTGCATTTCGCGGTCATAACGCTCCGACCAGATGTGGTATCCGTCGGCGGCATTGATGAGCTGCGCGACAATGCGCAAACGGTCTCCCGACTTGCGCACACTGCCCTCCAGTAACGTCCCGGCGTTTAACGTTGCGCCCACCGTCCGAAGATCGACCTGCTTGCCTTTGAACGAGAAGGCGGAGGTCCGCGCAACTACTCGCAGATTCCGGATTTGCGCCAGGGCATTGATGATCTCCTCGGTAATGCCGTCGGCGAAGATCTCACCGTCCTGGTCGGAACTCATATTCGTGAACGGCAACACAGCCACGGTGACTGGCCCGGCGATGCCGGGCGTGACTCCAGAGCTCTCCACCGCTGGAACAAAGCGATACCCTTGCCCCGGCACGGTGGCGATATAGCGATTCTCTCCCCGGTTCTCCCCTAGAACCCGGCGCAATGTAGAGATGTTCTGATTGAGGTTGTTCTCCTCCACCGCCGTATCCGGCCACACTTCGCGCATCAGGTCATCCTTCGAAATGACCTCCCCTTTGCGCTGCACCAGCAGCAGCAACGTATCAAACGCCTTCGGCGTCAGGTGTACGGCCTTTCCCTGCCGGAAAAGCAGGCGCTTATCCACGTCTACGCGAAAGTCTTCGAATTCATAGATGCGAGCCCGTGCTTCGCTCATCGTCTCTGCTCGGCCTTCATAAATTCTCAGAACTTTTCACCGCGATTCTAAGGACTTTTATACAGGCAGGGGGACAGGATAGCGCACGTGGCCGGATGAGTGCATCCGCCACGGAATTCAGAAATCAAGGAGTGAGCCTTATGCGGTCAAACATCTGGAAAGCAAACAAGAACACGGCGATGGTCATAGCAGCTCTCGCCTGCGCGATGCTCGCGGCATCCACATCCGCCTTTGCAGTTCCTGCCACCCAAGTCTCACGCGTCCTCATCTTTAACAATTTCGAGGGCCTGTGCTGTTCTCTGTGGAACCAGACCGTCAAAATCACCGAACCCGCCGCCGTGGTTCCAGTCATCGTGACCTGGAGCGCGGACGTTGCCCCCAACGATGAATTCATCGTTGGCCTATCGCTGAACGGAGGCTCATGCATTGCGTACGGGTCTCGTGAGATCGACCTGTTTGCACCCGGAGGAAGCGGCTACACGAGTACCACCCATCAGTGGGTCATATTACCAACCGATGGACTCAAAAAAGGCACGAACACCTTCGCGCTCTGCGGCGGTGGAACAGGCTCGCCCGCCGACTTCATCGACATCGGACTGAGTACGCTGACCGTCCAGATTTCTAACTGAAGCATGCATCGACTCGACAAATCAAAAATCAAGGAGAGAAAATTATGCGGTCAAACCTTTGCAAAGCAAGCTTGTTGCTGGCGGCGGTTATGGTAATACCGGCTTTCGGCCAGTCGGCGGCACACCCAGAACCGAAAACCAAACTCGTGGGGACCTGGCAGGTCCAGGTAACGCAGGTGGACTGCCAAAGCGGCGCTCCACTGGGACCTCCTTTCACCTCGCTGCTCACCTTCGCTCAGGGCGGCACCATGAACGAGGACACCGAAAACCCCGCCTTCGGCCACGGACAAAGAGGCGGTGGACAAGGAACCTGGAGCAGCACCGGCCAATCAACCTACTCGGCCAAGAGTGTAGCTTTCATTAAATACACTACCCCGCCTAACCAGAAAACCCACAACCCGGGATTTGAGGCGGGCCAGCAAACCATCTCCCAGAACATCGCCTTCAACAATGACACCGGCCAGTGGACTAGCACGGCCTCCGTTACCTTTGCCGACATCAACGGCAACGTCTATCGCCAAGGATGCGCCGTCGCCAGCGGATCACCGTTCTAAGAAATGAGCCGCCACACCGTTCGCGGGAACTGTTGCGACGACGCAGTTCCCGTGCTCGTCCGGATCTTGGAACGCATTAGGTCACCTTGCCAATATACGAAAGGAGGAAACCATGAAACGTCTTTGGACGTCTTGTGCGCAGCTTCTGATCGTATACTCAGGGTTTAGAGCGTTCGTGTTGTAAGTCACGCCATAAACTCCAGCGTTGTCCCCGTCGGACGACCCGCCCACAAGACCGGAAACCCCCATCCCCGCCCGAAAGTCCAGTCAACTCCGCGAATGAGAGTGCTCCGCTTCCGAGACCACCGCGCTCGCCCGCCGTTGCTGACCCATCCGGTACAAATGATGCAACGGCCCCACTCCACCCCCCACCGGGTACGCATTCGCGATCGCTGCCGCGACATACACCTTGGCTAGAAGAACCGCCTCGGGCAATCCGCGCCCGTGCGCCAGATGGCACGCCAGCGCCGTCGCGAACGCGCAACCCGTGCCGTGCGTGGATCTCGAGCGCTGACGATCCGCCTTGAACACTTCCTGCTCCGTCCCCCGTGTCGTTCTGAAACTCAGCAGATCGATCGCTTTCTCAGTGCTTGCTTTCTCGGTGTTTGCCTTGTCCGTGCCTGTCCGGTCATCCACCACCCGAATCAGGTCGCCCCCGGTAACCACAACATTCGCCGCTCCCAGAGCGTGCAGTCGAGCCGCCGCCGCATGCATCTGATCGAGGTTCGTGACTGCCATCCCGGTCAAGACGCTGGCCTCCTCCATATTCGGCGTCACTAACTCCGCCAGCGGCAGCAACCTCTCCAGCAGCATCCGCGTCCCCGCCGCATCCAACAGATCCGCGCCCGAACTCGACTTCAGAATTGGATCCAGAACTACATGAGGCAGTCCGGCCCCTCCCGCAAAAGCGCTCAGAAAGTCCGCGACGACCGCGACCGACCGCTCATTGCCCAGCATCCCGATGTGAACGGCGTCAACCGTGATGTCGGAAGCCAGTTCCTCCAGGGTCTCAGCCATGATCCTGGGATCTACCCCTACCACCCGTCGCACTCCCCGCGTCGACTGCACCGTCAACGCTGTGATGCAGGCAACGCCATAGCACTCATGCGCCGCAATCGTCTTAATGTCGGCCGTGATCCCCGCGCCCGAGGAGGGGTCGAACCCGGCAATCGTCAAAACCACGGGTGGGCTTGCAGCCATGCCGACACTCTAAACCGAAACTTCAAACAGCGAAACACCACTTCCGCCCGATCCCTCTGACCCCACGAATTTCGCGAAGATTAGGAGCAAGGCAATGAACTCGCGATCTTAAGTTTACTAAATAGTAACGAGTTGCAAAGCTAAACTAATGATTACAAAACGTTTATCTTGACAGTTTGTAAGTGCAACATTCGAAAACATGTTACACGAATAGCCCGTCTCCCGGAATCCGCATGATAACTCATCCATCACTGTTTGGCATTGACTGCTTTCAATAACATACGCACGCAAATCCATATTTTTCATGGGGCTAAGTCTTTGATTATGTACTATTTAGTTACTTGATTGCCTTGATTTTTCGTTTGACACATCCCCTCCCTCTCGGTAGCATCGTGAGATTGTTCGTTTGACCAAAGGAGCATACGACCAGACAACGATTTCCACGATGAGAGGTAACTGAATGCGACGACGTTTAGCCGAAAGCCTAGCGATTGTTTTATCGGTCGCCAGTCTGGGGGCCGGAGCCGCATCCGGGCCAAGCAGCCTGGAAGCCGCCAAGGTCACACCGCCACCGGTCATTGAAATTCAGACCGGAGGGCATAAATCCCTAAAAACCAGCAGTTCGAAGTCGAAGGCCTATCAGACCGGCACCGCGTCCTGGTATGGTGAGCAGTTCCAAGGCAGACAAACCGCCAGCGGAGAACCCTTCGACATGCTCGATTTCACCGCCGCCCATCCCAAGCTTCCCTTGGGCACGTTGGTCAAGGTCACCAACCTGAACAACGGCAAGGCCGTAGTCGTTCGGGTCAATGACCGCGGTCCCGTTGTCGACGGCCGGATCATCGACGTCTCCTACAGCGCCGCCCGCGTGCTGGGATTCAAAGAGCGCGGCTTGCAGACGGTCCGTCTGGACCTTTACCAGCCCGACAATGACCGGACGAATCACCGGATCAGTGTTGACCGGGCCAATCATGACCCGGCCAGAAATACCCGGGCATCCGCCGTGGCGCTGCTGCAGCCCGTAGCCAAGCTCCAGTAAACCCGATACACTCGGCAACGATAGTTTGAGAACACAGCCGAGCCTATGGACCCGCGCCAGCGTCTCATCGTTGCCTTGGATGTTTCTTCCTCCGCGGCCGCCCGGAACATCGTGGCGGCCGTCGGTGACTCCGCCCTCACCTACAAAGTCGGCATGCAGCTCTACACCGCCGAAGGTCCCGCCGCGGTTCGCGAACTGGTGGGTTCCGGTCGCCGCGTCTTTCTCGATCTCAAATACCACGACATCCCCAACACCGTAGCCTCCGCCGTTCGCGAGGCGGCCCAGTTGGGTGTAACCATGCTCACCGTCCACGCCTCCGGAGGCGGCAAGATGTTGCGAGCTGCCGTAGACGCCGCCCAGGCGACCAAACCTGACGCGCTCGTCCTAGCCGTCACCGTGCTTACCAGCCTCGATGACGTTGATCTCGGCAAGATCGGCCTGCGCGGTGGAGTTCTGGATCAGGTCCTCAGGCTCGCCGCCCTCGCGCTTTCGAACGGATGCAAAGGCGTTGTCGCCTCCGCCCACGAAGCCGCAGCACTACGAGAAGAATTTGGCAACGACTTCGCTATTGTGACTCCCGGAGTGCGCCCCGCCGGCAGTGGCCACGACGATCAGGCCCGAGTCGTCACCCCATCCGAAGCCATTGCCGCCGGTTCCTCCCACATCGTAGTCGGCCGCCCTATCACCGAAGCCGCCGACCCCGCAGCCGAAGCCAGAGCAATTCTCGGCCAGATCGGCTGAATCAGTTCCCAGTTCCCTTCTCAGAAATAGCAAGAGCCGCGGCAATCTGCCGCGGCTGCGCCCTTGTCTAGCCGTCACTGAGACCTGAGAACCGCACTGAGAACTTCTTCGAGAACTCTTCCTACAGCTTTTCGAAAAACTCGCACCCCGAGCACGAAATATAGATTCCACCCGGCACTCCCCGCTCGCGATCTTTCATCCGCTTCACGATGCGCGTTTCCTTGCCGCACTTGGGGCATGCCGTCGATTTCGTGGTATCCATGACCTTCTTCCGGTCGGCTGTCTTTGCAATTTTCGCCATTCACTTCTCTCCTGACAGGAATGTGCCGCCAGCCAAAAGGCTGCGGTTCTACCTGGTATTTTGGGAGTATCGTTACGCAGCAGCACCAGATTGTGCCGCACTAGAACGCCGGCCCATCTCCAATCGGCCCGGCAGCTCCAACACCCGCGAAGCCGTATACCATTACTCGCCTCTAGAATCTTACACGATTTGCCGGCGTGAAGTTGCGGAGAATCCGTCTTCAAAGCTGCCTGCTGCTGTCAGTGCGCCCCGGCCGTCGCTCGAAAAAAACCCCGCATTTCTGCGGGGCTGTTTACCTGCGACTGTAGAAGAACAGCAGCCGGGTCATTTCCCGGTGCCGGTCAGCGCCGAAGTCTGCGGACTATTGATACCGCTATCCGCCACGCTCAACGATCCCGTCCTCGTCCCCGTCATAGTTGGTGTGAAGGTCACGCTGATTTTGCAACTGGCCTTGGCCACCAGGCTCGTCGTGCAGGTCGTCGAGGAGACACTGAAGTCTCCGCTCGTCGAGATCACGATGCTGTTCAGCGCTACGTTCTGTTTGTTGGTTAGCGTAAACACCTTCGCCGGACTGGTCGTCCCAACCTTCTCCGCCGAGTAGGTCGCGCTCGCAGGTGTCAACGCGGCCTGCGCTACGCCCGTCCCGAACAACGTCACCGCCTGCGGACTGTTCGAAGCGTTGTCCGCAATCGTAAGGCTCCCGCTGCGCCCTCCCACCTGCGTCGGAGTGAAGGTAACTTTGATCAAACAGCTCGTTCCCGCCGCCAGCGTGCTGCCGCAAGGCTTGCTGCTGGTCGTCAGGGCAAAATCCCCGCTAGCGGCGATGTTACTGATATTCAGCGTCGTCGCCCCCGTGTTGCTGAGCGTCACCGTCTTTGCCGCCGCCTTTGCCCCCACCACCACGTTGCCCCACGTCAGCCCGGACGGCGACAACGCCACTGTGGGTCCACTGGCCAATACCGTGAGGCTCACCGCCGTCGTCTGCGTCAGGCTGCCCGACGTGCCACTGATCGTCACGCTGGCCGTCCCCGTCGCTGCCGTGGCACTGGCCGTCAGCGTCAAGGTGCTGGTTGAGGTTGTCGGATTCGGGTTGAACCCCGCTGTCACTCCGCTCGGCAAACCGGAAGCGCTCAAGTTGACGCTGCCCGTGAATCCGTTTGTCGGACTGACCGTGATGGTGCTGCTGCCGCTGGTTCCTTGCGTCACCGTCACACTGTTCGGCGATGGCGCAAGCGTGAAGTTCGGACTCCCTGGCGCACAACCCGTAAAAATGAACGACCCGATGTTCGTTTGCCAGTTGAAGGTGCCACTGACGTTTTCGTACTGGTCCACGTACCAAAAAGTGCAGTCGTCGCTTGGGTCAACCACCATGGCCGTATAGTCTCCCCACCGCGAGAGACCCGTGGTTTGCGACCCGGCGCCGACCAGAATGCTGGTTTCCGTCTCCATCGTCCCTAAGGGGTCGCTCGGAACCCGCCCGGTAAAGCGGATGCCAGGATGGATGATGTCGCTGGATGCGCTATATCCCAGCCCGATATCCCCGCTCTGATCCTCCGCCACGCTCGACATCCACCGGAAATCGCTGTCCGGAGCGAACGTTCCCTGCTGACTCAGAGTGACGTTGCCGGCCGGATCATAGAGCTCATACCAGCGCACCGCCACCTGGTTGCCGTTCCCGACCGCGTGGCTGAACACTGCCCGATCATGATCGGCGAAGTGCCGGATGGCAAATCGATACATCATCCTATCGCCCAGCGTATCCAGCGTCTCCGTCGTTCCAGCCTGCGGAACGCACGTACCGCCATTCCCGCAAGCCAGCGTGTCGCTCGCCACATTAATCGTCGTTGGCGAAGAAAGCGTTGCGCTAGCCGCTGCGAAGTTCAGCGTCAGCGTCCGCAGGTATAACTCGCCTGGACTGTTGTTCTGCCACGAAATGTAAAGCCCCGGCGTGCCGTCTGTGGGAGGCGTCGGACCATCGTTGTCGGACGGCAGATAACTGAACTCGTTGTTGGGAGTCAACTCGCAGAGTTGCGCCGCCGTCGGATCGCCCACCAGCATCTTCGTACGGTCCAGCCCGCAGAGGTCCGCGCCCAGAAAATTTGACGGGCCAAATATGTTGTAGGTCGCCAGATACGCACTGTTGCTCGTTGTCGGCCAAACACTCAGCTTCGGGTAGTCGTTCAGACTTGCGCCAAAGGAGTAGCCATAGAGATAGTAGGCGCCGGCCGGATTGTTGGTCTGAGAAACCGCGATGCATTCCGACTTCGTTACTCCTTTGCCAATGTCGCTGAGCAGCCAGCGGTCGGCATGCCGGTCGTAGAGCACCACCGGATCGCCGTAGGTGCCCGTCCCGCAGTCCCCGCCCAGCGGACTGAATAAACTCTGAATATTGATCGGTCCCGCGATCGTCGCGCCGCTCTTGCTATACACCGCAAATTGCACGTTGACCGTCTCCACAATGTAGTTCAGGCCCACCGCCATGTTCGAATCCGATGGCGCGTAGCCGGGCGATGGAATGCCATTGAAATCCACGCCCTGCGAGGCCGATACCGGAGGCAGCACTTCCTTCTGCAGCACCGGATCTTCCTGTTGCCACGGCCCCTCAATCGCCTTCGTTCGCAGCGGCCCCGGCCGCGGCTCTGGCATTTCACGGCTCGGGTAGATCGAAGTATCCAACGGCAGGTCCGACACCGGCTGCGAAACCGCAAAGCCGGATGGGTAGGTCACAATCGTGGTGCTCTTGTCGGTCTTGGCGAAAGCCAGTGCAGCCATCGCCATGCCACCTAGAATCAGAGTGTGAGTGAGAGTGCGAACCACCGGGCCTACACCAACCATGTCGTCTTTCTCCTGGGTACTATGCTGTGATCCTTATCTCAAAACTTTTGAACCATGCTGCCAGCTGCGCATTGAAATCCGCTCTCTTGCTCGCGCCCGCTGAACCTCAGAGCTCACCGCCGGCAACCTGGCCATCAGGGGGAAGAGTTTCACATCATCGGCATCTAGTTGGCGAGTCTCGCGCTTCCGCTTTACCGCATGCGCGCACCGCTGCCGATACAACGTGGGGGCATGGTGGGGACTTGGGGAGCAACTAGCCTCCGTAGTTTATACATCGGCTTTCAGGAAAAGCAATCAGAATCGGCCAATAGCGCCGTCTTGCAACAATACTGAATTTCTTTTCACATTCGAAGTGAGGATAATTCTCTTCGACTCTTTAGTTGTTCTGTTTTCGTCTCTTCGTTTCTCCCATGGACGCGCTTCTAGCCCAACCCGCCAGGCGCCAGCCAGCGCCCCCGCTCCTCTTCCAACTTCGCCGCCACCGCCAGCACAACCTCTTCTTCCCACGGACGCCCCACCAACTGCACTCCAATCGGCAATCCCTCTGGCGAATGTCCCATCGGAACCACCGCCGCCGGAAATCCCAGCAGGTTAAACCACTCGCTGTAGCTCCACGCATCCAGATACTTCACCGTCTTCCCTTCCACTTGCCACTGCCGCTCCCCATGCCGAAACGCCGGAATCGCCGCCGTCGGACAAATCAGCACCGGATACCTCCGCATCTGCAGCAGAATCTTCTCCCGCACCGCATCGCGCCCTAGCCATGCCGCCAACAGCGATTCCCCACTATGCGCCGGCTCCCGGCTCGTCCACCCCTTGAACTCCCGCAGGAGCGGGCTCAGCTCAGACTCGCGGCCCCGCAACTCCGCTCCCAGAATCATTCCTCCCGCAGTGCCAAAAAATTCCCACCACCGCTGCCGCGCCTCCTCCAGCCCCTCCGGACGAAATTCATCAACCTGAAATCCGCGTCCCTCCAGTAGCGACGCCGCCCGCTGCACCGCCGCCCTCGTCTCCGCCGTAACCGGAGTTCGCCCATCCTCCTCAAAGATCCCAATCCTTATGCCCCGCAACCTCGCGTCCTCAACCTCACGCACTTCCACCGGCGCTGCGCAAGGATCCCCATCATCCCATCCCGCCATCGCCTCAAACAAAATCCTCACGTCCTCCACCCCGCGCGCCATCGGCCCCACCACTCCAATCAACGCAAAAGGCCCCCCCGATTTCGGATAGTGCCCCGTCGAAGGAATGCGTCCCGGTGTCGGCTTCAATCCGCAAATCCCGCAAAAATGCGCCGGCACTCGAATCGATCCTCCTCCATCGCTGCCCACGCCGCCCGCCGAAAGTCCCGCCGCAATCGCCGCCGCTTCGCCCCCGCTCGATCCCCCCGCCGTCCGCCTCTCATCCCACGGATTGTTCGTTCGCCCATACAGCAGATTGTCCGTCTCCCACGCCATGAGTAATTCAGGAGTGTTCGTCACCCCGAGAATCACCGCTCCAGCCCCGCGCAGCCGAGCCACTAGCGGCGCATCCTCAACCGCCAATCGACCTGCGCGCAAACGCGTGCCCGCTTCACAGCGATGTCCCGTCACATCAATCGATGCCTTGATCGAAACCGGCACTCCATGCAGCCGCCCCAGTGCCTCTTTACTGTTATCGCCACGTAGAATCGCCTTTTCCGCCACCCGCGCCTGCGCCAGCACATTTTCGGGCTGCCAATCGACAAACGCATTCAGCCTGGGATTCAGCCGCGCGATCCGATCCAGATGAGCCCGCGCCACCTCTACCGGCGAAACTTCCTTTCGCCGAATTTGCGCCACAATTTCCCGCACGGATGAATAAGGATGGTTTGAGTTCATGAGGTATGAATGACCACGCGACGAAGTTCAGGATATCAGCGGAGGGGTTTCCTGCGTCGCAGACTCTGTGCGCCTCTTGGCCAAGACCTCGTACCTCGGTCAACTGCTGATAGCAGAAGTTATTCCGCGTCGGCCCCTAAGAAAAAGCTCTGCATGGCCGCACGCCTTGGTTCTTATCTTGGTTCCTTGGCTGGTCCGGTTGCCGAATGATGGCCCGACCTCAGTTTCCAGTGCCCGTGAGATTTGCGGTTTGCGGGCTATTGCTGGCGCTGTCGCTCACACTTAATTGCCCTGTCCTCGTCCCTGTCTGAGTTGGAGCGAACGTCACGCTGATGCTGCACTTGCTATTGGCCCCCAGACTTGTCCCGCAGCTCGTCGCCGATACCGCGAAGTCTCCCGTGGTCGAGATGACGATATTAGTCAGCGCCACCGACTGTCTGTTAGTCAATGTGAATATCTTAGGCTGGCTGGCATTGCCGACCTTCTCCTTGGAGTAAATCGCACTGGCCGGCGTCAGCGTCACCGCGACCCCCGTCCCCGAGAGCGACACCGTCTGCGGGCTGTTGGCGGCACCGTCCCCGAAGATGAGCGACGCAGATAGCGCCCCGAGCACCTTGGGTTTGAAGTCAACACCTACCTGGCAGTTCGAGCCTGCATTGAGTGCGCTTCCACAGTTGTTGCTGGAGATGTTGAAATTGGTGCTCGGCGAGATGGCAATGTTGTAGATGTAGAGCGTGCCCGTGCCGGTGTTGGTCAGCGTCACCGCCTGGGAGTGACTCTTGGTATCTAAGCCCTGATTGCCAAAGTTTAACAAAGTCGGTGATAGCACCGCCGTTGGCACCGCCTGTACCACCGTCAGCGTCAGCGTCGTCGTCTGCGCCAAACTGCCCGAGGTACCCGCCACGATCACCGTTGCTGTCCCCGTCGTCGCCGTCGTGCTCGCCGTTAGCGTCAACGTACTGGTGCTGGTCGCGGGATTCGGGTTGAAAACTGCCGTCACTCCGCTCGGCAAGCCGGATGCCGCTAACGAGACACTTCCCTGAAAGCCGTTCTCCGGTGTGATCGTGATGGTAATCGTTGCCTGCGTGCCTTGCACCACGCTTAGAGTATTTGGAACTGCCGAGAGCGTGAACAGAGGCCCCGACGACCCGAACACGTAGGCCGAACCCTGACTCGGATTCGATCCAACTGCGTGGGCGGGGGCGCCCAGGACGCTCGTGCTGCCGCTGAGCGAGACGGACCAGCCGAAGTAGTCCCCTCCTAGGCCGTCCGATGCGGCCAGTTCTGCCTGTTGACTCCATGTTTCGCCGCTTTCGGTGAACACGTACGCCGCTCCCTGACCCTGATTGGAGCCAACTGTGTGAAGGGACGCGCCCGCCAGGATCGTGCTGCCAGTGACCGAGACCGAAACGCCGAATTCATCTCCAGCCGCACCGTCGGATGAGGTCAGCTCGGCCTGCTGACTCCACGTTTCGCCACTCTCGCCGAACACATACGCCGCTCCCGGCCCTCCCTGGCAAAAGGCGAAACCATTCCTCGGATGGCATGGTGCCCCCATGACAGCCGTGCCTCCGTCGACCGCGACGGACTGGGCGAAGAAGTCGCCTGCCTCGCCGTCCGAGGCCGTCAGTTCGGCCTGCTGACTCCACATTCCGCCACTTCCGGCGAACACGTACGCCGTGCCCTGCGCCTGATTCGAACCGACCGTGCGGTAAGGGGCTCCGATCAGGACGGTGCTGCCGCTGAGCGCGACAGAATAGCCGAATTCGTCGGTATACGTCCCGTCCGTCGCGATCAACTCGGCCTGCTGCGTCCAGGTTCCGTTGCTTTCGGCGAATACGTACGCCGCTCCTTGCGCCGCGTGGCCATGAACGGTCTTATCGTAGGCCCCTACCACCGCCGTGTTGCCATCCAGCGCGACCGACCAGCCGAAGCCGTCCCCTGTCGCGCCGTCGGACGCCGTCAACTCTGACTGTTGCGTCCACTTTCCGCCGCTTTCGACGAACACATACGCCGCTCCCTGACCACATTGGCCGTTCGAATTCGTGTGGCAAGGGGCGCCCACCACAGCGATATTGCCGCCGACCGCGACCGACCACCCGAAGTTGTCATAGCCCGCACCGTCGGATGACTTCAACTCCGCCTGTTGACGCCACTTTCCACCGCTCTCGACGAATACGTATGCCGCTCCCTGAGAGTAGCTCTTGCCGAACGTGTGATCGGGAGCTCCCACTACAACCGTCGTGCCGCTGATCGCGACGGAATCGCCCAACAAGTCCTGTGCCTTGCCGTCGGAAGCGAGCAACTCCCCTTGCTGGATCCACGGGTCTACCAGCACCGGATAGCGCGCTCCGCGATCGTCCACCCGCAGCAGCAAGCGCTCGCCCCGTATTTCCATCCAACTTGGCAACTCTTGTCCCGCCGCATCAATTGCCTTCAGCCCCGTGTAGAGCAACACCGCTTGCCTGTCGACGCGCCGCAGTTCCAGCGCCTTGCCTCCCGGCTGCATCGTCGCTACCAGATCGCCATTCAGCCCCAGTTCAACGGTCAGCGGCTTCTGTCCGTTCCCTTTCCCCGGACGATTAGCCAGCGTGAATCCTTGCTCCAGGCCCAGAGGCCCGTTCTCGTACCATTCGGTCAACCCATCCCGCCGGTACTCCACCCGGTTACCGTTCGCCTGCGGAGCTAGCGCCTTGAGCCGATGCACTGTACCGCCATATCCATAGCCGCGCGTCTCGAGACGCCAACCCAGGTTATGGCTGCGTACTTCGGCGCCATGCCGTGTGAACTCCGCCACCAGTTCGTGCCGTGGATTTTCCTCGCGGAAGCCCTCAGCATTCCGATGAGCCCAGTAGTTCGAATCGTCCTTTCCCAACACCGCCGAGATGGGACCTTGCGCGCCGGGCGGCAGACTCGACAGGCTGGCAACAGATTTGCCAGAAGAAGATTTGCCAGAACCAGAAGAAGATTCGCCAGAAGAAGATTTTCCTGCAGAAGACTGACCGCCGGTCGGGGCCGCGACGGCTGCCACACAAAGGACAAGTACGATACCGGCTCGTTTCGCGGAGCAAAAAACTCCCATAAAAGTCCTCGGTGGAACAGGACTGGCCAAGCCACCAGATCATACCCCACTTCAGGCCGCGATGGCGCTGTTCCAGATCACGTTTTAGGGCGATGGAGATAAAGCGGTGACTGCCGTCGCAAGTATGACCGTCAATGCCAGAGCGATGCCCAACGAGCCAATTTTCGACTGGTTCAAATGCATGCTAACCTCCTGGCATGAATCAGTTCCAAGTTCCCGAAACGCTCACTGGTAAAGACGCTGTAGTTGAATGGTTCGGTGGCTGGCCGGATTTCCACGATGCGGAAGTAGTCAGCCTTACATTAGCCCGCAGCGGCGAATCCCTGCTACGGGTTTATCCCTACCACCCTGCGAAACCGGCGATGGTGGATTTTGTTCTTGAACAGGTGACCGATTTGGAGCTGGCAGATTTTAGTGGTCAAAATGTCATCAGCGGGTTGAGCGTGGAAGGAAGAACAGATCAGACAGGTCAGGAGGCAACTCGCATCAGTATGGGGCCCTGCTTCGGTCTCAGTGGCTGGATTGATGCAAAGCGAGTTCGCGTTCAAGTCATCCCCGGATAACCTTAATCCTGAATCCCGGCTTGCAACGGCGTGACTATTGTAACGCCAATGTAACGCCAATATCGCTCATGGACCAGCGGTCAAAACGTGCTATCGCCGTTAGCGACAGTTGAGATTTCTCAATTCCCCGTGCCGCAGTCCCGGCCGAGATGCAACCGTCGGTGCTGTATCAACTCTGCGAATTCCCGAACTTGGATAATCTGAACATTTCGGTAAATCTCGAGTGAAGAAATCTTCACTGCGCTGTCGCTTCTTCCGCGACCGCTCCGTGCTCACGTACCACCATCTTCGACAACTCTCGATCCCTCCTTTACGAACTCCAAGGTCAAGTCCCGGTCGGTCGTAAAGAAAACATTCTCCGACTCCGGAAGTCTGGTTTGCTAAGGATGAGCGACGGCGTCTTCGAGTTCCTTGGGCAAGATTAGATTGGCCAACTGTTGAAACATCCCCCATTACACTCATCGTCCCAGCGACGGGGCTTTTGAGTGCCAACCTGCTCACAACAACTCCACTCATCTTCCGGTAGAGTAAAGAGTCCGCCATCCCTGGCCCAGAATGCAGAATAACGAATACCAGAGCGTGAAGGTCCGCATCGCAACTCTTCTCTTCCTTCTCACAGTCTTTGATCCCATCCTCCTGCCGCCCGCCGCTTGGGCGCGTTCGCACACCCATCCTGCCCCGCAGGCGACTCCTTCCGATCCCGGTTACGTGTTCGCCCTCGCCGCCGCCAACCACTTCCTCCACGCCTGGCAAACCGGTGATCTCGAAAACGGCATGGTGCTGCTCAGCGATGGCATCCGTCACTCCCAGAACGCCGACAAACTCGAACTGGTTTTTTCCAACGCCTCCAATCGCGCCTTCGAAATCACCCGCGGCCGCGGACATCCCGGCCGTTACACCTTTCCCGTAGTCTTGGTCACGCCTCGAGGTTCACACGTCACTCGTAAATTTTCGGAAATTATCCTGGTCGATACTGGCAAGAATGACTGGGTGGTGGATAAACTTCCCTAGAAGAATTCTTCATCCTAGGAGTTCGCATTCATGAAACGTATTCACAAAGTCGCTGTCCTCGGCGCAGGCACCATGGGCGCCCGCATCGCCGCTCACTTCGCGAACGCCGGAGTCCCCTCCTTACTGCTCGATATCGTGCCTTCAGACGCGCCCCCGGACCCCCTCAGTCCCGCGCGCAACAAAATCGCCGCCGCCGGACTCGAAGGCGCCAGAAAATCCAAACCCGCCGCATTTTTCGAAGCCTCCCTTTCCCGCCTGGTCACCGTCGGCAATTTCGACGACAACCTCAAACGTCTCGCCGACGTCGACTGGATCATCGAAGCCATCGTCGAAAACCTCGACATCAAACGCTCCTTACTGAAAAAAGTAGAGGCCATCCGCAAGCCCGGCACCATCGTCACCACCAACACCAGCGGACTTCCCGTCGCAAAAATCGCCGAAGGATTTTCCGACGACTTTCGCCGCTCCTGGTTCGGCACTCACTTCTTCAATCCACCCCGCTACATGCGCCTCCTCGAACTCATCCCCACCCCCGACGCCGACCCCGCCCTCATCGCCGCCGTCACCCATTTCTGCGACACGCAACTTGGCAAGGGAGTCGTGCTCGCCAAAGATACGCCCAACTTCATCGCCAATCGCATCGGCACATTCTCCGTCCTCAATGTCATGCGCCTCATGCAGGAAATGGACCTGACCGTCGAAGAAATCGACGCGCTCACCGGCCAGACCGTAGGCTGGCCCCGCTCCGCCACTTTTCGCACCATCGATCTCGTCGGCCTCGATATCCTCGGCCATGTCGTCTCCAACATGACCCAGAACGTCCACGACGAACGCAGCGAATTACAGATTCCCGCGTTCTTCCGCCAGATGCTCGAACGCAAGTGGCTCGGCGATAAAACCAAAGGCGGCTTTTATAAGAAAGGTGTGGCCCGGACGCCTTCGTCCGCCGACCCCACCCGGAAAGAGACTAAAGAAAAGCAAGAAGAAGAGCGCCTCGCGCTCAATTGGAAAACTCTCGACTATCATCCCCGCCAGAAACCGAAATTCGCCGCCCTCGATATCGCCAAAAACATCGACGACACCGGAGCCCGCATCCGCTCATTGCTCGGCCTCGACGGCGGCGCGCCCAAAAAGCCCGACCAGGCCACCTCTTTCCTCTGGGCCGCGCTTTCCGATCTCTGGACCTACTCCGCCAATCGCATTCCCGAAATCTCCGACTCCATCGTCGAAATCGACCGCGCCATGCACCTCGGCTTCAACTGGGAACTCGGCCCCTTCCAACTCTGGGATGCCGCCGGCGTTGAACCGACCGTAGCCCGCATGAAAAAGGAAGGCCGCCCCGTCGCCGCCAACGTCGAAAAACTCCTCGCCTCCGGAAAAAAGACTTGGTATGAGGACGACGCCAAAGCTCCCTCGGGAAAGCGTTACTGGGAACTGAGAACCGAGAACTGGGAACCAGTGAAAGTTCCCGCCGGAGTCTGGTCGGTGGCTGTCGCCAAGAAATCCAACGGTGTGGTCAAGAAAAATTCCGGCGCATCCCTGGTCGACCTCGGCGATGGCGTCGCCTGCATCGAATTCCACTCCAAGATGAACGCCCTCGGCGCCGACATTATCTCCCTCATCCTCCAGACCCTCAAGCCCGGAGGCCCCGGCGACGCCTTCGAAGCCTTCGTCATCGCCAACGACGCCCAGAATTTCTCCGTCGGCGCCAATCTCATGCTCCTCCTCATGTCCGTTCAAGAAGAAGAGTGGGACGACGTCGACCTCGCCATCCGCCAGTTTCAAGGCATGACCCAGGCCATAAAATTTTCGCCCAAGCCCGTCGTCATCGCCCCCGCCGGTCTCGCTCTCGGCGGTGGCTGCGAAGTCTCGCTCCACGCCGCCGTTCGCCAGCCCCATGCCGAACTCTACATGGGCCTCGTCGAAGTCGGAGTCGGCCTGCTTCCCGGCGGCGGTGGCTGCAAAGAAATGCTGCTCCGCGCCGTCGATAGCGCCGCTTCCATCCGTCCCGATGGCCGCGGAGAATCCGTCGAACTGATGGAGGCGATGAAGAAAGCGTTCGAAACCATCGCCACCGCCAAAGTCGCCACCTCCGCCGAAGAAGCCCGCTCCCTGGGATTCCTCTCCACCTCCGATCGCGTCACCATGAACCGCGAACGCGTCCTCTCCGACGCCAAGACCCGCGCCCTCGAACTGCTCCGCTCCGGCTTTGAGCCTCCGGTTATGCGCACCCACATTCCCGCTCCCGGCGAAAACATCCTCGCCGCCCTCAAAATGGGTGTCTACCTCATGCGCCAGGGCGAATTCATCAGCGACCATGAACTCAAATTAGGCACCAAAATCGCCGAAGTACTCTGCGGCGGAAACGTAACTCCCGGCACTCCCGTCAGCGAACAATACCTCCTCGACCTGGAACGCGAGGCCTTCAAATCCCTCTGCGGAGAAAAAAAGACCCAGGAAAGAATCCAGTTCACCCTGAAAACCGGCAAAACCCTAAGAAATTAAAAGCCTATGCTTAGTTGATAGCGATGCTGACAGACTTCTTGCGTGGCGTAACGACCCTATCACGCGGTACAACTCGGTAAACCAGTCAGAAGTGTCGCGAGCGAATCACCATCAGTGGCTCAGCAACATGCTCCGTTCTTCTGAGTCCGATTTGCAGATTGCAGAGGTCGACGGTGTTTCAATCGGCGTTGTTCGATTCGACTGGGCACCAGAGCGAGATGCCTGCGTTTTCATTTACCGTGGCGCCCGATCGTCGTGGGGAGGGCTACGGGTTCGCCATGGTTCAACACTCTTCAGGACGTTCGTAACGCCAGGGTGAGTGCTGAAGTGAAAATGTCGAACATTGCTTCGCGACGTATCTTCCGAAAACTCGGATTTGAGGTCATCGACAGCCAGGGTGAACTGCTGATGTACGCTAAAGATTTCTTATAGATCGGCTGCTTTTACGTAGAAACTTGCGGACAGTCCCCCGCTGTCATCCTTCTCGCAACCGGATCGCGCCCGCCCGCGTATAATTTTAAAACTAGACTTCGCGAAGGATGGTACAAACAAATGTCCGCTGGCAATGGCGATTCCTCGAACGGCTTGAACGGCAATGCTTTGGATGCGGTCCTCAAACCGCGCGCGGAGTGGCTGGCCAAGCGCAAAGCCGAAAACACCGACGGCAACTTCTCCCAGATGCACTATGCCCGCCGCCAGGTGATCACCGAAGAGATGCGCTACGTTGCCCATCGCGAGAAGATCACGCCCGAGCTCGTCCGCGACGAAGTCGCTCGCGGCCGCATGATCATCCCCGCCAACATCAACCATCCCGAACTTGAACCCATGGCCATCGGCGTCCAGTCCCTGTGCAAAATCAACGCTAACATCGGCAACTCCGCCGTCACCTCGAACGTGGACGAGGAACTCAAGAAACTGCACACCGCCGTGCACTACGGCGCCGACACGGTCATGGATCTCTCCACCGGCGGCGATATTCACACCATCCGCGAAGCCATCATCCGCCACTCCCCTGTGCCCATCGGCACGGTTCCCATTTATGAAGCCATCTCCCGCGTCAAGCGCGTCGAAGATCTCACCGCCGCCGTAATGCTCGAGGTCATCGAGGAGCAGGCGCAGCAGGGCGTCGATTACATGACCATTCACGCCGGCGTCCTCATTCAATACGTGCCCATGGTTTCGAAACGCATCACCGGCATCGTCAGTCGCGGCGGCGCCGTCCTGGCCCAGTGGATGACCCATCACCACAAGCAAAACTTCCTCTACGAGTGCTTCGACGACATCTGCAGGATTTTCAAGAAGTACGACGTCAGCTTCTCGCTGGGAGACGGCCTGCGGCCCGGTTGCCTGGCGGACGCCAGCGATGAAGCGCAGTTCGCCGAACTCAAGACCCTGGGTGAACTGACTCGCGTCGCCTGGAAGCACGACGTGCAGGTGATGATCGAGGGTCCCGGCCACATTCCGATGCACAAGATTAAGGAGCAGGTGGAGAAAGAGAACGAGTGGTGCGACGAGGCTCCTTTTTACACGCTGGGGCCGCTGGTCACCGACATCGCTCCCGGCTACGACCACATCACCTCGGCCATTGGAGCGGCGATGATTGGCTGGTATGGGGCGTCGATGCTGTGCTACGTGACGCCCAAAGAACATCTCGGGCTGCCCAATGAGAAAGATGTGAAGGATGGCATCATCGCCTACAAGATCGCCGCCCACGCCGCCGACGTTGCCCGGCAGCGTCCGGGAGCGCGCGACCGGGACGATGCCCTGAGCTATGCCCGCTATAAGTTCGACTGGGAGAAGCAGTTCGAGCTTTCGCTCGATCCGGAGACGGCTCGCTCCATGCACGACGAGACTCTGCCGCAGGAGCAATACAAGTCGGCGGCCTTCTGCTCCATGTGCGGTCCTAAGTTCTGCTCCATGAACTACTCCAGCAAGGTGGACGAATACAACAAGCAGGTGCACGGACTGGAGAAGAAGGACTACTCGGAGCTGATCGAGAAGCTGGTTACGATCAAGTAAAGGCACCCCCCCACTCTTTTTTACAAAATGGAGATATGTTCCACGTGGAACGTTGTACTTATTCTAGTGTAAGTACATAGATATACGTAATTTGCCCGCATATGAAAGCAGCATAAGCGGGTTACGCTGCGATCTTCCCTGGTCGAATTTGGCAGCGGAATCGAACCGCGGGCCCCCTTTTTTCCGTGGAACGTCGCGTCATGAAAAGATTTGCGCCTTCTGGTCATTTTCTTGCCATCGCAGGCGGCGATCTCAAAGACCGGTTCCCTGGCGCCGGTTTGTGTTGACAGACAATGTGAAGCACGGTAGTCTCCGAGGGCATTGGGGGCTTGGTTCGATTTTTCCTTCCGCAATTCCACAGTTTTGTGAATACAGGGCGGTCCAGGAGCAGTGAACCGTGCGCCACATCGGTTGCATGCGCCGCGTTAAGGTTCGAGTACGCTTGGCCGCGGGACTGGCGGTCCGCGCGGATTCCCCCGAATCGATCATTCTTCTCGCGGAATGAATATCGCCCCCGTCTTTTTGACGTCCCGCAGTGTGTTGGTTGATAGAAAACTCAGTTTGGAGAGGACAAACATGAAAGCATTGCATGCACTCACCTTGGTCTGTGTGGTTTTGCTGGCAAGTCTGCGCGTAGTCACGGCCCAGACATCGTCCGCGGATCGACGCGACTCCCCAGTCAGCAGCGCCCCCGAACAGCCTCAGCGACCGAAGGGCAAAGTCATTTCCGTACCGGCGCACCGAGCGGAGGGGGTCCATGAGAACGCGCTGGCGCCATTGGCCAACACCAATCCAATTCCGACCTGGACATACAACATCACGGGGTACGACGGCAATCCGTACACCGGAACGATTATGGGCATGAGCCCTTACAACCATGGCAAGACGACGACTACGATTCCAACGATCATCGTTCCGCTGGTGATCACCATCGTGGACGGGAGCGGCACCTTCGTCTACGATCCCACGGCCCCCGATAACACGTGCGCCCAGGGCCACACGGCGGTGGAGACGATCAGCAATTCGCCGATTTTCGTCAATAGCGCATGGACGATGAATAACGTTAATGTCGGCACGACGCAATATGAGGATGCCAATGTGCGGGCGGAATTCTGGTCGCTGGTGGGCGGGACGCCGTATCACCTGAATCTGCAAGTGGCGACGCTGCCCGCGCAACCGGTGGCGTTCGGCACCGGCGGAATTGGCGCCGGGCAAAACTACTCTCCCGCCCAAGCCAACGCTTGCGAAGAGTTCGGGGTGGTGCAAACCAACGACATGCAGACTGCAGTCGACAACCTGATCACGGGACCGCTCGCCGGTCAGGTCAACGTGGGCACGATGGTGCTCTTCCTGACCACCAATGTGGTGATGAGCGACGGCGACACCAATCTAATGGGACCCAATTGCTGCACCCTCGGGTTTCACACCGGCATGAATATCGGGGCCAACGAAATCGTTTTCGGGCCGTTCGCGGTGGACATGGCGGGAGCGATTGAAAAGGGGTACTCGGGCACCATCTCGCACGAAGTGGGCGAGGCCATTCACGATGAGACGGGCAACAATCCGACGCCGCCATGGGGAGCGGTGGGCCAGGTGGGGGCGGGCACATGCCAAGCCAATTTCGAAGTGGGCGATCCGTTAAGCGATAACAATTCCGGATTTCCCACCAAGGACTGGAATGTGGGCCCGTTTCCGAACGGCCTCAACTACACCCTGCAGGAGCTGGCCTTTTATAGCTGGTTTTACGGGGGTCCGACTCTGGCCGAGGGCAGCAACTACTCGAACAATGGCACCTTCACGGGCTTTGCGAAGGCATGTCCTCCGGGCGGATCGAACTAGTCGCGAAGCGGGGTTGCGAATCAGAGTCGCGAAATGAAGATGCCTACCGAACGAATGACGAGACCTTACTCCAGGAGAATCGAAATGCCGAAATTTTTCCGTCGTAGCCAGTACCTGCCGGCCATCGCAATGCTGCTGCTGGCCACTTGCGCCGCATGGGCGCAGGACAACGTTGTGCAAATCACCAGCCAGGGTCAGCTCATACCCAACACCAACATCCAGTGGAGCCAACTCGGCGGCGATCAATTTCAACTGGGGGCAACGGCCGCGGTGACGTCGGCTAACAAAATCGCAGCCACCGTAACTCTGGCTGGCGCTGGGAGCGTGATCTCGGTGGTGTGCGCGGCCCCGCCTCCGAACTCGGTCAATTGCAGCTGGAATAACGGCTTCACCGCCGGCGATTCCCTACTCTGGGCGACCAACGCCTGGACCGGCGGGAACGGTCCGGTGACGATCGCGTTTGCCAGCGGGATCATGGGGGTAGGCACATTCATCCAGGCCGACTCGCCCGGCCAATTCACGGCCAGCGTGCAGGCTTACAACGGCACGACACCGCTGGGGCCAGCTTTTACCATGCAGAGCGACGCGGCGGGCGACCCGGTGTATCTTGGGCTCAACGACACCACCGGCCCCAATGTCACTTCGGTAGCGTATAGCTTGACCGCGTGCGCGGTGCAGGGCAACTGCAACGATTTTGCCATCGATCAGCTGGATATGGTTTACGCCCCGGCGACGGTGCAGCCGCCGGCAGTGGCGCTGGGCACGATTGTTCTAACCAAGGGCGCACAGGCCGGAATCTACTCTGCATTCCGCAGTCGAACGATTAAGAAGGTACTGGTGATCAGGAACGACAGCAACGTGAAATTGCAACTGGGTCCGGAGACGTTCACGGTGACCCAGGGCAATCCGGCGAATTTCAGCTATCACCGTTCCTGCCGCGATCACGTGGATCCGGGCAAGAAATGTGAAGTCGCGTTGATGTTATTTGCCGACCAGCCGGCGGTCGACTCGGCGATGTTTAACATTCCCACTAGCTCTCCCGACCGGCCGATGATCCAGGTTTCGATCACGGCGACGATTGTGGACAAGTAGGGCGGAGAAAGCGTAAGAGTCAGGCGGGCCGGACGGCAAGACCGTCCGGCTTTTTCGTGGGCTATTTTTTTTTGGCGAGATGCGTTTTACGAGGAGGCGAGGAATCGGGCTGACGGGAGGGGCTCCATCCAGGGGAGGCGTCGGAGGTAAGGGCTCTCCGGATGTGCGGAAGCCGGACGGTGAAATACAGGTTTGCGGCAGGTCTGAAGAGGCAAGGTCGCGAAAGGCTCACCGCAGGCGCTGCAAGCGGCGCAAAGCATTGTCAGCGATCTTACGGCACGACTGAAGTGTGCCCTTCCCAACAACGCGCTTGAATCCGGAGTTTTCCCGCAACCTCTGAAACTCGTGCCTTTCCCGGCGACTCGGGTGAATCAGAGTGTCGGCGCCACACTTGATCAGCGATTTTCCAGACGGGGCGGAGCCCCGTCTGGACACGAGTTTTTCCGCAGGCGTACGGAATTAGATGCGGGCCTTGGCACCGCCGGGCAGGAAGCCGAGCAACCCGGCGGGGAAATTATTCAGATGAGGAAATACGGAGGGCAGATTGGCGGTGGGGACACCGAACCACTGGGCCAGGGTCGCGCCGTACTGATCAAGGGATGTGGTTGGAATCCAGCGGCCTTGATTGGTGGCGTCATCCTGGACGCCCAAGGCGAGGGTCGGGAAGGTGCCGTAGAAATCTCCACCGGAGACGGCGCCGCCCATGATGAGTTGGTGGCTGCCCCAGGCGTGATCGCTGCCGTCGGTGCTATCGGGCTGGAAGGTGCGAGCAAAGTCGGACATGGTGAAAGCGGTCACCTGCTGGGGGATCTGGAGCTCGATGGTGGCCTGATAGAAGGCGTTCATGGATTCATTGAGATCGAGCAAGAGACGGCCCTGAGTGGGAATCTGGGCACCATGTGTGTCGAAACCGCCGCTGGAGACGAAGAATATCTGACGGGGCAAGCCGAGGGCGGCACGTACCTGAATAATCTGGGCGACTTCCTGGAGCTGGGTACCGAGTGGGCTCTTGGGAAACACGGTTTTGAGGCGCGTGCCGGAGGCCAGGGCAGTGGCCAGGTTCTGGGCGTTCTGAATGGCAGTCGAAGTGGTGGTGTTGGCCGCCTGAACCAGGGTCAATCCGTCTTCAAAGGTCAGCAGCGACTGGAACGCGTTGAGACGGGCGTTGTCGGCCGGGGAACCGGAAAATCCGGACAACGACAGGGTGGGGTCGCCGCTGGTCTGGAGCGGTTTGGCGACGAGGCCCTCGGCAAATACGTTGATGCCTCCGAGAGAAACCAGGATGGGGAAATTGCCGCTGCCGTAGACGGCCTGGATCTGGTCCGCGACCAATCCGCCCCAGCCGACGGTGGGAGCGAAGGTGTAATTGAGGGTGTCGGTCTGCATCTGATTCTGCTGGTCGGCATGGGAGAAGAGATTGACGGGGATGGGGACTTGGCCGGCCAAATACTGGGCGCGCGTGGTGGGCTGGGCGATGTTGCCGGTATTGACCACGGCCGCCAGCTGACCGTTATTGAAGAGGGTCTGCATCTGCGGAAAATTGGGATGGAAAGCGAACGGGGTGCTTTGACTTTTGGGCTGAATGGGCAGCAGCTGGTTCTGGGGCAGAGCCAGGTTGGCGCGGAGCGACTGGTAATTCGTGTAGCCGACTTTGTCGTAGGGGATGATCATGTTGTTGGCGTCGTTGCCGCCAAACAAGAAGATGCAGACCAGAGCTTTGTAGTCGGTCCCCTGGGCATAGGCATTCATCAGACCGAACCGGCTGAAGCTGGTCGCAGCGACTCCCGCGGCCGTACAGCAGCTGGTTTTCAGAAAATCGCGCCGTGTGAACTTAGGCATATGCCCTCCAAAAAGTTCTGGTATTTAGTGTTCCATCTGAAACTGGGACGAACTCAAGGTCAGGTAAAGCGCGGCCTGAGCGGTAGCCGTAGGATTCCCGGCAAATGCGGACGAAGAGAGCGTAGTGGAAAGCGTGCTCGACATGTCGCTGGGCATCTCGCCATGCATGAGGTTGGTGTTAAGCAAAGCGATAAGGTTGGGGACGTTGCTGGCGGCGCTGACATAGGAGGAGATGTTGGTGGTGGTGTTGGGGCCGACTTTGCCGTAAATCAGGTCGTTGATGAAGTTGACGCGGGTTACGGTTGTGTTGGCGTTGAGAATGGCGAATTCGGGGCCGAGCAGGGACGTGCCCTGGACCTGGAAGTTCGGCGGATAGTAGTTAAAGACGCTGGGAGAGAGGAACGGCGGCTGCAGCATGGCGGCGGCGTAATTGCTGAGGTTGACGCCGTCGGTAGTGGCATTCACGGCGCGCAGGGCGGCCATCATCTGGAGCAGGGGCTCGCGCAGGTGCCCGTCGGAGAGCTGGAGTTGAGTGGGATCATCGCCGCGGCGAGCTTCGGGGTCGAGGATGATGGCAGTGATGACTGCCTGCAGGTTGCCAGCGACTCCGGTACCGTCGTTGTTGAAGACCTGGGCCACGCGGGTAACGTAGTCGGTGCTGGGATTGCTGGTGACGAGTTTCTCAATCAGCTGCTGGGAAATGAATGGGGCAACGTTGGGGTGAGTGAAGATGTTCTGCAAGGCGGCGGTGAGATCGGTCTGGATGTTGCCCTTTGGGGCAAGGGTCGTGCCATTCAGCAGGACCTTGGAGGACTGGCTATAGTGCATCTGGAAGGGGAGCATGGGTCCGGTGTAAGAGGGCAAGTCGAAGAAGTGGGCGGTCTTCCCGGGCACTGCCGGATACGCCCAACCAGTAAAGACCTCACCGAAGCCGTCGATGGTGGCCTGGTTGTAGGTTGGGATGAGGTTGCCGTTCTGGTCGAGGGCGGGAGTGCCATTGAGATTGAGCTGGTTGAGGCCAATGCTGAACAGTTGCAATATTTCGCGGGCGTAGTTCTCGTTGGGGCGGCAATGGGAGAGGCATCCATTGTTATTGGCCATGTTGAGATAGGAGCCCATGGAAGGGCTGAGGGTAACGTCATTCAGCAGGTTGAAGAAATTACCGAAGGCGTCGTTCTGGAGCATATTCATCCAGAGGGTAAAGGCGGCGGGGTACTTACTCTTGATATTGGGGCCAATGGCGGAAATGACGATGATTTCCGAGAGCGCGAAGGAGACGCGCTGGCGAAGTTGGTCCTGGCCAGTCATGGCGTTGACGAAGAACTGGTTTTGCACGAAATTGAGCCCGTCAGTTGGACCGGGGGTGGCGTAGGTGGAGATCGGGGCGGCGAACTGTTGCTGCAGGTAATTCTGAAGGGATGTCTGTTCCACGGCGGTGAGGGTGGCGGGTGTCGGTCCCCAGCTCGTTTGCTCGAGGAAGCGGCCGGCGACCATATTGTTATTGACCTGGGCGGCGATCACGCCACTGCATGACAGCAACAGCGTCATGAGCAAGAGTGCTGGAATGCGGAGAGAAGAAGCGCGCTGGTGCATGCATTTCCGGGTCATGTGCCACTCCAAACGGGGTTAGCGATTTTCCTGGGAATCGTGGGCAAAAATTGCCGGGAAATCGATAAGCCCCCAAGTGATAGAAATCTAGGTCGAGCTGTTGGTTGACGGGAGAAGCGAGTAATCGACTACCCGCAAGCTTGCGGAGAAAGCTAGTACACGGGCGGGGTGAAGTCAAGATGAAAGATTATGCAGAAGTGGGTCGATTTGTCGGCGCAGCGCGGGCGGAAGATGCCGGGACAGCTGGGTCGGGAGCCTACCCGTTAGTGGTTACTTTAAGCGCGTGGTAGATCGTACGCCTGTAACTTTCGCTCAGTCCTTTCTCATGGAAAACTAATGCTGTTCTTCTCTCATGGGAAACTAATTTTGCGCAGTTGGGCCAGAAAGACCAATGGATAAGAGCAGTTACGGATGGAGAGTCTGCCTTCGTTGCTTGATCGTCGGGCTGGGAATGAGTGCGATCGGGCTAATACCGGGCACCCTGGTGGAGGGGCAAGAGACAGTCAGGGAAGAATTAAACGAGAATCCACAGACGGGTCATATTGGGCTGCCGGTGGATTGGAGCACACGGCATATTCTGTTCACGGCGGGGGGAACGCCGGAAGTGGAGGCGGCGACGGCCAACGACCCGCGGCGGTGGATCAATGATGCGGTGAGGCGGCACGTCTTCCCGACGGAACCGACGCTGATGATGCCGCCGTCGTTTCCGGAGCCGCCGGTGATGCCGCGAAATCCGTGGCCGCTTAAGACGCTGCGGCGGGACTGGGCAATGTCGCTGGGAGCGACGGCAAACGCCCGACTGGACTTCTCGGAAGCGCCGGCGAAGTACAGTTTTAATGTCAATGGAACCTACAGTTGCGGGAGCGATTTTGTGGTGTACCCGCTGACGGTGACGCCCTCCGCGACGCAGGCAAATATTATCGCGTTCAACAACTTATATACTGGGACGATTTCGTCCTCGTGCCCTTCGAACTCACCCCAGAGTCCGCCGACGACGAACTCCACGGCGCCGACACTGATGTGGGCGTACCAAGCGGGGTCGGCTCGAATCATAGGGTCTCCGGTGCTGTCGTTGGATGGAACGCAAGTGGCGTTTATGGAAGACAACGGGACGGCGGCGATGCTGTATGTGTTGACCTGGGCGAGTGGCCAGGGAACGGTAGCCGCCCCGGCCACACCGGGAACGGGAGGATCATCGCTGGCGTCAATCAGTTACACGAACACCACGGTTTCGGGGTGCGCGGCGAGCGCGAGCGGGAACACGCAGTCGTCTCCTTATGTGGATTACGTTAACAACGTCGCTTATGTGGGCGATGACAAAGGCAGACTCTACCGGATCAAGAACATTTTCAAGGCGGGCACGGGGGGAACCAACCTGACGTTGGATTACTGCGTGACGATGCCGGTGAACACTTCGGGCGAACGTTTTACGACCTCGCCGGTGTTCATCAGTCCCAGTCCCAGCCTTCCGAACGGGGAGGTTTTCATCTCCGACGGGACCTCGCTTTTCGCCTACACCCCTGACCCGGGGCATTCGACGTTCGACGCCGTGGCGAATTTTCCGATTCAGGTGGAGAGCGCCTCGGCGACTTTCAAAATCCTGGACGCTCCGACGGTGGACACAACTAATGGTTTCGTCTACCTGTTTTCGACGGGGGACCTGACGTTGACCAATGCCATCGTTTCGCAGATCAATCTGAACGTGACTCCACCGACGCAGGCTACGGTTGCGATTGGGCCCAGCAGTAGTGCCTACAACTTCATCCTGGCCGGGGATTTTGATAATGCTTACTTTTCGAGCGGACCCAAGACCGGCGCGGGAACGCTGTATGCGTGCGGTACGGAGCCAGGAAGCAGCAACGGCGATGTGCCGAGTCTGTACGCGATCTCCTTCGCTTCGGGCACGGGAGTGATGAACCCGACACCGGCAATGTCCAACAACCTGAATATTAATGTGAACACCGGCACGGCCGGCAGCCCGTCCTACCCTGCGGGCGCATGCTCACCGCTGACCGATTTCTACGACGGGACCAACGATCGTCTGTTTGTGGGAACCGGCACGGGCAATTATGGGACGACGGCGGGCTCGAACCTGGTGACGGAATGGAATGTAAATTCGCGGCTTACGGCGAGCAGCACTCCGGCCGCGACGTGGTCGAATGGGATGGGCGGGACCAGCGGCTTCGTGGTCGACAACCTGGGAACGGCGGCGCAGACGTCCAATGTATATTTCGGCACGCTGGCGCCGTTAAGCAGCGCGTCGGGAAATTGCGGGTCGGGAAATTATTGCGCGGTGAAGCTGACCCGCAATGGGCTGAATTGAGGGGGCATTTTTAGTTTTCGGTGCGCCAGCTTTTGTATTTCCAGACGGGGCAAAACCGCGCCACCACGAGATTATTTGCAGTAACCTTGGTAACTTTCGGTGCTTTGTTGGCCATGAAAAACTAACACGTTGGGTGTGTAGTTCGGGCCAAAAGCACCGATGCACCAGAGCCGTTATCAACGGAGATTCAGCCTTCGTTGCTTGATCCTCGCCGTGGGGATGAGCGCGGTGGTGTTGCTCTTGCACGTCCCGATGAAGGGGCAAGAGGTCGTCGAAAGGTTCTTCAAGAAAAATCCGCAGACGGGTCATATTGGGCTGCCGGTGGATTGGAGCACGCGGCATATTCTGTTCACGGCCGGAGGGACGCCGGAGGACGAGGCGGCGACGGCAAACGATCCGCGGCGCTGGATCAACGACGCGGTGAGGCGGCATATTTTCCGGCCGGCTCCGATGGAAACGGAAGGGTCGGAACCGGAACGAGCGGAAGTCTCGGAACCGGCGCTCATGATGCCGCCATCGTTCCCGGAGCGGCCGGGAATCCCACGATATCCGTGGCCTCTTAGAGCACCGTTGCGCCGGGACTGGGCAGTATCGACTGGGTCTACCGCAGGCGGATACATATACTTTTCGGACGCGCCAGCCAAGTACAATTTTAATGTCAATGGAACTTACAGTTGCGCCAATGACTTTCTGGTGTACGCCATCGCGGTCACGCCCTCTTCAACGGTAGCCAATATTGTTGCCTTCAACAACCTCTATACGGGGACAGCCTCTTCTTCCTGTCCCAACGCACCGCAGACGCCGCCAAGCACTAATTACACAGCGCCGAAAGTCATGTGGGCCTACCAGGCGGGATCGGCGAGACTCATCGGTTCTCCAGTGTTCTCACTGGATGGGACCAAAGTCGCTTTTATAGAGGACAACGGCAGTACGGCGATGCTGGATGTATTGACCTGGGTGAGTGGGCAGGGGACGGTAACCGCCCCGGCGACGCCGGGAACGGGCGGATCATCGCTGGTCCGGCTTAGCTACACCAACACAACAACGTCGGGGTGTACGGCGAGCGCGAGCGGGAATACGCAATCCTCGCCCTATGTCGACTACGACAATGATGTGGCTTACGTTGGGGACAACAATGGCCGACTTTATCGCATCACTGGGATCTTCAAGGGGACGCCGACGTTGCAATACTGCGTATCGATGCCCGTGAACACGTCGGGGGTGCGTTTCACGACATCCCCGGTGTACATCAGCAGTGAGCAGGCCAGCATCGCGGCGATGAAGAACACGGTTTACATTTCCGACGGGACTTATCTTTTTGCTTATACTCCCGGCAGTTCCTCGTTTAGTGCGGTGGCAAATTTCCCGATTCAGATTGAGAGCACTTCAGGGACTTTCAAAGCGGTGGAACCTCCGACGGCGGACGCAAGCAATGGATTCATTTACCTGTTTTCGGCGGGGGATATGACGTTAACGAATTCGATTGTTTCGCAGATCAATTTGAACGTGACTCCGCCCACGCAGGCTACGGTGGCGATTGGGCCTTCCAGCAATGCCTACATGTTCGCCCTGGCCGGCGATTTCGATAATGGCTATTTTTCGAGTGGGCCCAAGACCGGGGCGGGAACGTTATACGCGTGCGGCACGGAGCCGGGGAGCAGCAACGGCGATGTGCCGAGTCTGTATGCGATTTCCTTCACTTCGGGCACGGGAGTGATCAACACGACGCCGGCGATGTCGAACAACCTGAATATCAACAGCTCGGGGAACCCGGCGGGGGCATGCTCACCACTGACAGATTTTTACGACGGCACCAACGATCGTCTGTTTGTCGGAACCGGCACGGGTCTTTATCAGACCACGACGGGGTCAAACCTGGTAACGGAATGGAATGTAAATTCGCGGCTTACGGCCAGCAGCACACCCACGGCAAGCGCGACCAATGAAATCGGGGGGACCAGCGGTTTCGTGGTCGACAACCTGGGCACGGATCCACAAACGGCCAACATCTACTTCGGCACACTGATGCAGAGCAACGGGTCAGGGAATTGCCCGTCGGGAGACTACTGCGCGGTGAAGTTGACGCGCAGCGGGCTGAATTGAGGGGTAGGTCTACCCGCATTTCTAGTGCGGGGTGCAGTTCGTGCGGGCACGGCTGAAGAGGCTGCGGACAAACTCGTCAAGGTTGCGAAGAGCTTTCCGCAGGCGCTGAAGCGCAGAACATTTTCGAGGACTATACGGCACGAGTGAACTCGTGCCCTTCCCAAGACCACGGTGAAATTGGAGTTTTCCCGCCAGCTGTGGAGTTGTGCCCTTTCCAAGCCCATTCACGACACGAATTCTATTGCTGGCGGCACAGCGTGTCCCTGCAGGGGCGGATGGGGGGTCAGGGGTGGAAGTCGGCGGCTCCGTTCCAGATTAATTGCACGGCGATGGCGAGGATGAGGAATCCGAAGATGCGATTGATGGCGCCCACGGTACCGGGGCCGAGGCGCTTGACGAAAGGCCCTCCGAGACACAGGAGGAGATAGCAGGTCAGGCCGAGAGCCACGATTCCAATGACCATGCCGAGGTAGGAAAGGAAGTGGTCGGCGTGGGCGGCGAGGCCCATGACGACTCCGATGGAGCCGGGGCCGGAGAGCATGGGCATAGCCATGGGGGTGAGGGAAATGTCTGGTTTGGTAAGGGCCTCGCTGCTTTCTTCGGTGGTCATGCGGCTGGTGCCAGTGACCATTCCCCAGGCGGTGTTGGCGACGATGAGGCCTCCGGCGATTTTCAAGACGGGGAGGGAGATGCCGAAGAAGTTGAGGACGAATCGTCCAAAGAGCATGAAGACGATGAGGATGGCGATGACGTCGATGGCGATTTTGAGGGCGGTGCGGCGACGTTCCTGAGACGAGTAATCGGCGGTGAGGCTGAAGAACATGGGCACGCCGCCGAGCGGGTTAACAATGGGAAAAAGGGCGAGGAAGGTGGCGGTGGCGGCGGTGGGCAGGTCGTGAAGCAGGTGGCCGATGGCCATGTGGGCGTTCATGGTCTGGGGTGAGGGGAAGTCTGAGTATGTCTGAGTATATCAATCTTAATCATCGGGAGTGGACGGCAGGATGATTGGGTGAAGTTGGGCGTTTGACGGGCGGCTACCACGGGGAAATTTGGCAACTCCAAGGGTTCGAGCTTAGGCACTATTTGAAGGCACGATGCTAGTTCGACGGCTGGTGGGACTGGCGAGGCTTAGCAGGTTTTGGGCGCGACGGGTCGAGATAGGTGACGGAATTGGCAGCGATCACTCCGCCATGAGGGCGCGAACGGGGATTCCTTTTAGCGGAATGATTCGGGTGTTTGAGCTTGGCGGTGGGCGGTTCGAAGCTCTTGTCGAGATAGATGACGGTGTTGCGGGCAATCAGGTCGTCAGGATGGCGGCGAGAAATCTCGGGGGCTGGGCTGGGCGTCGCGGAGGCCGCTGGGGCGACGCGGGAGTTCTTCGAGGCGGGGCCGGAATCCGCTGGCGATTTGGAGATTGGCTGCGGGTCGGCCGGGGGCAGACTCAGGAAGCTCATTTCCGTGGAAGCTGCCGCGACTCTCTCGGTGGGCATTGATGCGGAACGCGGGGAGAAAGCTTTGCCGGTCCGGTGGATGCCGAATCCGACAAACAGGGCGAACAGTACGACGCTGGCGAACGTCAGAGCTGTTTGGCCAAACCATCCGGGAGGGTGACGACGGACTAGCGAATCGGGGCGAGGCGGGACCAGGGTTGGCCGAGGCAGCGTCGGTTTTGCGATGGGCTGGGGCACCGGGAGTGACGGCGGCACTCTAGGTTCGACTGCGGGAGAAACGGTGTGGACGGCAAGTTGCGGTGGTTGCGCGGGCGATTCCGCGGCCTGGGTGCCCGGCTCGGAGTGACTGACATGTACTTCCGGAACGGACTCGGGTTCCCCGGGCAGAGGTGCGCGGCGAATGAAGTCCTCCATGGGCGCCTTCATGTGATGGACAAAATCGAGCGTAGCCGAGCGTTCGCCGCGGCGCGGTTCGACGGCGGCGAAGAGGTGATATCCGGGGCCGGTATCGACGCGCAATTCGAGGTCGGCGATGTCGTCGGGAATGCGGTCGGGAGAAACAATTTCTACGGCATAGCCGCGGGCAAGGAGATCCAGCGCCAGTTCTTGAGAACTGGCGTGAGAACGCGTAATGATTCTGGCCAGGGCCATAATTCGGAATTGCCTCGGTGTTAGCGGTACTGCTCCAGAACCAGAACAGCTCGGTTCAAGGCCGCCGCCAGGGCCGCGATTTGCTGCTCGGTCCGATGAAGATCACCACGATCGATCGCCTCGTTCACGCCAGGAATCACCACGGCGGCGTAGCCGGTGTACTGCCCGGGGGCGTAAATGGCATGGTGGAACCAGGGACGGTTGGGCAGTCCCTCGGGAATCAGCAGCGCCCGCTCTGCTTCCCGAAGTTTAGCATTCAAACGATCGGGGGAAGCAGGCATTTTTCTCTGCTTTTGCAGGATTTTTGCTCCGGCTTCCTGAAGGTGGCGCGCGCCTTCGAGGGCGGGGGAGAAATCGGGCGGATGGTCTTGGAAGCGCTCCTTGCTTTTGTTGCGGGCGGCGTCGAGATAAACAAGAATTTCCTTGCCGTAGATTTCGTAATCGTAGGGCAGGACGTCGGCGTTCGCCATGCGCAGGACTTCGAGGCCGAAGACGCGGGCCATCTGCTGTTCGTAGAGGAAATCGGGATCGCCGAATTTCTTGAACCAGGCGAAGTTATCGAAGACGGAGTGGTAGACACCGTAATCGCCGCTGGATCCGATATCGGTGGACGGAACGCCGAGATGCTGGAGGAAGACGGTGTAGTCGGAACCGCTGCCAAGATCGCCGACGGGTACATCGCCTTGCAAGGCTACGGGAGGCGGTCGGAAGGTGCTGGTTTCCTGGGGATGGTCGTTGGCCGCGTTCGACTGGGTGGATAGCTTCCACGAGTCGTAGACGGTTCCGCCCTGGGGAGAAGGGACAGCTTTGGCGATTTCGCGGATGAATTCCTTGAGAGTTGGCACGCCGGAGGCGCCGAACTTTTTGCCGGCGACGGCGACGTCCATGTTGAAGTAGGCGGCGGCGTGGTTGAGTTGCTGGGCATGATCTTCGCCCCACTCGGTGGAACCGATCAATCCTTGTTCTTCGGCGTCCCAACTGGCGATGAGGATGGTGCGTTTCGGTTTCCAGCCCGACTTGAGGAGAGCACCTAAGCCGTGAACGGACTCGAGCATGGCGGCGGTGCCGCTGCTGGGATCGACGGCTCCGTAGACCCAGGCGTCGCGATGATTGCCGGCCACGACCCACTCGTCGGGCGCGGAGGAACCGGGGATTTTGCCGATGACATCCCAGATGGTGCGGAACTGGTAATCCTGCTTAAGGTGGATCTTAACTTTGGCGGGGCCGGGACCGACGTGATAGGTAAAGGGCAAGGCGCCCTGCCATTCGCGGGGCGAGAGCGGGCCGCCGAGGTGTTCGAGAATGGGCGCGGCATCGGCGTAGGAAAGAGGAGTGACGGGAATCCTCGGCAACTGGTCGGAGTCGGCGGGAGAGACGCGGCTGGAATCGGGAAGAGCAGGAGTGGAAGCGACGCCGGGAGTAGAGGGGTCTCCGGGAAACTGAAACATGAAACCGATGGATCCGCGCTGGACGCCGCTGGCCGGGCGCCAGGGGCCTTTGGGATAAGCATCACCGCGGTAGTAGCCATCATCTTTGGGGTCGGAATAAATGATGACTCCGGCAGCGCCGCGTTCCTGGGCGACGAAAACCTTGACGCCGCGAAAATTCTCTCCGTAACGGACGATCACGATCTTGCCGCGAACATCGACGCCCATCTGCTTGAGTTTGTCGAAATCGGCGGGCGAGCCGTAGTTGGCGTAGACGACATCGGCTTCGGCATCGCCGGAGGGCGACATGGCGTTGAAAGGGGTCACGACGCGGGGATCGGACTGAAAGGGATCGTCATCGACGCGCTCACGGCGCGGGCCGTGCATTTCGACTCCGGCGGGCTCGATCATATCCACGCGAATCTCGGCGGGATAGTTGAACCAGACTTTATATTCGACAATCTCGGTGTCGAGGCCGGCTTCGCGAAACTTCCGGGCCAAATAGTCGGCGGTGGCTTTGTCTTCGGGAGAGGCGGCGATGTGAGGGGCCTGGGTCAGGATGCGGAGGTGTTCTTCGGCGAGTTTGGGATCGGGAACGGCGAGAAACTTTTTTTCGAGTTCCAGTTCAGCCGAGACATCGCGAAAGCCGGTGATGACCCAACTATCGTCTTCCCTTTTCTCCCTGGCGGCGGACGCCTTGGCCGGACGATCGAAAGCCTGGAGATTGCAAGCAATCAAAAAAAGGAAGAGGGCGGCACCGGAAATCAGTTTCATAAAGCTCCTTGTAACGCCAAGCGCAAAATGGAGATTGTATCGTGCGGAGGAAGGCACCGGGGGAACGGGTTACACTAAGGAGCGATGAGTAAGTCGCCAACGACGCGTTTTTCCGACCGAGTGGAGAATTATGTCCGTTACCGGCCGGGATATCCAGCCGAGGTTCTGGGATTGCTGCAGCGGGAGTGCGGTCTGCAGCCGAGTCATATCGTGGCGGATGTGGCGTCGGGGACAGGAGCGTTTACACGGCTTCTGCTGGATCACGGGAATCCGGTGTTTGGCATCGAACCGAACGCGGAAATGCGCGAGATGGGCTTGCACCTGCTTGATCGTTACGATCGGCTGGTGATGGTGGCGGGGACGGCGGAGGAGACTACACTGCGCTCAGCGTCAGTCGATTTTGTCACGGCGGCGCAAGCGGCGCATTGGTTCGACCTGCCTCGGGCAAGGGCGGAGTTCGCGCGCATTCTGCGGACCGAGGGATGGTGCGTATTGCTATGGAACGAGCGGCGCACGGCGAGCACGCCTTTTTTGCAAGAGTACGAGCAACTGCTGCTGACCTACGGGACCGACTACAAGGAAGTGCGGCACGAACGAACGACGGCGATGATCCACGAGTTTTTCGCTCCGATGCGGTGCGAGGAACGCGGGTTTGAGCTGGTTCAGGAATTCGACTACGAAGGCGTGGCGGGACGGCTGTTGTCTTCTTCCTATGCGCCACTCGAAGGGCATCCGAGTTACGGGCCGATGATGGCGGAACTGCGGCGGATTTTTGATGTTCATGCCAGGGAAGGCAAAGTCAAATTTGAATACAACACGCGGGTATTTTATGGACATTTGTAATTGGACATTTGTACTTTGTAATTTGTGATTTTGCGGGGGCGAGATTCAAAGTTACACAGTACAAACTGCCAAATCGACATGACCGAGCCCAAGAGTTTTCACATGACTCCCGAGGAATTCCGGCGGCATGGCCACGCGGTTGTGGACTGGATCGCCGACTACCATTCGCAGGTGGAGAGTTTTCCGGTTCTGTCGCGGGTGCACCCGGGTGAAATTCGTTCGAAGCTGCCGGCGCAGGCGCCGGAGCGGGGCGAGAGTTTCGAGCAGATTCTGGGGGATATGGAACGGCTCATCCTGCCGGGGATCACGCATTGGCAGTCGCCAAACTTCTACGCTTACTTTCCTTCGAACGCGTCCGGGCCAGCGATTCTCGGCGATTTGTTGTCGGCGGGATTGGGAGTGCAGGGGATGCTGTGGTCGACCAGTCCGGCATGCACGGAAGTTGAAACGCACGTGCTGGACTGGCTGGTGCCGATGTTGGGGCTGCCGGAGAGATTTCTTTCGACTGGGAATGGGGGCGGGGTGATCCAGGACACGGCGTCGAGCGGTTCGCTCTGCGCTCTGCTGGCGGCGCGCGAACGGGCGACCGAGTTCGCCAGCAATCGCAAAGGCTGCGACGGGCGATTAGCGGCGTATTGCTCCACTCAAACACATTCTTCGGTGGAAAAGGCGATGAAGATCGCGGGGCTAGGCGCGGACAACCTGAGGGCGATCGAAGTGGACGAAAGCTTTGCGATGCGGCCGGAAGCGCTGGCACGCCAGATCGACGTGGATGTCAAAGCCGGTCTGATTCCCTGTTTCGTGTGCGCCACGGTAGGGACAACGTCTTCGGGCGCGATTGATCCGGTGCGCGAAATTGGCGGTACCTGCGGCGAGCGCAATCTGTGGCTGCACGTGGATGCGGCCATGAGCGGAACGGCGGCGTTATGTCCGGAATTTCGTTTTGTTCATGACGGTGTGGAACTGGCCGACAGCTACTGTTTCAACCCGCACAAATGGATGTTCACGAATTTCGATTGCAGTGTTTTCTACGTAGCCGATCGAAAGAGCCTGATCCAGACGCTATCGGTGCTGCCAGAATACCTGCGCAATCAGGCGACGGAATCGGGCGCGGTAATCGATTACCGGGACTGGCATATTCCGTTGGGGCGGCGCTTTCGTTCGCTGAAGCTCTGGTTTGTGATCCGGCATTACGGAATCGAAGGACTGCAGCATCATGTTCGGGAGCATGTGCGTCTGGCGCAGGAATTCGTGGCATGGGTAAGCGGGGATGCGCGATTTGAACTGGCCGCGCCCGCGCGCTTGAACCTGGTGTGCTTCCGGCTGCGGGCGGGAGATCAGGCGACGCAGGCGCTGATGGAGCGGCTGAACGCGAGCGGGGATCTCTATCTTACCCACACCAAGCTGGAGGGTAAGTTCACGCTGCGGTTGTGTGTTGGCCAAACCAACACGCAGGCGCGGCATGTGGAGCGCGCGTGGCAGCGAATTCAGGAAGAGACAGGACGGCTGGGCAGTTCCTGACGACGGCTTATGTAATGGGGCGCAAATGGCGAGGGCTCGGTTTGGGCTCGGTCAGGGCAGATGGGATTCGCGATAAGGGAAGTGTGATGCCACGGGAAATTTCGGCGGGCGGGGTGGTGCTGCGGCATGATTCTGGAGTGTGGCGAGTGGCCTTGATTGAACCGCAGCAAAGTGAGCCGCCCAAAAATGCGCTGCTGAAAAAGAGACCGTCAAGAGCAAGAGTGCCGCGCAAAGGCAGCCGCGCCGTGTTAGCGCTGCCCAAGGGCCTGGTGGATCCAGGGGAAAAACCGCAGGCGGCGGCGGTGCGGGAAGTTCTGGAAGAGACGGGCATTGTGGCGGAGCCGGTCACGAAACTCTCCGACAACAAATACGTCTACGTGCGCACGTGGGGTGACGGCCAGCGGGTTTTCAAGATCGTGAGCTTTTATCTGATGCGGTATGTTTCCGGAGAAATCGACGACCTGACTGCCGACATGCGGATCGAGGTCAAGCAGGCGAAGTGGGTAACGCTGACCGAGGCGGCCAAACAAATGGCGTATAGCAACGAGCGGAAAGTGCTGCGGCAAGCGCAGGAATATCTGGAAAGACGGGAATTGGCTGAGATGAAGGCTACGTAGCTGAAACCTCTGCCCTCAGCGGCCAGCGCCGCCTTTTTAGCGGGTTCTGACGGCATGGGGGAAGCCATGCCCTTTCAAAGCTTTCGGTAAAACGACTTCATCAGAGGTTCGCTAGCGACAGGCGTGGCGGACGGTTCGTGGCGGACGGTTCAGGGACCGGTCACCACCGGGGCGTCGCACGATGCGCTATCTCATGCCCATGGTTTCTTCCTGGAGCGCGTGGTCGATCGACCGTTTCTCTTCCGGCGTCAGCCAGCGGGACTCGGCTTTCTTCAGATCGCCCAGATCCAGTGGGCCGATGGACACTCGTACCAGGCGCAGGACTCTGATGTTCTGCGCTTCCAGCAGGCGGCGGATTTGGCGGTTCTTACCTTCGTCGAGGATGATCTCGAGCCAACTGTGCTTATCGCCATGGCGCAGCAGGCGGGCGGTTTTGGCGCGCAAGGGTTCGGGGGAGTCGCGGGTGATCTTGGCCAGCAGATCGGCGTCGGCGATGCAGTCGATCTGTACGTGATATTTCTTGTCGAGATGGCGAGCTGGGTCGGTGATCTTCGCGGCCCATTCCGAATCATTGGTTAACAGCAGGAGGCCTTCGCTGGCTTTATCCAGGCGGCCCACCGGGCCGACCCAGGGGATGCCGGGTTCGAGGAGATCGTAAACCGTCTTGCGGCCCTGCTCGTCGGCGGCGGTGGTGACGATTCCGCGGGGCTTATTCATGACCAGATAGACAGGGATGGCTTTCGCCAATGACGATCCATCGATCTGGATGCGGTCTTGCGGGATTCGCGATGGGGTTTCAGGATCGCGGACGATGCGGCCGTTGAGAGTGACGCGGCCGGCGCGAATCAAAACCCCTGCCTGGGAGCGCGAGCAATAGCCTATCTTGGAAAGCGCCCGGGCCAGGCCAACTCTTTTCTGCAGGCTCACATCCCTATAGTAATTGGATAGAATCGACGCTGGGGAAAGGCCCGCCCATGACAAGGAAAGGTCAATTTGAGACCGAAGTGCGTCGCTGGTTTTCACTGGTAGCCGCAGTGGTTTTTCTGGCCATCGTCCATGTGCATGGCTACGGGCAGACGGATGGCGGCTCGGCGCGGACTATCAATATCAGTATTAATGCGCTGTCGCCTAACAGCAGCTTGCAAGGAGGAGGAGCATTCACGTTGAGTGTGGTGGGATCGAATTTCACTTCCGGCTCGATGGTGCAGTGGAACGGTAACCCGCTGACAACGACGTTTGTGAACAGCCAACTGGTGACGGCGGCGGTCCCGGCCAGCGCCGTTTCGAAATCCGGGGAGGATGTAGTTACGGTCGCAAATCCTGCTTCGGGTATCGTCTCGAACTCGCTGACTTTTACTGTCCCTTGTGTGATCGAGGTAACTGGAGGAGCTTCCGGGCAAACGCGGGCTCGGGTGGGAGCTTACTACTTCGATGGCTGGTCGGGACCACTTACGAACTTCCACTTTGAGGGACTGCCGCTGGGACCTTACCAGGATCGGCAACCGTTTTCGGGTTGGCAGGACGACGATCGGTGCGGGGTGGAGCGGCAGTTAGCTGCGGCGCATAACTTCGGCATCGATTTTTTTGTTTTTGACTGGTACTTCAACGCCCGAGTGAATGAGCCGGGCGACAATCTGAACTCGGCACTGGAGATCACGCATGCGTTACGGGACCGGCACGGAATGCAATACGCCATCCTGTATGTGGACGGGGCGCCGTTCGAGGTGAAGGCGTCGGAGTGGCCGGCCGCGATCAAACAGTGGATTGAGTATATGAAGGACCCGGACTATCTGCGGGTGAATGGGGTGCCGGCGTTGTTCATCATCGATGTGGGCGAAATGTACCAGATTTTCGGGTCAGATGCGGCGGTGGCAAACGCGCTGGCGCAACTGCGTTCCGCGGCGCAGGCAGAGGGTCTGCCCGGCGTGTATGTGGTGGGCGGATTTGGAGAGCCGGACGGAACGATCGGACAGGACACGATGGCTCCTGGATTTTCGATTGCCGGAGCGGATGGGTACGATGCGGTGGCGCTGTATAACTATCCGTTCGCGCCACCGGCGGTGAAGGGAGAGTTGCCATTTTCAAAGCTGGCTTCGGCGGCGCACTGGACCTGGAACGAGGCGAAGCGCGACAGTACGGTTCCGTTTATCGCTACGGCGATGGCGGGTTGGGATCCGCGTCCCTGGGATGAGGTAGAGCCGGTGACTGGGGACCTGATGTGGTATGCGAGGACACCGGCAGACGTGGCGGGGTTGGTGAAGGACGCGATCAATTGGGCGAATGCTAATCCACAGCTTCGGCCGGAAGCGGCGCCGGCTCCGCCGCTGGTGCTGATCGAAGCGTGGAACGAATTTGGCGAGGGGAGTCATGTGGTGCCGACGACGGAAGATGGAACAAGTTATGGAGACGCTGTTGGGGCCATGCTGTTGAAGTAGACGTTCCCTACTTGCAGGCGGTGGAAGCGCGGGCCATGAGGCTGGGCGGCGGGCAAAGGGAAGGGTGCGAACGCTGCGCCAGGATGGAAGCGGTTTCGATCACGTAACGGGCCAAGGCTCGGGTGGTGCAATGGCGGCGAAATGCGAGGTCGATGCGCTGATGAAGCGCGGACCAATTGTCCAGACCTTCCCGAGTGCAGAAGAATGCGGGTCCCTGGGACGTTAGTAAGTTGCTGGCTACGCGCAGTTCGTACTTGGGCAGGAACATCAGCGTGGTGCGCGGACAGGAATCCAAATCGATGAAGTGGGGAATGCAGCGGTTGGCCATGATTTCATAGTGGCGCAGGCAATCCCACCCAGCCTTTTTGATGGTGACCGCGAAAAGGCTTTCGGCGTAATCCCCGTAGTAAGCCGACTCATCTTTATAAATATAGGTTCGAGTGTCGCGTGGGTCGATGAAAGCCTGCACCTTTGATTTCTGGCGGGATACGGTTGCGATGCGTTCTTCCGGGATGGCGAACTGGATGGGACGGAGGCGGGGATCGGGAGCGGCGAGTTCGCGCTTGAAGTAAATGCCGCGACCGAGCAGGACGGGGACAATGTTGGTGTGATCCTCGCCATCGACGAAAACGATCTGTTCGGCGGGGTAGTGCGTGAGGACGTCTTCGAGAAATGCGGCGCAGCGCTGGATGCTGCCGTAGATCACGAGATCGAAATATTTAGAACGGATTTTCTGCAGAATGTCGGTGCGATCGACGGCCAGGTCGTCTCCCAAGAGGCCAAACATGGTAAAGCCGCGGCCGTAAAGCTTGGACTTGTCGTGGCGGCCCTCGCCGAATTCGGCGGCGTACATGTACCAGACGCGCTCCAGGTCGACGACATCGGGGCCCAGTTCGGAGCGGAGGCCGTGAAAGAGCATGTCACTGAGGTAATCGGGAGACTGGCCGTTCGAGATGTAAAGGATGCGCATAGTTTTATGGCGTCGGAGGGGCCGGGAATTGCGGCTTGGCGATGACGGCGATGAGGTATCCGTTGTGCCAATCGCTGGCCTGGCGAGCGACAGTTGGATGCGAACCATCGAGGGTGGTGCGAATTTCGTAAGCGTGGACAATGGACAGATTCAGTTTGTGCAGCGCTTGCAGGGTACCCTCGCGGGCGGGCGTGTGGTTCCAGTCATCGACGATCAGGATGAACTCGTCTTCGAGGGCGGGTTGGACGAGCGCGATGCCGTCGAATTGATCGGCGGCAGTGTGGGGTCCATCGAACATGTAGACGTTGAAGCGGCCGAGTTGTGTGAAATCGACCTTGCGGAAGTCGCTTTCGATGAAGGAGACGCTGGCGCTGGGCGTCTTGAAGCGGGCGAGATTATTGAGAAACTGCGCCTTGGGGCCGCCGAACTCCGACCAATTGTCGATGGCAGTAGCGCGAACCGAGTTGCCGTTGATGGCGGAACACAAAGTGGACCCGGCCCAGGTGCCGATCTCGAGATATCTGGGATGATCCAGCCGCTTGATGAGATGGTTGATGAGCGCGCGGTATTTCTTGCCGGACATACCGTCCATGGAGAGGACAGCGGGATCCAGATCGCTGCGTCCGGCGAGAGCCAGATGGAAGGCGGCTTGAAGGGCGCCGACTAGCGGCGATGGCGAAGTGCTGGAGATATGAGTGACCTGAGGCTCCGGCAGCCTTGCAAGGGGATGATGGGTGGCCACGGTGATCGGCCCTTCCGATTGCTGCAGGGCCCGGCGCAATATGTCCGATTCACTGGAGTCGCTTACCGCGGGCTCGGGGAATGGGCCTAACTCGGGCAGGCGTCCCAAAGGCACATGGATGGGGGGATAGACGCACGAAAGGGTCTGCCACTTTGCAATATTGCTGAGACTGCAATCCCACAGCACGTACTGACGCGCCAGATTGCAATAATGATCTGGCAGGTTGGGGTCATCCAATGGTTCGAGGTTGTAGACAATCGATCCCGGTGGAATGATTACGGTCTGCTGGGGAGAAAGCAGGTGAGCGCCCAGAAAGATGTTGGTGGCGGCGGGATCGAAGAGGTTGGCCTGGATGTCGGCGGAGTAGCCCAAGGCCTGTAAGCCGGACTGGAGTGTCTGCGCCACTCGCCGGAATGAGTCGTCCTCGGCGCGGCCCTGAGGTGTAACCAGCGTGATCTGAAATCTTTCCATGAATCGCGTCGGCATCCCTGCCTGGCGCAGGGGATAGGACTTCTGGCCCAGTCGGCATTGGCTCTGCAGATTAGAGGGCTCCTTTCCGTGGCATGCAATTCAGCAACCTCATGAGTCTCTAATTGTGGGAGGGCCGCTGGAAGTGAGTCTTGCTGGACCGGCAGAAACCACGAAAGGTGGGATTGCAGGCATGACGCGGCGATGCGGTCTCACATCGAAAGGTTCTGGCGTTCGCCAAAACTCGTGCTCACGAGCCTTGGATGGGGACCGCCACCAGCGACGCGACCGGACGATTACTATATGCGCATCTTTTATGTATTAATATGTTCGTTTGAGTTCGACTGGTAGAGATTTTGACAGTCAGAACAGTTTTTGGGAGGTTTTTTGGCGAGGGAGAGAGCGTGCAGCCGCCAAGTCAACGCGGACCGTAGACGTGCCCTGTCGGCCCAATCTTCCGCCAATTGTTGGTTGCCCAAGCTCGTTCTGTTTGCCGCCGTTGCGCTATCCGCTCGCATAGCTGGTGCCGCAGACGTCACCCTTAAGAATAGCGGTTTGCGCGTAAGCATCCGACCTCAAGACGGCACATACACCATTGCCCAAGCCGCGGACTTGCCCATTGTTCTTCGAGCGAGAGTGGCGGCGGAGGTCAACCACGAGTGGATCACGTCGACGGATTACCCTGACCATCAAGTTTCGGAATCCTCGTTCGAGGACGTGCTCGGCAAGGGCCATCAAGTGACGGTCACATCGAGAGGGCTTCCGGAACGTCCAGTCTTGACGTACACAATTCGAACTTACGACGAACAACCGTTCGGCGATGTTCAAGTTGTGGTGTCAAATCAGGGAGGATCTACGTTGTCGGTCGAGAGCGTCCGCTGCCTGGAGGCCACAGGCGAGTCAGTCCTTAACCTCGGCGCCAGGGAAAGTTCAGACCGGGTGTTGTCCGATAGCTTCAGCGAAGACTGGCCGCCGCTTCGCATTTACGACCTGGGCCAGGCGCCCGGCGGGATGCACCGCGCGGTTGGTAGTCAACTTGTGTACAACCAGCAGAGTAAAGCCAGCGTGTTCTTCGGAGCTCTATCCTCAGATCGTTTCCTAACCATCATGCATTTAAAGACCAGACGCGAATCCAACGGCCCGCGGATCGAGTCCTTCACCATCGATTCCACGGGCACGACGGAGATCCAAGGCTCCGACCCGGAATCGGGACTGCATGACGGTCCGGCGGCGAATCTGGTGGAGCTGAATCTACCGCTCGTCGGCGGCGGAAGCGTTAGTTCCGAGCGTTTGATGTTTGCCGCCGGGACGAACTACCTGACGCAGCTTGAAAACTACGGTGCCGCGATTCGCACCCTGCATCACGGTCGAATACCGGAAGAAAACATGCTGGGCTGGTGGAGCTGGACTTCTTACTACACGAAGATCGCGGAAGGCAGCGCGTTCACCAATGCGCAATGGCTCGCGCAGCACCTGAAGTCGCTGGGTTACGATTACTTTCATTTTGACCTTGGCTACGGTTACTCCCGCAACGAATATACGACGCCGAACGCCTCGCAATTTCCCCACGGAATGGGGCCTTTGACCCAGAACATTTCCAGGCTGGGACTCAAGATCGGTGTGTGGACGGCCCCCTTCGAGGTGGGCGAGCGGAGTTGGGTGTACGAACACCATAAGGATTGGCTAGTGCAAAATTCGAGTGGGCAGGCCATCCAGATCACAACTGCGGAGGAAGTGCCTTCGGAGCGGGTCTTCGTGTTGGATACGACCAACCCGGGCGCGCAAGACCATCTCCGCGACACTTACCGCCGGCTCGTCAACCAGTGGGGAGTGCGGTATATCAAGCTCGACTTCATGGACAATACGGCCATCGAGGGTCGCTATTTCCGGCCGAATACAACCGCACTGGAAGCTCAGCGGATAGGTCTGGAAGTCATTCGAAGCGCGGTCGGCGAGCACGTTCTGCTGGACAAAGACGGTAGTCCGATGCTCAATCCAGTCGGCCTGGTGGATGACGGCCGAATTTCGCAGGACACGGGACACCTTTTTGTGCGCAGCAAAGAAGCTGCACCCGGAATCGCGGCGCGTTTCTACATGCACCGAAACTTCTTCCTCAGCGATCCCGACGCCTTTACGGTGTCGCGGCAACTGATGGAAGAACGGGAAATCCAGGCTCCTCTCGCACTCAATGAGGCGCAGGTTTCAATCGCTTTATCCGCGGTGTCTGGAGGGTTGTTCGAGATCGGCGACGATCTTCCAACCCTGGGCGCCGATGCGGATCGCGTGACACTCCTCACCAATCCTTACTTGCTGCAAATGGCAAGACTCGGGCGTGCCTCGGTGCCACTGGATCTCCTCAGTTATCGTGCTGAAGACGAGCAGCCGAGCGTTTTCCTGCTGCGAGCGGATCGGCGGCAGTCGCGATTGACGGTGTTCAACTGGACTGAACAAGACAAATCCAGAACTTTTTCGCTTTCCGATCTCAATCTTCCGGCTGGCCGCGGTTACAAATTGCTTGACGGCCTCGAACCAGCGCACCGGTTGGCGCTGGAAGGTGATTCCATTCGCCTCGACATTCCGGCCCACTCCGTGAGACTCGTCGCGATTGTTGACTCTTCGATTCCAGCTGCCGCTCCCGCGGCAGCCATACAAGCTCCCAAGAACGCCAGAGTTGGGGAGGATATCGAATTTGTTTGCCAGGTTGAAACGGAGGGAGTTCCCGTTCTCGCCTATCGGTGGGACTTCGGGGATGGGACAAGCGCTGAAGGAAAGAAGCTCAACCACACATTCACGGTGGCCGGGAACCACAATGTGCGACTCGTGGTGGAGGGCCTCGACGGAGTTTCGGCGGAGGAGCGTTTCACCGTCAACGTAAGTGGCACGGTCTCATTCCCGCCGCCGACTCGCTTCCAGACGGAGCATTGAACGACTTTCGCGTCCACGGTGCGAGTGTTCGATAGAGGGTTGACATCGCAGCAACGGGAGCAGTTAGTCCACAGTCAGAAATAAAACTTGAGCGCAAATTGCACCTGTCGTGGCGCGCGCGCCGCCAGAGCATATCCGAAATTGCTGGCCCTCGGATTGGAAACGGTATTCACATTGTTGGGGTCAAGCTCGAGCGGCGTCGGCTCGACACTGATGGCGCCAAAGCTCCCGAACAAATAGTTCACGTGGTTGAGCACGTTGAATAATTCCGCGCGGAATTCGAAGTGCATTTGATCACGAATGGGGATCTCTTTCACGAAAGACGTATCCCAGGTTTTGTATCCGGGCCCCTTGATGATGTTGCGCCCGGCATTCCCGAATGTTCCCTGGGCCGTGTTGTGCTCGAAAGCACAGGTGTTGAAAAGAGTTCCGGGAACGCAGGGGCGGGCGTTGGGGTTGCCGACTAAGTTCGGACGGGAACACTGAAATGCGACAAACCCGCCGCAGTCCGCGTTGGACACCGAAACCACGTCCGTTGCGGTGTAGTAGTTCCCGGTGGCCGCGGAAAAGACCCCGTTCATTTGCCAGTCACCGAGAATTGCGTTCGCGACCCGGGAAGAATTCTGGCCAAAGGTGCGGCCACGGCCGAAAGGCAAATCGTAGGTATAGCTGAACACAAAGCGGTGACGCACGTCGAAGTCTGCATTGCCATATTCCAGATTGGGGTTGGTCTGGTCACGGAAATCACCGTTGTTGACAGATCCAAGACTGGCGCTGGAAGCGTTGTCGAGAGCGTGCGCAAAGGTGTAGGCAGCTTCGTACTGCAGTCCGTGAGAGTAGCGCTTCTCGAGACGCGCTTGCAGGGAGTTGTAGTTCGACTGTGTATTCGAGCGGAAAGTGGCAATGCTCGCGTCCAGGGCGGGATTGCAGTTATAAATGGCGGGATTATTGTAATACGCGTCCAACGTACATTGATCGCCCGTGGCGCCGGGTGTTACTCCATGAGCCGGCCGACGCGGTGCCGTAGGATCCGATGCATTGGTGTCGCCTCCTGGCACCTGGTTGCCGTTGTAGAAAGCAAACAGTTTCAATCCGCGAGAACCTGCGTAAGAAACTTCGAGGACCGTATCAGCAGGCAACTGGTACTCCAGGCCGAGGTGCCACTGTTGCATATAGGGCGTGACCAAGTGCGGGTCAATGGAATACAGGCTAGGAGTATTCGGGTCAGTGAGCGAACTGGCGGGGAAACCATTCGACAGTACGTTCAACGGCAGACCGGAATTCGCGGTCGAGATCGAACAATCCAGACCGGCAGGATTTGCCGACGCGGCGCTACAGGGCGGGACGAACTGCTGGGTGACAAAGAAGGGCGGGTTGAAGCCGGGGCTGGGGTTGGAGAATGGGCCATTTTCCTGACCGCCGTAGAAGATGCCATAGCCACTCCGAAGAACGAGCTTGTGGCTGAGTTGGTAAGAGAAGCCGATGCGGGGCGCGAAATTATTGCGGTCAGGGCGAATCAGCCCGTTCGAACCTGTGCGCTGCAGTGTGAGTTCAGAGGCGATCGTCGGCGTCAGCTGAGCGTCTTGTCCCTTGGGAACGATCAGAGCGAGAGAACTGAAGTCAAAAGTGGCCGCCTGATTATCCGCTTCTTTAATCGTCGTAAAGAGTTCATAGCGAAGCCCGAGGTTCAGCGTGAGCTGGGGTGTGAGTTTGAAGTCATCGAGCGCATACACGGCGTAGATCTGACGGTTATAGACAACGTTGTGGAGATTCGTAATCGAGCCTCCGTCCGGGATGCCGAGAAGGAACGTGGCGATGGCTTCGCCCCCGGATCCAGGGGAGGCAGGATTGTCAGTAAAGTCGCTGCCGAAGCTCATGGTTCCGCGAGGAGCGGCGGGCTGGTAGATGGTGAACTGTTCGAAGCGAAGTTCAGTGCCGAACTTGGCCGCATGTCGTCCATGAGCCCAACTAAGATTATCGGTGAACACGTAACTATGCTGCTTTTCGATGGAGGGCTGATAACCAGAACTCCCAATCGCGGCGGTGCCATCGCTGAAACTGAGCGAGGGCAGGCCGCCAATATCCGGTCCGAATGGAACTCCGGGAAAGCCGAGGATCTGCGATTCGTTCACGTTGTAGTTGAGATTGAAGCGATGTGAATTCAGTCGATTGAAACCAAAACGAACCTCATTGATGAGGTTGCTGTTAAAGGAATGAACTTCGCTAGCCGCCAGGCCTTGCGCTGAGTTTTCGCTATAGCCATCCTGGAAGCCTCCACCGTCAAGGGCGTTGTTGAACGGTGAGGGCAAGAACGTACTGTCCCTGCCATCGCTGAAGCGGGAAAAGAAGTTATCCTTCGCGCTGATCGTGTAGTCAAAGCGAGTATCGAATTTGTCTTCAGTTTCCGTACGTTTGGGATCGGCGAGGTAGTTGTTGCCACCTCCTTCGGTGGTATTGGAGGCGGGAAAGAGGGCGGCCAGACGCGCGGCCAGCGGATCGATGCATCCCGGGCATCCGCTCCCGGATGGAAAGATATTTGTGGGCAGTCCGCCTGGGGCGTAGCCTCCGATGGGGACTCCGCAAAAGCCGTTAGGATTGGAAGCGTAGCTGTTGATCGCCAGGCGAGAGTTGAATACTTCCCCCAGATAAGTGGGATTTCCGGAGCAATCGAGCGCCGTCGTGCCCGGGATGGGAAGACCGGTGTTGGGATCGACCTGAGGAGCAACCGTTGGATTGCCGGTCGGAGTATTGTAAAGAAGGGCCGAGAAATCTCCGCCAATTTCAGCTTGCGTCGGAACCGTCGACAACTGTGGCAACCCTTGTCGAATCCGTAATCCTTCATAGTCCCCGAAGAGGAACATTTTGTTCTTTACGATCGGGCCGCCCAGCGTGAAACCGAACTGATTCTGCTTATAAGGCTGTTGTCCGAATTGGTCGAAGGCATTGGTGGCATCCACCTTTTCGTTCCGAAGAAACTCCCACAGGTCGCCGTGAACCTGATTGGTCCCGGATTTGATCACGGCGTTCATGATGGCGCCGTTGCCGCGGCCGAATTCTGCGCTGTAGGAATTGGTCTCTACCTTGAACTCGGCAATCGCGTCCACCGCTGGCTGGACCACGTAAGCGGACCCGTTCAGGACGTCACCCAAATTTGCGTTATTGTCGATGCCGTCGAGCAGGAAGTTGTTCTGGAGCGACCGCGCACCTCCAGCACTGAATCCAAAAGTGGTTTCGACGCGCGACCCTGGCTCAGCGGGAGCGACGCCCGCGCCCAGGAGCGCCAGTTGAGCATAATTCCGGCCATTCAATGGAAGCGCATTGATGCGCCGACTGTCCACCACCTGGCCCAGATCCGAGGTCTCAGTCTGCAGTTGCGAACCTTCGGCGGTGACGGTGACGCTTTCGTTGATGCTCCCTACCAGCAACGTCACGTCCACGGCGGGGCGTTCCTGAATGTTGACGACTACCGGCCCGACGGTCGTTTTCTTGAACCCCGCCTTCTCGACGGTGATGTTGTAACGCCCAATTTTCAAAGGACTCGCAACGTATTCTCCCTGGGTATTTGTCTGGCAGACGACGGAGTTGCCGCGGTCAACATCGGTGACCGTCACCCTGGCCTCACCCACCACCGCTCCGCCAGAATCGCGGACGATTCCCGCGACTGCGCCCGAATCCTTCTGGCCGGCAGCAATACCGGTTAAGACTGCAATGGCCACCAATACAGAGCACAGCGAGCGGGTGTGTACAGAATTGTTCGTCATGAATGACCTCTAGGCGAGAATTTGAGAAAGACCGATCCTGGCCCCGTTTGAAATCACAATTAGGGATCGAAATGTATCATAATATGATCGTTTGTCAACCGTTTTGTTTGTTTCCAGATAGCATTTTCCTCGAACGCGGGCGTGTCGAAATTGCGTTTCCTGCAAATCCGGGAGGCGGGGATGTAAGATGAATCGGCCCCGGGCTCGAGTCCATGAAGGGGGAAAGCAGAGTTTCATGCTAGCCGAAGAGCGCAGATTTCGTATTCGCGAGATTCTCAGCACACGGCGCACGATCAGTGCGTCGGAGCTTTGCAGCCTGCTTGACGTTACCCCCGCAACCATTCGCCGAGATCTCGCGGCCCTCGAACAGGAAGGCGTACTGGTTCGCTCGCACGGCGGCGCGGTATCCCGGATGTCGAGCACCAAATTTCAGCCGTCCTACGAAACGCTGGCGCGCAGCAACAGCGAGGAAAAGCAAGCCATCGCGCGCGAGGCGGAAAAACTGATCCTCGACGGGGACACAGTATTTCTGGAAGGCAGCACGACCGTAGTGGAACTGGCTGGGCGCTTGCATAATCGCAATCGCCTAACCGTCGTCACAAACTCGCCCACAATCGTCGGCCAGCTGCAGCACAGCGCTGGAGTCACCGTGTTGTGCACCGGCGGAGACCTGCAAAAAGACACCGTTTATTTTTCAGGAGAATGGGCACAACGTGCGCTCTCGGAAATTCGGCTCGACAAAGCTGTGCTGGGGGTCAGCGCGATCGATCCCGGATACGGAATCTCGACCGCCAACCATGCCGAAGCGCAGATCAAGAAAATGATCGTCCGGGCCGCGAAGACGCGCATTGCTCTCGCCGATCACACGAAATTCGGCAAGCAGTCGTTCGCCTATGTCGGCCCAGTCGACGAGATCAATGTCCTGGTAACGGACGCGGCCACGGATACGAAGTACATCAGCGACTTGCGGGAATCCGGACTTGAAGTCATCGTGGCGGCCATGGAGCAGCCCAACTCATCAGGGCGGCGAAATCGATCACATGTAATCAAAACCGGTTGACAATCGATCACATACGAGCTATTTTGACTCCCATGCTGCACTATGCTTTGTGCACTATGCTTTGAATCCAGCGAGGGGGAAACCGTGAGTGATTGTGGTAAGAATGTGCGTCTATCCCGCGTATTAGGTGGGTTCGAACATCGCGCCTTGGTCGTCGCCTTTGATCATGCCCTCGTCCTCGGACCGATTCCCGGGACCGAAGACCCGTTGGCGCAGATCGGCCGTTTCGCCGAAGCCAACGTCGATGCCTTGCTGTTGAACCTTGGTCTAATCCGAAAAGTCGCAGACACGCCGCTGCCGCGCGCATTCCCTGCCCTGATTGCCCGCATCGATTGGACGACGGTGTGGGCAGCGGTCAGCAACCAGGGCAAGGGCGATCTCCGTTCGTGCATGCTTGCAAGTCCCGAGGCAGCCCTTCGTCACGGAGCCGATGCCGTACTCACATACCTGGTGGTGGGCACGGGTGACACGGACTTCGAAAGCAAGGAGGTCGCGCGTACAGCCGAAGTCGCCCGCGAATGTGAACAAATTGGCATCCCGTTGATTGTCGAATCCCTGGCACGCGGACAAAACGTGGCCCATCCGGGAGATCCCAAGTGGCTCACACTGCATACCCGCATGGCGACTGAACTCGGAGCCGATGCCATCAAGACCGACTACAGTGGTGATCCAAACTCGATGCGCTTGGTTGTTGAAGGCTGTCCGATCCCGATTCTGGTGCTTGGCGGAAGCCGGCAAGCATCCGATGCCGACGCACTTGAGGTCGTGCGCGGCTCAGTCGAAGCCGGCGCAGCCGGAGTATTTTTCGGACGCAACGTATTTCAGTCTGCCGACATGGGTTCCTTTTTGCGGGCGGCGCGCGCGGTTCTGGATGGAGTCGAGGTTCTAAAACCGAAGAGGTGATTGCAGCATGCCCCGCAGCAAGCGGAACAGCACGATCCGCCGGACCGCCAATCTCATGGACGGACGTGCCGGTTTTCGCCTGAACGGAGAATGGGGGCACGTTTCTGTTCTTCGAGGGGGCGGGCACATTTGCGACTTGGGCCTGAAATCGGTTCCGGGGGTGAATCCGCTGTGGCGGCCGCCGTGGACAACCATCGATCCTCATCACTACTCGCCCACCCGGCATCGCCGCATTTATGGACCTCCTCCGGATGGCAAGTTGTTGGCGGGCATAGCCGGACACAGTTTGAGCTTCGACCACTTTGGTCCGCCCTCTAAGGAGGAAATCGCCGCTGGTCTCACCACTCACGGCGAAGCCCCGTCACTGCGGTGGAAGCTGCGACAAGAATCGGAATCGGCCCATCCCACCCTGGATTACGGCCAAACGCTGCCCTATGCGCAGATTGATTTCAGCCGAACGATTTCAATCGACCGCGTGAATCCAGTCATCTACTGCGAGGAGCGCGCGACGAATCTAAGCGCGTACGACCGTCCGATCTCATGGAATGAGCATGTGACTTTCGGCCCCCCCTTCCTGGAATGTGGCGCAACCGTGTTCGACATGCCGGCGACTCGGGCGAAAGTTTGCCCGTCGAGCTACAGTTCGCGGTTCTTCTTGCAGCCCGAGGCTGAGTTTGATTGGCCTAACGCTCCTCGGCGACAAGGCGGAACGGCCAACTTACGAACCACTCCCGATCAAACGTTTGAACACTACACGGCCCAACTTCTCGATCCAAAACTCAACATCGCCTTTATCAGCGCGTGCAATCCGTTGCGGAGATTCCTGGTTGTCTACGCCTTCCGGCGAGCCGACTTTCCCTGGGTTGGCAACTGGGAAGAAAGAAATCATCAGACGGCTCCGCCGTGGAACGGGCGCACATTCTGCCGCGGCATCGAATTCAGCACAACGCCGTTCTCGATTCCGCGCCGCGAATCGATCGATCAGGGTCCGCTCTTCGGAGAGCGGACTTATCGCTGGCTTCCGGCAAAATCGCAGGTTGCGGTTCGCTTTCTGATCCTGTTGCTGCAAACTCCGGAGCAATTTTCGGGTGTGAAGAAAGTCTTGTTCGAAGACGGAGAAGCTCGCATCATCGAAGCGGGGGGCGCACTTCGTCAACTCGCGGTTCCGGTCGGAAGGTTTTTGTAAGTGTTGATTGCTTTGCCTGGAAATCCACGGGATTTATGAGTCTGCTGGCCATCGATATCGGTTCGAGCGCATGTAAGGCCGTCCTCTTCACGGTCGGCGGCGAGATTCTTTCGCAATCCACGGCCCGCTACGACCCCGAGTTCCCTCGCCCGTCATTTGCGGAGATGAATCCGGAAAGATTCTGGCTTGCGGTTTGCAGCGCGTGCCGTGCGGTTACGAAAGAAGCCGTCGAGCCCGTCCAGGCACTCTGCCTGAGCTCTCACGGCGAGACCTTTGTAGCGGTGGATGCAAAAGGGAGGGCCCTTACCAACGCAATCCTCAATCAGGACATGCGCGCAACGATTGAGGCTGACTGGTGTGAACAAGCCATCACCCGCAAGCGTTTATTTCACATCACGGGCCTTATCTCTCATCCGATGTATTCCATCCCCAAGATCATGTGGTTGCACAAGCATCACCCGGATGTCTTCGCCGCAACGGCATGCTTCGTCACCTTGATCGGCTATTTGCTGCAACGGATGGGTCTGCCTCCATACGTGGACTACTCGCTAGCCTCACGTTTTCTTGCCTTCGACGTTCGACAACAGGCTTGGTCCGACGAAATCTTGTCCGCCTCAGAACTCCGCAAGGAACAACTGCCCGAGCCTGTGCCCGCAGGCACAATTGCCGGAAGATTGACTTCCGAGGCGGCCAGCATGCTCGGTCTCTCGCCGGGCACGCCGGTTGTCCTCGGGGGCCATGACCAACCCTGCGGCGCTCTCGGCATGGGCGTTATCGGCAAGGGTCGCGTCTCCGATTCCATGGGAACCTACGAGTGTATTGTGGCCGGCTCCGACGAGCCTTCCCTCAGCGATGCAGCTCTGCATGCTTCGTTAAATTCTTACTGTCACGTCGTGCCCCGGAAGTTCCTCACGCTCGCCTACTTCCCCTCTGGAATCATGGTGAAGTGGCTTCACGACTTGCTGTATCACGATGGATCGGTTGCCACATCCGAAACCCTTGCCGAGGACATCGAGGCATCTCATTATGCTTTCCTGGAGGCGCACGCTTCGGACGGGCCCACTGGCTTGTGCGTCACACCTCATCTGATTGGGACCTGCAATCCCGAGTTCAATCCCCATGCTCGAGGATGCATCGCCGGGCTGAATCCAGCAACCACGCGCAGCCAACTCTATAAGGGAGTCCTCGAAGGCCTGGCTTGCGAACTCTCGCTGATCGCGAAAATACTTGCGGAAGGAACAGGAGACTTCACGGATATCTACGTAAGTGGAGGCGGTTCGCGCTCCGCCCTCGGTTTGCAATTGCGAGCGGCCCTCACCGGCCGTCGCTTGCATGTGATGAAATCGTCCGAATCGGTCTGCCTGGGCACCGCAATCCTGGCTGGCGTGGCCATCGGAGAGTATAGGGATTTCAGCCAAGCCGTACTTCAAGTCGTTCACGAAACGAGAGTGCTCGCCCCGGACCCGGCTATTTGCGCCGAGTATACGGACCAGTTCAATCAGTATCAGGTTTGGCGCGCGGCCATGATCGCGCGCCTGGATTTCGCCAGCCACAAGGAGGAACGTTGATTCAGCCTACTGTTGCATTCATCGTCTACGGTGTCCACAAAGATGGCCTAAAGGACCCGATGGGAGTTCCCTTCATTGATGACGCGATCCTTGCGCGCGCGAAAGAATCCCTGGCTAAAGCAGGTCTAAAGCTTCTGGAACACGACATCGTCGTCGCTACAAAAGCCGAAGCCCGCGCAGTCATGAAAAAGATGAAGTCCGACGACCGGGTCGATATGATTGTCCTCTTCTCGGGCACGTGGGTCTGGGCCGCGCATTTAGTCGGAGCTATCCGCGACTACGCTGCGAGCGGTAAAGCCGTCCTGCTCTGGACTCATCCGGGCTCGCAGGGCTGGCGACCGGTTGGTGGATTGGTCATGCATGGCGGACTGCTGGAAATCGGGGTGCCGCACAAGTTCGTCTACGGTGAAACCGACGACGAAACGACTCTCAAGATCGCCAGCTACGCCCGCGCCGCTCACCTGAAAAATCTTCTGAACCTGTCGACCATGGGAGCGTTTGGCGGCCGGGGCATGGGGCAGACCTGCGGCGTTGCGGATCCATCGCAGTGGATGCGAATGTTCGGCGTAGACATCGATTCTCGCGATACCACCGAACTGATTCGAACCGCGGACAAGATCACCGCCGAGGAACTCGCAGACCTTCAGCCCCGCCTGGAAACGTTATTCGGTTCTCGACCCGACAAGAACGTCGTAAACGAGCGCTCCATTCGTCTTTACCTTGCGCTCAAGAAAATCGTCCACACGCAAAACTTCGACTTCTACACGATTCAGTCTTTCCCCGGATTGGGTGACGACTACTCCGCCACCTGCTTCGCCCAAAGCATGATGCTCGATGACGGCTATGGAACTTCCACGCTCGGCGATTTCAACACCGCGCTCACGGTATGGCTGCTCACCAAGCTGAGCAAAGAACCCGTGTACTACGGCGACCTCCAACACATCGACAAGAAGAAAAAAGAAATCAAGATCATCGGCGACGGGGCTTGTCCGCCATCGCTCGCCAGTACACTGGGGCCGGCAGGTTTTTCCGAACACGGTATCCCCACGGAAGGCGAGGCGGGCGGCCTTTCGGTAAAACTCATCTGCAAAGTTGGGGAAGGAGTTCTGGCGCGCCTTGGCCGTGTAAAGGGAGAATTCCAGATGGTGATTACGCGCGCCACCATCTTCGAGCCGCCGAAGGAAACAATTAGGGATCGCCTCAATGAATGTGGAATTCCATTTTGGCCGCACGGCTTCGTCACCGCTCACTGCGATATTGAAAAGATGCTCGAGAGTTGGACGAACGAATACGCTTGCCTGGGATATGGCAGCGACTTGTATCCTGCGCTGATTGAGTTTTGTGAACTTACGGGAATCAAGCCTGTACTGCCCTGAGCCTGAACTCCGCGAGAGAGATGAATGACGGCAACTACGACCGCTACCGGATAGCCCAGTAGGCGGGCGGTTGCTTTTCTCAGCAAGCCCCGGAAAATGCTCATTGCCTACTCCCAGCGAAACACCTTCGCCGAGAGCGCCGTGCATACGATAAACGCTACGGCCAGCGCTGTCAGGTCGCGCGCGTGCGCCCACCACGCGTCGCCCTTCCAAATCCCTTCGAGCAATGAGACCGCGTACGTCAGCGGCAAAACCTTGGCTACCGCTTGAACCGCCAGGGGTAGCGATTCAACCGGAGCGAACAGTCCCGAAACCGCCATCATCGGATACATGATGACGGCGCCAATCGGCTGCGCAAAACGCGCCGTGGGAACGAGGCTGGCGATGAGAAAACCGATCGACAAAATGCTGCAGGTGCTTACCAGAAGCGCCATCGTGAACCCCACCAGGGGGACATGAATGCCGACCGGATAGTAGCGTTTGCCTGCCGCAACCATTAAAACCAGTGTGGCCGCGCTGAGGAGCAGCTTAACCATCACGTGGGCACCAAGAATCGTCTGGGGCCGCAGCGGAGTGGCGCGGAGTCGTTTGAGAATACCCCCCTCGCGGTAGATCGAAATGATCGTGACCAGCGACAACACAGCGCCGATGAGAATCAGGACCGAAGCGAGAACGGGTAGACCGACGCCGGTAAAACTCCTGGCCGCGGGTGAGGTCAGTGCTCTGCGGCCGACCATTCGACCGGCCACGAGGAACACTAAAACCGGGATACCGATCGTCCCGATCGCCCCCAACGGTTCGCGCAGGAATATCTTGATTTCGATCCATGTCAATTTCCAGAGTCCACGCAGCATAGAAATCAAGCCTCAATCGCGAATCGAGTGACCCGTCAGTTTGAGAAAGACATCCTCAAGGTTGGGGAGAATCGTGCGAAAATCGGTGACTCGTATCCGATTCTCCGACAGACAATGAATCACCTCGGTGACAAGATCGTCGCCGCTACCCCGAATCGTGAACTGCGACCCGCTGCACGTGATCGCCTCGACTCGCGGGATCGCTCGAAAACGCTCCAAAGCGCTTCCGTCGTCGGTGGCGAGGACGACAGTTCGTTCAGGGCAGTGCCGCTTAACCAGGTTGTCCGGCCGGTCGATGTCGATGATACGTCCGTGTTCGATGATTGCCACCCGGTCGCACAAGCGCTCGGCTTCCTCCATGAGATGGGTCGTGAGGAACACCGTCTTGCCGCGCTCGCGGATTCCGCGCACCAGATCCCAGATGGCGCGCCGGGCCTGGGGGTCCAGCCCGGTGGTTAACTCGTCGAGAAACACCAGTTGCGGATCGTTGATCAGCGCGAGGGCAATGAACAATCGCTGCTTCTGGCCGCCCGACAGGGTCATGAACCAGGCATTCCGCTTGTCGATAAGCCCAAGCTGTTCGAGCAACCGATCGCCGTCGATCGCATTTCTCTGGTAAAGGGATGCCCAGAGGTCTACCGCCTCCCACACTTTGATGCGCTTCTGCAGCTGTGCCTGCTGCAACTGAACTCCAATTCGCTCTTGCAGCTTGTAAACGTCGTTGAAGGGATCAAGACCGAGCACCGATATGGCGCCCCGGTCGGGTGTTCGCAGACCCTCGATGCACTCCATCGTCGTGGTCTTTCCCGCGCCGTTGGGCCCGATTAATCCAAAGATCTCGCCGTCGTTGACCTCAAACGATATATCGTCGACCGCCACTGTGGAGCCGTAGGTTTTCCGGATCGCGGAAACTTGAATGACTGGAGGCATTATCGATTGCAAGACTCAGGCTGAAAGTTAACAAGCATACGCAAGGAATGCGTAAAGGAATAGTAAATGAATGGTGTGAAAGATGAGGGCGCCGCACGTGCGCAGGGTCGTCCTTGGCGGAGGTGCCGGCATAGTTTAACGGGTCAACTTGTGATCTGCAGTGAACTTCGACGCCCGCATTCATGACTTTCTCCGCAAGCGCTGAAGCACGGCGCCACCCAGACTGCATCTCCCAACAACTCGAACCACATGGAATCGAACTCGGCGACAACCCTTCACTCCGCTGGGATCGACCCTGTTGTGATCGACATCACAAATGGCGGTGATTCAGGCTACACTCGGTTCGCCGCGATTGCATTCGAATAATCGCATTGCGGATGGGGTTTGATGCAGCCAAGTTTCACATCCAGTGGCGGTAGGTGCTTCGCGAAGTCTGAGTTCGATGGCGGGTGCGCACGCCTTGTTTTCAAATTGTGGCATCTCGCGCAATTCGGCGAATCGCAATGTGCGAGAAAGCCCATCGGCGACGATTCTGGCCGTCAGTTTGGTTTTCGCGAACGACAAGTCCAAGCTTCCGAGTCATTATGATACAAGTAGTTAGGCAATCGTCAGAAATGTCAACGCGCCTCAGCGATGCGGCAATCATCGTGCATACCACTCGTTGGAGAACCACGTGAGCACCCTCCCCCAATTCGTGAGCCAGGTTGAAAATCTGGATTCGCAAATAGCCGTGCATCCAAGTTCAGCGAAGCGAAGATCAGCGGCGAAAGTCGTTCTCACTCTGAGTCTGGCGCTGCTGTACAGCGCGCCTCTTTTGGGGGCGGTTCATCCCGTTCCTCTAGATAAGAACGTTGACGCCGCCAAGTGCCTCGAATGCCATGAGGACAAGTCGAAGGGCAAAGCCGTCCATTCCGCCATCGCGATGGGCTGCCTGACCTGCCATGAAGTGCGTGTCAACAAAGACATCACCCGTGTCAAGCTGATCACTTCGACGCCACAGGCACTTTGCATCACCTGCCATGCGGACAAGGACGCGGCCACGCTGAAGGGCACTGTGCATCCGCCCGCCGTGCGCGACTGCCTTAAGTGTCACGATCCGCATACTTCCGACAATAAGAATCAGTTGCTGAAGGCCACTTCCGGAGAAAAAGGCAAGAACCTCTGCCTCGATTGCCACAGTCAGGGAACGAATGTTCCCGCCAAAGGCAGCCGCCACGCCGCGCTCGACATGGGATGCGACGCTTGCCACACGACTCACAAAGTCGGCGAAAAAGGCAAGCAGGAATTCGACAATCATCTGAACAAGGCCGTCCCCGCTCTCTGCATCGACTGCCACGACGTCAAAGATGCCGCGCTCATCAAGGCTCACCAGGGACAGCCGTTTGCCACCGCCACCTGCACCCAATGTCACGACCCGCATCAGTCCGCGCAGCCGAAGCTGATGGCTAAGTTTACGCATCCTCCCTTTGCCGAAAAGACCTGCGAAATCTGTCACGCGCCCGCCAAGGACGGCAAAGTCGTCCTGACCAACACCGACTCGCGAGCGCTCTGCGCCACCTGCCACAGCGATCAGGTGGAGCACATCGACAAGGCCAAAGTAGCGCACCCCGGAGCCCAGGGAGAATGCATCGCCTGCCACAATCCCCATGCCGGCAAGACTCCCGGATTCCTGCAGCCCGATCCAGTCAGCGCCTGTCTCGCCTGCCATGCCGACCAGGCCGAACAGTTCAAGAAAGCGCATCTTCATCAACCGGCTTTTGGACAGTCGTGTGCGATCTGCCATGAGCCGCACGGCGGCGACAACGAACACCTGCTACGCACCACGAAAACCGATGCGCTGTGCCTCGAGTGCCACGGCCCCGACTCCGCCGCGCCGAAGAAGCTCGAAGCCGAGCACCTGATCTCGATCTTCGATGGGAAAGTGAAACTCCCCGAGGATTACTTCACGAAGAACAAGACCGTCGTGCTGCCGCTGCGCTATGGACGCGGGCATCCGGTTGACGGCCACCCGGTGGTCGACGTGCCCGATCCGACCGATGTCACCAAGACGTACGCAAAAATCAACTGCATGTCATGCCACCAGCCGCATGCGTCGGCGCAGCCCGACCTGCTGGTGAAGGACCAGGCCAACAACCTCGCCTTCTGTGTGACGTGTCACAAGGATCTGACGAAACGGTAGTTTGCATGAGGAGATTGAAATATGTCTGAAGTCAAGGCAAGCTTGATTCCGAATCCCAAGGGCTGGCTCGTGTGGTGTCTGCTGCTCGCCATGGCGTTGCTTGCGCCCATCTCCGGATTCGCCGACAAGAAGAAGAAAGCGGACGCCGAGCCCAAGAAGATTCCCGTCATCGACTACTCCAACATCGTTTGGCCCAATCCGCCGGCGATTGCGCGCATCCGCTACACCGCGTTCTTTTCGGCCGAGAAGATGTCGCAGGTTGAAGCTCAGACCAGCACCAAGAAGGCGAAATGGATGGACCGCCTGGCCGGAACTCAGCCCGAGGCCGAAAGTAGCAAGGTTCTCTACCAACTCGGCGAACCCTACGGCTTAGCCGTCGATTCCAAGGGTAATCTGTATGTGGCGGATCCCAAGATCGGCGCCATCTTCATCTTTAATACTGAGACCCGCGACCTGGATCTGATCAAGAACAAGACCCACGCCCACTTCGTACGCATCGTGGGCTTAGCGATGGACGACGGCGACCGGCTGTTTGTCTCCGATCCCGGCCTGCGCCATATTCTGGTTTTCGATTCCACGCACAAAGCGGAAGACGTGATCACCGACGGATTGGTTCGTCCGGGATCGCTCGCCATCGATCACGAGAACCGCCAACTTTATGTTTCCGATGTCGAACTCGATCAGGTGCTGGTGTATGACGCCGACTCTCTCAAGCTGAAACGCAAGATGGGTACCACGGGACACAACCACGAACTCACCACTCCCGGCGATTTCGCCAAACCGACTGGGCTGGCGGTTGATTCCGAAGGCAATCTTTACGTCTGCGACACCCTGAACGATCGCATCGAAATCTTCGACGCCGACGGCAAATTCATTAAAACCTTCGGCAAAAATGGCGACGGCCCCGGCTACTTCGCCCGGCCTAAGGGAGTCGCAATCGACAGCGACGATCACATCTGGGTCGCCGATGGCATGCAGGATCGCGTGCAGGTGTTCAACCAGGAGACCCAGCTACTCATCTCCTTTGGCGGCCACGGCCTGCTCCCTGGACAGTTCCAGGGAATCGTCAACATCGCCATCGACAAGAACAACCGCGTCTTCACCTCGGAAATCTATCCGGGCCGGGTGCAGCAGTTCCGCTATGTCACCGATGCCGAGGCCGAACAGTTGAAAAAAGAAAAGGAAGCGCAGCGCGAAAAGAAGGCCGCCGGAACACAAAAGGAAGTGACGCCGATCACGCCCCCCGCTCCTTCCGCTTCCGTTCCCCCGAGCCACTAGTCCATGCGGAGGCGGGGCTCCGCCCCGCCATCGCGACTAACGTCATTGTGCCCCTGCCGCCAAACTGCTGCATTTTGCAACACTTGTGATATGTAACCCCTGGTAACACTCGGAAGTGCGGATTTTCACCACTCCACCTTTTTAACTGGATCATTTCCCTCAGTTCGGCACTCAGCCCCAATTTGGATTTTCGGGAAGCTCAGTATAATTACTCTTTAGATTCATCAGCTTACACCATACTTCTTTTAATGCGCAGCCTCGGCCCCTTTCGGACAACCAGTTGCATTAGCACGGTGGAGAGGCGGCTTCGAAGAGTGCCCAGGCACACAGCGCAGCCCAAGGCCTAAGCCTCTGAGAATTCGAAACGCGATGTACAAATCATGGAGGTCTTAAATTTTATGAAGAAAGCGATGTTACTCGTATTAGTCGTCTTCGCATTCGCAGGGTTTATGATGGCGCAGCATGCGACGTCGCCGGTTGACGTCCTCGGAGCGCACAACAATCAGGGCCGCGGCTGCGCTGGCTGCCATGCTCCACACAGCGGCGTATATGGTTCGGGTAACTCCACAAGCAAGACGGGTTCCGACACCGGCAGCTATGCATTGTGGGGTCAGGACGCCAGCCCACTGTATAACGCCTCGATCGGCTTCGGCGACAGCGGCAAGTACGTTGAAGTTCTGCCCGGCACGATCGCTGGTGGCAGCATTGAAGTCGGCGGCATCCTGCTCTGCCTGAGCTGCCATGACGGCAACCTCACCCCGACCAACATGATGACCAACCAGTCTTACGAACAGAGGATCGGCCTGTTGACCAACACCGCATATGGAAGCAGCCCGATTCCGACCTTGCTCGGCAACGACGGCACCGGCAAAGGCAACTACACCAACGATCACCCGGTGGGCCAGAATGCTATGATCAGCTCCGGCAGCGGACTGGTTTGGGGCACCAACTCGTTTACGGTCACCGCCGGATCCCCATATGCCCAGTTCGTCGCCAACTACGGCTGGCCGGCATTGGCGCCTGGAAAGTGGTCGAATCCTTACGGCATCAACGCCGCAGGTCAGCCCTATGTGGTCTGCACTACCTGCCACAACCAGCACGTAATGACGGTCTATACGTCGAGCAAGAACAGCCCGATCGCGAATGATGGCGGCGGCCTGTACTATGCCACCTACTTCTTCATCAACGGCCCCTACAACCCGAACCTTCAGACCTACGCCACCAACAAGGCGCCCTCGACGACACAGTTCTGCCGTCAGTGCCACTTTGGCGAGTCGAACGAAGGCAACAACACCAACAACATCACCACGCAATTCCAGTAGAGATAGCGGTGGTATAAAAGGGGGAGAGAAATTCTCTCCCTTTTTTTTTGGATTCTTGAGTGCAGTTCCCGGTCTCAGTTCTCAGTGGAACCAAAGCGAGGAAACATGAACTACCAACTCTCCGCGTCGGCAGTGCTTCTGGTGGCCCTTACAGCCTCGGCTCAGGTCGCCTCCCACGCCCCGACAGCCGTCGCCAAGGCCACGGCTCCCCAGGCAGCATCCGCCCAGGTATCGTCGATGCAGGTAAGCGACAAACCGGTGGCCCGCGTCAACGGAGCCGTGCTCACCGATCGCGACCTGCTGCGCGAAATGTTCTCCATCTTCCCCTATGCCCGCCAGCACAATGGATTCCCCAAGGCCGAGGAAGCGGCCATCCGGCAAGGCGCGCTGGAAATGATCATCTTCGAGGAACTGGTGTACCAGGAAGCCTTGCGCCGCAAGCTTACGGTTCCGGCGGCACAACTCGATCACGCCGTGGCTGACTTCCGTTCCCAGTTCAGTACTCCGGACGAGTACCAGCAGTATCTGCAGACGGAGATGAACGGATCCCCGCAGAAAGTTCGCGAGCAGGTCCGGCGATCGCTATTGATCGAGCAAGTGCTGAAGACCGACGTGGAGAACAAGTCCGCGGTCACGCTGGCCGATCTGAAAGCCTATTACGAGAAGAATCCGAAGCGTTTCGAGCAGCAGGAGTCGTTCGCCTTCCAGAGCATTTCCGTGATTCCTCCGCTCAAGCCGACCGCGGTACAGGCCAAAGAAGCGCAGAAAAAAGCGGAAGACGCTCTGCGCCAGGCCAAAGCGACCAAGAGCTATCAGGACTTCGGACTGCTTGCCGAAAAGATCTCGGAAGACGATTTCCGGGTGAACATGGGCGACCACAAAACCATAGGGCGGGACAAGCTGCCACCGCAGATCGTCAAAGCCTTCTCGACCATGCAGCCCGGACAGGTTAGCGGATTGATCCAGATCGAGTCGGCCTACACGATCATCCGCCTGAATGCGCATAATGCGCCGAAAAAACAGAGTCTGGAAGAAGTCAAAGCTGATCTGAAAGTGGAGTTGCAGAAAGAAAAGTACGAGAAGCTGCGTTCCGGGCTGGCCAAGCAGCTGCGCGCCAAGGCGAAGATCGAAGTAGGCTAGACTCGGCAAATTCGCAAATCATGTTCCCCGGGATGATGAAAATCCGGGGATAGTGGACGAGTGGCGATCGGATGATGAGAGATTGGTTAGTAGTGTCAGCGCTTTCCCCTCCCCCTGATTGGCAACCTCTCTTGGACCCGTACCACCCCTGAGTCTTTCGACTCGCCCAGCGGGTCATATCCCGCAGCGGAGCCGTTTCCAAGCCTTTCCGGGCGACGATCCATCACGTTAAAAGCTTTATTTTCAATATTCTACCCGATCAATCCAAACCCGATCTTTGGCACTAATTGTGCATTTCAGAGGCTAAATGTGTGCTGGGGACAGAGCCTCTGGCGGAGAAGGGGTTGCAGGTCAATGAAGTTCGCGAATCGCATCCTCGGGCTGATGGCTCTGGTTCTGATGGTGGGTTATCTTGCGGCTGCCCAGCAGCAGCAGCTTTCGATCGGCGAGAATACCAAGTTGAACGCTAACGGGCTGTTCACTTTTGGGTATTCCGGGGACTATGGCGACGCCGTGCCCTCCGACCATGGCTTGAACTTTGGCGGCAGCGGCGAAGTCTCCGGCTATTACTACAATCCCAACTTCATCTCGTTCAGCGCTACCCCCTACTACAACCAATCCCGAGCCGATTCCAGTTACCAGTCGATTACCGGCGCCAGCGGCGTGACCGGCACGGCAAATCTCTTCAGCGGCACCCATTTCCCGGGTTCGGTCAGTTACAACTACACCGAGAACAGCACGGGAACCTTCGGGTTGACCGGGCAACCGAACTTCACGACGTACGGCCGGGGGAACGGTTTCGGCATCAACTGGAGCGCCCTGGTTCCGGACCTGCCGACCCTGTCTGTTGGGTATACGCAAGGCAGCGGAAGTGGCACGATTTACGGCACGGACCAGGAATCGAAGTCCAGCCAGCGCATGTTCAATGCGCACTCGAACTACCAGATCGAGGGCTTCCGGCTTAACGCCTTCTTCACTCACAACAGCTTCAACTCCGAGTTCCCAGAGTTTTTGGCGGGCGAGCAGGATCAGTTTCAGAATTCTAGCGGCCACGACTTCGGGTTCAGCGCGATTCATGCCCTGCCCATGCGTGGAACCTTTTCGGCCAGTTACGATCGCGCATCGGCCACCAGCAATTCGATGGCAAACGAGGCAGCAAACGAGGGTACCTCGAATAGCTCAAGTTACACCGACGATAATGAATCGGCCAGCGTCTCTTTCAGCCCCACGCGCAAGTTCAGTTTTAACGTGAGCCAGAACTACGTCGGCAATCTGTCGGGCTACCTGACCCAGAGCCTTAGCAGTAATGGCATCCCCCAGGAAGAAGTGGGGTTGGGGGCAGGATCACATTCCGTGACTCTCGGAGCCGGCGCGAACTACCAGTTCACAAATTTTCTTTCCAGTTCGCTTCAAGCCACCTATTACGACCAGTTCTACTTCGGACACAGCTATACGGGCGAGTATCTCGCCGGCACCGTAAACTACAACAAGCGGCTGTGGGATATGTTGAGCTTCTCCGGTTCCGTGATCGACAGTTCCAACGGCCAAGGCCAGAATGCGCTGGGATTTATCGGCAACGCCAATTTCTTTCGCGGTTTCGGACATTGGGCGACGTCGGGCCAATTCAGCTACGCGCAGAACGTGCAAACCGTGCTCATCACCTATACAACTTCCTACTACCAGTACCGGGCCAGTCTGACCCGCCGTTTGCCGAAAGGGCTGCAGTGGACGGGATCGTTCAGCGGAAGCCACAGTGGTTTGACGAACGACCCCGGCAGCAACAGCAGCAGCCGGGGCTATGCGACGGCGTTGAGCTCACACCGACTGTCGATCAATGGTGTCTTTTCACAGTCGAGTGGAGTCTCCGTGCTGGGCGTGGGAGGGCTAATCGTGCCGAATCCGACGCCGGGATTGACCAATTTCATCATCTCCAACGGGTCGAGCTACGGCGGCGGCATTACCGTAAATCCAGTTAGCCGGCTCTCCATTACGGGGAATTTCAGCCGCGCCATCAGCAACACCTTCGCCTCCACCATCTCGCACAACGACCAGCAACTATACAACGCACAATTGCAGTACCATCTGAGAAGGATCGGGCTGCAGGCCGGATATCTGCGCTTCACGCAAGGCATCAGTGCAATCGGCGCGCCCGCCACCACGACCTCGTTTTACGTGGGAATGAATCGATGGTTCGACTTCTTCTAGAGATGCGGGGCAAATCGATCTTGCGCAAGTCAGATTCGCGGAAGTCAGGGTGGTGCGGACCAGGATTTCGCGCGGGACTGGCGGTTGCCGTTCTGGCTGTTTTTCTGTCGGTTCCCAGTCTGGCATCCAAACGTTCGAAAGACACGCTCGCTCCACCGCCGCCGCCCGATTTGCTGCTGGATGGTGGCCGCAGACTTTCGTTTGAGCGCAGTTTCAGCCTGGAACGGGAGGTCAAGCCCAAGCGCAGTTTCTGGACGCGGGTTGTCGACGTAATCGCGGGGCAGCCCGATTTTCACTACCTGGTGAGTCCCTACAGCGTGGTCACCGACTCTCGCGGACGGATTCTTGTGACCGACCAGGGTGCGGGCGGAGTCCACATTTTCGACTTCGTCCAGCAGAAATACAAATTTATTTCACGCCGCGATGCCGGCAAGGATCCGATGCTGACGCCGCAGTGCGTGGCAGTCGATGCTCAAGACAACATCTACGTGACCGACTCACAGTCCGGCAAGGTGTTCGTGTTCGATGCGAACGGCAAGTACCAGCACGCCATCGGCAGCCTGAAGGGTGGCGAGGGATACTTCAAGCGCCCCACGGGAATCGCGATCGATTCGGCGGCGCAACACATCTACGTCACCGACACGCTGCGCAACAAGATTTTCATGCTGGACATGCAGGGCAGCGTGCTGCAGACCATCGGAAAGACTGGAACGGGCGACGGCGAGTTCAATTTTCCGACCGAATTGCGTCTGAATGGCTCGGACCTGGTGGTTGTGGACGCCATGAATTTCCGGGTGCAGGTGCTCGACCGCTCGGGCGCGTTCCGCTACGCGATTGGCAAGGTGGGAGACGGGGCAGGATGGATCTTCCGGCCCAAGGGGATTGGCTTCGATTCCGAAGGCCATCTTTATATCGTCGACGGCTTGTGGGGCATGGTGCAGGTCTTCGACCAGGAGGGCCGGTTGCTGTATTACTTCGGCCAGAAAGGCACGGGCGACGGAGAATTTCAACTGCCGGCCGGCCTGCAGATCGACAACCAGGATCGCATCTACGTGGTGGATTCCTTCAACCGGCGGGTACAAATATTTCATTACTACGGCATCGCACAAGCGGCGGAGGGGAGAAAGCAGTGAGGAAAATCCTGACGCTTGCCGGCGCGATGATGATAATTCTGGGGCACGCTTTGATCGTGGCACAAACTCAACCCAGCCCCGATGTGCTGGGTATGCACAATATGACCCCGGCAAGCGGTTCGGGAGTTAAGTACCAGGGCGCTCTGGGTTGCACGTTTTGCCACGCTCCCCACAGCGGATTGGGCGCCGTCTCCCCGCTGTGGAATCAGAAGTTGTCGACACAAACTTATACCCCATACACCAGCACAACCTATATCGAACAAGGCAAGACCCAGCCAACGCTCGGAATTACCAGCAGTCTCTGCTTGAGTTGTCATGACGGCACGGTGGGAGTTGGACAATCCTATGTGTATGGCACGATCCCGACGACTGGCTCATTGAACAGCATCGACTCCTTCGGAACCACGTTGACCGGTTCGCATCCCTTCAGTCTGGTGACTCCGTTGAAGGATGCCCCCAACCTGGTGGCGTCGCTGGTGTCGAAGGGAATCACCGCCGATCCAACCGGGGCCGTGAAGCTCATCAACGGCAACATCGAGTGCACCAGTTGCCACTCCCCGCACGTGCAGGGGATCGACAAGATCGCGCAGAATTTCCTCGTCCGCGACAGCTCGAACGCGCAAATGTGTCTAGCGTGTCACGATCCGAACCGGGTAGTGCAAGGGCAGGTCAACCCGCTGGCAGGCTATACGGGAAATATTCATCAAACCGCGACCAACCAGGTTTCAGCGGACGGTCACATCGGTTCTTATCCGACGGTTGGAGTGAACGCGTGCACGTCCTGCCACCTGTCGCACGATTCGGTTGCGCCCGCGCGACTGCTGCGCCCGGCGACACCGGCCGCTCCGGGAACCGATCCGGTTACCCAGGATTGCATGACGTGTCATAACGGCGGACAGTACTTGTCCCCTGCCCCGGCGAACATCATGGCCGAAGTGGCGAAGACCAGCCATCCTCTGCCCTCTGGAGTCAACTACCACGACGCGGCTGAACCGGTGCTCTTGAATCACAACCGTCACGCGACATGCGTCGATTGCCACAACGCTCACGCTTCCAACCAGACGGCGCAATTCACCGTTCCACCGATACTCCGTCCTTCTCAAGCCGGAGTCAGTGGGATTAGTGCAGCCGATGGTTTTACCGTATTAACTCCGGCCATCAATCAGTATGAAAATTGTCTGCGCTGCCACGGTACCAGCACGGGCAAGCAGCGGCTTATCCTGTATGGATACGCCCCAACCCGGCAAGTCTCGGCGCCAGACCCGCTGAATCTCATTCCGCAATTTGCTTCCACCGCAACATCCAGTCATCCGGTGACCCACGACAGCAACAGTTCTCTGCCGCAGCCCAGCCTGCTTGTGAATATGCTGAATATCAATGGAACGACTTCCGCGCGGCTGGTGGGCACGCGCATTTTCTGCACCGATTGCCATAACAGCGACGACAATCGCGAGTTCGGCGGCTTGGGTCCGAATGGGCCGCACGGATCCGTCAACTCGCACATCCTCGAGCGCAACTATCAATTCAGTCAGGCGGCAAACCCGGGGGGGGTGGTTACCAACCTTTTTCCCAATCCCGACCTGACGGTGGCCGGACCTTATTCCCTGTGCGCAAAGTGTCACAACCTGACTCAGATTCTGTCCACTACTTCCAGCTTCGCGCAGCACAGTCTGCATGTGTCCCAGTACGGCTTCACTTGTTCGGTATGCCACACCGCGCACGGGATGGGCGCAACCTCCCCAACCGTTACTGGCGAGCGGTTGGTGAATTTCGATGTCCACGTGGTGGCTCAGAATGGCGCCGCGCCCATCTCCTACCACCGGGCAACCAATACATGCGCGCTGGTGTGTCACCAGGCCGCGCACAATCCAAACGGCTCCGTCTCGGCGCTTGGGATGCAGTCAATCGGCGGAGTGAAGAAGTAGGAAGCTCATCGGGTGGCCGTTGGCAGAAGCACGGTCACTATCCACGGTCACTATCGTGGTAAACAAGTCTGACTCTTCTGCGCAGATTCCAATTGCAAGAAAAAGCCCCGGGATATGGGCGCAACCGAAGGCTACCACTGCCGATCAGATTCCGTGCGTTCAAGGAGATGTCCATGGGGACAACGGCACGGACCCGGACCATCGTCACCCGCCTCCGATGAAAACAGAAGTCAAGACAGAGACCGCGGAGCTTCGGGAATTGAGGGCTGGAAATTTCCTTCCAGCCCTTTGTCGCGTTTATTACACCATTTTTTACTGCACTATCAAAGTTGCCGTAGTAATCGTCACCGGGCTGGGCTGGGCAACCGTCGTTCCTTGAACCTTGACGTTGTACGTCGTAGAACTCGATCTCGAACCGGAACTGCCTCCGCCACAAGCGCTCAGCAGGATCAGGAAAACACCGAGCCCTGCCAGCAACAGCCAACGGCGCCGTTTATTCCCCAATCCGAAGCTTGCAAACATAATCCCGGCCAGCGGCAAAAAAGAAAAAGCGAAGTAAGGACTTAGGCGCGTTCCGTTTGGCTTGTTCAGAGATGCCGAGCCGGAGGGAACAGTAACGGTCAGCGTAAACGGAACCGGCAAAGGACCCGGCGTAATCGTAGCCGGCGAAAAGGCGCACGTGGCATTGGCTGGCAATGAACTAGCCAAACAGGAAAGGGTGATCGCGTACCGCGGATCGCCGGTGTCCTTAGTCAACTGAATCGAAAACGCTGCGGTTCCTCCGGCAGACGTGGTCTGAGGCGCAGGCTGGGCCGCAGTCGGCGGGGTGATGGTAGGAATCAGTTCGCGAATGCGCGAGTTGACCGTGTCGGCAACAAACAGGTTGCCGCTAGCGTCGCCAAACAGGCCCACCGGGGTGTCCAGGGCCGCGCTGGTTGATGGACCTCCGTCACCGGAGAACCCCTGCGTATTATTCCCAGCCACGGTGGCAATGAACCCCGACGCTCCGACCACCTCGCGAATTACGGAATTGTCCGTATCCGTAATGAAAATGTCACCTGAGATGTCGATGAACACACCATCAGGAGCATCGAGCAGAGCACTGGTAGCCGCAGCGCCATCGCCGGAGTATCCCGGAATACCGGTTCCAGCTACGGTTGCAATATCTCCGGGCGGGATTGTCACTCCAGCAACCGTAACCGCCTGGGCACCGGTGTTGACAACGCGGATCCGGTTATCGCCGGTATCTGCAATATAGATGTTCTCCGCAGAATCGACGAAGACCGCGCCCGGAAAACTGAGCTGCGCAGCCGCCGCCGCTCCGCCATCGCCGCACGCCGCGTTGGTTTGAGCGCACTGCGTCCCATTTCCGGCCACCGTGGTAATGATCCCGCTCGACGCCGCCACTTCGCGAATCACGTGATTGTCCGTGTCCGCGATGAAAATATTCTCTGCACTATCAACGAAGACGCCAAATGGGCTGAAGAGTTCCGCGCTGATGGCGGGTCCATTGTCGCCGAGGTAACCGAATGTACCGTCCCCAGCCACGGTAGCAATATCGCCTGCCGGGATCGCGACGCCGGCGATGGTTATCGCTTGCGTGCCAGTATTGACCGCTCGGATGCGGAAGTCCTGGGTATCGGCGATGAAAATATTTCCAGCAGCATCCAGGAACACGCCATAAGGATTGTTGAGCCGCGCGCTGGCAGCGGGTCCGCCATCGCCGCAGGCGGCGGTGGATGGATTGCAGGCCCTACCATTTCCAGCCACGGTTTGAATGTCGCCGCTGGCCGCCACTACTTTCCGAATGACCGAGCTGATCGAGTCTGCAATGAAGATGTCGTCCGAAGCGTCGAGCGATACACCTCCGGGATAATTCAATTCCGCGTTCAGGGCTGGACCACCGTCTCCTGAATAGGCGAGTGTGTTATTTCCGACGACGGTCTGGATGTTGCCCGACACGACCTCGCGGATCACGAAGTTATCGGTATCGGCGATAAAAATGTCGCCCGAACCATCCACATAAATCTGGTTGGGGTAGTTCAAATCCGCGCCCGTAGCCGCCCCGCCGTCGCCGGTATATCCGAAAGCACCGAGAGTTCCGGCCACGGTTGCGATGTTGACGCTCCCGGCCGCTACTTCGCGAATCGCGGAATTATTCGTATCGGCGATAAAAATGTCTTCCGTGCCGTCAACGAACACTCCACTGGGCACACAGAGATCTGCGGAGATCGCCGGCCCGCCATCTCCCGCGGATTGACAAGCTGTACCGCCTTCCGACTGGTAATAGGCTCCGGCCACGGTTTGAATGTCGCCGGCCGCGATGACGATCCCGGCAACCGTCACCGATGCGGTACCGGGGTTCACCACTCGGATAAGGTTGTTATCCGTGTCAGCGATAAAGATATTTCCCGAGCTGTCCAGGAATACAGCCTCCGGCAGATCAAGCTGCGCACTGGTCGCAAGCCCGCCGTCTCCGGCATAACCGCAGGGTGTTTGCAGCGCAGGATCGCCCGCGACGGTAGATATATTGCCCCCGCTCACCTTACGGATCAGGCAGTTATCCGTATCCGCGATGAAGATATTTCCCGAGCCGTCGACAAAAACTCCGTATGGATCATAAAGTTGCGCGCCGGTCGCCGGTCCTCCGTCCCCCGAGTAGCCAGGACTCCCGTTGCCTGCCACGGTCGTGATATTGCCGTTCGACGCTGTGACCTCGCGAATCACGGAATTCTCCGTGTCGGCGATAAAAATGTTTCCCGTTGCGTCGACCACCACGCTTTCAGGACCGTTGAGCGCTGCGCTGGTCGCGGGTCCCCCGTCACCGGAGTAGCCGCGAGTTCCATTTCCAGCCACCACCGTGACGTTTCCGGTGGTATCGACCTTCAAGACACAACTGGAGTAGGAATCCGAAATGTAAGCATTGCCCGCCTCATCCAGCGCGACATTGCCCGGATACCCGATGCTGGCGCTAAGCGCCGCCAGATTCTTAGGACCGCCGCCAGCGACTGTGCTGATGTTGTATTGGGCCAGCAAGGTGTGGGGCGCAAACAAGGCGAGCGCGAAGAAGACGACAGCGACAGCAAGTAAGCAGTGGGAACGCATGGTCACTTCGCCTCCTGGCCAGAGATCCGATCCAGCCGGACCACGGCGGTGCTCTTTCTGTTCCCTGGGCCACTCAGACCCAGGATAAATCGTGGCCGCAGCCCTTTTTGCCACTGCTCGTATTCCGAGCGAGGGATGGTGAATTCCTGTGTTGTATCCGCGGACGCGTGCGCCGGCAGCGTAACCGCGCAGGCACTTGTTCCACCCTTACTTGGGCGGGAATTGTCCCGGAGAGTCATTCTCTGGATAAATAGGCTCAGCGCCCCATGGTTTACCAGGTGAATGCGCATCTTGATCTCTGCTTGAGGACCAAGACTTGTGTTTTGCACGACCTGATAGGAGCCCGTCACCAGTGGACCGTTGCTGGCGAGCGCAATTTGGACCCCAAGGGCCAGCGATACGATGACGATAAGCCGCCGCGTACCGACACAAAAAGTTCTGTAGCTCATGTGAACCTACCTTCCCGGGCGCCCTCGCAGGCCAACCCCCGCTCCGATGCCATATATCGCAGTGCTGGGCGCACCGCGCCAATTCCAGGGCTTTCTCCCGGAGTGGCAATCACGATGCCAGCGTAGCACGATGACTAAGCACCATGCTGCCAATGACTTGCACCAGCAATCCGGAGGAGATGAGGAGTGACCGCAGCGGCAAAACGCGCCCTTAGTGGGGAGAATGCCCCGATGCGTGCACCGCGTCCTTGAAGGAACATCGTTCGTCTTCAACTCATAACTGGCTAAAACCAGAGCTGCAAACGCCCCAATTGACTCGATCTGCAGTTTTGGCAATTCCGGTGCACCCGGGTTCGCGCGGGCTTCTCGAATCTGCCCAGCCTACAATGAAACAGATCACAGGCCCTATCCGAAACCGATGAACTCCAGCCCGCGAGCCACGGATCACCCAAACACGGATCGTTTGAACGCGGATCGTTCGATCGGAGATCGTTCGATCGGAAATCGTCCCAACTCGAATCGCGGTCGGTTCGATACCGCGCCCCTGCGAATCGCAACGCTGTTGCCTCTGTTCGCCGCCGCTGCGCTTTTCGAAGCTAAGAACCTCTCTGCTCTCACGGCGCTCTCCAACAGCGATGTCTGGCTGCACCTGCGTACCGGAACCTGGATGCTCCAAAACCACGCTGTGCCGCAGACCGGGCTTTTCTCACAGTCGCCGGACTTTCGCTGGACCGCCTCCACCTGGGGCTACGATCTGCTGGTTGCTGTTGCCTTCAGGATACTGGACCTGCGTTCCATCCCGGTCCTGGTAATGATCTTCAAATCGGCGCTCGCCGTGGTCACGTATCTGCTGGCCGGTGGCGTACGCGGAAGATTTTGGACCGCAGTCGCCTTGTCGGCCACGGTGCAATACATCCTGGGCGGGGTTTTGCCCGGTCCCACCTACTGCTCCATGCTCTTGTTCGCTGTCGAATTACTCCTGCTCAACCAAAGCCGCGCAACGGATAGCGTCCGTCCACTTTTCTGGCTGCCGCCACTTTTTCTGCTCTGGGCCAATCTTGACAACCAGTTTGTGTTCGGACTCTTGCTGCTTTTGCTGTTCCTCCTGGCATCGAACATTCTCGCATCGAACATTCCGAATCTCGCAAGTCTCCTTGGCAGTAGCTCAAAAATCCCGCTTTCTCAACTAAGACGATCCACGCTTTCGCTCAAGAACGCGGGAACCGTGGCCCTGCTCTGCGCAGTCGCCACCATCATTACGCCCTATTCCTACCACCTCTACGGAGTTTTTTTTGCCAGTTTCACCAGCGCCGCCAACCGTTACCTCCCGGATTTCCATGCCATGGGTTTCCGCCAACCCCAGGACTACGTTCTGATGCTGCTGGCCATGGCGGCGTTTCTCGCGCTCGGGTTGCGGCGTTCGCGCGATCCGTTCCAGATTTCGTTGATGATCGGCTGCATCATGCTCTCTTTCTATGCACAGCGAGACGCTTGGCTGGTTGCACTGGCCGCGATTGTGGTAATCGCCGGAGCGGTTGGCCATCCAGCTGAAACTGCCAGCGCTGAACCCCAACACAAGCGCAACCGGCAGCTGTTCCTTGCCGCTGGAATGTCGCTTGCGATTCTGATGCTCGCGGCCGCGTTCGAAATTCCCCGCAGCCACGAAGCGCTCCTCGCCAAGGTTGCTCAAACCTATCCCGTCGGCGCCTGCGGCTACATTCGCGAACATCAACTGCCGCAGCCCTTGTTCAACGCCTATGAGTGGGGAGGGTTCCTGACCTGGTATTTGCCGGAATATCCCGTCGCCATCGACGGCCGCGCCGGCTTGTATGATGACGACTTCGTCGTCCAATATTCCAAGGCGATGAGCGCCGACGTGCCTTACACGGCCTATCCCGCGATGGCCCAGGCGGGCACGCTGTTATTGCAGCGAAACTCGTTGATGGGGGAAGCCCTCAGCGCGGTGCCGGCGTTTCGAGTAGCCTACAGCGACCGTGTGGCCGTGGTGTTGACCAGACCTTAGTTCGTACAGTGTTTTTACTTGGCCGAACTAAGGGCGGGTGCGGCGGAGGATGAAGTAGACGTCTCTTGCGTAAATAGCACGTTTGTAGAGATAGTAGCCGTCCGAAAAGTGTACCGTCTCATATCCTAGCGAAGTCAGTTGGGGAATGCCAAGTTGAAGCATAAGCTCGGGCTCCTGGGAATAAGCAACCACATATTCTGGTTTTACTCGATTGAGTTCGTCCACGTTGAGGTTGTTGCCATCGAGCGGCAAGCCATGATGAAAGTACGTGGTCGAAACGTTCGCGAAGATGTTGTGATCGAAATAAGCCTGTACGGCGGCGGTCCCGATGAGGAATCCAAACATCGGCCCACGGTCGGCTCCCACTCCTTTCAGATATTTTGCGGCGTCTTCCGCGCCACTGTAGGGAAACAAATATTCGCGTCGAATGACCACGACGGAATCCCAGATGTTGACAACGCACAGGCAGAGCAACACTGCAATGATGCCGTGCGTCGCCCAGCGTTCGTGCACACTGAAAGCGAGTTGCTCTTTCGCGGATGGCCAGGCGATCCACATGGCCGCTACGGCTGCGACAAACACCGTTCCCTGGTGGTGGGCGGCTCCATGTACGACGGAGTACAAGGCAATCGTGGCCCCGACCGACAGTGTGAACGGAAGGAACCTGCGGCGCGTAAAGCACCACGCCCCGGCGATCACGATGAACACAGCTGAAGGCTGCCAAAAGTCAAAAAAGGCGCCCGAGATCGCCGCCTCCAGCTTGACCAGCTTCGTGGGCTGCTGAGCCTGAATGGATGCGGGCAACTCCCCAAGTGCCTTCTTGACTGCAAACTCCTCAACATCCGGCGTCGGCTTCAGGATGATGCCGATGAACAGGAAGGTCAGTGCCATTACGGCGACGCAAATCTTGTAGCGCGTCTGGACTCCCTGTTCGAGAGTGCGCCAAGCGCGGATCGCTTCGATCAAATAGGCCAGCCCGAAACAGCCGGCGAGAATCGTGCCGTGCAGGCTCAAGTTCGCCAACAAGACCAATACGACCGTCAGGCGCTCGGGATGCTTGATGTCCTTGAACAGCATGGCCGCCGCGAATGCCAGCAGGGGCAGCAGCGTGTAGGGACGCGCGATCACGGCGTACTGGTAGACCATGAAATAGGTGAAGGCGAGCGGCCAGCGGATGATGCGGGGAAACGGCGCTTTGAAGATCAGCATTGCGGCTCCGGCGGTGGCGCCGGCCATCCCGATGTAACCGAGCGCGCCATATTTCGCGTGGAAGACGTGCAGCGCCACCCACAGGATGGTGTGCCACAGGCCAGGAGAACCCTCGTAGCGCAATTCATGAAACCAGATAGTGCGCAAACCGAGATCGCGCGCAATCAGCCAGGCCTGCGCCTCGTCGGCCCACTTCTCGTGATATTGAATGGTGAAGCTGACAACTACGATCCACAGGCCGAGCACACCGAAATCGCCAATCCGCCACCAAGGGTTAGAGGAAGCAGTGGAGGAAGGCAGAGAGACGGCGCCAGACGCGGGAGCGGCCAGATCAACCTGCACTGCGCCGGGAACTTCAAGCTGGTCAGTTCTGGTGCCCTCAGTCATGCGGTCAGTTCTGGTCCGGTCAGTCATGGGGCACTCGCCGCCGCGCGTATACCGTCGCAATCTCGTCGTGAAAAACAAGCTGAAAACGCGGGTCAATAGTCAAGATCTTAGCCAGGGGAAGTTGCGAATCGAGTAGCACCACCCCCGCCTCGTCGAGATAAGGATCAGTGGCATACGATTTTTCAGCGTTCTGTGAACTAAAGAAGATCCGGTCGAGATCGTCTCCGTAGAGGTCATTGCGCCCATCGATGGCCACCGGGTAATCGGGCATATACCACATCAGGAAACCGCCCCAATTGAGATTGTTGTAAAGCGGGCCGGGCACCGGATTTCGCCGCAGGAAGTTGACCGCGTTCACTGGATACTGAGCACTGATCGCCCGATCGAAACCGCGTTGGTTGAAGTCTGTTCCACGGGAGAAGAGCGCCAGCAACACGACGACGGCCACCGCCGCTCCAGTCATCTCAAACCATGTTTCAGAGCGGTCGCGCGCCGCCTCGGGCGCGGGAAAGTCGGCAATGCAAGCCGCAGCCGGAATGCAGATGAACCAGGCATCGCGCATGGTGCGATACGCAACCACGCTCGCAATGGTAAGCAAGGCCAGCTTGAAGGGATCGAGCTTCTTTCTCCAACCCAATTTTTGCCAACCCACGGCGAAGAATCCGGCCGCGGTGAGCAGAAGCTCCGCGTAATCGCTATACCAACGGAAGGTGAGCGGCTGCAGTTCCTGAATGACGGAATATGCGAACTTGGCTTTCGAATATTCGTAAACCGCCACATAAGGATGATAGAAGTTGGGGCCGACCACGGTTGCGAGCACACAGGCAGCAAACAAAACCAACAGACTCACAGCGGGAAGCTTGGGAGCAAGCAGGAACGCGGGAGCAATCCGCAGCGTGTTTGCCCACCTCTGCCCGAGCGATATGGCCGCCAACAGCCCTACGGGGAAGAGTCCGTAGATGAACTGGATATGCAGGTTTGCCCACAGCAGAAAAATTAGTGGCAGCCAGTAGAGTACCTGCAAACGGCCGCTGCGATTGGCCTCCAGAAGGAGGGTCAAAGTCACCGCGAACAGCACCATCGAAAAAAAGAAAGGCCGCGGCATCCCGTTAAACAGGAACGCCGAGCAAGTCACTCCGGTCAACAGCCAGGCCAGCCAGAACTGGCCCGAAAGACGGCGAAGCATCCAGTAAATGGCGCACGCAACCGCGAGGGTGAGGAACGTTCCAAAGATTCCCATGCCGAGCAGGCCGAACCAGGCGTAGGCTCGCGACAACAGCACCTCGTATCCCCAACTGTAAGCGACCCATGGTCGATTCGCCGCAGTGCGCGACAGGATGCCGGTGTGAGGAACGGCCAGATGCTCGACGATCCAGTCGCCGACTTTAAGGTGCCACCAGATGTCGAGATCGAGCACGCAGAGCTTCAGTTGAAGGGCCATCAGCCCCACTGCGGTCATCAACCCGGCGAGAGCGCACAACTGCAGCCAGCGGACTCGCAGAAGCGCCCGCAATTCCTGCATCGTGCTCAAAGTCTGAAACCTCTCGTTTCGTTGCAATTTTCGCGGCGTGCCGATTCACCGTGCGTTCAGGGAGCGAGTGTCTCGAGGATGCCCGCCGCATTCTTGGGAACCCGAATTTCTGCTTCCGTCATCTTTGCGGTCAGCAAGTCTGTCATCAAAACGCAGGCGAGCTTCGAACGTGCTCGTTCCATGAGTCTTCATAGCAGACTAGTCGGGAGTCGGCAATCGCGATGCCAGCCTAACAGAAAGAATTAAGTGCAAGATTGACAATCACTTGGAACACGATTCTTGTTTGACCATCTCCCGATCGAAGCGGCAAATCGCGCCTCCGGTGAGGAGAAAGCCCCGATTCGGGACCGCCCTTCACCTGAAGCCGTTTCCGATCCGACTCATAACTAACTGAAATCAGAAGTAGAAGCCGATCCGCCGCGGGTGATTCGGCTTTGGCAATTCCGATGCACTCCGGTCTACGCGTATTTGTCTCTGCTGGATCCCCAGGCCCCAGTGGTCGTGCGGACCAAACGAGGGCAAAGACGGAAGGGACAAGGGTATAACCTCCATAGAAAGTACCAACAGCGGGATCGAATCGACACCGAAGTGGTGTGTGGATTTTCGCATTCCTCGGCCTGACGTTATCCGCGCAGGTTGCTTAACGTTCTGCCTTGGGGACAATGCAGGGCTGGATCACGACGGGTTTGAGGACGCGGTTAGGCCCACGAAATCAGACTCCGATCCAGCCCTGTCTCGTCAGCCGCTCGTCAGCCAATGACGATCACGGACCCGATTCTCGGACGGCCACAGCCGCGGATACGAGCGGGCTAATCATCGGGAGATCCAGCATCAGAATCGAAACAATGACCATATCCGCTAAAACAGAAAAGTCCGTTCGCGGCTGGCGCTTCTGGGCGCCGCGGATCGCAGTGTCGGTCGTACTCCCCATACTGTTGCTCGGCATAGCGGAAGGAACGCTGCGCCTGTTTGGGGTGGGATATCCGACCGGTCTTACTGTCCCCTGCACGGTACAGAGCCGACCTGCCTCTTGCTACAACCTGTTCTTCCCCGCGCCATTTTTTCCTCCGGGCATGATCAAGACTCCGCAGGCCTATGCGATTCCGGCCGAAAAGCCACAGAGAACCTTCAGAATTTTTGTGCTCGGAGAATCCGCCGCCATGGGGGATCCCGATCCTGCCTATGGATTCAGCCGCTATCTCGAGGTGATGCTCCGCGAACGCTTCCCTTCGATAAACTTCGAGGTCGTCAACACCGGCAGCGTCGCCATCAACTCCCACGTTCTGCTGCCGATCGCCAAGGGACTGGCGGATCAGCGACCGGACCTGTTCATCCTCTACTCGGGCAACAATGAAGTCGTCGGACCCTATGGCCCGGGGACGGCGCTCACGTCATCGGGAATGAGCCTGCCGGTGATTCGCAGCAGTATCTTCGTGCACTCCACCCGCATCGGCCAGCTTCTAACCAAGCTGGGAACACCCAATCGGGAATGGGGCGGGATGGAGATGTTTCTTGATAAGCAAGTCCCCTCCAGTTCACCGCTCATGCGGCAGGTCTATGAGAACTTCGAAAGCAATCTGCGGGACACGATCTCCATCGCGCGCAGCTCGGGCGCGCGCGTGATCGTCGCCACGGTGGCGACGAATCTGAAAGACTGTGCCCCCTTCGCGTCATTGCACCGGGAAGGCTTGAGCCCGGAGGCTTTGCGCTCCTGGTCGACGCTGGTGCAACAGGGATCCGATCTGGAAAACAGCAGGGCATACGCGGAAGCATTGAAAATCTATCTCTCAGCAGCCGCGGTTGACGACCAGTACGCCGAACTCGAATTCCGCATTGCCCACGCCCTCTGGATGCTTGGAGATTACCGCGCCGCCAAGGAACATTTTTCCCGCGCTCGCGATCTCGACACGCTTCGCTTTCGCGCCGATAGCAAAATCAACGACATCAATCGCGCGGCAGCCTCGTCATTTTCGGGTGCCGAACTGGTGGACGCCGACGCGATTTTCGCCCAGGAGAGCCCGAACGGAATCGTCGGCAGCGAACTTGTGTATGAGCACGTGCACATGACTCCTGAGGGAAACTACATCTTGGCGCGGGCCATGTTCCTCCAGATCGCCAGCAAACTCCCTCATGAGATGGGGCAAGCCGCGTCTCAAAAGGACGATGCTTCCGACGTTCCTTCACAAACCGAATGCGAACAACTGCTGGCGTTGACCGGTCATGACCGCCTTCGTATTACGCGGGAAATGCTGCAGCGCTTGCAGAAGCCTCCATTCACCAATCAGCTGAATCACTCGGATCAGGTCCTGAGGTTGACCATCCAAGCGGGTGCTCCCGATGAAAGCCCGGACCAGACCGGCGCTGAGTATCAATGGGCGATCAGGAAAAGGCCGGATGACCGCATCCTGCACTACAACTTTGGACTCTTCCTGTTCGACTACGACCGCGCCGCGGCAACGGAACAGTTGCGTATGTCGCGCCCGTGGGACGGCTTCCCGGTTTTCGCTCCCGATGGCACGCCGATCGAATGAGTGGGAAGTTCTTGTGCAGAGTGCGGCCGGATTGCACTCTTCAGAAATTCCGATACATGAACTGGGCCGCATCAGCGCCGCGAGTGTGCGTCACTATCATGATGAGAAGCAACGCCAATATATAGAAAGGTGGAATCCAAAACCAGCGGTTGTTCGCGATGAGGGCGATGATCACTGAGCGGGAGCGAGCGGAGTTGGCCTCGTCCTCAACCGAATAGCGATCGAGCGCCTCGATCGCCAACAGCACAATCGCATATCCAGCCGCCAGAGCCGTAACCAGGACGTAAAGACTTCCGCTAAGGAAGTGGGACGAATAGCTAGCCGGTGACAGGGCGGCCGACAGCATCTGCCGCGCCTCCAGCAGCGAATTGGCGCGGAAGAATATCCACCCCAGACTGACGAGACTCATCGTTGCCAACCGCGAGATCGCCTTCCAAAGGACGGGCGCGGGCGTCCCATTGAACTTGCGTTGCAGTTGCTGAACTTGACGATGTAAAACAAGCAGAACTCCGTGATAACAGCCCCAGAGTACAAAAAGCACGCTTGCTTTGTGCCACAACCCAAACAGTACCATCGAAATCACCAACACGAGATTTCGCCACCACACTTCGCGGCGGAGGACAGCCAGCGGCAAGAAAACATAATCGCGAATCCAAAATGACAGCGACATGTGCCAGCGGGTCCAGAAAATCGACGCGCTCGTCGATTCAAACGGACCAGCGAAATTCTCGGGCACGGTAAAGCCGAGCGCTTGCGCCGCGCCAATAGCGATGTGGGAATAGCCGGCGAAATCCATAAAAAGCTGCAACCCGTACCCGAAGGCCAGACACCAGGCATCCGTCCCGCTCCAGCGAGTCAGCCGATCGAAGCCAGAGTTGATGCCATCGCCCGCCAGGATTCCCTGCCCCAGCAACTGCGCCACCTGCATCATGAGCACGCCCGTCGCGATCCGGGCGAACCCGCGCCCGATGTCGCGCCCAAGGGTTGGACGCCCGGATCGAAATTGCGGAAGCATTTCGGGCATGCGGCAGATGGGCCCCGAGATTACGACTGGGAAGAAGACCATGTACAGCGCAAATTCGACCAACGTCGGGTCGAGTTCCTCGCCACGGTAAAGGTCAAACAGGTAACTCATTGCCTGGAAGGTCCAGAAGGAGATTCCCAGCGGCAGGGCAAGGTGCGAGAACCTTTGCAACGAGGATAACGGGACGTTGACCGCAAGTTCCGGAAGGTACTTGAAGCTTCCCAGCAGCGCCAGGTTCAAGAGGATGCCGACCGACAGAAGCCGCCCGGAAAGTTTTCGCTGAAGCCATTTCCCCAACAGAAAATTCATCGCCGTGGAGGCGAGAAGAACGATCGCGAACCAGCGCCCCCACGTGAGATAGAGCGCGTAGCCGCCGATCAGAAGCACGGCCTGTCGTACAGCTCGCGAGCGGACCTTGGCAAAGACACCCACGCCAAGCAGAAACACCGCGCCGTACAGGATTCCTCGAACCAACATGCCTCACCTGCGCTATCGAAACCGGATTCCGAGACCGAAACGGGCCCTTCAGAGCGAAAGGCATTATTACGTATTCGTGATCTTCTCGCATATGCTCTTGCGCATACCACCCAAGAAGCTCGGCGGTTGTGACCTGCGTCGCGGCTTTACACAACTCGCACCAGCTACAATGACCGGCAGCGTGACCCAATTCCGCAATCTCATCGACGCACTCGCCGCCGCTCCCGGCGATCGTCCGTTTGTCACCGCGTGGATCGACGAAGACGAGCGTGAGACTGTGAGTTTTGCCGAGTTTCGGGAGCGCGCCCGTTCTCAGGCAAAGGTGCTCCGCGAGCACGGTGTGAATGCCGGCGATCGTGTCATCATCCTCATGCCGCAAAGCATTTCCGCGATGACAACCTTCATCGCGGCCATGATGCTTGGTGCCGTGCCCACCTTTCTCGCCTATCCTAATTTCAAGGTTGAGGCTTCCAAATACCGCTCCGGACTGGCGGGAGTCACGGCCAACCTCGAGGCCAAGGTGGTGGTCATCGACGAGCAATTCCCCGACGACATGCTCGGCCATGTATCTCTCTCTGAGGGAACGCTAGTGCTGCGCGCCGTCGACAACCCTGGTTCGCCTGCAGACGATGAACCGTCTCACCTGGAGATTCCTGCCGAAAGCCTCGCCTTCATTCAGCACTCGGCCGGTACAACCGGACTGCAGAAAGGCGTCGCTCTCACCCATACCGCCGTCCTGCGCCAGCTCGAACATCTCGCCCATGCTCTGAAGATCGATGGCGCGGCAGACAGGATTTACAGCTGGCTACCCCTATACCACGACATGGGATTGATTGCCTGCTTCATGCTGCCCATGGTTTGCCATTTGCCCGTCGTTATGCAGTCGCCGCTGGACTGGGTGATGCATCCGGAAACCATGTTGCAGGTCATCAGTGAGTACAGATGCACTCTGGCCTGGATGCCGAACTTTGCTTTTCAGTTCGTTCCCCGGCGCACGCCGCGGAGCCACTGGACGCGATACGATCTTTCGTCGGCCCGCGCACTTATCAATTGTTCGGAGCCCGTCCGCTCCAGCAGTATGCTGGAATTCAATGCCTTCTCCGCCATTGGATTGAAAAACGGCGTCCTTCAATCTTCTTACGCTATGGCCGAGAACGTCTTTGCCGTAACCCAATCCGACATCGATCGGCCCGAAGGTCCAGCCCGCATCTGGGCGGACGCCCAGAGGTTTCGCAGCACGCACCAAATCGTGCCGGTAGCGAAAGACACGCCCGGCGCTCTTTCTTTCACCTCGTCAGGCCGGGTGCTCCCCGGCAATGAGATTCAAATCGGTTCCGATTCCGGCACGGGCATTTCCCTCGCCCCAGGCCACGTAGGCGAGATTCTCATCCGGGGCGACAGCCTCTTTACTGGTTACTACAACCGTCCCGACCTGACTGCCCATGCGATCATCGATGGCTGGTATCACACCGGCGACCTTGGTTTCTTCCTGGAAGATGAACTCTACGTGATCGGACGGAAGAAAGATCTCCTCATCGTTGGCGGCGAAAACCTTTATCCGCAGGATATCGAGGAGATTGTCGCCAGCCACCCGGCCATTCACGATGGCCGCTCCGTTGCCATCGGTGTGTACAACCCCGATCTCGGGACTGAGGACATCGTCGTGGTCGCGGAAGTGGAACGCCAGGAACTCCTTGCCAATGCCCAGAACATCGAGCGCGAAATCCGCAATCAAATTGTCGAAGGCCTGGGCATCGCGGTCCGGATGATTTTCCTGAAGCCTCCGAAATGGATCGTGAAGAGCACTGCCGGCAAAGCTGCGCGGCCCGCCACCCGCGAGAAGTTATTCAAAGAACATCCGGATTTCAACCTCGATTCTTCGAACCTCGATTCTTAGGAGAGCAGATACGCATGACCGCGGAAGCACAGCAGATGATTGAACACGTCTTAAGCCTTGTCCGAAAACCGGGCCTGACGATCGACGAAAACACGCCCCTGGTTTCCTCCGGCCTGATCGATTCGATGGCGCTGGTTGACCTGTTGCTGAAGCTCGAAGACCTCACCCGCATGCGCATCCCGCCCGGCAAGGTGCAACCGAAACACATGGACACGGTTGCCTTGATGTTTGCCACCGCGCAACGCGTGGGGAAACCGCGCAAGTAGCCCGTTCACTATTTGATCAGACGAAAGAGATCGCTGTAATCGTCGGTCCAGAGACGCGGTTGCTGTGGCTTAGTGTCCGGTGGAAGCATCGGTTCGAGCCCCATCGTATCCAGCAATCCAGCTCTCCGGCGTCACTAATACCCAGCAATTGCTCAGCAGTGGTCCTTGGCCTTCTTCATAACGGATGACTGAATCCGCATGAAAATAGTCCGCCGCTCCTTGCACTACCGGCAGAAGATTGATGTGCCTTCTACTGACGTGGATGGCAACGATTCCACTGGGATCAAGGTGTCGCCATTACGCTTCGAAGGCCTCCCGTGTAAGCAGGTGAACCGGTATCGCATCGCCGGAGAATGCATCGACCACCAGGACGTCGAACCTTTGATTCTCGCCTCGCGCCGTTTCCTGTTCCAGCAATCGCCGTGCATCTCCCTGTACTGTGTCAATCCGAGCATCCGAGTCTCGGAGGTAAGTGAATACCGGGTTCGACCCGGAGGACAGATCAATCACGGCAGGATTGATTTCGTAATATCGGAAATAATCGCCGTGCCGTCCGTAGGCGGCAAGCGTACCCGCGCCCAATCCGATGATTCCGACGCGCAGGCTTCCTTCTCCAATGCTCCTTTTTCGGGTGACTTTGCATTACCCGCCCTATCCCACTCCGCCGCCCATAGTAGGTGGTGCCACGCGGCCCATGTTGTCGAGCGCTGCTCAAGTCGTGTTCATCGGCGAGACAACCAGAAACTTCTTCGGCGACGTCCGTTTCAGGAAGTCGCCGCAAACCGTATTCAACGGCGTTGACACCGGCCTCTACCGCACTCCGGCCGGTGGAGAAACAAAAATCGCACTCCGCCGCGATTAAATCTGCCCGTGAACAGCCCTGCAATTCTGTTCGTGGGTCGCTTCGTCGAGAAAAAAGGCTCGCGGGTCATGCGAAGTATGGTGGAACTACACCCGGACTGGACCTGGGCATTTGCCGACTGGGGACCGCTCGATCCCACCAGTTGGAATGCCGCGAACGTGCCGTTCAGTGCCCCGTGATCGTATAGCTCGCAACCGCGACACCGCTTTGCGCAATCCCATTTCCGGCAGCCATCGCTCGAACCACGCTGGTGGTCGAAACCGTGATGCTGCACGGGTTCGAGCACGAAGGCGACGAGGTTGAGGGGAACGATCCATCGGTCGTGTAGTAGATCGTAACCCCGCTGGTCTTATCCGATAGGGTCACATTCTGCGCCGAGGAGTAAGTGCCAGATCCCGGCGAGAAGGTGGGGGTGTTTGCCGCGATCGTATAGACAGCAACTGACGTTCCGCTTTGCGAGATTCCGTTGCCAGCAGCTATCGCCCGGATCGTGGTTGTGATCGAAACCGTCAGTGAACACGGACTCGAGCACGAAGGCGACGAGGTTGAGGGGAACGACCCATCGGTCGTGTAGTAGATCGTAACCCCGCTGGTCGCATCCGAGATGGTCACATTGACTGGCGTTGAATAGTAGGTTCCGGCGCTGGGCGAGAAGGTCGGATTGCTCGCCGCAATCGTGTACGTCGCCACAGCTACGTTGCTTGCAGTAAAACCGCCTCCAGAAGCGATGGCCTTGAACGTGGTTGTAGCCGAAACCGGCAGCTTGCACGGATTCGAGCATGAAGTCGAGGATGTCGTTGGACCGGTTCCGTTGGTTGTGTAGTAGATCATCGCACCGCTTACCGTGTCCGAGATCGTCACCGTCTGCGTCGAATAATAGGTGCCAGACGAGGGGGAGAACGTTGGAACTGGAGCCTGGATCAGGTACGTGCCGCTGGATACCGAACTGGTGAGGTAGGCATAGGCAGCCGTGATTGCATTGATCGTCATGTTCTGTGAAACCACAATCGGCAACGAGTACGGCGTCGATTTGGTGGTTGGAGTCGACCCGTCCGTGGTGTAGTACATCGGCAGGTTGAGAGTGTTCGACAGCTTCACCGATTGCGGCGTGCTGAACGTCGAAGGCGTTGGCGAGAAAGTGGGCGCCGGGGCCGTCGGAAGCACGATGGAGTACGTGGCTAAAGCCACGTTGCTCTGCGGAATTCCCGCAGATGTCGCCAGCGCATTGATCGTTGTGGTGGTCGAGATGGAAATCGGTGCCGAGTAAACGAGAGAGCTTCTCGTTGGCGTTGATCCATCAGTTGTGTAATAGATCGTCGCGCCACTCATCGAGTCGGAAATGGTTACGACCTGCGGCGAATGGTATGCACTGGTTGGGGAAGGAGAGAAAATTGGTGTGGGAACCGCTGGATCTGGGGGATGCATCACGGACGCCCAATACGCCAATTGCGATTTCGTATAGGCGTGCGCGCCCGGCATGCCTGGAGGCAAGGTGAGGCCGTATGAATTTGTTTGGCCGTCGTTCCCTACGTGGCATTGGCCACAGGCGAGGTCAACGTCCTGCCACGTTGCTGCTGTGAAAGTCGTACCATCCAACGCGGAGAATTCTGGAGCCGTGCTCAGAGAAGTTATGCCTTGGTTGTAAAGCTGGTCGGGCGTCGGGAATGTCCGGTAATTGGGATCAGTACTAATCCTGAACATGTGACTGCCGGCCCGCCCCAAAGCAGCTTGCATATGGCACGTGATACACGCTCCCGGGATGTCAGCAGAAGTTCCAGTTGGGAACGGAGTGCCTGGTCCCATCGGATGGTTGACCGTCGACATGATGTTGCTGGACAGCGCGTGGCATTGATCACACCGAGTCGCAATCGGTTTCGGAGCGTTTGCCGCCGCTACCGTGCTCTGGTGCGGATCGTGGCAGCCCGTGCACCCAAAATTCTTGGTCGGGTCGCCTAAGCTCTCGCTGAAATCGCTACCGTACGTGCCGGAGATGGTGACGGAGAGATCTGAAGAGTGTTGTGCGTTCTGGATCAAGGTGCCGTTAAAGCGGGCGTGTGGACTATTGAGGAATGCTTGCCCAGCTTCGTGATCGACGTAGGGCTTGTAGATCCACTGCGAAGAATTGGCGAGACAGGTGGAATAGCTCGCCCCGGAGAGGTCGGAGCAGTATCCGTGGTCAAGCGTCTTCATCGTATTTGCCGGACTGATGCTGCCGGTAACCGGTGGATTGGCGGTTGGGTTCGCGATGGTGATGCTTTCTTCCCGGTGGCACTCCATGCATAACGCCGTTGCCGCTTCATTCTGGCGGATGGTGGCTTGCAGGCCACCCTCCGGATGCGAGCCCGAGGTCCAAGCGGCAACGTGACACCGCTCGCACTGAATCCCGGTCAAGAACCACGACGAAGTGCCGTTGGTACCGGAAGCTGCGAATCCATCCGTGGGAATTCGGCTGAACTGCGCATCCGGAATCCAGGTAACTGTATTGTTGCTATTCGACGTAGGCTCCGGTGCGGATTGATCAAAATTGTAGCCAGTATTGTGGCAACGCCCGCAGTCGAAATTGCCCTTCGGATACAAGTCACCAGTGAATCCGCTGTCGAAAACCGAATTCAAGTGAGTGCCAGCTGGATTAGCGGTTCCGCCGTAGTTCTCCCACCCACCGTAAAGATAAAAGAGATTTCGGAGTCCGCCCGCCGCAACTGTGGGAGCAACTGGGGTGTAGGCAGCGGGAGCGTGAGAATTGGGCAGAGTGTAGTAAGGATATTGGCAAGCCTGGTCGGTCGAATTCAGGCCGTTCTGCGCCGGAGTCCCGAGAGGATTACACCAGCCCAGCGTGACTTGGCCGCTGTTCCAGTTAAAAGCGCTTCCTGACCCGTAATACCCGTCGTTTGTCGAATAGCCTGCGCCGTCGGGACCGCTCCAAAGAACAGTGGGGGCGATCTTGCGGAGGCTATTCTTATGCCCCGTCATCAGGTAGGGTAGCGTGTCGGTCCCGAAGTGACAGCTCAAACATTGGTTCACGTCGGAATAGCGCGTCGTCCAACCACCGGCGGCATTATTGGCGGCTCCATCCCCGTGATACACCTGGCCGGTTCCGTTCGGCTCATAGGTGAGATTGTCTTCTGGGGCACATCCCTGACTCAGGTAGCACTGCGAATACAGATTCAGCGGATAGAGGGCAACAATTGCCAGGATAATAAGTGCGATAGACCTTGCTCCAACCGATTTCGCCGTCATGTCGATCTCCGCGTCTTAACTTGTATCTTGCTAATTCATCGTGAATTGCTGACTAACCAGGCCCCGTTCATTAAGTGTCTTGCGGGGAGAGACGCCGTCGTGAAAGACGCGCACAGCAGACTCTTCCATCGGATCAGATCAGAATCAATTTTCAAGACCGGGAGCTGACAGGTATGAACGAGACACGCCATCCTTTTCCCGCCCGGCCAGTGGGCAAGTCCGGATTGCAAAGCGATGCACATCAAGTTGCACGAACAACCGGACTCTGGGTATGGGTAGCAACAATGAGCCCGCCACGTCAGTGATACGACTCACCCATCATTGTGATCCTCACGGATATTGCATTTCGCGTGAAGTGTCCTCTCCATGACGGCCGCTTTACCGTTCCAGTGTTCACCGTCTAGGTTTCGAAGTGGCTCCGCGAGTAAGGACCCTACGGGAAGGGAACGCGCAATTTCAAGAAGCTTGGGCCGCCAGTTTCCCTTCCGATCTTTGGCATGCCGAAGAAGAAGAAGGAGAAGAAGAGGAGGACATACTCGCGCCTGAAAGATGGTACTCGGATTCTGGGCGACTGGCCCTTAAGCGGATGGTGCGACAAGGGCTGGCGAGAGCCATTCCGCCCCAACGCAAACTGGCGCGCGGAACCGGCCCAGGTTGGGTCCGGCGATGAAGTTCATTGACGAGATACTACGTCGCCGGGCTTGCCGAGAGGGTCACCACGGTATAGTGCTGGATCCGGCTCAGGGTGAATTCGCAGACGTTCCCGTGCAAAGAGAGGCCAGTGAACTGAGGCTGGGCTGCGTCCGGCGAGAGGACTTTCACCTGCCAGCGGCTGAGGTCCGCGACCGGCCGGTTCGGGTCCAATGGGCTCAGAATCAGCCGGACTTTCACGTTCTCTGCCGGGACCTGGTGGTCGTAGTTGAGCAAGTGGAGAATCAAAGTCCGACCGTCGGGTTTCCGGGTCAACTGGCCCAGCACGTAACCGCGCGGTTCCAGGCTGAGGCGAGGGCCTCCAGTTGCGGCTTCGGCGCGGGCCACGATTCCCGACTTGGACGTTCCGGCCTTGATGATGACGCCCCCGCCGGCGGTGAACGTATGCAACCGGGCCTTTTGCTCGGCGCTGAGCTTGGGCATGTTAGCCGGCATGACCACGACCTTGAAACGGTCCAGCGGGACTCCCTTGTCCAGGTGCGCGAGCACTTTGGTTTCGAAGAAGACGCTCTGCTTGAGGAATTCGTTGGCCAGCGGGTTGTGCGGCTCGGCGGAGATCAGGGCAATGCGCGCCGCCGGCTCTGCCTGGTGATACAGCTCCCGATGCTCGACCAGGAAATGGTTGTATTGAGCAATGGCCGTCCAGGCCTCCTGGGCCTGCGGCTCGCCGTTGATCAGCCCGGAGAGGAATCGGCCCTCGAGGTTACGCGAGGTAGCCGCGTCGAACGCATAGGCCTCGGCGATGGAAAGCTTCTGCTCGGCGGGACTGGGGATGCAGCGTTCGCGCGGGCCGCAGTGATAAAGATCATTCTCATACTTCAGAGGCTGCCAAAGCTGCTTCTCACCGGACAGGAACTTGATCCTGCGCGCGTTGGCGACCTGCCATTTACCGTTCCACACACCGGGAGTGTCCTTGCCGTCCTCCTCCCAGATCGCCTCGTTTATGTCGTTCATCGCGAACCGGTCCGGCGAGATATGGATGTTGGCTTCCACCATGACCTTGGGCCGGCCAGTCTCCCGAGCCTTCCGCTCCGCCATCCTCTGGGTGTCATCGAGCAACTGGGCCAAGCCGTCGTCGTAGCCGATCATGTTGTCCCATGCGATCGCGTCCACGCCTGCGTCCACCGCCATCTCCGCCTTTTTCAAAAGATAGGCCCGCCAGCCCGGCTCGCGCGCGTCGGCCAGGCGGCGCTTCCATGAGATCTGCAGGTCGGTCATGGTCGGGCCGGCGTAAAACATGGGAATGCCGTGCTTCCACAGGCCATATTTCTTTGTTTCCGGGTCGTCGCGGTAGGCGCTCTTCCAGAACATGTTGGTAGCCGACAGGTAAGCCGACACGTGGATGCCGTTCTCATGGCAGCGGGCGATTACCTTTTTCAAATTCTGTTGGTTCTCCTGCTCGTCCTTCAGCGACCAGCCGTTGCTCCAGGTGACCCAGATCCAGTTGAACTCCGCCTGCTTGAGCAAGCCGAGGATGCGCTCGAAGTCGCGGTCATAAATGTGGCTAAGGACGTCCTTTTCTTCGACGCTGAATGTATTGCCCCACCAGGTTCGTTCGGCTTTCCAGCTTTCGATTCGTCCGCCATCCAGCCGGATGAAACGAAAATTCCCCTGCTCCGCCCAGGGCGGCACGTCCACCGGCTGGGCGCGATACAGTTTCGGTGCCGGCTGAAAGGGCTGGGCGGAGCAGAGCAGCAGGAACGCGGCGACCAAACCAATCGGTCCAATGCTTTTTGAGATTCGGGCGCGTTGCATGGTTCTCTTCGTACGATACGACCAAGACCGCTACGCTGGCCAATGTCCGTGCCCTCTTTTACGTTTTCTCTGGTATTGGGCAGGGTTTCACATTCCAGATTTCGTCTGCATATTCTGCGATGGTGCGGTCGCTGGAGAACTTCCCCGAGGCCGCCACATTGAAGATGGCCTTGCGCGCCCATTCGTCAGGATCGACGTATAGCGCGCTCAGCTGCGCGTCTGCCGTGAGGTATGAGTTCAGGTCCGCCAAATGCATGTAGTAGTCGCCGTGCGTCAGCAACATGTCGCGCAAGGGCTCGAAGACGCCGGGCTCATCGCGGCTGAAATAGTCGGAGAAAATCAAGTCCAGGGCTTGACGGGTCTCCAGATCATGTTGGTAGTGCCAGTGCGGGTTGTACCATCCGCGACTGCCAATCACCTGTTCAGCGGTCAAGCCGAAGAAAAAGAAGTTTTCTTCGCCCGCCTCTGCTGCCATCTCAATGGTCGCGCCGTCGCGCGTACCGATCGTCAACGCGCCGTTCATCATGAATTTCATGTTGCTCGTGCCGCTGGCTTCGTAGCCTGCGGTCGAGATCTGGTTGGAGACATCGCTGGCGGGAATGAGGTGCTCCGCAAGCGAGACGCAATAGTCGGGCAGGAATACGGCCTTCAGCCGCCCACGCACTGCGGGGTCGCCGTCGATGGCCGCAGCCAGATTGTTAATGAGCTTGATGATCACCTTGGCGAGACGGTAGGCAGGCGCGGCTTTGCCGGCGAAGAGGAATGTTCGTGGATACATGTCCAGCCCAGGGTTCTCCCGCAGCCGGTTGTAGAGCACAACGATCCGCAGTGCATTCAGAAATTGGCGTTTGTACTCGTGGATGCGTTTGATGTGGCAATCGAAGATCGACTCGGGATCTACGGCCTGCCCTGTCGACCAGCGGAGCCAATCACAGAATTGCCGCTTGGCATTGCGCTTGGCTTTGCGGAAGTCATCACGAAAGCCATTGTCATGGGTGAATGCTTTGAGCTTGCTTAACTCGCTTAAATTTCGGATCCAGGCATCTCCAATGGCATCGGTGATAAGTCCAGAAAGCCCAGGATTGCATAATTGCAGCCAGCGCCGGGGTGTGACTCCATTCGTTTTGTTGTTGAAGCGATTTGGAAAGATTTCTGCCAGGTCTTTGAGCGTGGTCTCACGCAACAGCCTGGAGTGAATCTCTGCCACACCGTTGGTGCTGTGAGAACCTACGACCGCCAGATTGGCCATACGAACCTTCTTGGCCAAGCCGTCACCGTCTTCAACAAGGCTCACGCGCTGAATTCGTTCCTGGTCGCTTGGGAACCTGCCACGAGCATCGTCCAGAAAACGGCGATTGATCTCATAGATGATCTCGAGCTGCCGCGGCAGCATTTCTTCAAACCAAGCCACCGGCCATTTTTCAAGCGCTTCGGGTAGTAAAGTGTGATTGGTGTACGCCAGAGTGTTCTGCGTGATGTGCCAGGCTTCATCCCATCCCAGGTGCACCTGATCAACCAGGATGCGCATAAGTTCCGGCACGGCTAGAGAGGGGTGGGTGTCGTTCATCTGAATCGCGACTTTGTCTGCGAACAAGCTCCAATCCGAGTTGGAGAGTTGAAAGCGCCGCACCGCATCCGCCAGCGAGCAGGCAACAAGGAAGTACTCCTGCAACAGGCGCAGGCCTTGCCCCATGATTCTTGAGTCATCAGGATAGAGGACGCGGGTCAGGGTTTCGGCCCCCAGGGTCTGTGTAAATGCCTCCACAAAATCGCCGTGAGAAAATTCTTCAAAGTTGAAAAAGTCGTGCGCTGCTGCCGCCCAGAGGCGTAGCGTGTTGATCGTGGAACCGCCGTATCCGATTACAGGGCGGTCGAATGGGATACCGTACAGAGTCGATGGACGCCCGGGCACGGGGCGCAGGCTGCCTCCGCTGAGTTCGAACGAGCAACCAACACTGACTTCCACCTTCTCGTTCGGGCGAGCGATCTCCCACGGATCGGGAGAACGGAGCCAGTTGTCCGGCATTTCCCGCTGCCATCCGTTCTGAATGGATTGTTTGAAAATGCCATACTCATAGCGCAATCCGTATCCCATCGCGGGTAGCTGCATCGTCGCGGCGGATTCAATGAAGCACGCCGCCAGGCGTCCAAGGCCTCCGTTGCCGAGTCCCGCATCGGGCTCCTGCTCCAATACCTCGAGCAGGTTCAGTTTCTTATCCTGGGTGAACTGATCTGTTAGCGAAGCGAGCAGAAGGTTCGTAACATTATTCGCCAGGGAGCGGCCGATGAGAAATTCCATCGAAAGGTAATAGAGGCGCTTGGGGTTCTTCACCTCGTAAGTCTTCTCGGTTAAGAGCCATCGCTGAGATAAAACGTCACGTACCGACCGGGCAAGGGCCTCGAAGCGGTCGCGCGCTGTCGCCACCGCTGGATCGACGCCACTGTCAAACAGCAAGTGCCGTTCATAGAGGGCTTCGTCCGTTCCGGAGAAGTGCACGGGGCCGCATCCGTATTTGGCGACAAGTTTCTCAGCATCCAGCACTGCGTGCCGCTTTGCGGCGGCTTTAGTAATCATGATCGACTCCTCTCAGATCTGCGAGAATTCGCCGGCTGGCAACACCTCACCGGGACAATTCGTGTGACACGCAAAACGTCGAAATTCGCTCACCTTGCGGGCCCCACATTGCCCCAGTCCATTGCAATTGCTGACGCTCGCTCACTTCACCGCGCAAGTCCACTTCCAACCGCTAATCTCGGAACTGTCGATTCCGTGCTCGTAAGCATGACGGCGGCATGCAATCTGGCAATCCCGGAATACCTCTTTGGCGGGCGCGCCGATTCGCTGCAGTTTCGGGATGCGGTCAATCGCGTCGATGGCGAGACTGAACCGGTCGGTCTGGTTGTTGATGGCCAGCTCCATCGGCGTGTTGATGTTGCCCTTCTCCTTGTAGCCGCGCACGTGAAGATTCCGATGGTTCGTGCGGCGGTAGGCGAGACGGTGAATCAGCCAGGGATAACCATGAAAGTTGAAGATGATCGGCTTGTCGACGGTAAAGAGAGAGTCGAAGTCTGCGTCCGTTAAGCCATGCGGATGTTCCGTGCTCGGTTGCAACTTGAACAGGTCGACAACATTGATGAATCTGATTCTGAGGTCTGGGAAGCGCTCCCTGAGCAGTGCCGTTGCAGCCAGGGCCTCTTGGGTAGGGATATCGCCCGCTGCCGCAAAGACCACATCAGGCTCGGCACCTTCATCGTTGCTGGCCCAATTCCAGATGCCGATGCCTTTTGTGCAGTGGGTAATCGCAGCATCGATGTCTAGGTACTGGAGATGCTTCTGTTTGTCCGAGACAATGACGTTGATATAGTTTTCCGAGCGCAGGCAATGATCGGCTACGGACAGCAGACAATTGGCATCCGGTGGGAGGTAGATGCGCGTAATGGCGGAACTTTTGTTGAGTACTACATCCAGGAAGCCAGGATCCTGGTGCGTGAAGCCGTTGTGATCCTGACGCCACACGGTTGAGGTGATGAGAAGGTTCAGCGATGCGATTTTGCGTCGCCACGATAGATGGTTGCAGATGGACAACCACTTGGCGTGCTGATTGAACATCGAGTCGATCACATGCACAAAAGCTTCATACGACGACAAAAAGCCGTTGCGACCCGTGAGCAAGTAGCCCTCGAGCATGCCTTCCATCGTGTGCTCGCTCAACATTTCGATAACGCGTCCATCGGAAGCTAGTTCTGTTCCATCGGCGTCTTCGGGGAAACTTTCGGCGATCCAGAATTTCTTCGCGACCTCATAAATCGCATCAAGCTTGTTCGATGTGTTCTCGTCGGGCGCGAAAACCCGAAAGCTGTCCATGTTCCATTTCATGACATCGCGCAGATAACGTCCCAGTGGCGGGACGTTCTCTACTTCGGTAGTTCCCGGGCGCCCAATCTTGATGGCGTAATCGCGAAAGTCGGGTAACCGCAGTTTTTTCCTGAGCTCTGCATTCGCGTGCGGACTAGCGCTCATGCGGTGCTGGCCTGACGGCATAATTTCGGCGAGTTCCGGTAACACCCGGCCATGCTCGTCGAAGAGTCCTTCCGGTTTGAGTGACCGCATCCAGTTCTCGAGAATGAGGAGGTGTTCCGGTTTGGTCTTGACCTCTGGCAACGGAACCTGGTGCGAGCGCCAGAAGCCTTCAATCCGGTGCCCGTCCACTTCCACCGGTGCGCCCCAGCCCTTTGGTGAACGCAACACCACCATGGGCCAGCGTGGTCGCGTAGCAACACCCGTTTTCCGGCATTCTTCCTGGTGGGACTTAATTTCGGCAATGCACTGCTCAAGTGTCGCTGCCATCGCCTGATGCATGCCATCGTGATCGGATCCCTCCACGAAGTACGGATTCCAGCCATACCCGCGTAACAGATCTTCCAATTCTTGATGAGTGATTCGCGCCAACAAAGTCGGGTTGTTGATCTTGTATCCGTTAAGGTGAAGTATTGGTAATACGGCCCCATCGCGGATCGGATTCAGAAACTTGCTGATGTGCCATGAGGTCGCCAGCGGTCCAGTTTCGGCTTCGCCATCGCCCACGACCGCCGCGACGATCAGGTCGGAATTGTCAAACGCGGCTCCGCAGGCGTGCGAGAGGACATATCCCAGTTCGCCTCCTTCATGAATCGAACCCGGCGTTTCTGGAGTACAGTGGCTGCCAATACCGCCGGGGAATGAGAACTGCTTGAAGAACTCTCGCAGGCCTTTCTCATCCCGGCTTTTCTCCGGATAGATTTCACTATACGTGCCTTCCATATAGATCGGCGCTAAAACTCCCGGCGCCCCGTGTCCTGGGCCTGCGAGAAACATCATCTCGAGGTCGTCTCTCTTTATAAGACGACTCAAATGGGTGTAGATGAAGGCGAGCCCTGGGCTCGAGCCCCAATGGCCGAGCAGGCGGCTCTTGATATGTTCTGGTTTTAGGGGCTCCCGTAAGAGAGGATTTGCCTGAAGGTAGATCATTCCTAGAGCAAGGTAATTGCACGCGCGCCAAAAAGCATCGATTCTATTCAGCTCTTCGGCGCCAAGCGGCGCACCTGTAACGGTAGATCGTGCAATCCCTTCAGCGCTCAGTGGTCCGGCTAGTTCTTCAGTTACTGTTAGCGAGGTCATTGTGCATTCCTTGGTCGTCTTTGTGCTATTCCGAACACTTTGGGAATCAGCAAGTTTCCGCCTTCGTCGTGATTCAACACTCATCAACTACTGATTGCACTTCTCTCTGTTCCAGCTTGAAAGCTCCAGCGCTGCTCCCCGTCTCTACGTTGTAACTCGCGATCAATGAGTTCCATTTCCGCCGCGTCGCTTGCATCGATTACGGAGTCACCCGCGAGGATTATGTACAGCATGTCAATGAGTGTGTCAGTCGGGATGTTCATCAGGTCTCCGATCATGGCCTACTCCCTTGATGCGATTTGAAGGTCGCACTTCGTATAAGCAATCCGGCTGCCAGAAATGACTGGTTGTAAGTGGATGAAAATAGCTGTCTACCAGCAGCATCGGAAGCTCCTACACAGACCTCGAATGACTTGCCGTGGGCACTGACCTGATTTGGGCAGCAAGGACATTGGTCGCAACCGCTGGACGGTGCTTGGAGTGGCATTGATCAGTATGTATTCACGGCTGCCAGACCTGTTGAAATCGCCCGCCAGCGCATTTGCGGCCGTCGATTTCCCCTTGCGTCAGTGACCACGACCCAGTTCATGCGTACAGGCTTTCTCATCGTCACTGACTGCAACGTATGCGTTGCGCTGCACATCGTCGTTTCCTCCTTATTGAGAATTGCCTACGGACCAGACGCCCTAGGCTGGCTTCCCGAGCATTAGGCGTACGCGTGTGGACGCGGATTACGAGGTGTGCAACGCCTCCCAGCCTTCACGAATTCCTCCAAGGCGATCGGCAGGTCGGGTCCCCAGTCGTCTGCTAGATACACCGGGGTTGCTGGTTGCGTCCGATGTGCCCTGGCCGTGAAGTCGAGGATCTGGGCGTTTTCTTCTTCATCTTCGATCACGATAGCGTCCAAACTCTGGCACCGCAATAGTTCGAGCGCATCGGCGAATTTGGTACGGAAGAACACAACGTGGCCGCGCTGCCTTAGAATCCTGCCGGCCGTCCCCAGGATAGAATGTGGATTGAGGTAAAGGATGTGCATAAGTTTTGTATATCTTCGACAGCGAAATCTTATTTATCGCACTCGATCTGATTTCTCGATTGGTAACTGATCGAAATCCGTCCGAAGGGGACGAGCGATGCGTATGCACCGGCACGATGGCGGAGAGCCCGCCACATGTCCTTCCACGCGTTGTGGGCGCAGGTTTTCAATTCCCTCTTTCCCCTTGGCCCATGAGCGATTCGTGCTTACCTTTGCTCGTGAATTTGCCCAAAATAAACTCTTGGGCCACACTGCTGACAACATGCAGGGACATGCCAATTCCAAAGTTTCTGAATACATGGCCGGGACCGCGATTCGAATCTGGGTAGTAAGTGGTGGAGACGGAAGATGCAATCAAGCTGCCGCCCCACGTAGAATAATTCGGCTGTGACGTTCCGTTGTCACCCTGACAGACAAATGGAGCTAAGATGGCGTGGCGAGCGCGAGACCACTTTGTACCGGTGCCCTGGTAGAAATAGCGAGGGTCCTGATGCAGGAGCGATGGCAGAATGGCGTTGCCGAACAGGTCCTCGGTAGTGGCGTCGGCAAGACCTGCTCCAAATCGCTCGCCATATCCTCTTGCGCCTTGGCGGTACTTAGGGGTGTCATTGGCTTGCTGGACGCCGGCCCACGCTGCCGTGCGAACGAAGAACACTGGATGGGTGAAATCTTTGTAGGCTAGCTCGAACTTCATCTTCGTCGTAAGAGGCTCGGGGTGCGGTTCGTACACCACATAGGGATTGGGTATAAAGCGGAACATGCGTTGCTGTTCTTCAGCCTTGAGTTGCTGGACAGCAACCTCTTTCGAGGAATAACTGACAGTAACTGCCCGTTGCACAGCTACAATGCGGAGTTGGACGTCGGTTATCGTTTTCTCCTGCCCAGGTTCGACTGCAATGGACGATGTCCACTCTGCAAAGCCTTCGGCAGTGACGGTTATCTGGCAGGCAACTCCCGCCGTGACATGGTGGAATGCAAAGGATCCATATTCATTGGTTACTTCTGTGAAACGGTCACCGGCCGCCCCTTGAAGAACCACGGTGGCATTGGGAACCGGATCGTCGCTGATATCGACTACCGTACCCAGGATGCTACCCGTGTTTGTATCTACGAATTCCGCGGATTGCGCGGACACCGGTCGTACGAGCATCACGCCGCTCAAGACAACCAATACCAATAGGGATGTTAGTCTCGGCACGACTTTCGAACGCCGGTTAGGCGAGGTGAGTGAATGGTTCTGCATCGTCGGGACTCCTAACTCACGGAAAGCGTGAAGTTGATCGTGATCCGGGAGTCAACTTCAACTGGTTCACCGTTTACCATGTACGGTCTGTAACGCCACTGTTTCACCGCATCCATAGCGGCTTGCGCGAGTATTGGTAAACCGCTCTCGACTCGCATGTCCTTCACCGTGCCGTCGGTCCCGATCACGGCCATCAGCACGACCGTCCCTTCAATGCGCGCCCGGCCAGCTTCCGGTGGATACTGCGGTGTAACGTCGTGGATCAGGTTCGCCTCGGCTACCCGAGAGGCGACGCGGATTCTCTTAGCCGGCAGCGACTCTGGCGCCTTCGCAACCTCAGGCACGCTTTGCGCGCTGCCCATCGCCTCGCTGAGCACTGCACCCGGAACTCCGCCGGCCACTCCGCCGGTTATGCCCACCGAGGGTTGAGGCGCTTCTTGCGTTTCATGCGCCGGTGCGGTTATGCCAGGGCTTGTCGGCGTGTATGTGGAACTGGCCTTAGGCGCTTGGAGCTTTGGAGCATTGCTGCCCGCCGCCGCCGCCGACGGCGGAAGTAGATACAACATCGTCAGCGTCTCCCTCTTGGGGAGTGATTCCGTGCGATACAGAGGGATGACAATGAACGCGAGCAGGAGCAACGACAGGAGCGCCAGCGATCCAGATGCCGCAAATGGATTTCTCGGCCTCGGTTCTATGAAATAAAAAATGTCGCCAGCTTCTTTTCCTTGCAGGTCGGAACGAACGGTACGCTGTTTTTCCTTTTCCGCAGGCAATGCTGCAACCCACGAATCAGTTCGCGGTCCTAACCTCGGAACGGCCGGGTATGCGATGCGGTGAAATAGGTCCGAAGGATGGTCACAAGTTGCCATAACGCATCTGATAAATGCATTTTGTGTACCAACCGGAACTTCTTGTAGACGAGGGATATTGGACCAATGCAGTAGCATTGCGTGTGCCCACATGAGGGCAACTGCCTTCAAAAGGTCATGAGCAGATGCAGGTCCGGGGGCGCAATGGCTGCTGATAGGGCGAAAAACGGCGCAGGCTTGCGTGATCGCCTGCTCTCGTCGACGAATCGTGGAACTCGGCGAGAATTTGGCGTAAAGTTTGGCCGTGAAGCGCTCTGGCAATTTCGTTCCGATCGTCCTCGGCGCAGCAACTGCCCTAATTGCTTCTCTGGTAGCGAATTTGGTTACTGGCGACATTGGCACTCTGTTGTATCTAGTTGGCGCGGCTATACTCGGCGCGCTTGCGTTACGGATTGCGCTTCGGAGAGATCGTCAGCGGCGCATCATCTCGGTCGCGGCCGTGGGCGCGTTCCTCATCGTTGCTGCTGGGGTGGTGTTCAGCCAATGGCAGGTCCGACCGCACCTTCTTTGGTTGGTCTGGTCAAACCGATACAAGAGCGAAGTTCTAGCGAACGCCACTCCTAGCAACGGCGAATTCAAGCACGCGGAGTGGGATGGGGATGGTTGGGGCAGTGGGGCAACGGGTGACTGGATGGGCTACGTTGTGTATGACCCGTCGGACTCGCTTTCAGCGGCGGACAAGAACAACGTTCCCACAGAGCACAAGGGTATTCCGTGCAAGGTTGTATTGGTGCGGCGCTTGGAGAAACAGTGGTATTCCGTAGTTTTAGATATGAACCAGTTCTGGGACAAAATGCATCCGGGATGCTGACGCGGGAATTATTTTCGACACAACGCAGCGGAACGTCGATGTTTCAAAACTCTCCGGCCACGGTCGCTGCTAGTGCGTCGCTATCGGGTGAGGCTACGGTTGCGCCTCCAGCCTGGGTGATCTTGTAGTCGCGATATTCAATGCTCAGAACTGCTGTACCGAAAACACGCACCTTCGTTTCGCTCTCGTTCGATTCCGGCAACCAGAAGTCACCGATTTTCTGGTAGCGACGTTCGAAGTCAGTTTTGAGAGTCCACCACGAAGGATTGACAGCCGGTTCGCCTTCGACTCGAGTGATCGCGAAGTCTTTTGCATTCACCCAAATCTGGCCGCGAAATAGAAACTTGTTCTTGCTCCGCGGCTGCGCATCCAGCACATAGAATTCGTCCGCGCCGGTCCTCTCGTAGTCGGACAGTTGAAATGTGTAGTTCTCTGGTGTGATCGCGGACCGCTGCTGATTCTCATCCCGCATCGACTCCTGTTCCGCTTCGAGGAGTTTCTTGAACACACGGTCCCGCACCGTCCCAGAGCCGCTCTCCGACACGATCGTGAACTCTTTTTTATTCGGGGCCTGGTAGTCAGTGCGTACGACCATGTCGGCCTTCTTATGTGACACACAGTGGCACTCCAGGTGATAGCTGCGAACACTGGAGTAGCTTTCGAGTGCTTTCGCACGCACTTCGTTCATTTGTACGACACGGGCCATCACCTCATCAGCGTTCAGAGGTGCAGATACAATTGCCTGCTGTGCAACTGCCGGGACGTCGATCATCGATAAGCGGATAATCAACAAAGCGATTGCGTGCACAAACCAGCGCCCGTCAAATTTCCCCATTTGGGTCCTCGCATATTTCATAGCCTGGTAGAGCGGAGTCATCGTGTGAGTCTCCGGGTGATCTCTGAAAATCCCAACCTGCCGGTGCTTATCGATGTGGGTTCTTGAGCAGCGTTGTCGAACGGCGGTGGTGCGCCGCGCAACTGCGTTAGCGCCACTTCTTCCTTACCACTGTTCGGTCGTGGCACTGAGGCGTCGAAGAGATAAATCGTGCTCGCCAGAACCGGTCCGACGCGGATATCGCTGTGGGGCATCGCGGAGTTTCCCAACGCATCGAAGAATCTTTGCGTCTCAAAGAAACGGCGCGAAGGCTCAAGAACGATCAGATCTCCGTCCCGCGGTGCATAGTGCGGCTCGTAAAGCGGCACGATCTGAAGGTCCGCGCGCCCGCAGTCCTGCAGGTAATAGGCCATGCTCATCGGTCTCGCGGTCGCGACCGTCGCCTCAGGGGGTGCGAACGGACACACATTTTGCGCCACCTCGCGCGTGTCAAACTCCGACACCTCATCCATGGCAAAGTAGCGTGCAATGTTTTGTTTCTCTCCTCCAATTGAGTTCAGATAAAACGAATAGTAGGGTGCCCAGGACTGCAATTCAAGGAGCGGCCATCCAATCAAGATGACGGCTGCAAGACCCACGAATGCTTGAGACAGAATTTTTCCCTTGGCGGCCTTCAGCGTTTGTTGAACCGCATATCCGCCTGCCAGGTAGAGGAAAGGCAGCAGCGGAAGTGAATATCGGATCCACTTGGCTCCACTGAGAGACAGCCCGGCTAATTGAACCGCGCCGAACGCTAGAAGAAAGCACGACGCGAGTGTCCGACGATCTCGCAAAAGCAGTGCAGCGCCGACCATCACGGCCACGAGGATTGGAATCGGTGTCTTCACCAGCAGCAGCCAGAGATAGTAGAACCACGGCACTCCGGCAAGCAGGCGCGAGGGGAAGTTCATATATAGCCTGCCGTCGAAATCGTAGCCAGTGTGCTTGACTCCGTCATGATGGAGCCAGTGCACGATGGCATTGAAGTTGGCTGGAGAGAGAATGACCGGGTTCACCACAACAAAGGCAAGGAACATCAAGAGGAAAAACCGTCTGTAGCTGAATTGAGACGGCTGGCGAGTCAGCCCCATTTTCCCGGCAAAAAACCAGGCCATTGCGTTCAAGCCCAGCAAGTGAAGAATGTACTGCGAGGCAAGACTCAGGCCGAAGCCGATCGCGCTCAGGTCGTACCATCGCCGTGCAGTCTGTCCCGCATCGGCCTGTTGGGCGCGACAGTAGAGGTAACAGGCCAGTAGGGTGAAGAAGGTGAGCGGCGTTTCCTCTTTGGTGAGCCGATTCAACGCCACTGGCAAGGGGGCAACTGCCCAGAAAAAACTCGCTGCAAAAGACCCGGCAACTCCCATCAGTCGACGGCAAAACAAAAAAAGGATTGCGGTGCTGAAGGCACCCAATAACACATTAGGCAGACGAAGCCAGCCCTCAGGCTTCAATGAAGGCCAACCATGCGTCGCGGCCACTCGGCCCCATCGTTCACCCACTGTCAGGCTAACCCAAGCCAGCATCTTCGGCAGCATCGGGTGCTCGCTATTGACGCCGATAAAGTGTCCGTGTCGATACTCTTGAACAGCAGACCATTTGGCCACTTCATCCTCGGACAGGCTGTTAAAGTCGACCCGGTAGAGGCGAACCGAGAATGCCAGGGCCGTCAGCAGGAGTACGATCACGGCTTCCCTATACCGGCAAACGCAACGATTTTGAACCTCACTCAGCACAGATGCTCCGGTTTGCGACGTGAAAGCGATGGCATGATTGCTGTTTTGATCGACGTGGTTGCATGCTCATGAGCCCACCTCCGACGTAAGTCGAACCCTCAGGTTGGCCTGCCGATCACGTACCTCAGACACGGCGTAAGGTCTCCGTGCGGATGGATTGAAGTACTGCCACACTTCCAACTCGCCGAGAAGTCCGAGCGCCACCAGTTGCAGCCCCACCAGGATCAGTACGGCCGCAAAGACCAACAGCAACCCGTGTTGCTGCACGACATCGACTCCGCTAAGGACCTTCAAAACCAGCAGCCCCAGTGCAACCGCCGATCCGAGACCCATGTTGATTACGCCCAGCCGGCCAAAGAAGTGGAGCGGGCGCGACATGTAGCGCAGCAGAAATCGGATCGTCATGAGATCGAAAAATACCCGGAAGGTGCGGGAAATGTTGTAGTGCGATTCGCCGTGCTTCCGATGGTTGTTTTGGATCGGTATTTCACAGATCGAAGCTCCGTAGGCCGAAGCCAAAGCCGGAATGAAACGGTGCATTTCGCCATAGAGCGGTAATTGCCGCAGCAGGTCGCCCCGGTATGCTTTGAAGGTTGTCCCAAAGTCGTGGATGTTCACGCCGCTGAGCTTAGCCATCAGCCAGTTGGCGCAGCGGGAAGGGATCTTCCGGAGCAACAGGTTGTCGATGCGGTGGCTGCGCCATCCACTCACGATGTCGTAGCCCTCTTCAATCTTTGCCAGAAAGACTGGGATCTCGGTAGGGTCATGCTGAAGGTCGCCATCCATGGCGATCACATACTCGCCAGTGCTGTGCGCGAAGCCAGCAGCGAGTGCGGCAGTCTGGCCGAAGTTTCGCCGCAGCCGAACCGCGACTACATGAGGATCGAGCTCAGCGAGTTCCTTCAGCAACTTGTAAGTGAGATCCCGGCTGCCATCATCGACAAAGACAAACTGGTAAGTGCGACCAAGCTCCTCCATGACGCCTCGCAGGCGGCCATACAGTTCGACGACATTCGGTTCCTCGTTATGAAAAGGAACAACGATAGAAATCGTGGGGGGTGTGTTGATATCAGGCATGAAGTGCCTCCCTTCTGTAGCTGCGATCGTTCGGATTGAGCCATTCGCAGTCCCGCTGGTTCAGCAACAGGTCGGACTTGTGGCCCAGTTCGTTGAGTAGCGCGCATAACCAGTTTGCAAACTCCCAATCTTGGTCGCAGACACGCAACACGCTTTGTCCATCGCGCTGGATCGCGGGGACGCCATTCATTGCTTTTGTGGCGTACATATTCCTCCTTCGTTCCTGCTTGACCCTCCCATGCCGCGGTAGCTCTGCCGGAATTGCCGCTCGAAACTGTTCAGCCATCGATACATCGCAGCCGTATTAACGCATTTCGCTCGCCAAAGACGTGGCACGGCAAATCACTGAATTGCGGGAGTATGGACGAGCAGCGAGCTGAAAATTGGTGCCCACATTGCGGCAGTGCCCTGGAACGGTCACGACAGCGGGCGGCGGAATGCAGGGATTACAAGAAAACCAACCGCTTAGCGAGATGACCGAAGTGGTTGGCGGCCTGCAGTACACACTGTGGAATTCCGTTCCGTTTTAACGGAGTCGGACTTGTTTCTTGAGCTGATTCATCAACCGGAGAGCGGACTGTTCGACGTTGGCAACGGTTCACGCGCTCAAAATAAAAAGGAAACTCCGAAAAGAGAGTCTATGGCGATCCTCCCAGCTATCCTTGATTTCCTCTTTGGGTGTCACCACGCTCAGCTCAGCCGTGTGTTCACGCTGCAAGGCGAGACCTACCGGGTGTGCTGCGACTGCGGTGCGAAGTTTGCCTATTCACTTGAGCGCATGTCGATGGAGCATCGCCCGCCACTCGTTCCTGTCTTGACACGGTTTCGAATTGCCTGAGATGGAAGAAGAGCGTGAACCAAGGAACGTACACAGCTTGCTAACAACTGTCTTTCCGTTGGGTCAGCTGCAGCAGGAGGATCGCGTTGACTGACATGCCGGAGAGAATCGGACATCGCGACGCCTTGTACTTATTTGCCTGCCATTTGGAGTGGCTCACCAAACGGAACCTGGCGGCATACCAGGAGCTCCTTGCGGCACTCGACGATCATGACGGCGAGATTCGCCTACTTGCAGAACGTCTCCTGCACCGAAGCTCGCCAAGACCGGAGCGAACTGCGACAAGCATCAAATCCTGGTGAGTAACAGGCGCTCCGAGTCGAAAAGCGAGTGGCCAGCCATATTCGATCTTGTGAACAGGTGTTCGCGCAGAACTCAAGGCAGGATATGCCCCGAGATTCCCTGCCCGCATGCGGACAATGACCGCACTGCGGCAATCCGGACGAAAAAGTCCCCACCACGAGGCAATTACATCAACCACATATCAACAGCAGCGTTGGCACGAAACGTGCGCTCCAACGGGGTATGGGAGAGCACGATATGCGTTTCGAGGATCAAGTTAATGTTTCGCGCAGAAATCCAGTGGTTAGCGAGTGGTCCGACCCTGAAATTGGAAGGGAGACTGGTGGCGGATTGGGCAGGGAAGGCCCAGTGCCTGGTCACAAAAGACGTCCTGCCCAAAGGTTTGATCGTCGACCTCACCGAGCTGAGCTATGTCGATGCAGTGGGCGAACAGCTGCTGAGGTGGTTGGCTAGTGTCGGCGCAATGTTTGTCGCTGGCAGTGTCTATGCAACTGCCGTATGCGACCGGATGCGTTTATCGCCCAGGCAGAGGATATCCGATCGGCGCAAGCGGCGGCATGGGAATAACGAGGTGCAGTCCCTCAATTAAGAGTTGTAATCCAGTTGAGGCCATTTGAGGGTGACATAGAAAGAGGAGAATCATGTACTGGTTTCACTCGAGCACAACGGCCGTCGACGCCCGCGCTTGTGCATCGCCAGCCGAAATCGTGGCCTGCTTCCAGGATCGAAGAAATGTTCTGCGCAGGCTTGCGTTCTTGATCACCGGCGACCGGGCAACTGCAGAGCAGGCTGTTGCCAATGCTTGTGAGATGACGCTTCAAGGAAACAGTCCTTTCAGCGACTGGCTTTTCGAATGGGCCAAGGCTGCGACCATTGCCAGTGCGATATCACACGGAACGCAGGCGATTCGCATCTGCGAAGCCACCAACAAGGATCGACGCTGCCCACATGTCGAACACGTATCGCAGGGCGATGCTGAAGAACGCGCCGCTAATCTCGATTTTATCCTCGGAGCCGACGCCCAAAAACTGATCGCGGAATTGGATCCACTGTGCCGGGCAGTCCTGGTACTCAGGGTTGCAATCCGATCGTCGATGCAAGATTGCGCTTTACGCCTGAATGTTTCCCGCGCGGCAGTGCTTGGCGCCAATTGTCATGCCCTGACATGGCTTCACGACGGCCGCGTGAAGCCTGCGGAGGAGAATCACGACGCTTCGCACACTGAATAGAAACGCGGCCACCGGAGTGAAGCAGAAGTCTACAGATTGGTTTTCTTGGTTTGGACCGACGATTGCACTTGGGCCCAGCGATCTTAGCGCGAGGATCCTATGATTATCGAACTCAACGACGACGAAACCCGGTTGCTGTACAACGCCCTTCTCGAACAAGCTCAGGAGCACTTTCGCTACGCGAATACGTCAGAGGTAGCCCGGAGATTATACAAACTGGCGACCAGATTTGGGCGCGCTCAGTTGGAGAAATACCAAACATAACGAGATGCGAAAGTTTGATTTCGGCGGGAGCTCATTCTCTGTCTTTCTTCATTGACTTACCGCCGGTGGTTTGGCGCGCTTCAATGGCTGCCCAACGCCACTCCGGAACATCGCTTCCGCTAATCGCCGGAAGCGAGGACACGGCGAGGGCATGAAAAGCGTCTAATTGCTGTAGGTCGTCTTGGCGATGCCCAAGCGACGAATCTTGTTTTGCAGGGTCGTACGCTTCAATCCCAGACGCTCGGCGGCTCCCCCCTTGCCGGCGATGCGTCCGGAAGAGGCTCTCAGAGCGTGAATGATTGCAGAGGATTCCGCCTGTCGAAACGTCGAGGGCGTTCCAACAGAAACCATGGTCTCGGATGAAGTGGAAAGCTCGTTCACCGGCACTTCTAACTCCGGACCACGTGTGAGGATGGCAGCTCGTTCGATGAAGTTCGCCAATTCTCTGATATTCCCCTTCCACGGACAATTCGTCAGCATCTCCATGGCGAGTCTGGGGATGGACTTTATCTGTTTCCCCATCCTCGGCGCTACCTTTGATACGAAGTAGTTAACCAGGAGCGGAATGTCCTCGCGCCTTTCGCGCAGCGGCGGGATCTCAATCGGGAAGACGTTGAATCGATAGAAAAGATCCTCGCGGAACTTCTCTTCGCGAATCATGGCGGGAAGATCGCGATGCGTGGCAGCAATCAGCCGTACGTTTACGCTGATCGTCCTGGAGCTTCCCAGCCGCTCGAACTCCTGCTCCTGAATGGCGCGCAGTAGTTTGGGCTGGAGCTCCAGGCTGATGTCGCCGATCTCATCCAGAAACAGCGAGCCTCGGTCCGCCAACTCGAAGCGGCCCTTCCTTTGCATGAGAGCCCCGGTGAAGGCACCTTTTTCGTGTCCGAACAATTCGCTTTCCAGCAGTCCGGAGGGAATGGCGGCGCAGTTCATGCGCACAAAAGTGCGCTCGCGTCGAGAGCTGAGGTTGTGAATAGCACGCGCAATCAACTCCTTGCCGGTTCCCGTCTCTCCATGGAGCAGGACGGTAGAGTCGGTGGGCGCCACGATCGCAACCTGCTCCAGGACTTTCTGCAGAGCGGTGCTCTTGCCGATAATGCCTTCGAAGGAGTACTCAGAGCTGATTTCCGGTTCGAGAGGAAACTGCTGGTCTCCGAGCCCGCTCACATTGACAAGGCCGGTTGCTGCGAAGTCTCCGAGGTTGGTGAAATCCATAGCGGCGCATCCCATAATGTCCCCCTCAAGGTCGATAGCGGCTAAGCTGACCTCTTCGTCTGTGGGCAAAACCCGATGATCTTTCCCAGTTGCGGCTGAGCCGCTGTACTGAACGGATTCCGAGAGTCCTTCGGTATGTAAAACTCAATCACTTTGGCCATGACCGTCTCCTTGACCTTTGTTGGCGCGGCGGAAAATCGGACTTCACAAATGGGGCTCCGAACACTGAAAAGTTTCATCCTCGCGATATACGATCTCGCGTCCGTTCTCATCCCATTGAATTACCGTGATGTGGGTGTAACCCTCATCATCGATGCGAACGTGGATTGATGTGCCATCTTCCGTCATCACGCTGCTTTTGTTTCTCTGACCAAGCATGCGCAAATTGTCAGCCCAATTTCGTTTGCGGGCAGCCCCACATCGGGGCGAATCGCAGACTCTAGGGGGAGCGAATGTCACCCTCTTTTGAGGCAAGAAATTTGGTGGTATTCGGGGAGTCTTAACGAGGGTGAGAGCTCGTTTTGTGGGGAGCCTCGACGCGCTTCCAACCGAAGAGGCGGGCATCGACGGACCATAAACCCGGTCCTAACATGGCGAGGGCGGCGGCGGCAGTTCCCAACAGCAGCCACACCGACTTGTCCCCGGCTATCGTAAGCATCTTCCAGATCTCAATCACTGCTATGGAAGTTCCCGCGATTGGAGTCCATAAACCTGCAATTAGCAGCATTCCCGCTGCCATTAGGAACACCGCGGGAATCGTCACATTGATCGGCGGCAGATCGCTCCACAGCCTTACGCCCGCGCGCACAATCAGCACGGAGCCAACGACCACGCGCATGAGAAGCAAACCTGCGCCGGGCCAACCGCCGGCGAATGTGGAATACAGCCGTCGCAATGACGCACCTTTCAGTACCTATCTAGAATCCCCCGTTTCGGGGTACGGTCGAAGCCCCAAAAAGAGTTCGGATCGTCACTCTTTAGAGTTCTGTATTCTTCTGAGGCGGGCAGGCAAGGTGGTGGAAACTACAGCTCGATGATTCCTCTCTTCAAGCCGATCATTACGGCGTGCGTTCGATCGTGGGCGCCTAGTTTAGAAAGAATGTTCTTGACTCGACTCTTAACGGTTTCCTCTGTGATTGAGAGCTGATCGGCAATCTGTTTGTTCGCATTCCCGGCTGCGATGAGACGCAACACAAGAATTTCCGCGGGCGTCAGGGCATCATCCGTCGCATGCTCGGCGAGCTGGTACGAGGCCTCCGGGGACAGGGTCTTCTTTCCCGCATGGACTGCTCGAATGGTCTCCAGTAATTCCTTATGCAACGTGTTCTTGAGCAGGTAGGCCTGAGCACCGGCCTTGAGCGCACGCAAAATTTGCGTATCGCCGGCGTAGGTCGTCAGCACAATCACTTTTGCGTCAGGAAATTCGTTATGAATCGCAATGAGCGCATCGATGCCGTTCATCTCCGGCATCTGCAAGTCCATGAGCGTAATGTCGGGATGGTGCGTTCGGAATTGCTGAATGGCATCGCGTCCGTTGGATGCCTCGCCCACCAAGACCATATCGGTCTGAATGCCAAGCAGACCGGCGATACCCTGGCGCACAATTGGATGGTCGTCAACCGCAAGAATTCGAATTTGCGAGATGGCGGCGCCCATGAGCTCCTACTTCATGCCTTCGCCTTGCGTGAAAACCGCGAACGTCTCGGTGCGGTCGTGTAAGCGGCGTTGGCAGGAACGCGCAGTTCCACTTCCGTGCCAGCATCGACTTCGCTCCACACCGCTAGCTTACCTCCGATAAGGGTAGCGCGCTCCCGCATCCCGGGCAGACCGAAGTGTCCCTCACTGCCTTGGCCAGAGAGAATTACTGGATCAACGCCCTTGCCATCGTCCCGCACCCGTAGTCGGAATTGCTCGTTGTCGTAACGGATCTCAACCTCAATCTGCCGCGCTTGAGAGTGGCGAAACGCGTTCCGCAGAGCTTCGGCAGCAATTTTGTAGATCTCGTCTCGGAGGATGGGATGCAGATTCCGCGCCTCGCCCTCAACGGCGACAGAGAATGCAGGTCGGTGATGGGCGGAGTCGGTACCGAGTTCCTGCCCCAGAGTGCTTATGGCCAACGCGAGGTCATTGCCCTGGATTGTGGAATCCCGCAATCCCTGTACCTCATCCCGGGCTTCGGTGATGAAGTCCGCGGTCTGGTCGATCGCGCTGTCCAGCTTCTCTTTCGCCTCGATCGGGCGATCGGGCAGCAACTGGGAAACCGTTTGGAATCGGAGCAGAACCCCGTGTGCGCTTTGAAGCAGAGTGTCGTGAAGGTCCCTTGCAATCCGAGTGCGCTCGCCCACACGCGCGTCGAGCGTCATGTCGAATTGATGATGCAATTGCCGGACACGCCACTGGTAACCTGCCCACAGCAGTGCCGCAAAGATGCACGCGCAAAGGGCGCGAAACCAGTTCGTCTGGTAGTAGGCAGGAGCGACGGAGAAATCCAGCTTGGCGGCGGTGTCGTTCCAGACGCCGTCGCTATTGGATGCGATCACGCGAAAGGAATACTTGCCGGGAGGCAAATCGGTGTAGAACGCCTGGCGGCGCGTGCCGGCATCATGCCAGTCGTGGTCGTAGCCGTCGAGCCGGTAACGGAACTTCACTTTTTGCGGAATAGTGAACGTCGGCGACGTGTAATCAATCTGCAGGTCGCGAGGGTGCGGGGCAAGGTTCAGGCCTTCCCTTGCCGCGAATTCCTTTCGGTCAACGATGACAGATTCAATGTAGGTCGAAGCAGGCAGCGCGGCTTGCGAGACCCTTGCGGGGTCTACCATCTGCACGACGAAACCGGTCGCAAACCACACTCGCCCATCCGGAGACACATCCGCTGGTCTGATTCCGTATGCCCCCGGACGCGCTCCGTCCAGGGCGTCATAGAGTCTTGTTTGCAAAACGGCTTCCGGGTTGACCCACCACCGTTGGACCTCGGAATCTGTAAGCTCGACGATGCCACACTCCGTGAGCAGCCACCAGCTTTTCTGTTTGTCCTTAATGAAGGAATAGACCGCATTGCAGGGCAGCCCGTTTTTCTTCGTGAGCCGCTGCGCTTTGCCCTGTCGCAGTCCGACGAGTCCGTCGTCGAAGGATGCCATGACGGAACCGTCTGCCTGGACAATGAGGTGATTGGTGCCCAGATTCGCACCAGATCCTGTTGGAAATTCCTTCCGGACGCCGTCGCGAAAGAGCACAAGTGTTCTGTTTCCCTTGCGCGGCCCAATCCAAATCCCTCCGCGCGGATCCGCCGCGATCCTCCCCATGGGGACTTGCGACGTCGGAAACTGTTCCCGCACCTGGAAATCGCGTATTCGTATCAGCTTTCGACTAACACCTGAGCACACGGCCCAAATATTGCCATCGACATCCTCTGCCATTCCGAGTATCAGCCCCAGCGCCTGATGATCCGGTTCCGAGATACGGCGGAAACGTCCATTCCTGGACACGTACAAACCGTCATAAACTCCTATCCATAGATTTCCGGCTCGATCCTCGAGCATGTACGAGACTTGGTCCCTGGGAAGACCATTTCCGCCTCGAATTGAGGTGACCGTCCCGTTCTTGATCTTGTCGAGAGAGTCGGCGTTTGCAACCCAGACCGTACCATCTCCACTGGCCAGGACCCCTACCGCTTCCTCTCTACCCAACCCCTCCGAGGTTGAGTACGTAGCTACCCGCGGATCACGGAAGCTGTCGATTCCATTCGTTGTCGTGACCCACAGGATCCCCTCTCGGTCTGCAAATAGATCGTTCATGAAATCGCCGGACAAGCCTTCCGCCCGCCCATAGTGCTCGACAACATCCCCGCGAATGCGAAACAGTCCGTTGCCTAGAGTGCCAACCCAGAGGCTTCCGTCCCGATCGAGGGTCAAAGCGAAAACGGAGAGCTTGCTGCCATCGAATCCAGAGGTGACGAAAGACTTGAAAACACCGTTCTCCAGTTTTCCAAGCCCTTTCCCCGGTCCCTGAGCGATTAAGCCGATCCAGAGGGATCCGTTCGAATCAAGTGCGAGGGCATTTACGCCATCGCCGCTGTTCGTTTTCAGCGCTTCAATCGCGTAAACCTCCGAAACGCCCGCATGCCAATGCACAACGGCTCTTTGCCCCCCAAGCCAGAAGCCGCCATTCCCATCAGACAATAAGGCTTCGCCGCCCGTAGGGAGCCGTATCCCATCGGACTCTCCGAAACACTTCACATCGTGGGAGGTAACATGGCAAAGCGGCGCTTGCAAGTTGAAACCTGCTTGCAGCGTCCACAACGAGCCGTCAGGATCTTCACTGATGTTTCCAGTCCTGAGTTGCCCTTCGAGCGCGAAATGAGAAGTGATCACCCCACCTTTCAGATGAAAGACTTCATGCTCTGCTACCGCCCATAGTCCGCCCGTGTGGTCGCCATGAACGCTCACGATGTGATCGATCGTCCTGCCGTCAACCGGCAGCGTCCACGGAACAAATCGAATCCCGTCAAACCTGTACATGCCTTGGGAAACGGATGTGAGCCAAAGGAAGCCATCTGAGGTTTGTGCAAGAGAAAACATGCCGGCGGGCGCGGAACCGTCTTGTGTTCGCCAGGATGTATGCATGTACTGGGTAAGACGTTTGTTCGGATCGAGGGCGTGGACCGTGCCTGGCAATAACCCCACGCAGGTTAGACAAGCGCCCAACGTCGCTACAATCATGCGGCTCTGGCTTTTGAAGCAAAGGCGAAGTGGTTGGTGAGAAGCCATTTCTCCCCTAGTCGCGACACGCGCTAGAAAGCGCAGCGCACAAACGGCAGTAAAAAGCCCTGCGGGCACACGAAAGAGGAAATCCGTCGGTGTGTCGGCGCCTCCCGTGTGCGACCTAATTTAACATTATCAGGGGCGGGCATGTCTGTGATTCTGTCAACGTGTTTGCAGCGGAACGGTCTTCGTTTGGGATCGAACCAGGACGACAATGGATCGCGGAGCTACTCGATAGATCGGCTGCTGCATCGGTAAACCGCGTTCTGAGAAATCGTTGGGACTCGCCAAGTCAGTGTCTACAATTCTTAACCAGTCTCGCGGGGCACCTTCCTGGATCTGGAACTGCAGATCTTCCCAATAAGCATTGATCATCACATAAATATCATCATCATCTTGTGCGGCGCCATGTAGGCAAAACGCCAGGCTGTGTGACTCTGGCGATAGATCGACGGAGGGGCCCGTGCCGTACCAGGAGATATCCTCGCGCCAGAATCTGCTGCGGCATAGAGAAGGATGAGACTTGCGGAACGCAACCATGCCTTTGAAGAAGCGGAATATGTCCTGATTCGCCTGGAGCTGGCTCCAATCCAGCCAGCTGATTTCGTTGTCTTGATTGTAAGGATTATTATTTCCGAACTGTGTGTTGAAGAACTCGTCACCGGCCCGGAACATCGGGATGCCGTTCGACAGCATGAGGAGGCAGAAGAAGTTTTTAGCCTGTTTCCGGCGCAGGGCCAGAACCTCCGCTGGAACGCTCTCGTCTCCTTCAAGCCCGCAATTCCAACTGTAATTCGCGTCCATACCGTCTTGATTGTCATGACCGTTTTTCCAGTTGTGTTTCTGATTGTAGGAAACCAGGTCGTAGAGCGTGAAACCGTCGTGGCAATCGATGTAGTTGACGGTCTGGAAGGCGTGATAGGCATGCTCACGGCTGTCCGGAAACAAGTCATCGCTGCCGTAGATACGACGCATAAGGTCCGGGACCATCCCCACGTCGCCCCTGACAAAACGGCGGACATCGTCGCGATACCGCGCGTTCCATTGCAGCCAGGTCGTGCCCGGAAACCCATGTCCGAGCTGATAGCCGCCGACGTCCCAAGGCTCCGCGATCAACGCTAACCGGCCCAGCTCGGGGTCGGCGGCAATTTCACTGAAAATTGGAGCATCTCCCCAATTCAGCGATCCGTCGGCATTGCGGCTAAACACCGATGCCAGATCGAACCGGAAACCATCGATGTGCATCTCGTTCTTCCAATAACGCAGGCTGTCCATAACCATTTTGCGCACGTGAGGCTGGTTGAAATTCAGCGTGTTGCCAGTGCCCGAGTAATTCGCGAATGGCCTGGTTGGGTCGGTGGACTGCATGTAATAACCCGAGGGGTCGAAACCTTTGAAGTTATAGGTAGGGCCGACGTGATCGCCCTCACAGGTATGGTTGTACACAACGTCGAGCACGACGAAGATTCCGGCTTGGTGAAAAGCCCTGACCATATTCTTGAACTCAAGATGCTGTCCATCATCAGCACTCGATGCATATTGCGCATGAGGTGCAAAGAAGTTGAGAGGCATGTATCCCCAATAGTCATCCTGATGGGGATCGCGTTGAAATATGGGCATAAGCTCGACGACGGTGATCCCAAGGTCCTTCAGATATGGGATTTTTTCGATCAAGCCGGCATAGGTTCCAGCTCGCGAGGGATGCACACCGGAATTGGGATTCCTGGTGAACCCCTTGACGTGAAGTTCGTAGACGATCGCGTCCGATTCAGGTCGGGGCGGGAGATCTTGAGCCCAATCGAAACCGGCCTGTTGTCTGGGCAAAACTCCAAGCGGTGCCTTTTCATGATTCGGTCCGGACTTCATTGCCAGCTTGCGATCAAATCCGGGCGGGAAGAAAACACCTTTCGCATAGGGGTCGAGAAGTATCTTCTCGTGGTCGAAGCCGCGGAGACCAGCAACGGGCGGCCCTGAAACCGAGTAACCGTAATAACGGGCTTCGCACATTTGATCGAGCGGGATCCTGCAGTGCCAGATCCGCCCAGACTTATTGCGGATAGGATCGAACTGAAATGTCAAGAGTGGCGTTGCCAAATCGGCGGGGGAATAGAGAAGCAGTTTCACACTCTCGGCATGTTCAGCACACACCGCAAAATTGAAAGCATGGTCTTCCTCGATCCAGCCAACCCCTAGCGGCAATGGAAGCCCCTCTGTGTGTGCCCACGCGCAACGTTTCTGCGATGACGCGGCTGAGACGGACGCCGCGTCAGGCAGGCAGTCGCTGACCGCAATGGGTTGGGGAAGTGTGTTTTTCACAGTGTGAACCCCGGATCAACTCGTGCTCGAACTCGAGCGCGCGTCATGGCTGATGCAGTTCCACCACGCCAACTCTCTGCCCGGCGTCCTCTGCCTGGGTGAGCGGAGGAAGTGAGGACTCGACTTGCATATCGATCAGCAAATCGATGCGACGCTCCAACTGAAAGAACTTCGCCACGGTAAGAGCCGGAAGAACCTTATTGAACTTCTTGTAATACTTCTTTTTCAACGCAGCCAGACGGGAGTCGCAATCAAACATTTGATCTGCCATCGCTTTGGCTTCGGCGCCGGTCAGGTTCGGGTACTTCTGGGTGTACTGCTTGATGACGGCAGCGCGACGATCATCCAGCCTGGATCGTTCGTAGTCGTATTGCCGATAGACCGGCCAGAATGCCGCGCCATCTCTGTCGTTGAAATTCATTCCCGATGTGATGAGGGCAGTCCTGTCTGCCTGCATATTGGCACGCACTACGGCGATGGTGGAGTCGATCGTGGGCTCCTGATCTTGAGCGCTGGCGAGATCGCAGAATGCGAGGATCGCGAACGTAGCCGCGACAAATGCACAATTCTTCATCATTGACTGAACTCCTAAGCCGCTTGCTTCTGTCATTTCGCAGGCGCAGCGGCGCAGTGCGCTCGGCAAACTGGTGCGAACAGCTCCAGGAAAGGACAGTGGAGCACTTGCAATCGTTGATGTAGGCACGCCACGCGCCGAAGTAATCTCACAATCAAGTCATTTCTTTTGTTGTGGTTTTGCAACAAACCTGGTTCCGCTCGACCATACCGTGCCCAGTAACAGGCACGCGGGACCTCGTCTGGTCACGCCTGGGTCGATTCGAAGACTGTTGGTTTTTCCATTGCATGAGGATATTCGCCGAGCCCTATTCACCTTGCGACGGCTCGACTACCGGATTCAGCTTCGCCGCCAGTGCCCTCGGCGCCTCGGCCCTCTTTATAACGACCATGCACAGGGCTCCAACCGCTGCCCAGAAGGCAGTGCGCGCACGTCGGCATAATGCCAGTGTCAATCCAGCCGTTCCCGTCACGCCAAACATCCTGGCAATGATCATATTTCCGCCTTCATAGGTCCCGAAGTTGCCCGGGTTGAACGCTCCCACCAGGTTGATCACCTTAGTCAGCGCTTCCACGATGAAAGCGCCGCCGATTGCGACTTTGGCTCCCATGAATCGCAGAATGATGTAGACCTCGAGGACTGCCAGCATGTGCCATAGGAGATTGAAGAGGAATGTTGCCCAGAACGCGGCCGGCGCTTCCTCAGGAAAGCTCAGGAGGTTGCCTTCCGCCGAGTCAATGATCGGCTGTTTGCCACTGACCCAGGTATGAAGCCAGGGCAATCGGCCAAGCGCCCGGGTGGCACGGCCCACCAGCTGCCACCGGTTTCTAACCGAGACACCTGCTAAGATCGCCGCTGCGATGAGCACTGCAACGAGCAGCACTGCGTAGACTCGCCACGCGCCAGAAAGCGGGGCAAGCAGTAAGGTGGCTGAGATTCCTGAAACAGCGATCAGTACGGCGGTGAAGATGTGCAGAGCTCCGTCAATCGCGCCTGCCGATAATGCATTCGGTAGGGTAACTGCGCGACCCAACAGCGAAATGCGCGTACCCTCTCCAAGCACCTTCCCTGCGACGCCAAATTGTCCGATCCCATCGGAGATTAATTGCGCGACGAAGCTACGGAACCACGAAAGGCCGCTGATATCGCAGGTAAAAGCCTGTCTCCAGGCGTATGTTTTGGCCAATTGCGAGAGCCCTCCCAAGAGGATAACGAGGGCGAATCCCCAGCCGACTGCCTGCAGTTGTTTCCACACGGCTACCGGGCCGGTTCGAAAGACCAGGTAGCCCAATAGACCAAGGCCCAGCACGGCTGCAAAAAAACGAAGAGAGAACTGCATGAAAGACTGTAGTCTGGGCGCGGTAGTGCTCTTACGCGCTTGCTTCGGTTTGTGCGTCTGCTGGATCTCCATCAGCGCACATTGAATAACTGAGTTAACGGCTCCCATGTCGCTCTCCCCATTTCCAGTCGATTTACGTAGCTAGACATTGAGGAACAGCAGATGGATTGCCAATCGGGATGTGCGCTTAAGAGCGTTAATTTCGCTTATTTCGCAGAAGACAGCCTGGATTGCGCGTGCCCTGCCTAGGGCAGTGCCTCCATGTGGGCATTGATGGAAGGACCCATGGCTGACAATTCACAGCAGTTTGGTTGCAGGATGCCGCGTTATCGGCAGTTACTCATGCCTTTCCTTTTCATCTTCATCAGTAGCACGCAACCCCGACATCGACTGGATGCGAATGCGAAAAAAGAGCGGATCGATTAATTGATCGCCCACTTTCATTTGCCGCTCACCCAGTCCATTAAGCCACCAATGACTGTGGTTTGCGAGCAGTGAACTCGCATGTTTACGCTCGGCGGAATATTGCGGCTCGGGTAATTCCTCATATTGTCCGCTGACGATAACGCTGGTCCATTCGCCCTGATTCTGTATTTCGTCGATTTGGACACACACTTTGGGATTGGCGCGCATCCACTTCACCTTCTGCCCAAGGGTCGAGAAAACGTACAGATATCCGCTATCGTAGGCAAAATGAATCGGCACCACGTACGGCTGGTTCTCATAGGAGCAGCCCAGTCGGCCCAGAGAAGCACGCTCAAGAAGCGCCTTGCATTCCTCCGCCGCCATTTCATTGACTTCCATGATGGTTTCCTCCAGCTCAAGACTGACTGAGAGCGTTGCGAACGATCTCCTGAGCTTCGCTAATGATTGCATTCAGATGTGACTCTCCGTTAAAACTCTCAGCATAGATCTTGTAGATGTTTTCGGTGCCGGAGGGCCGCGCCGCAAACCAGCCGGACTTCGCCACCACCTTCAGGCCGCCGATGGGAGCACTGTTCCCGGGAGCCCTCGTTAATTTAGCGACGATCGGTTCGCCCGCCAATTCTGATTCTTTCACTGAATCCGCCGAGAGTTTCTGCAATTTTTGTTTTTGCTCAGGAGAGGCCGGCGCATCGATCCGCGTATACAGAGGACTTCCAAACTCCGCAGTCAGTTCACCGTAGTGCAATCCCGGATCCTTTCCGGTTCGAGCGGTGATCTCCGCGGCCAGAAGATCCATGATGGGTCCGTCTTTGTCGGTGGTCCATACGGTGCCGTCGCGGCGCAGGAAGCTCGCACCCGCGCTCTCCTCTCCACCGAAACACACGGAACCATCGATCAGGCCGGGCACAAACCATTTGAAGCCCACTGGCACTTCTTGCAACTGGCGTCCAAGCTTCTGCACGACGCGATCGATCATGCTGCTGCTTACCAGCGTTTTGCCGACGGCGGAGCGGGAGCTCCACTCTGGCCGATTCGTCAGCAGGTAACGGATCGCGGCAGCCAGGAAGTGGTTCGGGTTCATCAAACCCGCTGATGGAGTCACGATGCCATGACGGTCAGAGTCGGGGTCATTGGCGAAGGCCACCTGGTATTGATCCTTCAGGCCTACTAGTCTGGCCATCGCGTACGGGCTCGAACAATCCATCCGAATCCTGCCGTCATGATCGACCGGCATAAAGGAAAATGTGGGATCAATCGCGGGATTTACGACGGTGATATCCAATCCGTAGAGGGAGTTGATCGGTTCCCAGTATCGGAGGGCGGCTCCGCCCAGCGGGTCGACAGCTAATCTGAGGCCTGCATCGCGAATTGCGTCCATGTCGACGACATTCTTCAGATCCCGCACATAGGGCAACACCAAATCTTCCTCGCGGGTGGAAGGTGCTTTGATTGCCTGCTCATATGGAATTCGTTTGACTTCGCGATTGCCAGCTCGCAGAAGATTGTTTGCCCGATCCTGTACCCAGCGCGTGACTTCCGTATCGGCAGGGCCGCCGTTGGGCGGGTTGTACTTGAAACCACCGTCTTCCGGAGGATTGTGGGACGGTGTGATGACGATGCCATCCGCCAAACCAACTTGTCGAGTGCGGTTGTGGACCAGAATGGCATGTGAGATAACCGGTGTTGGTGTGAAGCCATCGTCCTTTTGGATGACGGTCTCGACATTATTATTGTTCGCGGCCAGAACTTCCAGCGCGGAACACTGCGCCGGCGAGGACAGGGCGTGCGTGTCCTTCCCCATGTACAGGGGGCCCGTAATACCTTGCGCCATGCGGTAATCGCAGATCGCCTGGGTAATGGCGAGAACGTGCGCTTCGGTGAACGTGCCGTTTAGAGATGTCCCGCGGTGGCCGCTCGTTCCAAAAACGACTAACTGGTTGGAATCCTCGAGATCCGGCTTGCGGTCAAAGTATGCCTTCTCCAATCTGGAGAGGTCCACAAGCATTTCCCTGGGAGCAGGTTTCCCGGCCAGCGGCGAAGTCCCGGACCCGCTCAACTCTGTTGCCGCTGGTTTGTTGTCCGGCGCAGTTGCCATCCTTGCATTCTCCGATATCGCTATCATATCGCCATCCCAGCTGGGCGATCATCTAGTTACCAAACCATAGTAGTGCTGATCGCTTGCCAATCGGCCCCTCTCTGACACGTCATTTCTCACAGATCCCGCGCGCCTGATCTGCGCCTCGGATGCCCTGCCTCGGGCAGTGCCTCAATCTGGGCAGAGTCTCATAGGACAAAGATCGCAAACATCGTGGCGCTATAGAGACATACTGTCGGTCTCGATTGGCACCTTGCATGCAAACCGTGGAAAGTTCATGTGCGCACGCCAAGCCCGTCGGTGAAGTAGGGGTGCGCGGCAGTTGATCCCAGCTCTCCCCAGGCAGTTACGGATCAAGTCTCGCGCACCTCATCCGACGGTTCGCACGGCGACAAGAGCGGGTCTCATGCGGCATGTCACTGATGGCGGCGTCTGTGAAACCACGGTGGATATTCATTGCAACGGCTCAGGCTTGAAAAGGCGCTTCGCTATTCTCTGCATTTGCTTGGTTCTATGAGGCGATCTTCCGCTTGAGCGCGAGAAGATCCTCGAAACTTCTGGCAAACTCCGAGCGAACCTCATTATAAGGCTCCAGGATTCGGCCTCCATAGAAGTGATCTCGGACCTGGATCTCGGCCACTCTATGACGTGGTTTGCTGGACTTCCAGTCCCGCAGTAGCGGGTTCGGAGCGAAATGCCAGACGAGATTGTGACTTGCCTTCGACAAGATGGGTGACCACCGCGAATAGTAGCCCCACCGAGATTCCGGACATCAGCATGCCTACCATACCCTCTAAAGGGCCCAACAGTCGCCACTTGAGAGGGAGGACCACATCGCCGTATCCGACTGTGGCATAACTGCTCGCCGAGAAGTAGAATGCGGACTCCCAGGATGGGAAGCAAAGCCCGCGATAGCAACTTGCCCAAAGCAGAATAACTACTCCGTGCAGAACGATGACCGCCACCGTAGTTTGCATGACCAGGGCGGCAGAGTGGAACATTCGAAGATCGTGAAGGCCGCTAGCGGCAACGCTTCTTAACCAAGCGATAAGCGCGGCAACTCCAGCACACTGCAAGCATAGTGTAAGCAGTACGAGAAGAACGGCGGCGCCAGCTTGTTGAAATACAATCACTGTTCGACATCGCTCCTCTCGGTTGAAAACCGGCCTTCGTTCTGGTCTAACGCGTTTTCCATCGGGTTATAAGCGCTCAGTGCCTGCCAGTCAGCCGGCGTTTACAGCGTGTAAAGATTCTTCAGATTCAACCGGAGCGACCGTCTCCCACTCAATCAGCTTCAAATCCAACACGAAGATGGAGTAGATCACTGGGACAAGCAGCAGCGTCACAAACGTCGCGATAGAAAGACCACCAATCTGGGCATAGCAGAGAGGTTCCCAGAGCGGTCCCCCGTGAATGGCCAGCGGTATGAGTCCAAGCACAGTTGCGCCGACCGTGATCATTACAGGTCTGAGTCGCACGATGCCGGCATCGAGCAGAGCTTCTCGCAACGGCTCTCCTTTTTCGTGTGCTTCTTCGATGAAGTCGAAAAGCACGATAACGTGGCTGACGATCACACCGACCAGGCTGGCGACTCCCAGGAACCCCATAAATCCGAAGGGTTGTCCCATGATTACCAGTCCCGCAAGGGCTCCTGTCATTCCGTACGGGATGGCAGCGAATACGAGAAGTGGCTTGACGGCGCTGCGAAACTGTACAACCAACGCAATGTAGATCAGCATCACGGAAATCGCCATCACCGCGCTGAGTTCCCTAAAGCCTTTCTGCTGTTCGTCGTATTCGCCCCCGATTTCCAGGAAATAGCCGGGAGGCAGGTTCTGCTGGAACGCCTTGATTTTGGGCAGCAGGGGCGTCAGCACCTGAGACGGTAACACACCCGGGATCGGGAACGCGGATACCGTGACCGTGCGGAACTGATTGCGGCGCTTGATTTTCGATACCGCCATTTCCGTGGTGACGTTTGATACCTGCCTCAAAGGTACGCGCTGATTGCTGGTCAAGGAATAGACGTATGCATTTTGGACGTCAGATAGTCCGGCACGGTCCTCCATCCGGAGGCGCACGGCGATGGGGATTTGCTTGTCAGCCTCCCGGTAAGTTGAGACAGGTAATCCGCTCATCGCCGCGGCCGAGGAGAGAGCTATATCGAGATTCGTGATGCCGGAAAGGTTGGCGCGATCCGGGTCGACTTTTAACCGGACATTCATGGCAGGTTCGCCCCAGTCGTCTCGTACCCGGGTCGCATTTGGTTGGGCGCGAAAGATTGCCTGGAGATCGCCAGAGAGACGGTGCAGAACCTCCATCTCGGGACCTGAGATTCGAATCGAGACGGGAATCCCGACCGGCTTGCCGGTCTCGAGCTGCCGCACATCGACCCGGGCGCCCGGGACCTCCCGGCTCAGCGCCGTCTGTAGCGGCCCAACCAGTTCGTTGGTAAAGTGCTTGTCGGCAACCTCGACTAGGATCTGCGCGTAATTCAGTTGTTGCCGCTCGGGGTCAACGGAGAACCAGAATCTGGGACCGCCGCCCCCGACGAAGGTGGTCAGTGATTGCAGGACATCTTTCTGATGATGTTCGTTTCCAAACCGTTCGGACTCTTGCCGAATGACAGTTTCCGCTTGTTGTGCAACCGCGTCCGTCGCGCCCAGGGGGGCGTCGGGCGGAAGCCAGACGTCCACGTACGACAGGTAGGAGAGGTCCTTGGGGAAGAACTGCGGCTTCAGCATTCGGAAAAACACTCCACCCAAGATCAGAATGATGAGCGAGCCGGCGAAAGTACCCCAACGATGTCGGAGCGCGAAGTCGCCTACCCGGTAATAGAGCGCCGGGAACCCATGCTGCCGCCGCTCCGACATGGGCGGCTCCAGGCGCTTTGGTGGTTCGATCATGTAATACGCGATTAACGGCATAAAAGTGAAAGACACTATGACGGAGGCGATCAGCGTGCACGTCATTACAACCGGCAGGCTATAGAGGAAAAAGTGTGTGTCGCCGGTCAGCATTAGGAACGGGAGGTACGCGACGATGTTCGTGATCGTCGCGAATACAATCGCCTTCGCCAGTTTGGTCGGTCCAATCCAGGATGCGAGCTCGCGCGGAGAGCCGGAACCCAACTCGCGCTTGATCGCATCGCCTGCCACAACGGGCATATCTACCAGCAAGCCGAGCGCGATGATCAAAGTCGCGATCGAGACCTGTTGAATATCAATGTTGAGAACGTGAATGATGCCGAAGGTCATCGCCAGCGTCAGCGGAATGGACGCTGCCATTAGCATGGCCGCGCGCCAGTCCCAGAAACCGACCAGGGCGACGATGACTACGAGAACAATGGCCTCGTAGAGGCTACCCATCAACAGACTGACCAGCTCTTTTACTTGCCGCGGCTGATCCGAGGTGCGAGCCACGATGAGATCGGCCGGGAGCTGCGGGCGGACATAGGCCAGGGCCTTGTCGACTGCAGCGCCGAATTTGAAGATCTGTTCTCCTGACCGCATTTGCACCGCCAGGGTGATGGCGCGGTTGCGATGCCAATTTCCGTCCGCCTCCCGCGACACCATGTAGTTCAAATATCGGGTAGGTGTTTGATAGCCTCGCGATATGTCAACAAGATCGCGCAAGTAAAGGGGCGCCCCACTGGGCGACGATGCCAGGAGCACGTTGCCAATATCCTTCGTGCTTTTGAACTCCGCAGTCGCGTCAACCAGGACGTTTCGCGATTGGGTCTGGACGATTCCGCCGGGAGCCGTCACATTCCGCGTGTTGAGAACGTCCTTAATCTTCGTGGGCTGCAGTTTTAATGCCGCCAGGCGCGCGTCCGAGTACTCCAAGTAGATCTCTTCCGGCAGAACCCCCACGCGCTGGACCTTCGCGACCTCGGGTACACGTTGCAGCGTGCGCTGGATCAGATCGGTGAAGTCATCCAGCTGCCGATACGAATACCGGTTGTTAGCTACCTCGGCGATTCGTTCCTTGGTGGATTGAGGATCGCGAATGATAATCGGACCCCACGCGTCGGGATGAAAATCATATTCCTGCAGCCGCTTCTCTACGAACTGCTGGCCATACGCCCGCATTTCGTCGTCCGACTTTTCGGTTGCAAAATCTAGTCCTGAGCAACTTCCTATCGATAATGGACGAATATCTCGCGCTACGCCGTCTCGTTCCGCCTGCATGGCAAATATCCGAAAAGGGCGTTCGATGGCGGCAGGCGATACCGACGCCGGATAACAGAAGAGAACCGTGGCGCGTCCTGTTGTCTCTCCTCGGCGCTCCTTTTCAATCGCCTCCCGCACGCCGCGGGCGCGCAACGCGATCTCAAGGTCCGGGACCGTCGGACTGGCGACGGTTAGCATTAGGGCTGCTGTATCTCCGAAGTCGCTGATCCAGGTGATAGGTCCCGCGCCGTCAGGCAGATCCGTGACCTGGTTCAGTCGTTGTCCAATGTCCTGGAATTCCTGCTGAGTGTTCTTGATGTTGTCCAAGAGCCTGACTTGCACAACGGATATGTTGTCCTGGGTCGTGGACTCCACACGGTCGACCTTGCTGTTTCCAGTAATCGCTTGCTCGACCTTCCTGGTGACCAACTGCTCGACCTTGTCTGCGGAAATACCCGGCCAGGGGGTTATGGCCAGTGCGATGCGCACAGGGATGTCGGGATCTTTCCGCTTGGGCATATTCATGTACCCGAATACGCCCCAGGCCAGAGTTGCGAACAAGGCGACCCAGGCAATCTGCCGGTTGTTGACAAAAAATTGTGCGACGTTACGGCTGCGCTTGGGGGTCTCGGCTTTCATTGAAGGACCTCGACAGGCTGCCCTTCCTTGAGCAGATTGGCGCCCGTGGTGATGACGCGATCGCCTGCGGTTAGCCCATTGCGTACGGTGATGTCTGTTCCAGTGACGGCGCCGATCTCCACACTGTGGAGCCGAGCAACCTCTCCGGCACTCGAGCTTGAAACAACGAACACGCCATATTTCCCGTCTTTCCCTTGTACGATTGCGGAAAGCGGAACCTGCAGCGCGGACGCTCGGTCCGCGGTATCGGCATTCGCCAGCTGCAATGAGCCGATCATCCCCACCTTCAACAAGTGATCGCGGTTCGGTATCGCGACTTCGACCTCGAAATTGCGCGTAACCGTGTCCGCCGCCGAGGACATGCGGCTGATTCGCGCATGAAAGGTGCGCGCGGGAAACGCGTCGATGGCGACCTCTACTGGCTGGCCCACTTTTATCGAACGCACCACCGTGTCGGGCACTCCCACAACGATTTTTACCGTATCGGTTTTGGCGAGGGCGAATGCCGGAACTCCAGGTCCAACGAACGCGCCGGGTTCGACGGCTTTCGTTACGATGTCTCCGTCAAAGGGCGCAATCAGAGAAGTGTCGCGCAGAGCGATTTCCGCTTCGCTGGTCAGGGCCCGGGCGGACTTCAGTTGCTCCTCGCTGGCATCGTATTGCTCGCGAGCCGAATCGAAATCGGGTTTCGTGAGGCTCTGAGTGTCATACAGATGCGTCGCGCGATCAAAGTCGAGCTTGGCTTTCCGGGCGACTGCTTCGGCGGCCGCGGCTTGCGACGACGCCTGGTGTACCTTGTCCTCGTATTCAGAGGATCGGATGTGGACGAGTACGGCTCCCCGGCTGACCCGATCCCCTTCTGCAACATCTCGCATCCTGCCATCCAGACCGCGCACCTGTTTGAGCGAAGTGACGTATCCAGGAATCCGGAATGCGAGGAGAGCCTCCGAATCGGGCGTCACTACTGCCGAGAAACGCAAGCCGTCTGCGCTGAAGCCGGCGCGCTTCTCAATGGCTTGAGCCTGGACGCCCTGTGGTGGTTGATTGAGTGGCTTATTCGAGCCACAGCCGGCCATGACCAGCGCGAATGCAAGTGTTGCGATTGTGGTTCTCACGTTTATTCCTCTCCCATTGCGCGGCGCAAATCTGCCAGGGAACTCCAATAAGAAGAAAGCGCCTGCTGATATTGAAATGATGTTTCCGAACTTCGAGCCTGAGCTTGCAGAAGCTCTCTGATGAGTGCCGCTTGTTCTTTGTATTTATTGCCGGTGACGCGGAACTCTTCGGCCGCGGCTTCGTGACCGGTGCGGGTGGCCTTCAACAGCAATGCTGCCTCTTTCCACTTGCGGTACTTCGAGCTGACTTCAACGCCGATCTGCGATTCGGCTTCCTGCGCGCCGTTGTGCGCCTGCGCCAGTGTGTTGGATTTCTCGCGTACGCGATTGTGGCGGCGTCCCCAATCGAATGGCTCCCAGGTCAACGCAAAACCGGCCACACCGACGTTCGTCGGAAGGACTTGCACATTCTGAATCCCCATATAGCTGACTGCGATGCCGAAGTCCGGTATGTAATCGGATTTGGCGATGCGGCGGTCGTAATCGGCTTGTTTTTCCTTCAAGTGAGCCTGGCGGATCTCGGGCCGATTTTCGGACGCCTGCCGGCGCGCTTCCTCCAAACTCAGAGCAGTCGTGTCCTCCTCAGGGATAGAATCAACGCGAAAAGGAGTGGCAAGATCCCGTGCCAGGAGTTGATTCAGGTGCTCGTGTTGTGTCGCGATTCCATTTTCGGCGACGGACAACTCATACTGTGCCTTGGTTAGCCGCGCATCGACCTCCAGCGCGTCTCCCTTGAGCACGGCCTTCTCCGCGATGTAGCGCTGCGTAACTCGCTGTGTTTCTTCCAGCGTTCGTACTCCTTCCCGCGCTGCATCCACGGCGGCCTGGGTGGCAACGAGTTCGAAATACGCGTTACGCACCTCGGCCGCGATCTTCTGGCGCTCATCGCGAACGTCCTCTTTTGCGATATCGCGCCCAAGCTCAGTGGCGCGAATTCCCAGCCCGATTTTGTACTGTTGCGACAAGGGCACATCCATGCCGCCGGTTAAGTAGGCGGTTAACTGTGCCGGCGTGTGAACCTTGGCATTGGTTGAAGGGATAGGGCCAATACCGGGATACGTCCCGAAGGCTCCTTTCGAAAAAGTGAAATCAAATGGCTGCAGCAGTTCTCCACCAAGTGCGGCGAATTGAAAGTGTGGCAGGCGCCGGCTGCGAGCCGTGCTCACCTGAAAGTCGAACTTTTGCGCTTCCAAGACTGAGTTCTTCACGAGCTGATTGTTCGAGAGTGCAATGGAGACTGCATCATCAAGCGTAAGAACCGGGACGTCCTGCGCACCTTGTTGAGCAAACGACCCAAGCGGTGATGCAAGCACGAGAATTGCAAGAAGCGGTACGAGATGGTTCGATTTCATCATTCTTCTACCTGGAACTTTGGCTGAGGCCTGACGGCACTTTGACTTGAGCGAATCGAGTTGTCGCTCGTGTGCACCAAGATTGCAGGTGCCGTGCCAACCTGGAGTTCCTTGCAAGTTCTTGAATCAGAAGTGCGCGCGACCAAGAATGCTGAAGAATGCCCATATTCGGTCGATGAGCACTGCCCTCATGCGGGCACTGGACGTATGGTCCCCTCAAGTGTCGTGATGAAGCGGCTTCTCTCATTTCGCCATTCGAGCTAACAGGCGAACCAATGGAGTGGGTCGCGTATTCCGTCGTGCATCTATGGACTTGGGTGTCGGTTTGGCGCGCTAGTCATCGGCGGCGAGGACGATGCCCGTTTCCGTCTGAATCACTCGATACGTGCGCGTTACGTTCTTGCTTCCCAATCAACGGTAGCTGGAGCCGTTCGCAAATGTCCCGGGAATACGAAGTCTCGGCAACAAACTCGGTTCCCAGCCTCTTGATAAACAAAAGCACCGCTTCCCCGATGGCATCGATAAACATCACGTCCGTAAGATCGACAACTAATTCCAGATTGCTATCGCAGCGCGTGACGAGCGTGCGGACTTCCTCAGCTCCCTTGCCAGTGAATCGGCCTTCGAGCCGGCAAATTAAAGCACCGTCTGATTCTTGCGTTTGGACCCGTAGCATGATGGCGCACCTCTACATTCGTTAGCAGCCTCTATTGGCTGGCTAATTAGAATTGCAGGTCTTGTGCCGGAGTTCGTTCACGTAACTTATTGAGATTTCAGGATCTTTCAGGCAAGAGATGCCAACCAGAACGGGCAGTGCCAGCATGGGGGCAGCTTCGCGGCAAGCACCAAGGCGGTGAATCGGCCGCTTTGAGGAGGTGGCCTCTGGGGATTAGCCGCAGACCGAACGCACGCGTAGGCGAAAAACCGCGAACATCAGAACGGGAAGTATCACTGCGACAACACGACCGGAATACCTACGTTGCCGAGCACCCTTTCCGACGTGAGGTGGAGCGTGTCAAATGCAGCGCAATATGCTCGCTCGACGGCCTTCTCGCTGACCCCTAGCTGGGCGGCAACTTCCTCGCAGGATTCCTTGGCAATCCCGTGCATGACGAGCACGAAGCGACAAAGGACGTCGAGTCGAGCCGGCAAAATGTCCGATTCTTCGATAAGAAGCTGAAGATCTTCGGGCGAAAGTGGCGATCGCATCTCGTCAACGCGTTCGAATCGTTCGTATGTCGGAGCAAGCTTGGCGATGTCTGCCCGCTGCATTTGGAGCGCGCAACGAAGGGTCGCTCGCGCGGCCCAGTGGGCGAGCCATTCATGGAACACAGGACCCTGGCGCTCTGCGATATTGCAAGCGTCAATCACGCATGCGAGCGCGAGCTTGTCACCAACCAGGAAAGCGGCGAGCCAGTGCAGTGCGTCATGATAGTCTGCGAAGACCTTGCGCACGTCTTCTACGGTCGCATACCGGTGACTAGGACGCTCCAGGATGTCCGGCCATTTCATCGCTGATCTCCTTTCGAAACACCAATCGATGTGCAACAACGGCGCCAAAGACAATTCGGGCAAAGTTGCTGATTCCATTTGGCTGGGCCTCCGGGCACCCGTTCGCAAGTGCCCGCATCCGGGCACTGCGGCGATGAATGACAGGGCGGCATCAGGCAGCTATTTCAATATCGGAGAATTAAGAATGTGGCCGGTGGGGGATTGCGATTGGATCGAATGTAACGAGCGCATCTTTCACGGAGTCGACGATAGCGAGCTTTGGCATACAGCCCTTAGTTCTTGCTGCTTTTGCAGGCGCGCGCACGCTGTCAGGCCGAATAGTCAGCACGCGTGATACTCAGTCGACGCATCTTGTTCTGCAGGGTGGTTCTCTTAAGTCCGAGGCGCTCTGCCGCTCCACCTTTGCCGGCTATCCTTCCAGACGCAGTTTTCAAAGCGTCGACGATCGCCTGCCGCTCAGCTTGCTCGAAGGTTGACGTGGCCGCGACAATAGTGCGGCCCGCGGATCGGTTCAGCTCTGCTCGTGGCACATTCAATTCGTCCCCTGGCGTGAGGATCACGCAGCGCTCAATGAAGTTCTCCAGCTCGCGGATATTTCCTCGCCAATCGGCATTCACCAGAGCCTCTATCGCTGGTCGCGGGACAGACCGGATGCGCTTTTGCATACGGCGGGAGAGGCGCGACACAAAAAAGTGGACCAGGAGCGGAATGTCCTCGCGCCGTTCGCGCAGCGGCGGGATTTCGATAGGAAACACCCGCAGCCTGTAGAAAAGATCCTCGCGGAACTGATTATTGCGGATCATGCTCTCCAAATCGCGATGCGTGGCCGCGATCAAACGAACATCAACCTTGATCGTCTTTGTACTTCCGAGGCGTTCAAACTCCTGTTCCTGCAGGGCACGCAGGAGTTTCGGTTGCAAATCCAAGGTGATGTCGCCGATCTCGTCAAGAAAAAGACTGCCATGATCCGCCAGCTCAAAGCGGCCTCGCTTCTGCATGAGGGCACCCGTGAAAGCACCCTTTTCGTGGCCAAAGAGCTCGCTTTCCACCAGACCCGAGGGAATCGCCGCACAGTTCAGACGAACAAATGTGCGCTCCCGCCGCGGACTGAGATTATGAATGGCCCGCGCCACCAGTTCCTTTCCGGTACCGGTCTCGCCATGTAGCAGAACCGTTGAACTGGTTGGCGCCACAATCGCAACCTGGTCCAGAACTTTGCGAAGAGCGGCACTCTTGCCGACGATGTCTTCGAAGTTGTACTCAGACTCGATTTCCGATTCAAGGTAAAGCCTCTGCTCCTCCAGATCGTCGCGCGACGCGCGGAGCCGTCCGTAGGCCAGAGCATTCTCGAGTACCAGAGAAGTCTGGGTGCCGATCTGCGACAGCAGGTCGCGGTCCGCCTCGTTGAACCCATTAGCCCTGCGGCTGCACATAGTCAACAGGCCCAAGGGGCCGTCGGCGCCCACAAGTGGCACCAGAACGGCCGAAAGGAGGGATTCAGCTCGGGACGCCTCGCGGAGGGCCGGAGGTATATCTGTTTCACACGGTGAGTAATATTGCGGCGTCCGGAGGTGCGACCATTCGCTCCATAGCTTCGTGGGCTCGGCGACAACGACCTTATCCAGAAAGCCCCTTCCCGTGGGGAAATCGAGAAATCTACGGTCCAAACTGCCCGACTGCTTGTTGAGAAGCCACAATGAGGTCATATCGTTGCCCAAGTGCTTGCGCATCGACGCGGCCACAGCCTTAAAGAGTTCCTCCGCTTCAAGCTTGCTCACAATATGATTGTTGATTTCCAGCAACAAGCTGAGCCGATCTCGCTGCTTCACGACCTCTCGGTGGTAAAGCTCAACAGTGTCTCTTGCCAGTGCGCACTCCAGCGCGACCGCAACGTGGGAGGCCAGGGCACTGAGCATCTCGACGTCTTCGGGGGCAAATTTCTGGCCCTGCAACTTTGGCGTTGACAGAATCCCGTAGCGTTTCTGCGCGGTCGATACTGGGAACAAGTAGGTGCTTCGTCCGGCAACTTCGGCTGCAAAAGGAGCCATGTCAGGGTGTTCCAACATTCCCAGCGACAGGTCCGGGACAAACATCGGCTTCTGTTCGTCTAGCGTTTGCGCCACCAGACCAATGCGTAACAACTTGGCTCCACGTTGAATTGCGGGAGCGTCCGCGTCTCGATCAAATTCGAAGGTGGATAAGCTCTCGCCGTCATCGCTCAGCACATAGAGTTCGGCCCCGTGCAATCTGGAAGTGCTCGACAGAACACCTCGCAGGCTTTGCAGGACGGCTTTTACCGTGGGCTGATCGGCTAGGGCAATGGACGCACCCAGCAGGCTTCGATATCGATCCTCGGCGATGGTCATGGCACGTGAGCTCTCCGCAATTCTCGGTCTACAGCTGCGAGCAACCTGGTCTTAGCAAGGATTCCGATTTCGCGCCTTCCAGTATCTGTCAATCAATTTCCCGCTGCAACGACACCCGCCACAAGGGTGAATACGCGATCGGGCAACGCTTCTTCCTCGTCGCAAATTTCGCAGTCCTCATGACGGACAAATATCGCCAAGATCAACTCGAAAATGTTGTTGGCAACAGCATGGCCATTATTGGCCAGCCATAATCGTAGGGAACTCAAGTACTTGCGCTGGAGAAGGACGACTGTTACGAACGACCCAGACGCTATCAGGGCAGTCGCGCCCTAATACGGGCAGTTGAGGTCAGCCATACTTGGATCTTGACCCCATTGGGTCAGGGAGCTTGCCCGTGCCAAGCGGCGCACCGCGCTCAATTAATTTCTGCGGGGATGGCATGTTATGTTCGGGCTCCTCTGTCGCCAGCGAAGCACGTGAAGTTGCATGCGACCCCAGAGCACCAGAAATTCTCACGAATCGCTGGGTCGGCATGTACTCCAGCCCAACAATCCTCGAGCATGACTCTCCCGCAGGCAGCACGAGCTACTTCGATTGTTTGCTTTCGGTAATGGGTCTTTGGCTTTCTATCGGCACCTGAAGGGACCGACCCAACATGTCGTTGTAAGTAATCGTTCTCTTCCCGACCAGCACTAGCAGTTCGCGCCCGGTTTCGTACTTCGCTGGGATTTCGCCCAACGGTTGCGTGTACAGTACCACGTAAATTGTGTCGTCCACTTTGACCGAAACGTCGTATGTTGTTGGATCAGACGCACCGTTGCCTGCATCACGCGGCTTGACTTCAGTAATAAGTCCTATTTGATACTTCGATGTGGACTGGCAAGGAGCCGGAAATGTAAGTAGACACAGGGCGATTGCCGTTATTAGAGTCCGCATGATTCATCCTCCGATTTGCTCCTCTCGGTTCGACAGTTTGGGTCTAGAAACGACTAGTTTCCAAGTCAGGAGCTTGTAATCACTTAAGCTGGATCGCAATCGACATGCCAAGGGTTGAAGCGTGAGGCAGAGCCTCAGCGAGTTGGCGTTACTGGTGTTTGCAAGGCGTTCCTTTCTGGGGATCGCCGCTCCACGCTCTAGTTGCGCCCGAATCCGGTCACTCATGCCTTATGCAGGGCAATCGTCGTGATCTTCGACGGATGCGGGTACGGGGAAAAGCTTCCCTCTAGGCTCTTATTGGTGTTGTTCGGCATTGGCATTACGCGTGCATTTGCATGCCGCAGCGAGGCGGCAGGCATTTGGCGGCCGAGACGGACTCCGCGGCCAACCAGTCCGGAGCGCCCGAAAGCGTAGAAGACCGCGCGGCACATTTCCGTTGTTTGTGGCCCGCATCTGCCCCTCGCACACTTGTCGGATCTTTGTGCGGGAGGCGATTATGCTGTGAGATTCGCGATCACAGAAGATGTTCACTGTTGCTCACAATCCTTAGAAACCGCCTGATTCGATGAGGCTGCCGGTGGGCTGATCTGCGGATCCAGAGAATTGGCGGGTGACGAGAAGTTGACATGCAGCGATGCCCGCCGGTGATTCAGCTCTTCGCAAAGAGCTCTGATGCCTTCCGAGCGCTCGTGGATATCGATAAGGTCGACCAGCTAATCGGATCTCAAATCGAGACCTTCGCACAGCCAAGGCCCCTCACGCCTTCCCAGCTCGACGGAATCTTGTTGACATAAGCGAGGATTCTGAAGGTGCGCTCCGGCATGACGACAAATTGGGCCCGCGGTCCCATCCTGCGCACTTTTCAGACCGGCTCCGGCACCAGGAACCTTTTCACGTCGGCTTAGCCGAGGTGCAACAGATTATGGTTCAGGTAGAAGTTCCTCGACCGCGTGTTTCCTCAGGATCCAAAAAGATGGAAGAGACTGCGAAAAATGCTGGAGCAGTTCGACCGTCGCATCTGCCGTGTTTGGGCTTTTTGTGGTTCTTTCGGTTGTCGGCAGTGCTGGCAGGCAGACTGTTGGTACCAAGCGTGGTACCAAATCCATCCAGTGAAAATTTGTCAACTGTATGGGAGATGGTGAGCGCGGAAGGAATCGAACCTTCAACCTACTGATTAAGAGTCAGTTGCTCTGCCAATTGAGCTACGCGCCCACGGTCAACGGCGAAGTGGGGACAAACTTGAATTATAGCATCCGCTCTGCGCGATCCTGCGCGGCGAAGGAGACATCGGTTTTTGAAATTCTTTGCGTTGCGACCGTCGCCGAGCCTGACGCTCCGATTGGACCGATGTGGACTATTTCCAAATTTCGATCGCGACGCCAAGCTGCGCAAGCATGCCCGAGGAGCATGCCTCCCACCGTCCGATCTTTAGTACAATCGCGAAACAACTTTCAGGCCGAGGTTGGGTTGGGGTTGGGTGGAGGAGAGACTTTATGTCGTGGAACAAGGTTTTACTTTCAGCGCTGCTGGGGATCATGTTGGCGGGGGCGTTCTCCCGAGGCCGCGGGCAGGTGGTGATGCCACGGCGGCCGGTTGCATCCGGGCCAGCGGCGAAGGCACCAAAACAAGAGCCCTGCTGGGAGGTCGCGGGCGTTTCCAAAGCGGCGATGCAACAGCGGCGTGCGATTACGCAGCGGGCGCGCCAGGAAGTGGAAGGAGTGTGCGCGAACTCGGCGCTCTCGGCACAACAGAAGCAGCAGGAGATCAAGGAAATTCGTCTGAAAGAACGGCAGGAAATGGAAGCCACGATCAGCCCCGAGCAGCAGGAGGCGCTGCGGTCTTGTCAGCAGGAACGCAACCACGGCGGGCACGGTGGTGGACATGTCGGGGGCGGCGGGCACGGCGGACCTTGCGGCGAGATGGCGGTTGGGCAAAAGCCTCATCCGACGGATCCTCATCCGATGGAAGAAGACGAAACGCCTGCGAACGATGCGGCCAAGCCCAATTAAAGTTTCTGGTCGCAGACCGGTGGCGAGTCGGTTTTGGATCGATCGGTTACGAACCAGCGGGCTCGATGGCGCTGTGTCTCTTGAATTTGTGCGGGGGCGTGGAACTCAGACCGCGGCGAGATTGGGCGCGGCTCGGTTTCCGCGTTGAGTCGAGCTGGCGTTCGATTACGCGGAAGCGGCTTCCCTTTTTTGCCCAGCAGGAGCAGCGCCTGAACTGGAAGCTGGCTTGCGAATCGGCACGACTTCGGCTGGACCAGCGGCACGCTGCTCGACTCTTCCGATTACCGGTCGGACGGACGATCCCCCTGCCGACAGGGAAACGAACCGGTTCTCGCTCCACAGGCGATGAACCAATCGGCGCTCGCGTGGGCGGAGCACCTGTTGCGGGAGCGAGAAAAAATTTCGGAATGTCCAAATAAGATACACGCGCTCTAAGAAGCTTGGCTGCACATATCGCGGTCCGATGGGTGTGTCCAGTTCTAAGACGCCCTCTGTGAGTTTGTCAATCCACATGACTTAAGCCACCTGAAAAAGCTGCCCTAATATGTCCTTACTTTCAAAGCGGGCATTATTGCACCAGCGATGGGGCATTGGGAAGCAAATCTTTTGTTTAATTGAGAATTTGTCTGCGGGGCCCGGATCAAATTGAGACAGGCGGGGCGGAGGGCTTCGGTGGAGACAGTCGGGTCAAGGCATTGCGTTCAAACAATCTCGGGCAACCGTGCGATGCGGTCGAAGGTAGCGGCAATGCCCACGCCCTTGCCAGTGGATTCTTCCACGCGCACGACCGTCGCCTCACAGAGGGTCCAACCCCCGGGGGCTAGTCCCAGACCAGGAGGAAGCATGATGACCAGTTCGAGTTTCGAGCCTGCTTTCATCCCGGCTTCGGAATAGAGAAAGATGCCGGTGGAACTCAGGTCGCGAGTCATGCCCTGGTGATCGCCGCTCGGGTGACGCAGCTCGACGGGGACGCGAACTGGCACCCGCTGGCGCGAACGCCGCTCGGTATTTGCAGTTCTCTGGGTCATCTGATGTGGAAGTCTACTCCATGCCGGGGATGGACGTCACGGGCGTCGAGCCTCTGGAGCTGAGCGTTGCTGCAATATCGTCGGTTGCGGCGGTGGGTTGGCCGGGCGGGGGACGCCCGGCGCTCCAATGGCTAGCGAACTAAAAACTAAAGCGGGCGGACACTTGAATATCTCGCGGACCTCCTCCGCCGAGGAACGGGTTCTGCGCTCCCACATCGGGAGTGACCGCGAGCGGGAAGAAGCCGATGCCGCGGCCGGTGTTGGGATCGACTCCGTTGTTGTTCCAGAGAACGTTGAAGCTGGGAAGAAGAGGATTGGCGAAATTCGGGTGGTTGAGCACGTTAAAAAAGTCGGCTCTGAGCTGAACACTGAAACGTTCGCCGACTTTTGTATCCTTGGCGAAGGAGAGATCGAAATTGCGATATCCCGGTCCGTAAAAGCCGTTACGCGCGGAACTGCCGAAATGGTAACCGCCAGTGCAGGCCCCGGCGGCCCAGGTGCAGGGCGCGGCGAAGGCGCTCAAGTTGATAAAGTTTGCCGGGCTGCTGGTACCCGCCCAGGGATTGCCTACCAGGTCCGGACGCTCATAATACTCGCCGTTGCCGTTGGCCGTGTTGTAGCTGTTGTAATCGAGCAGCGAGAAGGGCATGCCGGTAGCGAGCGAAACCACGCCGCTGACGCTCCAGCCCGCGGTCAACAAGGGCATGGAATGCGCGGCTGGAATCTTGTAGTCCCAGAGCCAACTGAAGCGCTGGCGCACATCGAATCCGGAATTGCTGCGCTCGTTGCGAATGTTGAAGCTGTTGTCGGGTTGGGCTTGGAAAGGAGCGTAGTCCTGTCCATCGCTGGCGGTATCGATGGAGTGGCTATAGGTGTAGTTCACGGTTGAAGTAAAGCCGTGAAGATCGCGGATCTTCAGACTGGTCTGGAGAGAGTTGTAGTTGGAGATGGCCGTGGATTGGAAGTCGAGCACGTAGTAATACGGCAAGCCCAACGCCGAGAGCGGGCGGATGCCGGTGGTGGGATCAGCTTGGTTGAGATCGGTAAAGCGAAACAGCTTGCGGCCGGCCGATCCGACATAGGCGACCGAGATAGCAGTGCGATGGGTGAGATCCTGCTCGATGTTGAGGTTGTAATTCTGGACGTAGGGAGTGCGCAGGCGCTGGTCGACGGTAAAGACATCTTCGGGACCGAAGCTGCTGAACACCGGACCGGTGCACGAACTGCTTCCGGGCACGGGGATGGATCCGGCGGTACCGCAGGCTACGGGCTGCAGAGCGTTGGGGTCGAGGAAGCCATAGGAAATCGGTCGCGGTCCGACATCGTTAAAGAGAGGACCAGCGTTCAAGGAAGTGTAGGGAATCTGGCCGGCGAAGAAATCCTGCGAGAAAGCGTCGTAGGAAAATCCGTAGCCGGCGCGGACAACTGTCTTGCCGGTTCCAAAGACATCGTAGGCGATGCCGATACGAGGTGAGAAGTTGTTGTAGTCCTTGGGATACAGACTGCTGGGTCCGCCACTGGCGCCGACCTGAACCAGGTTGTACGAAGAGTCCAGGATGCTAAAAAGGTCCTTCTTCTCGCCGATGACGCCGTAGTAGTCCCAGCGCAGGCCGTAATTCAAAGTGAGGCGGTGGGAGAGCCGGAAGTTATCCTGGAGATAGAACGCGAAATTGTTCTGATAAGTATTGCGATGGGAGTTGCCGGCGGTCTGGTAACTGGAGAACTCGCCGCTGTCGGCCTCGCCGGCGAGGAACTGGGGCAAGGAATCGAAAGTGAGCTTGCCGCGATGAGTAAGATCGAAGAACTGGGCTACCGAGGTGCGGCGGAATTCAAAGCCGAACTTCCAATTATGCGAGCCGCGATTGTAGGAAAAATTATTGAGATATTGCCAATTGCTGTCCACGCGGCCGCGGGGGTTGGACTTGTTCGCGCCTAAGCCCGCGAACGACTGGTCGCCAGTATCGCCAGTCGGATTGCTTACGCTGATGACGGGCAAGCCATAATCGAGGCTGGTGAAATCGGGATTGGATGTATTCAAGCCCAGGCTGGCGGGGTCGGTTTTGACGTCCTGCGCGGCAAATGACTCGGCGAAGCGGTTCCAGCCACCGCGAAATTCGGCCAGCAGCCGGGTCGAAATCACGTGGGTATAGGAGAGCGATATGACCTGAACGCGGGTGGGAACGACCGTATTAAATCCGGGCAACACATTTCCGCCAACGATGGCGAGCGGAGCGCTCTGGCTGCTGTCGCCGAAGTAATAGCGGCCTGTCAGCACGTCGTCGCGGCCGATGTGCTGATCGACCTTTGTAATCAGGCTGTCGAGTCGGTTGCTGGACGGAGTGTTGACTTCCTCGGTGAAAGTGCCGTCGCCGCCGGGATCGTTCCCGTTGGCAGGCAGCACTCCCCAGGGGTTGGTGTTCAGAATGTTTTGAATGATGGGGTTGATGCCACCCACCGGGGTATTGGCCGCAATCAGGGCTTGCGACGGAATGACGGCCGGGGCGGGGAAACTGACACGTTCGCGCTGTCCCTCATACGCCACCAGGAAGAAAGTCTTGTCTTTGACGATGGGGCCGCCAAGCGATCCGCCGAACTGGTTGTTATGAAATGCATTTTGGGGCGCGGGATCGGCGTTGAAATAATTGCGCGCATCGAGGGCGTTGTTGCGGAAGTATTCGAAAACCGAGCCGTGCAAGCCGTTGGTCCCCGACTTAGTCACGATGTTGACGATAGATCCCGAGTTGCGTCCGTACTCGGCTTCGGTGTTGTTGAGGATCGCCATTTCCTGGATCGCGTCGACGGGCAGCAGAGTGGCGGGGATTCCGAAGACACCGCCTTCGTTGATGGCGTTGTCGTTGCGGAAGCCGTCGTTCATGTCGGTGCCGTCGAGCAGGAAGTTATTGGAGCGGCCACGATTGCCATTCACCGAGAAGACTCCGAAGGAGCCGGGAGAATCGTTGACCGAACTGGGATCGGCATTGGCGCCCGGGACGGCGGTCAGCATCTTCATGAAGTCGCGGCCGTTGACGGGAAGGTCCTTGAAATCCTCCGCCTCCAGGGTGCCGCCCAGCGTGTTGCTGCTGGTTTCAACCAGTGGGACTTCGGCCTGAACTTCGACCTTCTCTTCGACGCGTCCGGGCGTGAGGGTGAGATTGGCGCGTTGCGGGCCCTCTACGCCGATGGTGATGTTGATGGCAGTCTGGGTGCGGAAACCGGGCTTAGTCGCGGTGATGGAGTAGGTGCCCAGAGGCAACTCGGTGAAGTTATAGTTGCCGTCGGCATCGGTCACACTTTCGCGAACCAGGCCGGTGCCGGTATTGGTGGCTGTAACTTTTGCATCGGCGACGGACGCGCCACTGGCGTCGGTAATGGTTCCCAGAATGCCGCCGCGGAAACTTTGGCCCAGCGCGACCCCAGCCAATAACACGATCACCAGCAACATTCTTCGCAGATTCATTCGTTTGATCTCCTTAAAGCATTGCTCGCAGCAAATGCAGTTCCACATGAGATTGGCGGATTATAAACGACTGTGCCAGAAAGACCAGTGACAGAGGCAAGGAATTGGCATAGAAAGAGTTGCTGGAAGCTATCGGCTGGGGGAATGCGGGGTGGCCGTAAGCTTAGAAGATCGGCACTGGGAGAGGCCGTTGGTTGAGGCGATCGCCAGACCTATGTCGGCACCGGGGTCGGAACTATGGTAGGAACTATCATCGGAACATGGTCCGAACTATGGTCCAACTACGGCCCGAACTATGAAAAGACAGATTGTGAATCTACGAAATTCCGGAATATTACGGCGTAGAAAACGGGGCCAGACCGCGGGCCGATCCAATCAGAAGTTGAAGGCTACGCCGCCACGGACGGCTCGCGCCGATTGCACGAGATAGAGAGTGCGGCCGTCCCGTCCCATCACGGGCACGTAGCCCTGAGCCAGAAGATTTCGGAGATCCATGAGGATTTCCATGTGTCCGGCAAAAAAACTAGCTGGGATGGGTTGGCGAATAAAGAGATTGAAGTAAGGATCGGACTGTCCGGCTGAAGTGTTAAAGACATCGACGGGAGTCAAGGCATGGCCGCCGGTGTAGCGATAGGAAGCGATCCATCGCGTCTTGGTCCTGGGGAGGGTTCCGCTGAATTTGGCGGCAAAGGCATGGCGCTGTTCGGCGCGAATCCAATCGCGCGCGTCCTGCAGTTGAACGTCGGGGTGGGACAGGTCAAGCACTCCGCCGTAAGCATAGTCCAGGGTCGCGGTAAGGTCGGACAACAACTTGCGCTGCAGCACGACGCGCATTCCGGTGGTGGTGAAATCATTTCCCTGATAGCTGAAAGTGCCCGAATAAATATCGGGCAGCACTTCACCCGATTCCGCGGTGATTTCGCCGACTCCGGTAAGCACTGGGTCGGCGATGCTGTCGGCGTAGTAGGCGACCTGCATGGAGTTCTTGCCGATGCGCTGGGAGATCGAAACTTCCTGATGATGAGCGCGTTCCACGGCCGGGGTGAATCCGGTGATGCTCATACGGGGCGCGGTTTCGCTCAGATCGGAGGAAGCGGACTCCAGACGATCGTCGGCCACACCCTCCACTCCCATATTCGGCACCGAACTGGCGTATTGATACTCCAGAACCGTGTTAGGAGTCAGATGGAGATCGGCGGAGGCGAAGGGCTTGAAGGCGTTGACCCGACCCATGAACTGGATCGATTGATATTCACTGCCGAGTTTCATCTCCAGACGATCGCCGAGGACGACGCGATCCGAACTGGTGACCGACAGCGCCTGCAGGGTGGCCCCGGGCAAATTGTTCAGGTCGGGCGAGTTGAGATGAAGGGCGGTAATCGCGACCGACGGTTCGAACATGCCGTTAAAACGGCTGGTGTAGGTAGTTCGCAGGACACCGGATGGCACGCCCTGCCCATCCGAGTCATAGCCAACATTACCGTTGAGCCGAAGGGTGCCGCTCGATAACAGGGAACGCTCGACGGCAAAACCGGCATTCATGTCGGAGGAACTGCCAAAACCCTGCCCGGGCGAACCGGCCAGGAAAGTCACGGTACCTTTCAAGTCGTGGTCGCCGCCAGAATCGCCGCTCTGGGCAACCACGGTGGTGCCATCTTCAAGCACGCGCAGGATGGGACGGTTGGCAACCGAACGCAACGTCCACTTCCAGTCATCATCATCCGATGGACCACGGGATGGAACCATTTCGATGGCTTCGAACAGCGTGGAGAGGGTAACGTTCACCATCAACTTCGCGCCGGCGCGCACGCCAATCTTTTCCCGCAAAGAAGGGAGAAACGATGGGGCGCTCACTTTGACGCTATAGGTTCCGGGCAGCAGACTGGTGACTGAGTAGAAGCCGCGATCGTCGGTAAAGACCTTGAGCGCCTCGGCAGCCGAGCCCATGATTTCTACAACCGCGCCCATTTGAGGGGCGCCGTTGTTATCGCGAACGTATCCCGAAATTGCACCGGAGATCGCTCCGGACGAAGTTCCGCACCACGCTGAAACCGGAGCGCTTACGATCACACTTGCAACGACTACCAGATACCCGAGTTTTCGAAACATCTCGTCAACCACCTCTGGGGGACCAGGCAGCGGCTTACTCCACGGCAAACGTTGCCGTTGGATCCACCATCTGCTTGGAAAGGTTGTCGTTCACCTTAATCTCGATCTTGTAGAGGCCCGGCTGCAAATTCGCGGCGGAAAGCGTCTTTTGCAGCGTGACCTGATCGCCTACGTTACCCATCGTGTCGGTGGACTCGACGGTATGGATGACCGCCTTGTTGTTTGCGTCGGTCACATTGTATTCGATGGTAGCCGACGGCTTATGCGTTTTTTCGTCGACGCTGAGATTGTATACCTGCATCCAGAAATTCATCTTCTGCCCACGTTTGAACGCGATGGGCTTGCCGTCGGAAGGCGCGACCCGCGGCCGTACTTTGGTAGTTCCGATCACGAAATTGCCGGTGCCGACGTTTTTGGTGGCCACCGGTTCCATCTGGTCGGCGATGATGAGGGTGGAACTGCTCAACTTGTCCTCGCTAAAGTCGGGGATCACGATGGCATGGCTCCAACTTCCGGTGCGATCTCCGTTGACGTCTTTGACCACGACATCGAGACGGTAGCGGTTCTGGCTGATGCGCAGCGGCAGAGCTTTCCAGTAGACCGATGAATTCTCGGTTGTCTTGGGCAGCAACTCGACGGGAACATCGACCTGCACCGTGTCTTCAAAGGTCTGCACAATCTTGCCGGTCAGCGTCGTCACGCGTCCGAAGATATTCACGGTGCCGCGCTCGATGCCCTCTTTATTCTGGAACGTAACGTCGCGGTTCTTGATTTGGATGGTAATGGGAACCAGCACCGTGTCGCTGGTTACTTTCACGAAGTCGGCGCGCACGTCGAAGGGCATCAGATTGACGCTGAGTTTGTGGCTGACGACTTCTTCCAGATCTTTAAACTTGATGGCGGGAGCAGCCTGCAACTTGGCAAACTGCTCGAGGCGATCGAATTCCTTGGTCTGCAAATCCTGATTGAAAGGACCGCTGCCGAGTTGCTCCAGACCGTTGCTGCCGCTGAAGCGCGATGCCTTGTTCGACATGCCCATTTGCTCGTAGAGCGTGAGACCGGCATTGGGCGTGTTCTTCAGAGCGTCTTTTTCGGAGCGGTCGATGGTCATGTGGTAGTCGCCGCACATGCAGGTGTCGACGAACTCGACGATGACTTCCTGGCCGATGCCCTCGAGGTAACGGTAGCGCCAGGTTTCAAAGGGGTACGTGGAGGTTTCGCCGCCGCCTTCTTCCATGGGGCGCTCGTAGGTTCCGCCGGAAGGATGGGAGTCGATTTCGTCGGCCGGTCCAAAAACGATGTAGGTGCGCCCGCGATCGGTCTTCCAGCCGGGGATGCCGGCGGCGAAATGTTCATTCGCGTATGCGATGCGGCGGTAGTGCTCTTCCTTAAACTCGTTCTCTTCCGTATCGGGAGTGGGATCGCGGCGCTGCCAGAAGGCTTCGATGAACTGGTCGCGCTCCTCGTCATTCGAGAGTTGCATGAAGGCGGATCGTTCTTCGTCGGTGATGATCCAGCGCACATCCTCATCCAGCCACTTGCGGTAAGTCTTGCCCAACTCCCTCTTGAGCTCCTTGGCGTTGGCCTTTTTCTGCTTTTCCGAGATGGGCCGCTTGAGGGGGTCGACTGGGGTGGCTTGGGCGCCCGCTGCCTGGCCGGTGGAGACATTCGTGACTTTGACGTTGTCTTTGCTCTGGTTCTGGTCCTGCGACTGGGAAACGTCCTGTGCCTGGGAAGCGGCGGAAAAAGCGAGAGCCATCAGAGCCGCCAGCAAACCGGTCGAGCAACGATTTCGAACACCTGCGGAGAACATAGGACGGCCTACCTCACGAAAGACGTCAGTAGCCTAATTCTATGTTCATTGGATACAACAAGGCAAGAAGAAGTGGCCTGTGAGGATTAAAGATTTCCTGCCTGGAGGCGGACCTCTAAATCCCTTAAGAATCCGTGTTTTGCGATCGGTCGCGGAGGGAGCGAAATTCGCAGGGAGGCCAATCGAAGCCGGACGCCGGGCGCGATATAATGACCTTGCGCTACGGGCTCCTTCGCCAGATTGACTAACGCACGCTGGGAGAGCAACTTCCTCGAGTGAGCTCGGGAACTTCCGGCATGGTTTGAACGTAACTCTACCAGCAAGAGTGGCGCGTTTTGGCCGTTCTACTAGCCGTATAACTGCCGAAACGGGGGGCAATCTGTACACTTGCGGTCGGAACGATGAGAGAAACTCCTGAGCTATGAAGACCTGGAAAAAAGTGCTGATTGGCGTGGGCGCGGCTCTGCTGGTGACAATTATTGTCGCGGTCACGGTTTACCAGAACCAGAAGAATCTGGTGACAGTGCAGACCGGCAAAGTGCAAAAGCAGAATCTGGCCTCGGTGGTGAGCGCGTCGGGTGAGATCAAGCCAAAGACTTACGCCAACATCGGAGCCAATGCGATGGGCAGAATCACCAGGCTGCACGTGAAGGAAGGCGACCGGGTGCAGAAGGGGCAATTGCTGGCGCAACTGGAGAACGTGCAGTCGCTGGCCGACGTAAATGCGACGCGAGCATCGGTACAGGCGGCCCAAACCGATGCGGTCGCCGCGGATGCCGCTCTGAACACAGCGCTGGCAGATCTGAACCGCGCCAAATCCGACGCGGCGCATGCCAAGCTCGACTGGGAACGGGCGCAAGGGCTCTATAGCGCGGCGCTCATTGCGAAGCAGGATTACGACGTGAAAAAAGCGGCGTGGGAATCCGCCGATGCCGGGCTCGCGGAGGCCGATGCGAAGGTGGCGCAAGCCAAGGCCCAAAAAGATTCGATGGACAAGCACATCACGCAAAATCAGGCGAACCTGACGCGGGTTGCCGACGTGCTGCAGAAGACTACGTATGAGGCGCCTTTCGACGGCGTGATTACCAATCTTCCGGTGCGCGAAGGCGAGACGGTGGTGATGGGAATTCAGAATTCACCGGGCAGCACGCTGATGACGATTGCGGACATGTCGGTGATTACGGCAGAAGTAAAAGTGGACGAGACCGACATTGTCAATGTGCATCTGCAGCAACCGGCGGAAGTGACCATCGATGCGATTCCGCACAAGGTATTCCATGGGATCGTCAGCGAAATTGGAGACAATGCGATCGTGCGTTCGACCGGTGTCGCCACCTCTCAGTCCACCTCAACCAGCGAAGAGGCGAAGGATTTCAAGGTGGTGGTCACGCTTACCGATCCACCGCTGGACCTGCGCCCCGGTCTGTCGGCGACCGCCAAGATTACGACCGCGACCCGGAGCAGCGTGCTGAGCATTCCGATTCAGGCGCTGACGGTCCGGACCCAGGCGGATCTCGTGCCCAAAGACAAAGACGCTGCCAAAGGCGCAGTCCAGGCCGCCAGCAGCGCCCCCGCGGAGGCATCGAAACAGAAGGAAGAGTTGCAGGGCGTATTCGTGATCCGTAAGAAGAAAGCCGAGTTCGTTCCAGTGGATACCGGGATCAGCGGGACCACGGATATCGAAGTCGTCAAGGGCCTGCAAGAGGGTGACGAAGTAATCACCGGCAGTTATAAGGTTTTGCGTACCTTGAAGCCTGGAACCAGCGTCAAAGTAGATAACTCGGCCCCGAAGAAGGAAGACGAAAGCAGCTAGAGCCGGAGCGGGTGAAGCGCAGCATCGGCTTGGCGCTCGGCGCTACACTTGAGTCAGGTTCTAACTTCTGGCCGGTTAGAACGTCAAAGTAAAGTCAAAGTTAGAGATCAAACGGACAGAGGAGCGTGCGTGCCCGATCCGGAGAAGGAGAGCAAGATGGCGACTGCCGAGGTACTACCAATTGATCGGCCCGCGGGTTGGGCTGGACCCGACTCCTACATGATCTCGACCGAGGATCTGTGGAAGACCTATGACATGGGTTCGGAACACGTGCACGCGCTACGCGGCATCAATTTGCGGATCCAGCGCAACGAGTACGTGGCCATCATGGGGCCGTCCGGTTCGGGCAAGTCTACGCTGATGAACCTGATCGGCTGTCTCGACTCGCCATCCAAAGGGCAGTACTGGCTGAATGGACAACTGGTCAGTGAACTCGACGACGACGAACTGGCGCGCATCCGGAACAAGGAAATTGGCTTCGTGTTCCAGACCTTCAATTTGCTGGCTCGGGCCACTTCGCTGCACAACGTGGAGCTGCCTCTGATTTACGCGGGAGTTCCGGCAGAAGAGCGGGCGGAGCGCGCCAAGGCGGCGCTGACATCGGTCGGAATGGAGTCGCGCATGAACCACAAGCCCAACGAACTCTCGGGCGGGCAGCGGCAACGCGTGGCCGTGGCGCGCGCTCTGGTCAATAATCCAGCCATCATCCTCGCCGACGAACCGACGGGAAACCTCGATTCGCAGACTGGCAACGAAATCATGGCCTTGTTCGACCGGCTGCACTCGGAAGGCAATACGATCGTTCTGGTGACGCACGAGCACGACATCGCCGAATACGCCCATCGCATCATCTACATCAAAGACGGCATCGTCGCCAAGGACGAAGTCAAGCGCTAAGTCATTCGGCGAGATCTCGTTTTATTTTCCGGAGAGCAGCGCCTCGGCCGCTTTCCGCGCCTCGTCAAGATTAGGCGACAAGCGAGCCACGCGGTCGAAAAGCACCTGCGCCTCGTCCGAGCGCCCTTGCGCCTTCAAGGCCTGCGCTAATAGCAGATATCCGACATCGGTGGGCTGCAGGGACATGGCGCTGGAATACTGACGGACAGCTTCGGGCAGATCCCCTTCTTTCTGGGCGATTAATCCGAGCCCGATCCTTGCCATGGCCATCGCCTGATCGGGCGCCAACTGCAGTGCGGTTTGGTAGCACTGTTTCGCCTGGGCGAAGTCTCCCATCTGGCGGTAGGCCGACCCCAAATTGCCAAACGCGGTGGCGCGAAGTCCGGTATCGGCGGCATGCAGGGCGACCATCTGATAGCGCTCGATCGCAGCCGGCAAATGGCCGCGACTGTGCTCATAGGCGCCAAGATTCAGGTTGGCGGGCAGATCGTCGGAACGGATGGCGAGGGCGGCGCGGAAGTGGGCGGCGGCTTCTTCCATCTGTCCCTGGCTGGCTAGGAATTGGCCCATGGCGTCGTGGGCCACATAATTGTTGTCAGTGAGCGCCAGCGTGCGCAGCCAAAATGATGGTGTGTCACGCCAATAACTCACCTGGTGGTGAGTGACGGTGGCGAGGACGAGCAGACATGCTACGGCGGGGATGGCAAGTTTGTGAGCGGAAACGCGCAGCGCTTGGGCTGCGTCGGCCACCAGCCAGGTAAACATCAGAAACAGTCCAATCAATGGGAGGTAGGCGTAGCGATCCGCCATACCCTGCGCGCCTACCTGAACCAGTCCGATCATGGGAACGAAGCTGCCGAGGAACCAGAACCATCCCACGGCAAGATAACGCTGATCGCGTGCGCGCACGGCGAAGATGGTGATGACAAGCAACGTAACTGCGCTCGCCATGACTTGCCAGACCGGATAGAGCGCGGTTGGATGGGGATAGAGCGCGACCAGCTTCGTCGGCCAGAGTGCCTTTGAAAGATAAGCCGGGTACGATACGACGGCCGTCTCGCAGCGCAGGAGCAGGCTGTACTGCGCAGTGGTCTGGAGGGCGCCGCCGGCGCTTTGGGCCTTCATCGTGATCACCGAGCTCGCAGCGGAGAGCAGCAGGAGCGGAAGTTTTTCGAGCAGCAGCCAGGCAGTCGACTTTTTGCGTGGACATGCGTCTTCGGATGGCGGTGCGGTTTTATCCCAAACACTTATTCTGCCGAGCGGCCAGTAATCCCACAGCAAGAGTAGAAACGGAAATGTGATCGCCTGCGGCTTCGCGAGCAGAGAAACCGCGAAGGCGAAGAACACCGTGGTATAACGCTCGATTCCGGGGCGACGCGCATACCAGGTATAGGCATAGAGGGCGAGCAGAAAGAAGAACATGCTGAGCACGTTCTTGCGCTCCGCGACCCAGGCCACGGACTCGACATTGATGGGATGCAGCGCAAACAGGGCGGCGACCATGAGGCTGCGCCAGCGGAATCCGGTGGCGCTCTGCAACAGCAGGAAGAGTAGGACGGCGTTGACGGTGTGGAGCAGAACACTTGTGTTGTGATGTCCAGCGGGATTCAAAGCGAAAAGCTGGCAATCGAGAGCATGCGAGAGCCAGGTCAGGGGATGCCAATTGGCATAAAAAAATGTGGTGAAAGCCCATTTCACAGTGTCCGGCGTCAGGCCGGATCTTACGTGAACATTGCTCGTGACGTACTGATCGTCGTCATAATTGAGGAAGCCATTGTGAGTGACGGAACTGTAGGAGAGCAGTGCGGCAGTGGTCAACAACATACACAGGAGAAGAGTACGGCGCCGCGACGACTGGAACAGGCCGGGGGAAGGTGAGCCTCCCGGGAGTTGTGGGGGTTTTGCCGCCACGGCGGCCACGGCGGAAGAAGAAGACGAACTCATGAGTCTGACTATTGTGACGCAGCGGGAACCGAAGCGCGAGTTCCCATGGTCACGAGGGCGGCAGCTACTGCGGCGTGGCTGAGGTACTGACCTTCCGCAGATCTGAATCGGAAATTGCGCCCGCTGTTCCAGCTACAAAGAAATTGTGATCGTAGAGGTTGCGGTACATGCGTCCGGCGATTTCCGCGGCCTTGGGCCCGAAAGTGGGACGGCCACCTTGCAGGAAGACGACGGTCACGATGCGTCCGATGTCGGTGTTGGCGTAGGAGGCAAACCATCCAAAGCGGGTACCGGCGTGGGAACATGTCCCGGTCTTACCGAGGATCGATTCCTCGTTGAAGTTCAACCGCAGGCTGCGCGCGGTGCCGTAGGCGACGGCTCCCGCCATACCGTCGGAGAGTTCAGGAATTACGGGCTCGATATCGAGATGGCGCTTGACCCGAGGCTGGAAGCTGGCAACCGCATCGGGGCTGGTGGGATGTTGCAGGTAGTAGAGCGTGCCGCCGTTTGAGATTGCCGTCACCAGCGCTCCCAGTTGCAGCGGAGTCATCGAAATGCCCTCGCCGAAAGAGCACATCTTGCTGACACCGCCGAGTTTCGCGGGAATTTCTTCTTCGGGATACGTACCCAGATGTTCGCCCGGAATGTGATAACCGGCCAGTTCGCCGAGTCCAAACTGGTGGGCGTAGTACTGAACTTTCTCGAAGCCAAGCTTGCGCCCGACGGCTTCGAAGTAGGCATTGTTCGAATGCGCCAGCGCCTCGGTGAGATTCATCCGGGTGCGGCCGCCGAGAGCAACTTCGGTTTGCTTGTCGATCACACCTTCGCTCAGCGCGGCAAGAGCGACGGAAAGCTTGATGGTGGAGCAGGGCTGCGCGCCGCTCGCAAGCGCGAGCTTCTGATTGACCATGGCGAGAACGCGTCCGCTGGTGGGCTCGATCGCGACCACCGTGCCGTTCATGTTGCCGAGGGCGTCGATGGCAGCCTGACGGACCACGGGATCTTCGCCACCGGTCACATCGCCTTCGGTGATGTCAGCGGCGAAGGAACTGGTGTGGAAACGCTCATAATAACGATGACGGCGCCTTGTGGCCGCAGCGTGCGAGCGGGGAGAAGCCGTAGCGGCGTAATGCGAACGCGGGACGCGGCTGCGCGCCAGACTTCGCATACGTCTTTTCGCGTGCTGATTTTCGGTTACGGCGCGGGATTTCGGGTGTGTCACCGGGCGCGGGTTAACGCTGGCTGCCAAGCCAACTGCTTCCAGCAAGATTGCCAATCCTAAAAAAAATCCAAGACGTAGAAAACATCTACTAGACTTCACTTCACCCATCCCCGGTGGTCATTGGCCAATCTGCCGCTTAGTCTGTTGGCCTAGTCAGTTAGATGCAATAGACTCGCCAAATCCCCACACCGAAGGCACGGTCTGCTGCAACTATCCGATAGTTGGCGATTTAGGCTTTTGGCCTTTGTTTTCAGCGTCTCGGTGGCTGGTTTGCGGTGTCACTGGTGCCAAGTTAGCAGGGGATTTGCTCGGTGTCCAGTGGAAATGGACACTGTTAGGACACCTTGGGCACTCTTTGGTTACTTTACTTTTGGGATGAGGGTTTTGGACACTCCGCCCGGTTTTCTCTCCAGCACGGTCGCATGGTTGGCTTTGCGGTGTCTGTCCGGTGTCGCTCGCTTCTTTGTGCGGTGTCGGTCGGCGGTGTCCTGGGTGGGTGTCCGGCGGGTGGGACTCGGGAGCCGGATCGCGGCCCGGCTCCCGGATGGGTCTTTCTGCGCGTTCCCTTTTTTCTGGGTTCGATGATGGCATGGTCGTTGTTTTCTGGTTGGTCTGTTTTGCTCAGTTTGGTGTTTCGGGGGATCCCCTCGCGGCCGTGTTCCGCGTGGAACGTTGGGGGATGGGGGGGTGGTCTTTTTTGGCTGCGCGGCGTTCGCTGTTCGCTGTTCACCTGGCTGGGTCTGCCGCGCTCGATGCGATGGGTGCGAGAGGAAATCGTGCGCGTTCTTCGCGCCCCTTCCCCCCGATTTCATCTCGCAGGGTCCCATCGGAGCGAGCGCGGCGGGGTTGGGGTTGCTTTGCCTGTTTTGCGGGCGCGGTTTTTGCGCCCGCCTGTCGGGGCGGTGGGTGCCCGTAGACGGGTCGCGCTCTTTGCGACCCGGCTACGGGTAACCGCCCACGTCACCGGCTGGATGTGGGGTTGGTTTTGATTTGCTTTGACCGCTGCAAATGACGACGGCCGCTTTTGCCACGGCCGCGTTCTTTGCGGCCGTCGCAAAAGGCACGCCAGCGCACTTAGCTGGCGGTGACTGGTGGCGCGGACTTTGCGCCGCCAGCGGCCGGCACGGGGGAGTGGCGCACGGGTTTGCGCCACGGGGGCAGAGCCCCCCAGACAACCGGCCCGCGTTTTTTGCGGGCCGCTCATCTTTTTGCCGGGAACGACGACGATGCAGCGGGGCGCGGGCTCCGTGGGTTTTGCGTCGGCGGGTGGCGTCGAAGGCAGCGGACGACGGTGTCCGCTCCACACTACTTTGGGTTGGCGTGGTGTTCGCGTTCGTAGCGGATGGCCAGGGTGACGCGGCTGTCGCAACGGAGGCGGGCGAAGATTTTTCCCATGTACACCTTGACGGTGTTTTCCTTGAGGCCGAGGAGCTCGGCCACGATGGCGTTGCTGTGTCCTTTGTGGACGAGTTCGGCGACCTGGAGTAGGCGCGGGGTGAGGAGTTCGGCGAGGGTGGGCGAGTCGGCGGCGGTCATGGTTTTCGCCTCATGGTTTTCGCCTCATGGTTTTCGCCTGGTCGCGAGCCAGAGCACGGCGGCGGTGATGATGAGGTTGGCGAGGGCCAGGGCGATGGCGATGATGGGGGTCATGGAGTCGGTCCTTTGGGGCGCGGGGTTGGGCGCGGGGTGGGGCGCGGGGTGCGGAACAGTTTGATTTCCTCGGGCATGAAGAGCAGGCAGGGGCCGTGGGGCTGGCGGGTGTAGGGGTGAAGGGCGCGGAAGAACGGGGTTCCGTTGGGGTCGGCGGCGACTCTGCCGGCGACCTGGTATTCGGGGCGCGGATCGCGGTCGGAAAGAAGTTTCACGCGGTCGCCGATGGCTAGGAGTTTGAACGCTTCGGGGGTCATGGTTTTTTTCTCCGGGTGCACTGTCATCCGATGTGGTTGAGGGGTTCGTTCTGGTGTCGGGCGGCGGACCACTGCGGTTCTCGTCGGCGGCGGTCGGCTTCGTCCTGGTGGTGGGCTTCTTCCAGCAACTCGCGGATTCTGGCGACCTGGGCGACGCCTTGTTGGAGCATCTCGAAAAAATGGACGGATGACGCCGACGTTGGCGGCGTCTTCTTCGATGGAGAACTCTCGAGGATGGAGGTGGTGTCCATGAGGCCTTCGAAGGTCACGCGGGCTTCTTTTTTTTCTTCGTCGTTTTGCTGGTCTTCGTCCTGGCGCCGGGGCGTGCTGCGTGCTTCTTGGATGCGGTTGCGGCCGTTTTCTTCGGTGATGCGAAAGTCGCGGTTGAAGTAGTCGTTTGGGTTTGGCATAGCCTAGCTTCTTTCTGCCTGCGGTTGCGGGCGGTGTCGATCGTGCGGAGGGCGCTGAGCGCGATCTGATGGGCGTAGAGGCGGGCTTTGGCGTCGGCGGCGGACATGGAGCCGGAGGCTAGAGCCTGCATGATGTGTTGCATGGCTTCGAGGGTTGAGGTGGCGGTGATGGGGGCCGGGAGGTTTTCTGGGATGAGGGCTTGCGGGGCGCGGTTGGTGAGTGCCTGTCGGAAGGCGAGCTCGAGATCGCGTCTCGACCAGGTGGCGATGAGTTGGAAGAATTCTGTGCCGCTGAGGGCGGCGAGTTCTTCGTGAGTGGGCGGGTTGGCGGTGACCTGGGTCATGCGTTGTCCTGGTGAGGTGGTGTCCACGCGGGGCTGGTCCGCGTGGGGTTTATGCCTGTTGTTGTTTTCGTTGTGCGCGTTGGTCCCTCATGGCTTGGACTTTTTTCTGCACCGGGGTCAGTTCTTCTAGCTGGAGTCGGTTGGCTAGATAGATGGCGGTGGTGCTGATGTTGGCGTGTCCGAGTTGGGCTTGGACTTTGCGCAGGTCGTTGGTGGCGTCCCAGACTTCTTCGGCGAGGGTGCGCCGTAGGTCGTGGATGCGGAGTTGGCGAGTGATGCCGAGTTCGGCTTTGTGTTTCTTCCAGGCGCACTGGAAGTTGGGCCGCTGGGAGCGGCGTTTCCTGATGCCTGGAAGCAGGTTGACGATTGGGGTGGTAGGGTCCGCGCCTGGTGGGACCTTCTCGATGAGGGCTTGAATCGCGTTGGACACTGGCAGAGTTTGCTGGCGGTTGCCCTTGGTGGTGAAGGTGAGAGAGGCGGATTCCTTGTTGTAGTTGGTGAGGTTGATTCGGGCTGCGGTTTGGTGGCGTAGCCCGAGGTCGAGGCAGAGGTGAAGGAAAAGGGACAGGGACGGATTGGCGGCGGCGAGGATGCGTTCGCGTTCGTCGTCGGTGGCGATGTTGAGGCGGTGTCCTGGCTTGCGAAATTTGGGCACTGCCCGATTTATGCTGCGCGGCGCCGCGCCGATTTCTTCGAGCCACTTGAGGAAGCGTCGGAGGCTTTTCGAGTAGCCGGATTTAGTGTGAGCCGCGTAGTCGTTGTCGATCCACGTTTGGCACGCGGCGAGGATTTGAGCGGTGGTGAGTGACGACGGGGACGCGCTGCCTTGCTGCGCGACGAGTGACCGGAGTGCCCACTTGATGTTGGGGTCGTGGCCCTGCGCTTGCTGGAATTCTGCCGCAAGGCGCGCGACTGATCCTGCGGCGTGTTGGGGTTTCGTGCAGCCCTCATGGCCGCCTGATGCGCGGTGGCTTCTTCGGCTGAGGGGAACGCGGCGCGGTGTCTCTTGCCTTGCGGGTCGCGCCAGTCGGCGTAAAACTTCCCGTGTTTGAAAAGCATGGTCTACCTTTCGGTATCCCAGCCCCCGAGAAAAGGACTCCGGTGTCCTGAAATTCCGGTGTCCAAGTGCTAGGTGCTTTGTTTGGCGGTAGTTGGGCCGCTCTCTGTTTCTTCCGATAGTTGGCGATTTAGGCTTTTCGGAGCAAGGTAAAACTGGTTGCTTGGCGGAAGCGGAATCCGTTCGATAACTATCTGAATAAATTGGCTTTAATGGGATTTCATCCAAGAGGACACGCTCCTCTGTAATCTCATAGACTGGTTAACCGGGAAGTGCGCGAATGTTGCACGATCTTGCATAGGGCTGGAGCCGCACCCAGCGGTCATGCGAAAATTCGATGGACGACTTCCGGAATGCCGGCGGGGTGGACGAGTGCGTCCGCTGCTACCCGAGACCGCGGGGTCCCGAGACTTTTCCGGGCTACATTAATCTGATGGTCTGCATCGCATAGAATGTGTGCATCGCGGCCAATCCAGCAGTCCGGGCCAGCTCCGGATTCTCTTACTCAGGTTGGATAGGTCGTTTCGATCATCGGGAGGTTTATGGAACAGCTTCGGTTTGGGCTTTCTTTTCTGGCTCTGATTCTGTCGGTGTTACTCGCGATTTCCTGCGGCGCGGGCGCGCGTTCATCGACGGCGACGGGGCAGCTTCAGTCCATCACGCTGAGCCCAGCGTCAGCCGATACGGAGATCGCACAGTTTGTCGCCACCGGACATTACATCAATCCGCCGCAAACGGTCACTCCGCAGCCAGCGCTGTGGGGCGTCTGTTATCAGGGCGCGCCAACGTCGGAGGTTACCGTGACGAAGGAAGGTCTGGCTCAATGCACCAGCGGTGCGAGCGGAACCTACACGGTGTTCGCGCTGCAACAGACCGAGTGTAACCTGGTCAATGCCTGCGGCGGGGGATGCACGATCGTCGGCACGGCGCAACTCACCTGCCCGTAGGGTTGGGAGTGGTTCATGGCGAGCCACTCGCGGGCGAGCGACTTCATCGGCATTGCAAGATTTTTCGCGGGGACACGCCCCAATAAAACTGACATGTGGAAAGCCGGGTAGCTCGCCAGCTGATTGGCGGCTGGGCGAGAACGCCGGCTCTCCACTGGATTCACGCGCTCTTGATTACGTGTTCCTAACCACAGCACTACGCGGCCGGGATCTTCAATTCCATGCCGGCTCTGATTTTGTCGGGATCGTCCAAGCCATTGGCCTGCGCAATCTTCGGGTATTTATTGGGATCTCCGTAGAAGTGTTTGCTGATTTTCGAGAGGTTGTCACCGGGCTGCACGGTGTAGGTCTGGGTCGCATTGGGATCGACTTGAATGTCGTGCTTCAGGTCGGCAAAAGTGGGGTCGACGGCCTTGATTGCGTCCCAGATGCGGTTTTTGCTGGCCTCGGAATCGCAGAGAACCTGCAGATGAAGCTGCTCGCCATCCAGATCGAGGGCTTCGACCTTCGCGCCTTCCTTCTGGATCACATCGAGCACGGGTTGATATTTCTGACGTAGTTGATTGAGGTCTGCCATGGTTTATTCCTCCTGAGAGATAAAAGACGATAGCTGCGACGAAATGGATGGATGCCGGGTTGCGGCTTTCGTAACTGATTGGAGAAAGCTAACACAGGCGCGGGCGGCGCGGCAAACTCGGTTGGACAACTGGCTTCACTGGATGGTCTCCGCGGCTTCTTTGTAGGTCCCGAATTTTTTGGCGACCGGCTTGAGCGTGGGATAAAACTGCACAAAAACGTGCTCGACCGCGGCGTGCTGCTCGTAACAGGTCCAGCATCCAGCCTTGGGATTGGCAGCGGCCGATTTTGGGTCTTGGTCGAAATTGAAATAGGCCCATTTTTCGGGGAAGCGCGTTTCGTCTTTCACCTCGACCCCGATGCCCATCCAATCGGTCTGGTAGTGTCCCGCTTTGTTGATCGAACCTTGGCTGGTAGACCCGCGATCTTCGACGACGAACATGGTTTTATCCGGCCACTTACCCGACTTCAAGAATTCCTGGTAGGCCCACTGCGGCACGAAGACGTTGGTGAACATTTCATGGCCCGGCTGGGTGCTGTAGCTCATACCGAGGCCGGAAGAAAGGAAAATCCACTCGCGATAATCGGCAGGGCGCAGGAGTTGGTTGTCGCCGGTATACTGCGGGCGTCCGGGGGCGGGATCGGGTGAAGCGGCCCGAAGAATCGTGACCGCGAGGGCGAGAACGACCAGAGAAGCGGGGATCAACCGACGCATGGAAACCTCTTTAAGACTTTGACGACAAGACTTTGACGACGACGGCACGAGCAAGGCTATGTCATGATACGCAAACGGGCGAGAAGAAGTTCTCGATTGCGGTAGTGGCTCACGATTGCAGTGACGACCGGCCGGCTTGCGTGAATAGCGCTGTACGAGAGCGGGGTCCGATCAGGCGACGGTTACTTCGAAACGACGCTTGAGGCGGAGGAAAGGTTCTTCGAAATACCAGCGGGAAAGGGAGGCGACGGCGACGGTGACTGCGGCGGCGACGCTGAAAAGCAAGACCATGAGGCCAAAGTGGCCGCGGGCTGCGGGCAGGCTGGGGAAAAAACGCCCCACGATGTAGTCTTCGAGGTCAAAGACAAGCATATGAATGAGGTAAACGCCATAACTGATATCGCCGAAAAAGCGTAGCACGGGGCAGTCCAGCAACGATTTCCAGCGGGAGGTTCCGGCCAGAACCGCCAATGCAACCATCCCGGCAAAAAGAAGATTCAGCGCCGTTCCGCGTAGAGTCGATCCTAAGAATCTGCTGGCGCGAAATATTCCGAATGGATAACCGGCGCCGAACATCAGCAAGCTCGCGGAAAAAAGGACACCTGTGACGCGACCCATCGTGGCGCGTGTTCCCCATGGACCCCGAACCAAAGCGGCCAACAGCGCCCCGGCGGCGAGTCCATCCGCCACCAGCCAGGTATAACCGGCGCCTGAGTCGTAGCCCCGAATGAAACAGAAGGCCCGGAGGCAGGGACAGAGCAGACAAATGATGGCAGCGACGATCACAACCCGGTGGCGGGATAGCGAGCGAACCGCAGCGGGCCAAATGAGGTAGAAGTGTTCTTCCACCGCCAAAGACCAGAGCACGGTGTACTGGGAAGGCACTCCGAATAGCTCGGTGACGTTGGAAAGGTAGAAAAAGCTGAACCCCAAAAACGCCCAGGATGCCTGGCGGTTGACCCATCCGGTTCGGGTGAGGGCTGCGAGAATCAGGAGCACCGCGTAATACAGCGGCAAGATACGCAAAGCGCGTCGAATGTAAAAGGTGCGGTAGTAGTCCGTCTTGGTCTTGGCATCGAGCAGGATGCCGGTAATGAGGAATCCAGAAAGTACGAAGAAGAGGTTCACACCCATCCAACCGGGCAGAGTAGCTGCGACAAACAGTTTTGGAAGTCCCGAAAGGCCCTGGACGCCGTAGCGAAAACCGAGGCCGTGGAAGAAAAGCACGAGCAAGACGGCGATTCCGCGAATCGAATCGAGTTCCGGCATGCGGGATCGGAGAAGGCCGGCGGCCGGGGGCGTCAATGACCGCCCCGCCGAGGTTGAACTTGCCATTGGAGTGGATCGCAACAAGTGGAGTTCAAACTACTATGCCATATTTCGAGGAGACAGGGAGAATTCCAATTGGAGCTCCGCGCAACGAAGGAAGTCACCTGGAAAGACGCGGGGCAAGGACGTTGTAGAACTGCACGATGGCGATGAAGGCGATGCTCCAATGGGTACCGATGAGAGCGAGCACTGGCGCCGAATGCATCCAGAGCTTGCGCAGTCACAATGCGGCGGCAGACGGCGGCGGGCACTTTGGGAGCGATATCGTCCAGGCCAGGCTATGCGTCGTTTGAGGAAACCTTGGGACCTGGAAACCTGGAAATCTTCTACATCACCTCGCTGCGTTTGCGCAGGAACGCCGGGACATCGAGATCCTCTTCGTAGTTGGGAGCAACGGAACGCATCGCCTCCAGCGAGATGACCTCGGCTGCGTGCGCGGCGCTGCCGGGCGTCGACGGTTGAAACGCGTCGGGCGCGGGATCTGGCTCGAAGCTCGGTTCGGGCACGAAGGCGGACGCGGGCTGAGCCGAGGTTTCAGGCTGATCGAAGTCGTCGCGCGGATGGGAAAGGCGGCCGGTAGCGTCTCGCGCGACTTCTCGCGAGATGATCACGGGATCGTAATTTTCGTGGTGGCGCGGACGGCGCATTTCCGACTCTCTGAAGCCGGTCGCGATGACGGTTATCTTGACCGTGTCTTTCATCTTCTCATCGAGCACCGCGCCAAAAATAATGTTGGCATCTTCATGCGCGGCGCCCTGGATGATGGTGCAAGCCTGTTGTACTTCGGCGAGCTTCAGGGAGTGCGAGCCGGTAATGTTGATGAGGATGCCGCGAGCTCCGTCGATCGCTCCGGCCTCCAGCAACGGTGAGGCGATGGCGCGCTGCGCGGCTTCGACGGTGCGATGATCGCCGGACGCGGTCGCCGTGCCCATGACGGCATAGCCCATGCCCGCCATGATCGCCTTCACGTCGGCGAAGTCGCGGTTGATGATGCCGGGAATGGTGATGATGTCGGAGATGCCCTGCACGCCTTGACGAAGAATGTCGTCGGCGATGCGGAAGGACTCGAAGAAGCCGGCGTTCTCGGCGACGGCGAGCAACTTTTCGTTGGGGATCACGATGGTGGTATCGACCGACTCCATGAGTTCGGCGATGCCGCGCTCCGCCTGCTGCATGCGGCGTTTGCCTTCGAAGGCAAAGGGCTTGGTGACCACGGCGACGGTGAGCGCGCCCATTTCGCTGGCCAGAGAGGCGATGATGGGAGCGGCGCCGGTGCCGGTACCGCCGCCCAGTCCGGCGGTCACGAACACCATGTCGGCGCCTTCAAGCACTTCGATAATTTTGTCCGAATCTTCCAGCGCGCCCTGGCGGCCGATTTCAGGATTGGCGCCCGCGCCGAGTCCGTTGGTGAGCTTCACGCCGAGTTGAATCTTGGTGGCGGCGCGCGACATGCGCAGCGCCTGCAAGTCGGTGTTGGCGACGATGAACTCGATGTTTTCCATGCCCGAGTCAATCATGCGATTGACCGCATTGTTGCCGCCGCCGCCGACACCGATGACCTTGATGCGAGCGTCGTTGCGCGCTTCTTCGTTGAAGCAGATGCGGAGTCCGTTGTCTTCATTCATACTTCACCTCGTAAAATCAGTTGCCAGTTCTCAGTTCTCGGTAAGAACCAAACCCTCGCGCCAGTCGCAAACCGCGCGCTCAATCCGTCGACGCTGCTTCACGCGCCTTTCCCCGCGAACAAGGCCTTCATGCGCGAGCCAAAACCAGGCTGCTGCAGGCCGCGGGCGATGCGGGCGCGGTGGCCGTAGTACGCCATTCCCAGGACGGTCGCGAACTCGGGCTCGGCCATAAATGACGGCATTCTGGCCATCGGGGTTGGCCAGGCCAGACGCGCGGCTTTGCGCAGCACCGATTCGGCCACGTCGAGAATGCCCGGAAGGCGCGAGGCGCCGCCACTGAGCACGAAACCTGCGATGCAGTGGTCCAGAACTCCGGCATGACGCAGGTTGTCGCGCAGCAGTTCGAAAAGTTCATGAGCGCGAGGGCCCAGAATTTCGCCTACCATGCGTTGCGACATCATGCGGGAGGGACGATCTCCGACCGAGGGCACTTCGACTTCGTTGCCTTCGGGGATGAGAGTGGGCACGGCGTTGCCGAAATTCTTCTTGAGGGTTTCTGCGTCGGCCGATCCCGTGCACATGCCAACCGAGAGATCGCTGGTGAAGTGGTCGCCGCCGATAGGGATGACCGCGGTGTGGGCCACGGCTCCCTGCTGAAAGACGATCAGATCGCAGGAACCGGCGCCGAGGTCGACGAGGCAAACGCCGAGTTCGCGCTCATCGGAACGTAATACCGAATCCGCGCAAGCCAGGGGCTCGAAGATGGTATCGTCCACGTGAACGCCGGCCCGATTCACCGCAGTCACCAGATTCTGGGTAGCGCCCGAAGCAGCAGTGACAATGTGGACGCGAACTTCGAGGCGCATTGCCATCATGCCGGTCGGTTCCTGCACACCCGGCTGATCGTCAAGGATGAACTCCTGGGGCAGCAAGTGGAGGATTTCGCGATCGCTGGGCAAGGGGACGGTGCGCGCCTTGTCCACAGCCTGACGGATTTCCTCGCGGCCGATCTCGCGCGAGCGCGCGCCAAAGGTGATGCCGCCGTGGCTGTTCATACCCCGAATGTGGGCGCCCGCGATGCCGATCAGGGCATGCTCGATGGGAATGCCGGCTACGTCTTCAGCGTGCTCGACCGCCTTTTGAATGCTCCCGCTCGCCTTATCGAGTTCGGTGATCACGCCTTTGCGCAGGCCGTGTGACTCGCTGATGCCGTGACCGCGATAACGCAATCCGTTTTCGCTCAACTCGGCCACCAGCACCACCGTCTTGGCGCTGCCTACGTCGATGGCGGTAATGAAATTGGGCTCATGATTCGGCATAAAAGACGCTAGTTCTGCGGAGTCTCCTTCTTGATGGCGGCGCTCGGCTTCTGGCCGGTGAAAGTGGCGGCAACTGGGGGATCGGGATGCAAGGCCGCAGCCGGCTTCGCGACGGCAAGGCCTGCCGAACTTCCGTTGGTCTTGATCTTTGGCTTGGCGTTTGGCTTGACCTTAGTCTTGATCGCAGCTGGCTGCACGGCCTGATTGGCGGAAACGGGGCTGGGCGGCCCGAATTTCGCCAGCGCGGCTTTCGCGGATAATTGCGGCGCTGCCGGTTTCGACGATGCTGGTTTCGCCAGCGCTGGTTTGGACGAAACTCGATGAACCGTGGTGGCGGGTGCAGTCTTCAGTTTGGACCTGGCGTCCTTCTTTTCTCGGACAGGCGCTCTGGGCGACCCTGGGGACGGCGGTTCGGGCTGGGTCGCGAACTTCTCGTAGTTCACGATGGGCGCGGTTTTCGCTCCGGCGGCCATCGCCGCTTTGACTGCGGCGGGCGTCAAAGCCGGCGGGCGGGCCAGGCCGTCGAGATCGGGATTCACGATGATCTGCCCGTCGTAGCGCAGGTCCACCGATTCCAGTTTGTCGAACTGCTGTCGCCACTGCCGCACATGCGTGACGTAGGTCTTGTAACGCTGCAGGTAATTTGTCGATCCGAGATGCACCAGCACTTCCCCATTGGCATCGGCGGCGAGGACTTTGACGTCGTCCGTGTCGGAAAGATCGACTTCACTCAACTCCTGGGAATAGTGGGCGCCGCTGGAATCGAGGTCGCGCACCAACTCGTTGTAGTTCTTCATGCGGGCAGCGCGAGTGGAGAGCGGTTCGCCGGCGTTGATGCCGGCAATCACGGCAAAGGAATATTTATGTTTGCCGCCGGGAGCAAGTTCCATGAGGGTGCCGCCGGCGTCGATCAGGGAAATGTGGGAGCCGATGCGGGCAAATGCAACTGGCGTGCGTTCATGAATCTCGATGCGCAGGCGATTGGGCACAAAGCGCATCACGCTGGCCGACTCGACCCAGGGAATCTGTTCGATTTGTTGTTGGCGCTGGGCGAGGGGAACGAAAAAAATGTTGCGGCCAATATCTCCGCCCATCACCTCCATGATCTGTGCGTGGGCGACATGCTGCGCGCCAGTGACTTCGATCTGATCGCTGGAATCGATGCGAAAACGCCAGGAGTGCTTGCCATAGCGGTAGAGGCCGAGACCAATGGCTCCTAGAACTGCGAGAGAAACGAGGGCCGCACCCAGCCACAGCAAGCGGTTGGCAGTCTTCCTGGGGAGCGATCCACGGCGGACGGAGACGCGCTTCTGGCCACGAAGGAACGGAGATTCCTGTTCGGCTTCAAGGTCGACAATGCGTGCATCGTCGAAGGGCTCGCGTTCGGGAGCCGGGCGCTGAGAAACGCCGGGAAGCGGATACAATTCTTCCTGCACCGCGGTGGAACTTGATTTCCGCGCCACGCTTTCGATTCAGTTGTCGACAGAAAACCGCTGAGCAAAATTACTATAACTGCTTTTCGCGAATTGAGACAGTGCCAAGTTGGTTCGGATCTGGCGCTCGGCTACGAGCCTCCAGTTTCTCCAAAATCATAGCTCCTAACTGCGAGACGCTCCCGGCGCCCAGCGTTAGGATCATATCGCCAGGATGAGCGAGATCCACGACGGTGGCGATGGCGTCGGGAAAGGAAGGTACATACCTGACCTCGGTCTTCCCTGCCCCGGCAATTCGGCTGCCGAGCGCCTGGGCCGTGATGCCTTCGATGGGTTTCTCACTGGCCGGATAAATATCCAGCAAGCAAAGGGTGTCGCTGTCGACGAAGGCGGTCGTAAACTCATCCATCAGATCGCGGGTGCGGGTGAAGCGGTGGGGCTGGAAGATGACATGCACGCGGCGAAATCCGCACTGGCGGGCGGCGGCCAAGGTGGCGCGGATCTCCGTCGGGTGATGTCCGTAGTCGTCAATCACGGTTACGCCGGCGGCTTTTCCCCGGAACTGGAAACGGCGGTCCACTCCGCGAAAGCCATCGAGCGCGGAACGGATTTGGTCGGCGGGAATGTCAAGTACCATGCCGACGGCGATGGCCGCGGTCGCGTTCAGCACATTGTGAACACCGGGCACATGCAGCGTAAACTCACCCAGATCCTTTTCTTTGTAAGTCACCTGAAAACGGATGAGCGGACTGTGCTGGCCGGCCGCCTGGGCCGATTTGGTTTGCGGCGGCGCGATCCGGATCAGGAAATCAGAGCCCGCGGCGGTTCCATAAGTCGTAACACGACGATGCACACGCGGCAACAATCGCCGTAGCACGGCATCGTCGTTGCAGCCGACGACCACGCCATAAAACGGCACGCGCTCCATGAATTCGAGAAAGGTGCGGCGGACATCGCGCATGTCGCGATAACAATCCATGTGCTCGCGGTCGATGTTGGTGACCACGGAGAGAATCGGCGACAGTTTCAGAAACGACCGGTCACTTTCGTCCGCCTCGGCGACCAGGTATTGCGATTTGCCCAGCCGCGCGTTCGAGCCCAGGGCGTCGACGCGGCCTCCAACGACAACCGTGGGATCGAGACCGCCCGCGGCCAGAACCGCGGCCACCATCGACGTTGTTGTAGTCTTCCCATGCATGCCGGCGATCGCGATGCCATATTTCAGACGCATCAGTTCGGCCAGCATCTCGGCGCGCTGGATTACCGGAACATGAAGCCGGCGAGCCTCGGCGACTTCGGGGTTGTCGACGGAAATCGCGGAACTGGTGACCACTACGTCCGCGCCAGCGATATTGGCGGACGCGTGACCTGCAAAAGTGGTCGCGCCGAGAGCGGCAAGGCGCTGTGTGACTGGCGAATTTCTCAGGTCGGAACCGGAAATCTGGTAGCCGAGATTCAGCAGAACCTCGGCAATGCCACTCATGCCGATGCCTCCGATACCCACGAAATGGATGCGCTGAATCTTGGCGAACATTAGACCCTAGTCTCCGGAACCTATTCCGAAAAGGCTGACGTATGAGAACTGATGATAGAACATCTCGGCTCCGAGACGCCGCAGCGGCGGAGAAAGGCTTAACCACGGAGGTCACAGGGGACACGGAGAAAAACACAGGATGACAAAACTGCTCTGCTTGCTTGGCATTAGGCCGGGTCAATGCGGTTACGACCCAGCGGCGAGATTCGCAACCATCTCGGCGATGTCTTCGACTGCCCTGGGGTGGGCGAGCGACCTGGCGGCTGCGGACATGCCTTGCAAGCGCCGGGAATCCCCGATCAGCGCCGCAATCGTGTCGACCAAGTAGGCCGCGCCCAGGTTGCTCTCTTCGACTACGACCGCGGCGCCGACTCGTTCCAGGGCACGGGCATTTACGTTCTGATGATCGTCGGCGGCAGCGGGGAAGGGCACGAAAATCGCGGGCTTGCCGGCTGCGGCAATCTCGCCGACCGTGCTCGCGCCGGAACGGCAGACCAGTAAATCAGCGCGCGCGAAAGTAGCGGGCATGTCGTCGATAAACTGGTGAACCTCGCCCGAGATTCCCGACTCTTGATACGCGGCCAGCACCCGCTCGTAATCACGCTGCCCAGTCTGATGAATGACGTGGATCCCGGGGATCTTGTCGCGCAGCCCGGCCAAAGACTCGACCATCGCGAGATTGATGGCGCGCGCGCCTTGACTGCCTCCAAAAACCAGGAGCGTGGACGCGCCGCCAGCTTTTGTAGGAATCGAAAAGAATGCCGCCCGCACGGGAACGCCGGTCACGCGGCAGTGAGGAAAGTAGCGGCAAGTTTCTTCAAAGTGAACGGCCGCCGCGGAAACCCAGCGGGCGATCATGCGATTGGCGAATCCGGGCACCACATTCGGCTCAAAAGCGAGCGTCGGAAGGCGACGGCGAATCGCGGCTACCATAGCCGGTCCCGAGGCGTAGCCGCCCACACCAATCACGACTTCGGGGTCGAACTCCGAGAGCATGCGCGAGGAGGCCGCAATTGCGCGCGGCAGATCGAACATCGTCCTCGCCCGCGTCAGAAGGCTGACGTTCTTGAGCGCTCCAACCTGAATCAGTTCCAGGGGGAACCCCGCCTGCGGCACCAGTCGGGTCTCGATGCCGCGCGGCGTTCCGATGAACAGAACTTCGGCGTCGAATTGCTTCTTGAGTTGCTGAGCGATGGCCAGCGCCGGAATCACATGTCCGCCGGTACCGCCGCCCGCGATAATAATGCGCATGAAATTCTGGTTTCCTGGAGTCTAGCTTACTCGGCCATCTTCAGATATTTCGTTCGTGCATCTTCAAGAGTGGTCAGCACGGAGGCCTTCTCGGCCTCCGTATTCCACGAAGTGTTGCTTCGAGCGGCTGCGATCAACCGGTCGACCCATGTGACAAAGTACGTTGCGTCGGCGGCGCTGCGCAACGGCGCCCCCGCCACATATACATACACTGGGCTGGTCGTGGCGTAGGGATATAGATCGAGAATTGGATATTCAGACCGGTCGCTGAAAGCGCGCAGGACGCACCAACCGGTGGCGGCCAGCGGGATGGAGCCATCGACTCGGGACGAGCTATGGCCGCTTTCGAGAGGCAGTTCGCGGGCCACTTTCCCGTTGCAGACAATTTGCAGATGATCGACGGGGACGATGGAATGCATCTCGGCAGAGAACCGCACGTCGTGCGTCTTGCCGTCCTTTCCCTCTAAGCGAATTTCGCCGCCAACTCCCTGACCGCCCAGCGAAAAGCGGAGCAACGGGCCGTTCGTGGCGAACGTGCGGCCCGCCTTGATGGCGGCGAGCCACGGACCGATCCTTAAGGGCCCATCCGAAACCTCGGCATAAACCCGATTGAGGCCTAGCGGACCGCGCAACGACGCGTAGTTTCCCATGAAGTCCGTGCCCGCGGCGGTGGGCAATCGAAACCCGCAATTCAAGAGCTTGTACCACACTGCAGCGGTGGATTTGTGGTCGGAAAAACCGACCACCTCGATGTAATCGACCTTGCCGAGCGCGACATCGACCGGCAATTCATTGGTGAGAGAATCATCCTTCGCGGGATCGGGAACACTGTCAAAAGGATGGACATATCCGACCAGCGCGCCCTGTTCATGCGCCAAATCAGCGACATTGGCGTTTGCTGGGTAGAGGCTGGCCGCCGCGGTGTTGGGATATGCGGCATAACCTGGCAGGATGAAGTTCCGCGACAGGCTGAGCAATCCCAGATGTCCCCAGTAACTGGTGTGGAATTCCTGGCCGTGAAGCAGTAAGTGGTCAGGGGTTGAGGCCTTATCCAGTTGCGGTGAGTAATACGATATGTCAGGGATGCGCTGCTCTTTGTTCACCACCAGATCTTCGACGATCGCCAGATTCTCGGCCGAGGCCTGCTCCACCAGATGCGCGGGCGTATTCCGGTAAGTTCCGGCATAGTTCATGTGGGTATGAACATCGCCGCTGATCCAGGTCGACGTTTGGTCCACGTCGACAAAGAGCGGCACCATCCGAACAGTGAGTTGCGTGTTACCTCCAGCCTTTACTTCCACTTTACGCCGCACAAAATGATTTTCGAAGCCGCGCATGACGTCGACTTCGACTTCGCCCTCGGGGACAGTAATCTCCGAGACTCCTGACGTATCGAAGTAGTGCGCTTCAAACGGCCGCTCGGAACGATCAAAGCTGTCGTCGGCATGCATCCATGCGTTCTCGGGGGCGTAGGCCAATCCGTCAGCGCCAGTTATGAAAACCCGCGCTGCTACCAGATGTTGCAAGGTCAAGTCATCCACGACGCGAAGTGAAATTCGCCCCATCGACTTCAGGTATTTCCGCTCGCGCACTAGCACCTCCGTCTGCTCGCCACCGGGAATCGTCTGCACCCACAGCGACGTGTTGCCATTACGATTGGAGACGAAGGCGATCTTCGATCCGTCGGGGGACCATCTGGGATTCACGTTGTCGTAAGCGCCATAAGAAATCGGAAACGCATCTCCGCCCGCCGCCGGCATGACCCACAGTTGATGCCACGCCTGACCGAGATAGGACGCATAGACCAAGCGCTTGCCGTCGGGCGAGAAGTCGGGGCGAGCTTTCCAATTTGTCTCTTCATAGTGAATCTCCTCGTAATGCGTGTCGGAGGGCTCTGGCCCGGGTTGCGAGTTGACTTTCCAGAAGCCACCCGTGCCATGAATGTGGTCGCGATTCGAGACAAAAAGAATATCCTTGCCATCCGGCGTCCAGACCGGACTGATTTCGTGATCCACCTTACTGTAGTAATAGCGAGGTAGAGAGCTGGTGTTCTCGGGAGTAAGTTGGAGTACGTTGCTGAGTAGCCCGTGGTCGAAGTTTCCGACAAAGATGTGGAAGTGCTCTTTATAAGATGTGGAGACAAACGCCAGGCGCTTGCCATCGGGCGAGAATCTGGGTTCGACATTGACCGCGCCTCCGGAGGTCATCTGGCGCGCCTGTCCACCTTGCAGATCAAGCGACCACAACTCGATCGCATCGTGCTGGTAGCGAGCAAAGACTACCCAGCGCCCGCCGTCGCAGGTCGACCAATCCGGCTGATAGTCGTAGCCCGACCCGGCGGTAAGTTGCTCAGCCTGGGTGCTGCCGAGTTGCTGCCGCCACAATGAGCCAGCCATCGAATACACCAGGCTCCGAGAATCGGGAGACCAAGCGGCAGCGCTCGGCCCGGTGGTCAACTGCGGCAGATACAACTCCCGAAAGTAATACGGATGCGGCAGGTCAATCTGTTTGACCACGGGTTGGCGCTGCGCAAGACAGGGAATGCAAGTAACAAGAACAATGCAAGCCTGACGGAACCTTAACAAGAGCCCTCCACGATTACTCTGCGACTGAATTCGTTTTGACTCCAAGGCGGCACGGCAGAAGCCGTCCTTGGGCACCGATCCAACTTACTCCGCAGCTCGCGGTCTCCGGGCCCAGATCCAATTCAACAGAGCTGCCGCTACCGTCGCCGCCAAAATCAGGGACTTACTCAAATCCACCTGCGTCGCCAGCGCCAGGGAAATCCCGACTCCCAGAACTGCCAGCGCCGGGCCGCCGGGGATCCGCAAAGCTGGCGAGAGCGGCTGTTGGCGGCGCAGAGCGATTAGCGCGGCGCAGACCACCGCGTAGTAAAACAGCCGGGCGACCACCGACAGCGTCACGTTCCACGCAAAGCTCCCGGCCATGGCCAAGCCCCAAACGGCCACCGCATAGAACAGAATCGAAAACCAGGGCGTGTGAAATCTGGGGCTCACCGCGCCAAACAACGAAGGCAGATCGCCGCTCTTCGCCAGCGCAAAGGTAACTCGTGGCATTCCCAGCAATTTGGCGCTGAGGTAACCGTACACCGAAACCAGGGCCCCGATCGCCACTAGTTTTGCGCCGCGATTTCCCATGGTGATGCGCGCGACCTCGGCGAGCGGACGGTCGGTGGTGGCGCCGGGGCCAAGCACCCCGACGACCACCCATTGCACCAGAGCATAGATCACAGTGCAGGCCAGGAGCGCGGCAAACAGGGCAAATGCCGCGTCCCGCAATGGATTCTTCGCTTCGCTCATCGGTGCCAGCGCGGATTCGAATCCGCCGTAGGCGAAGATCAGCAGGACCATTGCCTTCATCCACGCACTCGCTGGCAGCGGCCCCACGCCACCCCAAGGCGCCGGGTGAATCATCGTAACCGCCGCACCCGCCAACACCACCATGAGCAGCGGTAGAATCTTCGCCACCGTGAACACGTTACTCACCGCCATACCTTGCCGAGCGCCTCGAGCGTTGATGAGAGCCAGCACGCCCACTAGTAGAGTAAGGATCACAAAGCGCGGCCATGGCTGTTTTGCTGCCGGCCAGAATTCCGCGAGATAAATGACGAACAGATTCGCATTCGCCGCCGGTGCCGCCGTCTGCGCCAGGTAGAGCATCCAGCCCACCAGTATTCCGGTCAGACGTCCAAAGGCCGTGCGGGCGTACAGGTAAGGTCCGCCGGCATCGGAGAATTGCGAGGCGACCTCGGCAAAGCAGGCCATGATCACACCCATGGCAGCCCCGGCAATCAGCACGGCCAGCACGCTGCGCTTGCCTAGAAGTCCAGCCACCGTGGCCGGCAACCCGAAGATACCACTCCCGATAATCGAGTTCAGCGCCAGGGCGGCCAGGCTCCAACGCCCAATCGCCCGCACCAGGCCAAATTGCGGAGATGTCATCGCGAAGACCGGCCATGGGTCAGTTCTGCGAAACCGTCTCCCGACGAAGGTCACGAAGGCGCGAGCAGGAAGCGTTCGTGATCAAGAGCCTTCCGATACTTCGTTGGTGGTTCAGGTTTTCGCGAGTTGCGCTGTAAAACCGATCCCGTGCCCGGAAAATCGTTTGTACCACACCTGAGCCCTCCCTTGAATTAAACTTCTTCAGGGCCTGTCACCGGGGATCGCGACAGGGGATCACAATCCGGAACGGCCCGAGGGAGCGTACAAAGTTTGTGCCCGCATCTATCTCCGATATTCGGCGCTTGCTGAAAGTCAAGGTGCTGCCCAAGTCATCCGAATCCCGGCGGGTTTTCATCACGGGAGGAACTGGATATATCGGCAGCGCTCTCATTCCCATTCTGCTCGAGCGTGGGCACCGGGTTCGTGCGCTGCTGCGGCCTGGCTCAAAGGCCAAGATGCCGGCCGACTGCGAAGTGGTCTCCGGCAATGCGCTCGACGGCCATAGTTACCGACAGTTCATTCGTCCCGCGGATACATTCATCCACCTGGTGGGCGTCCCGCACCCTTCTCCGGCTAAGGGCGCTCAGTTTCGCGCCGTTGATCTAGTGTCGGCCCGCGAAGCGATCGAGGTTTGCGCCGAACTCGGCATGCGTCATTTCATCTATCTGAGCGTTGCCCAGCCGGCGCCCTTGATGGTGATGAAGGACTACATTGCGGTGCGCGCCGAGTGCGAGCAGATACTCCAGAAACGACGTCTCAATGCCACCATCGTCCGCCCCTGGTACGTGCTCGGACCAGGACACAACTGGCCCTACGCGCTGCTGCCCGTCTATAAGCTTTGCGAATGGCTCCCGTTTACGCGCGACGGCGCGCGGCGTCTCGGTCTGGTTACCCTTGACCAACTTATCCTCGCGCTGGTCGAAGCCGTGGAGTCGCCGGCGCAGGGCTCCCGTATCGTAGCTGTCCCCGAAATCCGTTCCGCTCAACTGCACACCTCGAGTGCGGCGACCCGCAAGACCGCTTGACGTGGAAGCACTGGAGTTGAGGGTGGTTGAGAGCCCGAAGATCAGCCCGGCCACCATGCTGCCCCTTGCGCCTTTTCCCCGAAGGTAACTTCAATTACCGAAGCTCATGCACACGGGGAACCTTTCCCCCACCGCTTTAGGATGCGATCTTGAATAGTACGTATCGTTCGGGAACGCCAGCTCAGCACGGAAAGGGCATCCATGGATCGCGAGAGCCGGGACAGCATGGAAGACATTCATCTCCGCATTTTGCGGGTCACTGACGACCTGGGCGTGATCCAGCGCGAGCTCAATTGCGCCGCCATGCAGGCCCCGACCGATCCCGAACTCATGGAGGCCCTGGCCGATCCGCCAGAGATGGAATCCATTCAGGCCTTGAAGGCCGCGCTCGACCAAATGCGCCACTTTCTCTGGTTTTACACGCAAGTCGTAACCAGCGATTCCGAGATGGGTGAGAAATTCCGCGAAACCTTGCGCCAGGATGGGCCTGCTCCGATCCCCGAAATGGAGCAGCAATTTCAGAACGCGACCGACGCGATCATGCTCCGCTATCTTGCCGAGAGCAAGTTCCGCAAGCCCAATTAAATTGTGTTGATTCGCGCAATACTCGCTCGACTCCGATCCTAGCCGACTCTATCCGATCGCCGTCCCCTTCCCCAAAGCTGAGTTCAAGGTTTTGTGGCACTCCCAGAGCGGGAAAGCGTCTGGACACGAGTTTTCCGCAGCTAGCGAGCCTGCTCAGCACACTAAAAAGGGGCGCGCCGAAGCGCGCCCAAGGTACAAGGAGGAAACAAAATGCACAAGCAACAACGTTCAGCAGGACAACCTCAAAATCCGAGTACCGGTCCCATGGTCAGCGTCCAAACCCCGCCGACTGCATGGACTGGCGCGAAATGTCCGAAGTGGATGCGATACCCTGCATACGCAGCTTGAACTCATCCGCGTTCGACGCGCTCTCGAGAGCCGTCTCGTAGTTGACTAACCCCGCCTGAAACAAATCCCAGAGCGACTGGTCAAAGGTCTGCATGCCGTATTGCGAGGTACCGGCGGAAATCGCTTCACGGATAGCGCGAGTCTTCTCGGGAACCAGAATGCATTCCCGGATGTAGGCGGTGGTGACCATGACCTCGACGGCGGGCACGCGGCCCTCGGCGTCGGAGCGGCGTACCAGGCGCTGGCTGACGATGGCGCGTAACACGGCCGCCAACTGCAGCCGGATCTGCTTCTGCTCGGGCGGCGGGAAAATGGCAATGATGCGGTTGATGCTTTCGACCGCGTCGAGCGTATGCAAAGTAGAGAACACCATGTGACCGGTTTCGGCCGCATGAAGCGCCGTCCCGATGGTCTCCAGGTCGCGCATTTCGCCCACCAGAATCACGTCCGGATCCTGACGAAGAGAAGCGCGCAGCGCGGCCGAGAAAGTCGGCGTGTCCACCTCCACCTCACGCTGGTTCACGTAGCCTTTTTTGTCGCGGTGCAGAAATTCGATGGGATCTTCGATGGTGATAATGTGCTCGGCGCGAGTCGAGTTGATGCGGTCGACCATGGCCGCCAGCGTCGTTGATTTGCCCGACCCTGTCACCCCGGTTACCAGCACCAGACCGCGCGGCATATCGCAGATCTGCTCCACCACTTTCGGCAGGAACAATTCATCGAGCGCCCGGATTTTCGTGGGAATCACGCGCAACACCAACCCCACGTTGCCGCGCTGCTGAAACACGTTCACACGGAAGCGTCCCAGGCCGGCAACCCCGTAGGCCATGTCGATTTCCGTAGTCTCTTTGAATTTTTGTTTTTGCCGAGCGGACATCATGCTGAAAGCCATGTTTAACATGTCTTCCGCCGATACCCGCGCCTGGTCCGTCAGGGGCACCAGATCGCCGTCAATGCGCAAATGTGGATAGTTGCCAACCTTCAAATGCAAGTCGGAAGCGCGGTGCTCCATGGCGATGCGGAGTAGGTTGTCGACATTCATGCGAGGCGGGACTCCAGCTACTTGCCTATCATGACTCGAACCGGGGCCGCGCACGAGATGACGGAGGTAATGGGACTACCAGGTCGTCTTTGATCAAGTGTGGCGCGGACACTCTTGTCCACGAAAAACCTGGGCACTGACACTGCTGTCTCACGATGCTGCTGCCCCATCAGGCGCGTACTTGTTCAAAGGTCCCTTCGTTCGAGGCTGCCAGGACCGCCAGCCAAACCAAAGCCGCCCCGAAGGGCGGCTGATTTTGCGACCGGTGAACGCAGGCGAATCGTGGACGCCAGTCCTCGCCTCAGGCCGCGGCCTGAAACGGCTCGTCGTAACTGCCACCATAGATCGAAGGCACCTTCGACCCCATGGGACGCAGATACGTCGCTAACTCGCCGCGGTGGTGAATACTATGATTGTTCAGAAATCCCAGATAGAACGCCGCCGGGAATTTGAAGACGCCCATAAAATCGACCGGCGTCAGCAACTGCTCCCCCGAGAGCGCGTGGACCTGAGCCGCGCTGCGTCTCATGTTTTTGTCGTACCAGTCCACTAGTTCGGCGACGGTTTTTGGCTTTTCCGCTTCGGACCGGGCAGCCATGGTGAATTTCATGTCGGCGATTCCGTCCATGAACTGGACGTCGGTGTTGGCCAGGTGCCACGCGAGTTCCCAGGCGGTGCGCGCATGGGGCTCCGGGCGGTAATCCTTTTTCCCTTCGGGAATGGCGGCGATAACCTTCTTGGTCGTTTCAACTTCGCGGGCGAGACCATCGAGCATCAGAGCGCGATAGCCGAGGACAAATTCGGGGGTGGGAGCGGACATCGCAAACCTCCTTCAGGCTGGGGAGCAGGAACAACGTTAAGGGGACCAACAAAGTAGCATGCAATCAGGCGCGTGCAACTATAGCGCAAGAAAAGTCGGGACGCAAACGGCATCGCACTAAACATGTGGCGGCACGGGACAGCGCTACACGCTCACCGGCTGCTTCACTCCCACGGGAACCGGCGTCAGCCAATGATAGCGGTCCGCCGTCTCGCCGCGAACGATACCGTAGAACTCAGCTTGCAGAGACTTGGTCATAGGGCCGAGTTTGCCCTTACCCACGGCGATCTTGTCGACGGAGCGTATGGGTGTGATTTCGGCGGCGGTTCCGGTAAAAAAGACTTCATCGGCGATATAAAGAGATTCGCGGGGAATCTGCTGCTCGACGATCTTGATGCCGAGGTCGCGGGCTATCTGCAGAACCGAGTCTCTGGTGATTCCGGGCAGCACGGAGTTACCGAGCGGCGCGGTATGGAGGACGCCATTGCGGACGACAAACAGGTTCTCTCCCGAGCCTTCGCTGACGTAGCCATTCACATCCAGCGCGATGCCCTCGGCGTAGCCGTTGACGATGGCTTCCATCTTGATGAGCTGGGAGTTCATGTAATTCGCGCCCGCTTTGGCCATGGCGGGCAGGGTATTGGGGGCGATGCGGGTCCAGGACGAAATGCACACATCCACGCCTTCGCTGGCATCGGTCCCAAGATACTTTCCCCATGGATAGTTGCAGACATAGACTTCGGTGGGCGAGTTGAAGGGATTGACGCCAGCTTCGCCATAGCCGCGAAGAACGATCGGGCGGATGTAGCAGGGCCACACGGCGTTGTGTTTCACCAGTTCGACCATGGCGCGGACCATCTGGTCGCGGGTGAAGGGGACGTCGATGCGGTAGATGCGGGCGGAGTCGATCAGTCGCTGCATGTGTTCGTCAGCGCGAAAGATCGCTGGACCGGTGGGCAGCGAGTAACAGCGAATGCCTTCGAAGACCGAGGAGCCGTAATGCACAACATGCGACATCACGTGGAGGGTCGCGTCGTCCCAGGCGATAAACTTGCCGTTGTGCCAGATTTTGTCCGTCTTCTGAATTGCCATGCAGACTCCTTCGGTCAAGATTCGCGGCAGGGGCCGGAATTTTCTCCAGATTGAGGAGAAATTGCGTCTCCCGTGAAGAATTATAACGTGAAGGGAACCTGCCGGCGGGATCAGGTGATCAAAAGCCAGACCGGGCGTCCGGTTTGAGCGGCCTGTGCGCAGGAAGAACGGTTGAACACGCACTGCCCGGGCAGCGAGTTCGAACGATGGCTAGGAACCAGAGACAACGACAATCTATGGCAAAACAGTCAAAAGCCTGTCAGCGAATCGCAATGATGTTGTTGGCAACGAAACCCGATTCACCGGCAACGATGAGGCGCATGGCAACGCGTTCGGCCTTGTAATGATGGCTGCAATGCAAGAGGTAAACGGCGCCCACGCCTGCTCCAAAACCTAGAGCGGAACCAACCGCTTCTCCGGCGGCTCCTCGGGTCACGAAGGGACGCATGACAGGATTCATTTCGCGCAGGCCTTCGTTGAGGCCGCGCTGGGTGGTAACGGCGTCGGTGGCGACGAGTCCGGCCAGGATGCTGACATTGATCTTATTCTCGACAGTCCAGAACGGCTGTTGGCTGGGAGCATCGGGCAGCGTGGAACTGCTGGCGGTGAAACTCTGAGCCTGCGCGGCCATGCTGAGCAAAAGAATCGAGAGGAACAATTTCGTCTTCATCTTGGCTCCAGTTAAGTTAGTAAGTTGGTAAGAGGATCGTAAGCTGGATCAACACGAAAAGACATGGCCCAATCTCGTAGGGCGAGTAGCCTTCCGGTAACAGTAACTTCAAGTTACTTCGTCTGGCTCATAATCCCGGAAGCGGTTGACAGGCAAGTGTTTTCAGGCCCGTTTCAGAAGCATGGTTGTACGTTTTTCGGTCTCTGCTCGGTGGTAACTATTACCGCGAGTTACCAAGACTCATGGGCAGCCGGGGAAAGATGGCAGCACATGGAGTATTCGCCAAGGTGATTTTCTGAGGATTAGGAGGATCTGCGCCTGGCCGTCGGAGACGGGGGGGCAAGACCCGTGTCTGAGGAGGCTATGGTTACGGCAGCTTGGGGCTGATCACCTTGACTGCGGTATTAGCTTGCACACCGGAGGTCACGGCCGCCGCGGTTTGTGGATCGCGAGTCGCAGCTTCCAGAGACCCGGGAGCGGCAGCGGCGAGAACGAAGCCGGCCTGCTCCATCGTGCCGCGCGTGTCATGAGCGGGCTTGGAATCCTTTTGGGTAGCCTGCTGGCCTTGCGAAAGAATCGTGGACTGGGAGCCGTTGCTGATCTTCAAATCGCCCTTCAAAGCCACGATCTGCACCGTGCCATTCGCTTCAGTGAATTCGAATTCGGTCCAAGCGGCGGAAGCGGGAGCAGCGGTCACCATGCCGGCATGGGCGAACATGCTCTTCGAGGTGGCCAGTTTGACGGTCCCGTGTTCCACCGAAACGGCGTCGCCTTCGAATTTCACTAATGAATCCGACAGAACGGTCACGCTGGAGCCTGCGGACCGGATGTTGAGAGCCGAACCGGAGCTGGTCTGCACCAAATCTCCCGGGAAGACCGTGGAGGACTTCGACACCGCAGCGCCATTGAGCCAGGCCGTGCCATATGGGTGGAGCATGCCCACTCCCGCGCCAGCGGCCAGAAGAGAGACGGGCACAAGCGCGATCATCATCCAGCAGAAAGTTACCAGCACGAAATTTGCTTTCACGGTATGGCTCCCTATTCGGCTGTTACCCCGAATATAATCTCGCAATCTTAGCCCCAATTCCCTTGCCAGTCAACAGGTTTCGGCTGTTTTCCACCTTCTAAACCGGAGCCGTGGCCAGCGCGCACATTACGTAGAACAAGGCGGCGTTGGCGGGAATATGGAGGTTGAAGTCGGTGAAACTGTGCGCCAGGAGGCCGGAGCAACTCGCCAGCGCCGCGGTGCTGATGAGAGCAGAGGGAAAAAGCTTGGCCGGTCTCAGTTTGCGGAGGCCCTCGCGATAGAGCACGACGAGGAACCAGACGGCCGCGGCGAAGCCGGCCAGACCAGTTTCCAGCAGGAGTTGGAGGTAGTCATCGTGGGCGTAGTTGATGAAGAAGCCATCGTAGAAGACACGATAGCGGGGAAAGGCGGTTGCGAAGGTTCCAAAGCCGGTGCCGAGAAAGGGATGGGCGGCGAACATGCGCCAGGAGTCGCGGTGGATCAACCAGCGCGCGGGATCGCGGACGTCAGTCATGCGGCTCCCAACCTGCTGCGGAGCGACCCAGGCCAGGAGCAATGCGGTCACCAGGCAGAAGGCGACAAACACGGCCGCCGATTTGCGGGGTGAAAACCGGCGCATCCAGAAGATGGCGAGAAACAGGGTTTCGACGATCACGGCGAACATGCCGCCGCGGGATTGGCACAGGAATACCGAGGCAGCCATCAGAGTGGCCGCGAATACCAGCAGGATCCGTTTCCCTCCACGGACCGAGCCGCTGAATGCCAGCACCAGCGCGAGCGGGAGCAGCAGTTCGATCAATCCGGCATAGTGGTTGTGATTGACGTAGGTGCCATAGGCGTTTCCGGAATGCGGTTTAATCCGCCAGAAGATGCTGCCTTCGGAGGTAAATCCCTGAATGACCGCGAACATGGCGTAGGCCGCGCCGAACCAGGCCATCGTTTCAGCGAAGCGTCGGATGTCATCGGAGCGCAACCGCTGGACGGCGACAAAGAACAGAATTCCGTAGGCGATGTAAAGCCACAACTCGGAGAGAGAATCGAAGAGATAGACGGTGCGATGGAAGGCGATCTGCGACAGGATGAGTCCGAAAAAGGCCAGCATGGGAGCGAACAGCGGATTCCATCGGACTCGGACTTCGGGCGCGGTGAGTTGCCATAGCATCCAGAGCAGCAGAATGAGGGCGGCAGCGGCTTCGAACAAGGCAATCGACCAGTCGTTGACGATACCGAGCGCGAGCGGCCCGCAGATCAGAAGACCGCAGAGCGCGACGAAGAGCGCGACGCGCAGTCCGCGATGCAGGCGATGGCGGACGCTGACTGGGCTCACCAGCGGCGCGGCACCCTCGATGACTGGCCCAGAAAACACAGATTACCTTCCTTTGATCCCTTCGCTGCTTTCTACTTCTTCGCCAGGCGCAAGTCATCAATCCAAACTCGGCCGCGGATTCTGGTGTTCGCCGGAGCTCTGACGATCTTTACTGCCAACAGGTTGGTGCCGTCCGGCACGCGGAGGCTTCCCTTGATTTCCTGCCAGGGATGGGTGTCGAGCACGTCATCGGTCAAGAGGAGATTGGCGCCGGTGAAGGCATCGACGATCGCGATTCTCGGTCCGCTGGAAGTCGTCACGTTGTCGCTCTTGATCCAGGCGCTGAATTCGTAATCGGCGTTCGGCAGGACGGGGACAAACTCCGCCCAGCCGGCCTCATAGGCGGGGCCACCATCGTAAGACAACGAAAGCGAGCGACTGCCGGAGTGGGCTATGCGGTCGTCGATGCCAGCGGCGACGTGGTCGGCGGGGCCATATCTCCAATCGAAGCCGGAATTCAGCAGGGGCAGTTCAAAACCGGCATTCACCATCAAATTTTCATCCGGCAAGTAACTCTGCAAGCCAGGCGAGAGGGCGGCAAGTTCTCGCCAGTCGCGGTCAAAAGCGGGAACGTCGTGTTGCTTCAGCAGGTAATCGAAATAGAAGAAGCTAAGCTGGGGCGGAAAGGGATGGCGGACGGCGATGAGATGCTTCCACACCGTAGCCGCAGCCGCCGTTTCCTTCTGTTCGGCCAGCATGCGCAGGAACGCCAATTGCAGCTGTGGAGTCTCAGGAATTACCTGGGCCAGGAGAAGACCTGCGTCCTGGGTCTGGCGCCAGCACAGCGGAAGAATGAAGTTCGCGGCTTCGGGGTTCTGCTGAAGAGCCTGACGGAACAGCGGGAAAGCGCGATTGGAATCGCCATCGACCAGAAAGTATTGTGCCGCTTCCGCAGCCACTTCGGGATTGCCGGGTTCGGCTTCGAGAGCCGACCGAACCGCTTCATTTTGCTTCGCCGGATCGCCCGTGACCTGATAGACAGACGCAAGGTCAAGCCAATAGCGGGCATGGTTTGGATTGAGCGCAACGGCCTGGCGGAACTGGGCGAGGGCTCGGCCATCGTCCTGATCGGTGGCGGAAAGCAGGAGGCCGAGGAGGTGGGGAAATTCGGCGTCATCGGGTACCAATCGAATGGCGCGCTCGACGCCCTCGACTTGAGAAGAGACGGCGGAACGCTGCGCGAGATAGACGCGCAGAATTCTAGCGACGTAGATGGATAGCGCGCCCAGGCAGAACAGGACGAGGCACGCACTCCTGACCCGGGGGTGCAGCGGCGGTTTCACGGCTAATCCCGCTTGGCGGCGACGGCAGATGCGGAGTCATCGTAGTAGCTGCCGTAGCGGCTGCCGTAATAGCGATCCGGTCCGTTAAAGTCGGCGGCATTGAGAATAACGCCCATGATGCGGGCGTCGACGTGGGCGAGCACGTCGTGGGCGCGACGCAGGGCGGCGCGACTGGTGACGCCGGCGCGGATCACGAGGAGCGTCGAGTCGGCCAGGGCGGAGAGGAGCGCGGCGTCGGTAACGCTGAGAACGGGCGGAGTGTCGATGATGATGTGGTCGAACTCCGGTTCAAGACTGTGCAGCAGGTCCCTCATGCGGGGCGAGGCCAGCATCTCGGAGGGGTGAAGAGCGACAGGCCCGGCTGGCAGCACCCGGAGATTGGGAACGTCGGCAATGGACTGGAAGGCGTGTTCCGGGTCGGGGATGGTCTTGTCCGCCAATATGTTGCTGAGACCCATCTCCGATTTAAGTTGCAGCAGTTGCGAGATGCCGGAACGGCGCATATCGGCTTCGATCAGGAGCACGCGGGCGCCTTGCTGGGCAAGGACGATGGCTAGATTCACGCTGGTTGTCGTTTTGCCTTCCTGCGGCAAGGCGCTAGTCACCATCAGAACCTTGGCCGACCGGCCTGTCCGGGAAAGCAGAATGGAAGTTCGCAACGCGCGATAGGCTTCGGCAACCTCCGATTTCGGACGGGTAGCCGAGACCACCGCCGCCGCGGTTTGCGAGAGGCTTTTCGCGTGGGGCAAGGATAGGACGGACGACGGCGATCGGCTGCTGGAACGAGATGCGAAGGGAATCACCGCCAGGGAGGGTAAAGCCGTAAGCATCCGCACCTGCTCCAGAGAGTGCACTGTGTTGTCGCGCGACTCGAGAATAAATGCGAGCGCCAGTCCGCCGGCCAGGCCCAGCGCCAGTGACATCGCGAGGTTGCGGGGAATATTGGGCGACGACGGCGCAGTCGGAGCCGATGCTGGATCGACGATGCGGACGTTGCTGGAGCGCAGGCCGGTCATGACTCCAGCTTCCTTCAGCTTCTGCAGAAGGCCCTCATAGAGCTGGCGGTTGCTGTCCACGTCGCGCTTGAGGAGGCTGTATTCGATGGCGCTTTCATTCAGCCGGTTCTCCTCAGTCTTCTGATTTTCGAGGGAGGCTCGCAGCAACTTCTCGCGCCCTAAGGCGGCCAAGTAGTCTTTCTGGTATTTAGTGGCGAGGCGCGTGACTTCAGCCTTGATGTCCGCCTGAACCGCAGCCAGTTGCTGGTTGAGTTCTTCCACTTTGGGATAGGTCGGCTGGAAGTGAACGCTGGCCTGCGCCAGTTGGCGATGCAAATCCTCCTCCTGGCTGCGCAGCTTGACGATGGGACTGGATGGGTCGATATTCGACAGCAGGTCGGGCTCGCCGGAACTGGCCAGGCGATAGACGGACTCCTTCTGCATGCGGTCGCCTTCCGCAGCCGTCAACTCTTTATTCAGTTCATCGAGCTTGGAGGTGATGATGTTTTCTTTCTCGTCGATGCCCAGGATGCCATGCTCTTTTTGATAGCGAACCAGTTTTTCCTGCGATTCCTCGACCTTCATCTGCAGTTCGGACAACTGCTGCGCCAGCCAGTCGGAGGTGCGCACGGTGGCGTCGAGGCGGGTCTTGTAATTCTGCTCGATGTAGGTATCGATCAGAGTATTCACCGCCCGGGCGGCCAGAGCGGGGTCGGGGCTGGAAAAACGAATTTCGAGCAACCGGGTGCGGGGGATGGAACTGATCTGCAATGCTCCATGAAACTTGGCGACCAGCGCGGCTTCCCGATGAGGTTCGATCTCGCGCGACTGGCCTTGGGCAGCCGCGGGCAAAGCATTCGTGGGCACGGCTCCCTTGCCGGCGAACCCGGGATCGGAATCGAGGTTCAACCTGCGGATCACAAGTTTGGCGATGGCATCGCTTTGCAGCACATGGGTTTGCGTATCCATGGCAACCATGTAGTCGTCGGAAGAATCGCTGCCGCTGGAGTCGGAATTCTTCAAGCCTGCAGTGTCGGCTCCCTCGCGATTAATCACGATTCGGCCCACCGCTTCGTAAACCGGCGTGGTGGAAAAGGAAACCACGGCGCCAACCAGCAAGGCCACCAGCATGGCGGAGAGAATCGTCCACTTATGCCGGAGCGCAATGGGCCAGTAATCCCACAGACTCGGGACGTGGCTGGCAGGCAAAGGATACGCTCCCGGGAAACCCCCACCCTCGGCGGGACGCGAGGCCTGCAGCTCATCCCGGCGCGGCATCAACGTCCGAAAATTTTCAGGATCCATTCACTACTCCATGCACACCGATGTTTTCGCGCGGGGAGGCGGGCAAAACAGCAGAAGCGAATCCGGGGAGTCAAGTTGACCGGAAGGTCCACCGGAGGGTCTCGTAATTGTACAACGTTCAGGGCGCAAAACGGCCAGGAAATATTGGCGCTGTGCTACACTGCCTTATCGATGGGAACATCGTCCTGGATGCTCGCATACCCCATTGCGAACGCATAGTTAGGGCCGCAGCAGCAGGCTTTCGACAAAGACAATAATTCGGAATAAGTATCCTCGACTGCAGGCCGTGGGTTCTTCCGTCTCACGGCAAATCATATTTTGACATCAGCGAGATCAATCGTGGCGAATCAAAAACGCGCTCTCATTACTGGCATTTCAGGACAAGATGGAAGCTATCTGTCGGAATTGCTTCTGCAAAAAGGCTATGAGGTCCACGGCATCGTGCGGCGGGTTGCAATTGAAGACCCGCAGCACCGGTTGTCACGCATCCATCACCTGCTGCCCAGGATTCACCTGCATGCGGCGTCGCTCGAGAGCTATCCCAGCCTGATGAAAGTGGTAGCCGCCGTGCAGCCGGACGAAGTGTATCACCTGGCGGCGCAGAGCTATGTCAGCTATTCCTTCGAAGACGAGTTCTCTACCTTCGAGGTGAACGTGAACGGCACCCACTATTTGCTTTCCACCTGCCGCGATGTCGCGCCGAAGGCGAGGTTCTATTTTGCCGGATCGAGCGAAATGTTCGGCTCCGCGCCGGCTCCGCAAAACGAACTGACGGCATTTCGTCCGCGCTCCGCTTATGGCATCTCGAAGGTGGCCGGTTATCATCTGACGCGCAACTATCGCGAGGCCTACCATCTGCACGCCTCCTGCGGCATGTTGTACAACCACGAATCGCCGCGGCGCGGCATGGAGTTTGTGACCCGTAAGATTTCTTCCCTGGCGGCGCAAATCAAACTTGGCCTGGCCACGGAAATCCGCATGGGCAATCCCGAAGCCAAACGTGACTGGGGCCACGCCCGCGAATACGTGGAAGCCATGTGGCTCATGCTGCAGCAGGATCAACCCGACGATTATGTGATCGCGACCGGGGAAACGCATTCGGTTCGGGAGTTTCTGGAATGCGCGTTCCAGTTGCTGGGGCTCGATCCCTACAAATATCTGGTGCTGGATGAACGTTTCCTGCGCCCCGCCGAAGTCGATGTTCTGCTGGGCGACACGGCCAAGGCGCGCCAGCATCTGGGCTGGTCGGCCAAGACGACCTTCACCGAACTGGTGCGCGATATGGTTCACTCCGACCTGGAGCTTTATTCACGCCCCGGCGACCAGACCCAGGCGAATCCCGCCGCCCGCACTCTGCAACCTGCAACTGGCAAGTAGATGACCGAGCGTCCGCTGCTTCTCGATGAGGAATTGCCGCGCGAGACCGGCGACCTCGCCGATGCGATCGCTTCGGTTCCGCCGTCGTCCGGCTACCGCGCCTTGTTGCAGACTCTGTTTCGCGGACAGATGAGCGCGGCTGCGATTGCGCTGGTCATCCGCCAGATCGTCGTCATGGCGCTCAGCGTGGGCAGCAGCGTCGCCGTTTCGCGCTGGCTCGGTCCTGAAATCGTCGGACGCTTCGCCATTCTGATCTTCGTAACGCAGGGAATTCTCGGCTATTTTGGCGACCTGGGGCTGAAGGCGGCCCTCATTCGCAAGCGCGGCGATCTGGAAGCAACCGAACTGGCCAGCGCTCAGAAGGTAATTCTCGGGATTTCAATCACCTTCGCGCTGGTGATTGGCGCGCTTCTGCCGGTGGCCCTGCCGCTGGTGAAACTGGGCCCGGAAAATTACTTTCCGGCCATCGTTTTTCTGGTGCTGCTGATTGTGCGCAACCAGCGCATGGTGCCGCTGGCGCTTTTAGAACGCGCCATGCGCTTCAAGGTAGTGAGCGCGGTGGAAGCGGGCGAGAGCCTGATCTACACCGTTCTGCTGGCCACGCTGGCGTTCTTGCACCAGGGCATCTGGTGCTACGTGGTAGCGATGGGATGCCGCGACCTGTTCGGGAGCCTGGCGTTTAACCTGATCGCGCGTCCCCCCTTTCGCAAATTTTCCTGGGCATCGATCCGCCCCCACGTCGGCTTCAGCCTGGTCTATCAGGGAGGCTCGCTGCTGAACATGGCGACCCTCGCCTTTCCGCCGATCATGATCGCCAGCCTGCTGGGCAAGAATGCGGTGGGATATGTTTCCTGGGCGTCCACACTGTCGCTCTACCCGCTGGTGATTTGCAATGCCATGGCCCGGATTTACTTGCCCGCCTTCAGCAGCGCCGCCAGCGATCCAACCCTGCTCAAGTCGCGAGTGGAGAAATCTCTGCGCATCAACGCCAGCATCGCCTGGCCCGCATGCGCCGTGCTGGCCAGTTTGAGCACGCCCATCATCGCTCTGGTATTCACCGATAAATGGCTCCCGGCGCAGAGCCTGCTGTATGCCTATTGCGTGACAGCGGTATTCACCGCCGTCGGTGTGCCCTTGTCGGAATTATTTTTTGCGCAGGACGACGCCTGGTTCAACCTGCGATTGTGCCTGTGGTGGACCATCCCGACCTGGACGCTGGGAACCTACACCGTGTATCACTACGGACTCTATGGCTTCGCAATATTTCAGGCGGTGCTGCAGATCACATGGCTGCTGGCCTTTTTTCACGCCCGCAGGATGGATGGACTAAGCGTCTTCGCGCCCCTGCGCGAGCCCCTGTTATTGAGCGCCGCGCTGGTGCTGGGAAATTTCCTGATGATGCGGTCGTTCGCCATCTCGTCGATTTACCGGCTGGCGGGACTGCTGGCGGTGGAGGGAGCGATCTGCGCCGTGTTTCTGCTGCGGATGGTGATGAGCTGGCGAGCGGGTGCGGGAGACGGGGACGCGGCGGCCAGTCCCGCATAGCGACCCTAGCGGGTGCGGTTAGTATCAGAGGGACCGCTGATTTAGCTGACGGGGATTTGATCGTGTCGGATGTGGACAAGTGGTATCGCAATTACTGGGCAAGACATAAGGCGCGCGACGTCATGAACCGCACCCTCAGGGCGCGCTGCCTCTCCTGCGAGGAGGGCCCCGAACTGAATGAAATGGAGCAAGCGATCTTCAGTCGCACCCGGCAAGCAACGCGACTGCTGGACTATGGCGCGGGTGACAAGAAGCTCAAAGCCAAATTTTTGGCCGCTGGTTTCAAGGGTCGCTATGAGACTCTCGACATGTCGGCTGAGGATGCACATGAATATTCCTCGATTCCCGAGGTCGCTGGCCGGTTCGACGCGATCCTGTGCCTGGAAGTGATCGAGCATATGTCGCTCAACGACTACGTGGACCTGATGGACGAGTTCGGCAAACTGCTGCGTCCGGGTGGTACGCTCGTCATCGGCACGCCAAATCCTCTCTGCGTCGTTCCGATGTGGGCGGGCGATCCCGGGCACGTGCAGCAGTATCCGTTGGCGGATCTGGCGGCGGATTTCGTGGTGCGGGGCTATGAAGTGGAAGCGTTCCGGGTGCGTTATGGCGCATGGCCAAAGGGCATTCCCTGGCTGAGGTTTTTCGCGATGCGGATTCTCTGCTACCTGCTGAGCGTCGATTACGCGCACGGACTGGTCGTGATCGGCAAGAGGAAAGCCGCAACGGTTCTGCCTGCGTCGTCCTGAGAACATGGTATTCGCGCCTTTCCAGGCGCAATCACCACGCAAAGTAACCCACTCGCGGACAGCGATTGTCGCATATCAATCGTTCAGCGAAAACTGGCTCCGGTGGTTCTGGAAGCATCCCGGCACTTTCCGGCAGTGGTGATAACGGGGCCGCGCCGGGTGGGACCGCAGCCATCGCTCGCGGGGTCGAGGCGCTGGATGTGGAAGGCTTCATCGAGGAACTTGGCCGCGCCTGGGAACGTGGACAATAGGCGATCATCGATCACCCGATGCCGGCTGGATTACCTCCCCTGCACTTCAACCGCTTCCGGCAAACGCACCGTGGTTTGGGATTGGCTTGGGATTTCGATCGCTTGTCCGTGCTTGAGATAGCCCGCGAGCACGGCAGGTTCGGCCCAGTCGAGATCCCAGCCGTTTTCGATGGCGACTACAGTATAGGAGCCGGAAAATACTTCGGCCAGGGTAAAACTGCCGTCGGAGTCGCTCTGGTCGCGGCGGAAGCGGTCGCGATTGTCTTCCGGATTCTTGGGCACGAGGACGACCATGACGCCGGCGGCGGCCTTCCCGGCGTGCCTGACAAAACCTTCGACGGAAACGGAGCCGGCTAGCAGCGAGAGTGAAATGGAGAGGGACGCACCCGCGGGCACGGTCAGCGTGTGACCGGAAATTGCTCCTGCCTCGGATGCGATGCGAACGACCGAATAGCGCTGCGCCTGCGAGCTGACAACGACTTCATACCTGCCGGGAATCACATCTGTAAAATTGGCCTCGCCCCGGGCGTCCAGGGGAGTGGACTCTACCCGGCCTTTGTTGTTGCGCAAGCCAATCTGGAGCTGCGCGGGCAGTTCCGCCGCGCCCTCGACTTTCACCGTCGCCTTGATCTTGCCGGTCAAGTTGGCGGCAGACAGGTCGAGTTCTCCGCCGCTGTTGAGATCGACATCGCTCGATTCCCGGACACGGCCGGTGGAATCTGGCATCCGGACCGTATAGCGGCCGGCCGCGACTCCGCTTAACTCGTACAAGCCGGGCGCAACATTCCGGATGGTGGTGCTCTCCACCTGTTCGACGCCGTCGAAGGCGGGCTTCTGTAAGGTTGGGAGGTTGAATCCGTGGGTGGTGTCATCGGGAACGTGCACGATGAGATGTAGCGAGGGGAGGGGGTTGAGGTGGATGTCGGCTTCCAGGCGATCGCCGCCGCGAACCGGGATGGGAACCGCGTCCGCTGCTTCGGTGGCATCGCCGTAATAGGTGATGGGGTAGGCGACATCGAGCGATGAATCCACCTGAGCGGGCGCGCTGGTCGAACTCTCATCATGCAACGTGGGATGGACCGCATACCAGGGGGATGCTTTGGCAGCGACAAAATACGTACCCTCATCGAGCGGGATCCATTCATAGTGGCCCTGATCGTCAGTCACGGCGCCGCCGGAGCCCACGATCCGGCCTACGCCCTGCGAGTGATCGTCGCGATACACCGTGATTTGCGCGTGGCGAACGGGGTCTCCGACTTCGTCGAGCACCTTGCCGGTGAGCACCGCGTTCGGAGCCAGCCGCAGCACAAGATTCTGGCTATCGAGGTCGGCGCCGGCCGCGATCGCGGTCGAAAACTGCTCGTGCTGGTTATAAGCAGCGGTGATGAATCCGCGCTTGGCGCCGGTCAGCGAGTACTTGCCCGCGGGCACATGAAACTCGAAGCGTCCGTCGTCGTCGGTGATCATCGCTTGCATGCTCAGGCGATTCTTGACACTGGCGATGGTGACGCGACAGCGCGACAACGGGTTGGTGCCTTTCGCGTTGACGACGGTTCCAGAAATGAGATAAGGGCCCGGTGGAATCTGCGCTGGCTCGGCATTCTCCACTTGCGCGAGCGCGGAAACTGTAAGCGTCAGCATCCCGAACACGAGAATCTTAAACCCGAGTCCCGCTGTAGCGAATGGCGCGAGACATGGGACTCGGCAGCCGCGAAGGCTCCGAAATGATCTCTGCATTGAGATGAGCAACCGCGTCATTCTTCGTTCCACGAAGCGTTCGCCGGAATCAACTGCAACTGGACGTGTTCCTTCTGCCCGGCCACCACGCGGACCACCGGCCCCTTCGATTCGTAAGAACGCATCGCTTCAGGGTTTCTGTATTCGAGGTCGTTTTGCATGCCATCGAAGGCCAGCAGGCGATAGGAGCCTGGAGCCAGTCCGGGCGCGTCGAACGTCCCATCCGGATGGACCCAGATCTGGGTAAATTGCCCGGGGCTGTCGGGCATAGGGATGCAATAGACGTGGGCCCGGCCTTGCGCCGCGCCGACGCCCAAGCTACCCGGCCCATGAGTTTGGGGCATATCCACGGTGCCGCTGATCTCGGCGGTATCGTCGCGCATGGTGATTTCGATAGGAGGCGCGCCACCGCCAGCGCCGACGACCAGGGGCTGATGCTGCAGGTCGAGGTTACCCGAACGGATGGATGCGGGATAGCCGCGCGAGGAATGGACGCGCACCCAATAAATACCCGCACCGGCGCCCTCGAGAAGCAATGACTCGTCACCGGGCCCGGCTGGGTTGCTGAGTGGCACGCTGCGCCCCACCCCCACGTCGTCGGCCGGCTCCATGCTGATATCCAGGTAACGACGTGGGCCATTCGCCGGATCGCCGGAATGGTCGCTGGCGGTGAACTCTTCCCTGACGTTGATGCGAATCGAAGAATTCGGCAACAAAGCCATCGTCGGACCATCGATTGGGGCGCCCTTGATGGTGATGGTCTGCAAGCCGGACGCTCCGTTGGGCCGAACGGATGTGACCTCCACGGTGTAAGTTCCATTGGGCAACATGCCTTCAACGGCATGGTGCAGCGGATTGTAGCCGAGAGAAAAGCCCGGGCCCTTATGCCCGTGGGCGTACACGGTCACGCCCAATCCAAATTCCGATTGCTCCCTGGCCGGAACGACAACCGGCAGTTTCACACGGTAATACGGCTGCTTCACCAAAGCGAGATTGACTGTCTGCGTCTGGCCTGGGGACAATTGGATAGCGCTCGCGGCTTCGAAGTCGGGAGCACTCTGATAATAGACAGGCGGGTAGCCGAACAATGGTCCGCAGGCCTCTTCGCGCGGATCAAAAGTAAAGGGATCGCGATCCAGCAGTTCGTTGCTCAGCAGTTTATAGGTGCCAGCAGACAGATCGGAAAAGCGGAATTGACCGTCCGACGTGGAACGGGTGGTTCCAGCCGGACTCCAGTGAGCGCGGCCGTCCTGGACGACGTGGCGGTAGAGTTGCAGCGTGACGCTTTCGGGCGCTTCTGCGGTGGAAAGAGTAACGGCGCCGATAATGAGGGCCTCCGGAATGAGGGTGAGGATCACGTCCTTCGAAGGCGAAGTGGAAGGACCATTGGAAGGGCTGCTCCTGAAGGTTTGTCCGGCGTTGTTGGGATCGGACAGAAAGCCCGGCTTGCGAGCCATCAGCGAGATCGGGCGGGTGGAAGCGGGCGGGATCCGGCCGTTGGCTGGATGGGGCGAAATCGAAGTGTCCTCGGTGGCTGAGTGCGCGTCCGGCAAAGTAAATTCAAAGCGCCCATCGCTGTTGGTTAAGGCGGCAAAGTGATTGCTTTCGGAAGTGACCAGGGCGCGGGCAATCGGCTCATGGGTCACGCTGTTGAGGACGATGCCGCGAATGGTGTTGCTGCTGTCGGACGCGGACTGCGCGGAGGAAATGTAGCTCAGGCACACGATGCCCAGAACAAGAAAGCCGAGGGCACAACGCGACGTTCGCGACGGCGCTCGCCAGCGCAGACTCGATAAATCGCGATGAGCTTGGTCCCTCTGCAAAGCAACGGCTCCAACCCTGAATCATTGTGGCCAAGATCGGAGAAATGCACAACTCAGGAGTTTTTGGCGCTGAACACAGCCCGTTGTCGGAAAAATTAGACGGGGCCGAGGTCAGGGAGGCGAACGCTCCCCGGTTCACTCGGCCCCGCGATGGGCATTTGGTTTAGTTTTCCCCGTTGATCAGGATACCGATCGATTCGGTGGTGTTGGAGGTGCTGGCTCCCCACATCGCGCTTGAGCCCCACATCGCGCTGAAGCCCTGCGAGGTGCTGCTCCCCCACATGGCGGAGCTACCCCACATCGCGGAACTGCCCCACATCGCCGATTGGTTGCCCACAAATGCATTGGCGCCCCAAACAGCGGACGCTCCCCACATCGCGGAACTGCCCCACATGGCGGAAGAGTCGTTGACGAAGTACACGCTGTTAGTTGTCGGGTCGTACGCGGCGGTCGGCGATTTCGCCACCCCGGTAGCGACCGCGGTACTGTTCAGAGCAGCCTGAATGTCGAGGTACCCCGCTCCAATGGTGAATATGTCGTACTGGCTCGTGTAGGTGATACTCGTAGTTGGATCGGTATAACTGCTGTAGGACGGAAAGGTTTTGTAGGCCGTCAGCATCAGCCTCGCTTTTACCTGGTCGGGCGTTAGTGTGGGCTGTGACTGGAGGAGCAAGGCCACCGCGCCGCTAACTACGGGAGCGGCCATGCTGGTGCCACTCATCATGTAGTAATAGGGGGAGTTTCCTGAATTAGCGCCACTCACATAGCTGCTGAGCGGTACTTTATTCCCAGGATAACTGCCCGCCAAGCTGGCTACCCAGCCGTAGAGCGCGACCTGTTGATTGCCGGGAGCGACGATATCCGGCTTCACGATGTGGTCAATTGAAGTCGGCCCCTTGGAGCTATAGGTGGCAATCAAATCGTCGGCGCGAGTGGGAGTTCCCATGGACTTCATGGCGCCCACGGTAATGACATAGGGGTCATTCGCGGGAGAGTCGATGGTGGCATATCCGTTCGTTCCCTCGGAGTTATCCCGGCCATCATTGCCTGCCGCGGCCACAACTACGATGCCAGCCTGGTAGGCCGCTTCTACCGCCTGACAAAGCGGGTCGAGCGTGTAACTCTCGAATACCGGCCGGCCCAGAGACAGGTTGATGACTCGAATGTTATAGGTGCTCTTCAATTTCACAGCGGTCTCGATTGCGGCAATCACCGAGCTATCGGTTCCCATGCCCGTGCCGTCGAGGACGCGAAGATTGATCAGGTTGACGTTGGGAGCGATGCCCTTGAACGTCTTGATAAACTTTGCTCCCGTTGATTTGGAGCCGTTCCCGGCAACGATGCCGGCCACGTTCGTGCCATGGCCGTAGACGTCCATCGCACCGTTTCCATCGTTTACCCAGGACTGACTGTAAACCACCCGCGAAGTTCTTGAGTTCAGTTGATCCAGGTCGGGGTTTCCGACGATTTCGCCGAGCAGGTTCTCGAGTTTCGTGGCCGACGCCGCCCCCAGCAAGCTGGCTGCGGCAGTGTTGTCCTGAATACCGCTATCGATGACCGCTACGGCCATGTTGCTGCCGTCCAATCCCTTCGCCCAGGCGTAGGGGGCATTGACCGCGGGTGCTCCATTATTAAGAAAACCCGCCAGATGCCGATCGGGCGAGATATAAACGACCTCGGGATCGGCGGCGAGATCGGCCAGCGCCGATGCCGGTATCGAGTACGCTCCAGCCTTCACCACGCCCAGGTCTTGTTTGAGAGTCCCGCCGCGGCTCAACACTTTTTGATGGTGACGGGCAGTGGGAACCTGCGTGAACTGGACGATAACGTCGACCATGGCGGAGGAGTGTTTACCGGCCAGGTCGGTGGACATCTTCGGGGGCATGCTGGAGGAAATCACGGGCGAGCCGGCAAAAGCCATGCTCGCACAAATAACTACCGCGCACATCGTCATGACGGTCTTCGGCAAGAACGCGGTGGTGCACTGACTAGACATTCTCTATCTCTTTTCTCGGACTGCAATGTGATTCGCGGCTGTGTACGCAGACGCGCTTCGCGTTATTGAAGTGCACGCGACACGCCACCGCGAAGGTTTGCAAGCTGTTGAGAGAGTGGACTAATGCGGAATCACGGTGGACGCGCGATGGGACAATCTGTCCCACCGCCGGGCCCATGGGACAGGATGGCCTCGGACAGAACCCTGCGGTGCCATCCTCATCACGGACCTTCGAGGCGACGACTGCGGCATCGCACTGTGCACCGGTCGCATTGCACCGCCATCGATCTGGAACGGTTTCCGGCGCGCTTCGCGCGGGCGCAATTCGGGTCTAGCCCGAAAGTAATGAAACCGGGAACCAACGTAAGCGCAGCTATTCATCACAGTCTTTTGTGCCGATGTACAAGCTGTTAAGCTGATGTTTTCCATGCCGCTAAAAGCCAAATTTTTCATCGCGGTCACCGCCGCGTGCGGAGCCGCAGTGCTGGGAACAGCTCTGCTGCACTGGCATTCCAATGATCTGCTGAAGTTTGGCTGCTACCTTCTCATCGCGGTTTTGGCCGCGACGATGAAGGTTCAATTACCGGGCGTCGAGGGCACCATGTCGGTGCACTTTCTATTCGTGCTGCTTGGTATCCTCGAACTGTCACTGCCCGAAACGCTGGTCATCGGTTGCACCGCGGCCCTGGTGCAGAGCGTGTGGAAAGCAAAGCATCCAGAGTGGGTGAAGGTGGTCTTCAACGTTCTCAGCATGACGGCGAATGCCATCGTGTTGTCGTTTTTTGCCTACCAGTTGCTGGCCAAGCCTCTTGGAAACAGCATGCCCTTGCTGCTGGTGGCCGCCGCCTGCGCCTACTTCCTGAGCAACACCATCCCCGTCGCCATTGTGATCGCATTGTCCGAGCAAAGGCCGTTGCGCACGATCTGGGGAGAGACTTACTTCTGGTCGTTTCCCTATTATCTGGTGGGCGCCGCGGTGGTCGGCTTCGTCAGCTTTTCGAACCGCCATGTGGGATGGCAGAGCACTCTTCTGGTGCTGCCGGTGATGTACTGGATCTACCGTTCCTACCATCTTTACCTGGGCCGGCTGGAAGACGAAAAGAAGCGGGTTGAAATCGAGAAGTTGCAAGTGGAGGCGGAAAAGCGCCATGTAGAAGAAGTTTCGGCACTGCACTTGCGAACCATTGAAGCTCTGGCCCTCGCCATTGACGCGAAAGATCATACCACTCACGAACACTTGCACCGGGTGCGTACGTACGCGGTAGAGATTGCCAAAGAGCTGGGGCTGGACGAGCAGGAGTCCGAAGCCCTGCGAGCGGCAGCCTTGTTGCACGACATTGGCAAGCTGGCCGTGCCCGATCACATCATCAGCAAACCGGGACGCCTGACTCCGGAAGAGTTCGACAAGATGAAGATCCACCCGATTGTCGGGTCGGAGATCCTGGAGAGAGTGGCGTTTCCGTATCCGGTCGCTCCCATCGTGAGATCGCATCATGAGAAATGGGATGGCAGCGGCTACCCAGACGGTCTGAAAGGGGAAGAGATTCCGATCGGCGCCCGCGTGCTGGCGGCTGTGGACTGCCTCGACGCTCTGGCTTCGCATCGCCAGTACCGCCGCGCTCTACCTCTGGATGAGGCGATGCATAAGGTTTCTGAGGAGTCCGGAAAATCATTTGATCCCAAAGTGGTAGAGATTCTCCAGCGCCGTTACATTGAACTGGAGCGCATGGCCGCCAAGACCATGGGGACGGCCGAGCACCTGGGAACGGCGACGGATTACAAAGTGGAACGAGGGGAGAAACCGGCGACTGGGTTTGAACTGAATGCCAGCCGCACCGAAAACGACACCGACTTCCTTCTTTCGATCGCCTCAGCCCGGCAGGAAGCGCACACTCTTTTCGAACTCAGCCAGGAGTTGGGGAGTTCGCTCAGTCTCGACGAGACCCTTTCCCTGGTCTCGTCTCTGCTGCGCAAGCTCATTCCTTACGATTCCCTGGTTGTGTTTGTGCGCAAAGCCGACAAACTCGAGCCTGAATTCGTTACCGGAGATCATTTCCGGCTCTTTTCACAGCTTCAGATTCCGGTGGGGGAGGGTCTCTGCGGATGGGTGGCGCAGAACGCGAAACCCATCATCAACGGGAACCCGGCCGTCGAGCCCGGCTATGCCTCGGAGGCGCGAAGGGGCGCGGAATTGCGCTCCGCCCTGGCCGTGCCGCTGGAAGGCTCCAGTCAACTGGTCGGCGTGCTCGCCCTTTATCGAAAAGAAGCGGACGCCTTCACCACCGACCACTTGCGCATCCTACAGGTGATCACATCGAAGGTCGCGCTCTCCATTGAAAATGCCTTGAAGTATCGGCTAGCGGAGAGTTCGGCTACGACCGACTATCTGACGGGACTGCCGAATGCGCGTTCCTTGTTCATGCATCTGGACCAGGAACTTGCGCGCTGCGTGCGGGAGGACTCCGGCGTCGTAGTGATGGTGTGCGATCTGGATGGATTCAAGCAGATCAACGACCAGTACGGCCACCAGGAAGGCGACCGGACGCTGAAGCTTTTCGGCAACCTGCTGAAGGACGTATGCCGCGAGTACGACTATGTGGCGCGCATGGGCGGAGATGAATTCGTCGTCATCGCCTCCAACATGACCGCGGATGCGGTGCAGGAGAAAACGATTCTATTGAATTCGCTGGCGCAGCAAGCGGGGCGCGAAGTTTCCGGCAAAGACATATTGTCCCTGAGTCTGGGAGCGGCCTTCTACCCGCAGGATGGCCTGGACGCGGAGCATCTGCTGGCGGAAGCAGACCGAAGAATGTATGCGGCGAAACAACTCCACTACCAGGGCAATGAACTGGAGTTGCCCCACGAGGCGCGGCATTCCCGTCCGGTTTCGGTGAACTAGCGAATCCTGGTGTCTGGGGAAGTCAGCAGCTTTTACCCCGGAGGGACACCGGGGAAGGAACTGGAGGGCATCTCTGACTAAGTGTGGCGAGGACACTCTAGTCCGCGAAGAGCCCGCGCCGTGATACTGCCCTGCCGCCCATGATCCTGCTACCTGATGAGCCGAGTACCTGTTCAGAGGTATCCCCCGTCTAGCAGCCTGCTAGTGCGTGCCGACCAGATCCCGAGCCGAATGATCCACTGCCATCTTCGAACCTTTGATTGCCTGGTCAAGGCAGGCGCGCAGAAGGGCGCCGAGTTGCGCGACATAGGGCTCTACCAGGCTGCCGCGAGGGCTAATGGGCAGAGAAAAGAGCCGCACGCCGCCTTGCGCCACTTCACCCCAGCCACCGAGACGATCGTGAAATCCCGCCAGATGGCGTTCCGCCAGGAAAAGAGTCAGTTCGCCCGGATAGGGCCGGACATCGTATTGAGCCAGGGCCTCTTCGTAAATATCCGCAATCTTGGCTCGAGGCGTAGGTGCGCCGGTCTCCGGCAGGAAATGATGACGAATCCACGCCCAACCGAGGCTGGCTGATGCCTTGGCTCTGGAAATCTCCACCCGCAGTTTTTCCATGAAGAAGGCGCGTTTGCCCTCACCCTCCGCCGCCATAACGTTCCGCAGGTGGAAGTAGGGGTTGAGCATAAAGCGATTGGCAAATCTCTGGTGCCAGGGGAGCGGCCACCGGAGCGAACGGATATTGTAAATCTCAATCAAGGCAACGAGTCCCACAGTTTCGCCCGAGGCGATCAGTTGCCGCGCCATTTCCAGGGCCAACGTTCCACCCAAGCAGTAACCGCCAAGCATGTAGGGGCCATGCGGTTGTACCTGGCGGATCTCTTCGAGGTAGCGGCGAGCCACATTTTCAAACTTGCCATCGATGGGAGATCGGCCATCGAGACCGGCGGACTGCAAGCCGAAGACGGGCTGATCTGCTCCGAGACGGGCCGCGAGCGAGCGGTAGAGCAGGACGTTGCCTTCGGCGGCGTGCGCGAGAAAAAGTGGCGGGCGATCTCCGCCACGATTGATCAGCACCAGGGACTTCCAATCTTTTTCTTTTTCCTGGCTATCCCGGCACAAGGCAGTGGCCAGCAGGCGCGGGGTGGAGGCTTCGTAGAGAATGGCGAGCGGCGCGCTGCATCCCAACTCACGCTGGATAAGGCTGAACAACTGCGCCGCGGCGATGGAATGTCCGCCCAAAGCGAAGAAATCATCGTCCGGCCCAATCGCACGGATGTCCATTACGCGTTGCCAGAGCGGGAGCAGGGCCTGGAGCAAGGCGGGTTCCGACGTCGTTGTGAATCTCGCAGAAGCCACCGGCGAGTCTGACGAGTGCGGGCGCGGTTCTGGCGCCGAAGTCGAAACTGCGGAAGAACATTCGCAAGGCGCTTCGCAGTGTGAGCTCTGCGTGTAGACAAGTTCAGTTGCAAGGGAGGCGTTGGCGCGGGTGAGCCGGGCAAGATCAAGAACTTCCCGCGAGGGATCTGCCGCCAAGCGTTCAAAAATAGTTTCCAGCGTTGTCAGCCATTCTCGAATGGTCAGGTCGGCAAAAAGCCTGGTGTCATAGTGACAGCGCAGGTCCAGCCTGTCTTCCATCTCGACCGCATTCAAATAGAGCTCGAAAGATTCGAAAGCTTTGGGGTTGGCATCGTAATCGACGGTGAATCCGGACTGCGGCAGTTCGTTCGGCTTGAATTTCTTGACGTTGGTAAGGCCGACCGAAATCGGAGAAATGCCTAGCGCTGGCGCGGCGGCGTGGAGGTCTTCCAGCAAGCTGACCATGGTGAAAATGGCATGGTCCTGAGCCGCCAGCAGCTCGCCCTGCACTCTCTGGAGAAAAGCGCCGGTGATTTCGCCGGGCCGCAAATCCACCAGGAAGGGCAGCAGGTTCACGCAGTGTCCGACGAGCCCGGGCTGGCCGATTACGGGCTGTTCCGCGATGGGCAGAGCGATCACAAAACGGCGCTGCCGTGAGATGCGAGCGAGAAGAATCGCCAGGGAAGCAAGCACGACGGTAAAAAAACTGCACCCCTGCTTGGCCGCTGCCGCTCTGAGGCTTTCGACTACCGGGGCTGGAATGGTGTGATCGGCACGGCGCGCGTTGAATTCGCGGCGCGCGCTTCGAGGGTGGTCGGTGGGCAGCGCGAGCACGGGAAAACCATGGTTGAATTTCTCATGCCAATAGCTGGCAGCTTCCTTGAATTCGTCGGAACGATGACGCTCGGTTACTGCCTGCACGTAGCTGGCATAGAACTGCGCGGGCGGCAGCGATGCAGGCGCGCCCGACACTTCTTCCGCATAAAAAGCGCAGAGATCGTGGATCAGAACATCCAACGACCAACCGTCGCAGATGATGTGGTGGGCGGTGAAGATGACCGCGGCGCGGTCAGGGTCGAGCAAGATCATCTGGCAGCGGAACAGCGGGCCCGCGGGCAGGGGAAATGGAAAGGCGGTCTCATCGCCAATTATTTTTCGGAGACGATCCTCCTGAAGCAACGTTTGGCCGTGCGCGGAAAGGTCGGTGACGGGCATCGTGATCTTCTGGGCGGGCGCGATTTTCATCACCTGACCGGCTTCGTCGAAGCTGGCGCGAAGCGCATCATGACGATCGACGACGCGCTGCATGGCTTGTGTCATTTTTTCGATCGAGATATTGCCGGTGAAGCGCACGGTCATAGACTCGTTGTAGGAAGCCGACAAATGTTCGGAAAGACGCGACGAAGCGTAGATACCGCGCTGCGGGACGGTAGATTCGACTTCAGGCGGGCCGGCAGGCAGCGGAGCGGTTTTCGGTGGAGCGACGATGGCTGCCCTGTCGAGATGGTTGCCATTGGTCGAGGCAGCTTCCGTGGGATGATTTTTGCCGGCGTTTTCGAGAAGCGTCACCAAACGAGTAATCGTGCGCGCTTGCTCGGCAATAACCTCTTCGAGCACGCTGTTCGTTGCTCGTACATCCGGCCTTGTGCCCGCCGCATAAGATGCAGCGGGAAGTCGAGGAACAGGCAGAGGAGCCGGGACAGGGTGAGTTTCCGCGAGAATGTTGACCGGAAGAGTTGCATCCAGATGGGCGGCAAGCAGGTCGATGTTGGGCCACTGATTCATGAGTTGACTGAAGCTGACTTTGACCGAAAATTCCTTGCGAATGGCGAAGGCGACCTGAGTCAAGGACAAAGAATCAAATCCCTGCTCCATGAACGTGCCGGAGGTACTGATTTGTGAGCGGTCGCGCCCCGAAACCGGTACGAGCAGGTCGAGAACGCGAGCAGCGATACGGTCTTTCCGCAAAACAGCCGGCGAATCGACGCCGGTCTTGGAGGACGCGGCCTCGAAGCGCGGTTCAGAAAGTTGAGAGCTGGGTTCAGGACATGGCTCAGGACGTGGCTCAGGACATGGTTCGGGACTTCGTTCTGGGCCTGGTGCAGCAGTTGCCACTGCGGCAGGGTCGACCCAAAAGCGTTGCCGCTCAAAGGGATAGGTTGGCAGGGGAATGCGCCGGCGTTGTTCGTGGGCGTAGAAGGCGTCCCAATCGATCGACACGCCGTTCTGCCAGAGACTTCCGAGGGCAACGAGCAGAGTCGCCCACTCGGTGTTGTTTTCATGCGTGTCAGCCAATGTGGGTACGGCGACGCAGGGATGTTCGGGTGCGAAGTGCTGGCGAGCCAGCGAACACATCGTGGAACGCGGGCCACATTCGAGGAAGAGGTCGTATCCGTGGTCTTTGATGCACTGGATTGCTTTCGAAAACTCAACCGTGGCCCGCGCATGATTCGCCCAATATGCCGGATTGGTGGCTTCCGCGGCGGTGAGCGGACGTCCGGTGACGGTCGAGACAATCGGCTTCGTGGGCACGCGCAACTGGATTCTAGCGACGGCCGCGCGCAACGGTTCGACCATGGGATCCATCATCGCGGAGTGGAAAGCATGGGAAGTATGCAGGTGGCGGCAGACGACGTCATGCGCTTCGAGTTGCTTCTGGAATTCGACGACATCCGCTTCCCGGCCTGACACTACGCAGAGAGCGGGAGCGTTATTAGAAGCAAGCTGAAGGGTAGAGGGAAGAGTTTTCGTGATCGACTCCGCGCTGCCGTTCACAGCCATCATGGAACCACGCGGCAAGTCCTGCATCAGGCGGCCGCGAAGAGCGATGATGCTGAGCGCGTCCTCAAGCTGCCATACCCCGGCGAGTGTGGCGGCGACAAATTCTCCAATGCTGTGTCCGGCCATGATCGCGGGTTCGATACCCAGGCTCTGCCACAAACGCGCCAGCGCATATTCGATGACGAAAATCGAGGGCTGCGTAAAGAAAGTGTCCTGCAGCGCGATCTGGGCGGTCTTCTCATCGCCACTCCGGGGATAGAGAAGTTCGCGCAAATCGCGACCGAGATGGGGCTGGAGGTATTCGCAACAATCGTCGACCACGGCGCGGAATAGAGGCTCGTCGCGGTAGAGGTTCAGGCCCATGTGGACGTACTGCGTGCCCTGACCGCCGAACAGAAAAACTATAGGAGGATTGCGGCGTTCACAGCGTTTGCTGCCGCAGCGCAAAGGATTTGGCTGCGCGAGTAGCTTAGCCGCTTCGGTGGAATCGGCGGCGACCACGAAGCGCCGGTGGGCCATCTGTTTGCGCCCGGTTTGGAAGGTGTAGGCTGCGTCCGCGAAAGCCTCCGGAGCCGAACTGGCAAGATGCTCCGCCAAGGCATGGCTGTAGGCATCGAGCGCAGCGGGGGTCTTGGCGGAAAGCGGCAGAAGTTGCAACGGTCGCGATGCGCGTGCTGGCGTCTTATCGGGATCGGGCGCTTCTTCCAGGACAACGTGCACGTTGGTCCCGCCAAATCCAAAAGAACTGACTGCGGCGCGGCGCACTTGCTCTCCGCGAGGAAAGGGGATGAGCTTATCGGCAATCAGGAAAGGGCTGCCGTCGAAATCGATTTTAGGATTGGGATGTTTGAAGTGGAGGGTAGGAGGAATTTGTTCCTGATGCAGAACCAGAGCGGCTTTGATCAGGCCGGCTACTCCGGCGGCATTGGTGGGATGCCCGATATTTCCTTTGATGGAACCGATATAGCAAAACTGCTTTTTCGCGGTCTTGCCCTCAAAGACTTTCCTGAGCGCTTCAAATTCTATGGGGTCGCCGACTGGAGTGCCGGTGCCGTGCGCTTCGATGTAGCGAATGGTCTCGATGGGAACATTGGCATTCGACTGCGCCAGGGCAATGGCATCGGCTTGGCCGTCGACGCTCGGGGCGAGAAAGGAAGCAGGACGGGCTCCGTTATTGTTCTTACCCGTGCCGCGAATCACGGCATAGATGGTGTCTCCATTGGCGAGAGCGTCGGCTAGACGCTTGAGGATGACCACACCGGCACCGTCGCAGAACATCGTTCCTGTGGCATCAGCGTCGAACGGGCGGCAATGGCCATCTTTGGCGAACGTGCCTCCCTCTTGGTAGAGAAAGCCGCTTTTCTGCGGGACCGTTATGTCGATGCCGCCTGCAAGCGCGAGGTCGCACTCATAGTCCAGCAGCGAGCGGTAGGCCTGATCGACCGCCAGGAGGGTGGTGGAACAAGCGGTATTGAGGCTGACGGCGGGTCCGCGGAGATCGAGCAGATAGGCGGTACGAAGCGCTATGTAGTCCTTCTGGTTGCCGTATTCGACGGCGAGTTTGCCGGCCATGGCCAGCAGATCGGGCTGGGTGAGAAGGTTGGTGGTGTAGTAGTGATTGTCTCCGATGCCGGCAAACACACCAATGCGGCCGGGATAGCGCTCGGGATCGCAGCCTGCGTTTTCAAGCGCGTGGTAGGCGAGTTCGAGAAAGACGCGCTGTTGCGGGTCCATGACGCGGGCTTCGAGGGGGTTGATGCCAAAGAACGCGGCATCGAAGAGATCCGCGCCCTCGATCAAGCCTCGAGCCCGAATGTAGTCGGGATCGCGGCGAAGATTTTCGTCGATACCGGGACCCAGTTCTTCAGGCGTAAAGAACGAGATGGATTCAACGGCTTGGCAGAGATTGCTCCAGAGCTGATCGAGATTGGCTGCGCCCGGAAAGCGTCCGGTCATGCCGACGATGGCAACGGCATCGCGAACGCCGTCGTTTCCGTCATGTGAATCAGCCTGCGAGTCGTGCTGGCGACGGCGTTGCTGACGCGTCGCCCGGCTCTCGGCATCGGCGAGAAAATCGGACTTGGCTTCTCTCGATTCCAGGAATTCCGCAAGCTTGGCGATGGTGGGATATTGGAAAACTTTGACGGGAGGAATCTCGCGTCCGAAGCGAGTTTGATACTGGCTGACCATGCGCAGCGCAGCCAGCGAGTTGCCCCCGAGGTCGAAGAAACTGTCGTCGATGCCGATCTCTTCCAGTTGCAGGAGTTCACCCCAGAGACTGGCCAATTGCTTTTCCGCCGTGGTTCGCGGGGCGATAAAGTCCTGCGCCAGAAGAGGCCGTTTACCTTCGGGACGCGGCAGGGCTTGGCGATCGAGTTTGGCATTGGGAGTGAGGGGAAATTTCTCCAGACGCACAAAGACGGCCGGAACCATATAAACCGGGAGAGTGGCCCGCAGGGTCTGAATTAAAGAGGTAGAGCTTAAGGCGGCGGGGCCGGTGTAATAAGCGACCAGACGTTTCTCGCCGGGGCCGTCTTCTCGAAGGATGACGACGGCCTGCGTGACTCCGTCGATCCTAGCCAGGACGCTCTCGATCTCACCCAGTTCAATGCGAAACCCGTGGAGTTTTACCTGATGGTCGAGGCGACCGAGAAATTCAAGCGAGTGATCGGAGCGATAGCGAACCTCGTCTCCGGTGCGATAGAGACGCGCACTCTGCACCTGCTGATTGGAATCGACAGAATCGGCAATGACAGCATCCGGACAAACCACAAATCTATCGGCGGTGAGCTCGGGACGTTTGAGATAGCCGCGAGCCAGGCCGGCGCCGCCAATCCAGAGTTCACCGGGCATTCCGTCGGGCACCGGCTTGAGATTTTCATCCAGCACATGGAATTGGGTGTTGGCCGCGGGCAGGCCAAGCGAGATCTGGTCGGCGATTGTAATGCGCTGGGTGGAAGACCAAATCGTGGTTTCGGTGGGCCCGTACATATTCCACAGTTCGCGACAGCGCGGAAGCAACTGACGGGCGAGGTCGGAAGTAAGAGCCTCGCCTCCGCAAAAAATGCGGAGGTCGCTCTTCCCTTCCCAACCGCTTTCCAGCAGCATGCGCCAGGTGGTCGGCGTCGCCTGCATCACGGTGATGGCGTGGTGCCGCAGCAATCTCTGCAGTTCACGGCCGTCGGCGGCCTGCTCAGCGGTGGCTATGACGATCTGCGCGCCACTGATTAGAGGAAGCAGGAATTCGAGGATCGAGATGTCAAAGGAAGTTGTGGTAACCGCCAAATGGGTATCGGAAGCAGCCATGCCGGGCGCTTCCGCCATGGACAAGAGGAAATTGACCAGCGCCCGCCGCGGGATCATGACTCCCTTGGGCTTTCCCGTCGAGCCCGAAGTGTAGATGATGTAGGCGAGATGTTCAGGATCGCCGGTCGGGATGAGGTTGGAGGCAGGAAGACGGACGAGCGTCTCGGCCTCGTGGTCGAGCGGTGCGTCGAGCTGGATCACGCGAGCCCTGGTTTCGCCCAGCCTTTCGCGAAGCGAAGAATGCGTCAGGAGGAGGGACACTTCGGAATCCGCAAGCATGAAAGCAAGTCGGTCTTTGGGAAATCTTGGATCCAGCGGCAGGTAGGCGCCACCGGATTTAAGGATGGCGAGAAGGCTGACCACAGAATCTACCGATCGATCAAGACAGACGCCGACCAGGGTTTCGGGACGGACTGCGTGTTCGCGGAGGAAATGGGCCAGGCGGTTGGCGCGGGAATTCAACTCGCGGTAGCAAATCTGCTGTTGAGCAATAGTCAGAGCGGGGGCATCGGGAGTGCGCTCCGCTTGATCTTCGACGAACTGGTGCGGGCCTCGCGTCAGAGGATAATCCCGGAGGGTATCGTAACCAGATTCGTGGAGAGAAAAGTTCACTCCTGCTCCCATCTTGCCCTTCGCGAGCAATTGACGAGCCCAACAACAAACAGAAGTTCCGATTGCGGCTGCGGTGTAAGCCTTTTAGTTCCTAATATGTCATGAGAGTAGTCGCGTGGTTAGTGACGTTCGTCACTATTTCGGGGGGCGGATTTGTGATCTGGATCACCCGCAAAAAATGCGCAGAAGTGGAAGAAGACTTCTTGGCCTGCTCAGCCCCAGCGCTTGCGACAGAAGGCGAAGCGCAGAGCGAAAGCCGATGGCCCGAGTCTATTTTGCGCGGGCCAATACCAGGGTGACATCGTCGGGCTGTTCGTTATCTCCGATCCAGTCGGCCACGGCGGCCATGACAATTTCGGTGATGCGCTCCAGGGGCAGGTGTCGATTCTCTTGCGCCAACTGGAGCAGGCGCTCCTCGCCAAACTCGCCATAGTCGTTTTCCGGTTCAGTCACCCCGTCGCTGTAAGCCACCAGCAAATCACCGGGGCGGAGTTGCACGGACGCTTCCGGAAAACTCAGGTTGTCGAACAGACCGACCACGGTTCCGCCGCAGCTCAGTAATTGCGACGAGCCGTCGTCAGAAATCAGGATGGGCTGCAGATGACCGCCGTTGGCATAAGTAAAGCGGCGCGTCGCTCCGTCGTAGATTCCCAAGAACAACGTCGCATACTTGGCCGCCGGAGTGCTTTCGTAGAGCTGGTGGTTCAAGAGCGCCAGCAGGGTTGCCGGGGAAGCGTCCCCTCCTCTGGAATCGGACGCCAGCATCAATCCCGCGGCCTCGTGAGCACCGGCGGCGGCTTCGCGCAGTACGGGCACGTCTTCAATGCTGTAGGCGCGCACGGCGGAGTGGATCGTCGCCATCAACAGCGCCGCTGAAATTCCTTTGCCGCTGATGTCGCCCACCGCCAGCATCATCTTGTCGGAATTGAGCGCGAGAAAATCGTAATAGTCGCCGCTTACGGTACGCGCCGGGCGGCAGAAGCCGTGAACCTCGAAGCTCTCCAATTGGGTGATGAGTTTGGGGTAGAGCTGGGCCTGCACTTCCTGGGCAATGGCCAGCTCGCCTTCCAGCCGCTGCTTTTCTTTCTGCTCCTGAACCAGCTTTTCGATGGACGTGGTCATGGAGTTGAAAGAGTTGGCAAGCGTGGCCAGTTGGTCGCTGGAGTGCACGGCGATGCGGTGGCTGAAGTCGGCACGATTGATGTGTTTGGTGGCTTCGTAGAGTTCAGCTACCGCCGAGGTGATACTGCGGGTCAGCTTGGTGCCGACCAAGAGCGCCAGCAGTTCGATGATGGCGAACACAATCGCAATCGAAAGCAAGATATACTCGACGCCCTTGGCGTAATCTCCGAGTGCGGCAAAAAGTCTCGCATAGAGCACCGAGGGCCGGGTTTCAACCTCGGCCAGCGCACCCGCGCGCTTTCGCTCTCCCGTTTTCCAATCGACGACCTGTAGGGGAATAGGGAAAGTAACTTGGCGATCAAACATGTCGCTAGCCGGTGGAATCGTCCCGGCGGAGAAGGTCTGCTGCCGCGGTTTCCCTTCATCGAACGCCAGGAAGGACTTTGATGCGTCCGGCGAGCTTGCAGTGGGGCTCGGGGTAACGCTTTCGGTGCCGCTCTCGGTGCCATAGACCGCGATCTGGCCGAGGTCGCCCGCGATGCCCTCGACAAAGTCCTTGTCGAGCGGTTCGCTCAAGACCACGCGCAGCGACTCTGGCCCGGCTTCGGCCAGGGTCGCAGTCCTCAGATAGAGCGTGCCCCGGTCGTTGACGATATCGCGAAAATCAGCGGTGATGAAGGTTGGAAAGCTAACGCTGGCCGGCGCCGCGGGCCCCGAACAGTAGGGCTGGGGCTGGCTCCGGTACCAGGCGCACACCTGACGCCGCGACCACTCCGGACGGCGCGATCGGACCTGGCTAAGCGTTTCCGCATTGAGCATTTTCCCGTCCGCGATTTGGGTCACCAGATGATGGGCGATGGCGCGATCGGCCGACTCCATGCTGCGCAGGTGGGTGGTGATGTCCGAGGTTACGACAAAGCTGGCGAACTGGCCGGCGAGCAGATAGAGGGTGATGAGAGAAATCATCACCAGCAGAATGCCCGGGATGACGCCGATAAAGACGTAGGTTACGATCAACCGGTTCCGCAATCGCCACAGCAATTGCGAACGGAGCCACCGGAAAGCCGCGATCGTCAGCAACACAATCGCCAGCAGGCTAAGAAAAATCACCCAGCCCTCGAGGCTGGAGGAGGTCGACGGACTCGCCCGCCGCGTCAGCCACTGCCCCAGGAACAAGAGCAGGTCGAGCGCCAGCACATAGAGCGCCGCCCACGCCGTCCAGCTCTGCGGCCAGAGCTTCCGGGCACGCAGGCGGCTTTCGAGTTCGAGAGAAATCAGTCTCATCGTGCTGCCGGATTCATCGCCCGATTATAGAGGCCGCCAGTGCCGGAATCTCTGCCCAAGTCATATTTCAGGGTAGATGTCGAAGAAGGCGGCGAGACTCGCTTGGAGCTGCTTCTCGATCTCGTCCTTGCTGCCGTCCAGAATGTGCAAAGCGATGTGGGCATCGCGTCCATTCTTGAGTTTGATCGTCGCTGAACCGACTTCCGCAACCTCGTCGGAAGGCAGCAGACGCAGGCCATATATCAATGTCAGATTTGCCATCCAGCGATTGTAAGCCAGAGCATGTGGGGCGGAAGAGGCAGGCTGGCCGCCGGCCTAGCCCGGCGGCCACTGCAGGGAGCGGCCTCCGATGAGATGCACGTGCAAATGAAAGACCGATTGGCCGGCGCGGGGACCGACATTTAACACGGTGCGGTAGCCGTCCTCAATGGACCGTTCCCGCGCGATGTGGGCGGCCACGAGGTGACAGCGGCCCACCAGTTCGGCGTCTTCCTTCTTGGCTTCTTTCAAACCGGTAATGTGTTTTTTCGGTATGACCAGAACGTGAGTCGGGCCTTGCGGATTCAGATCTTCAAAAGCGTAGATGTGCTCGTCTTCATAGACCTTTTTGGACGGCACTTCGCCCCGAATGATACGGCAGAACAGGCAATCCGCCATGGTTAAGTCTCCCTCTCGCGCGGGATTACGATCTCAGGGCAATCCGCTGACGATGATACGTGCTCTTGTCTCTGGCCCAAAACAATACCACTCCGCAGAGCGGCGTCCGGTAAAAAAATGTCAGTCCAGCCGCACCAGAAACACCGATCCCTCCGGCGTCTCCGTCTCGTGCGCGAGAGCAATGGCGCGCTGGCGGTCGTCGTCGAGCACGCGCACCCGCACCCACCAGTCGCCTACGGGACTGACAAACTTGATGACCTTGGCGGTCTGGTAACGTTGCTGCAGGTGGACGGCTGTTTCCGCGGCCGCCTTCTGTCCAGTAAAGGAACCGATCTGAACCGCCCAGCGTCCGCCGGTGTCGAGAGCCACGGGGGCTTGCAGTACTTCCAGGCGAACCTTTGCCGTGCCCGGCAAGTAGACGTCAAGGGCTTTGGCGGCAGCGAGCGAAAGGTCGACAATCCGACCCTCGACGAAGGGGCCGCGATCGGTGATTCGCACCAGCGCCGATTTCCCGGTTTTCAGATTCGTGACGCGCACAATTGAGCCCAGCGGCAAGGTGAGGTGCGCCGCCGTCATGGCGTTCATGTCATAAACTTCGCCGTTCGATCCGCGCCGGTTGTGGTAGGGAGCGCCGTACCAACTCGCCGTCCCGGTTTGTTCAAAAATGGGCTTGGCGTCGGCGGGAATGTCGAATTTATCTTCTTCGTTCGTAGTTCCTGGGGAGGCTGGAGTCGGGCCTGGTTTTTCTTTCGGCGGCGAAAGTGCGGGCGGAGGCGGAACTGGCGCGGGCGTTTGCTTATGGCCGCACGCGCTGACCAGCAAACTGGCCAGCAAGATCAAGAGAATAAACGAAGGCGCGGGCGGCCTCTGGCGAACTTTCCTGGCCGCGCAACTGGCGCTGCGCTTCAGGAATTCTTGCGGTGAGTTTCCAGAAAATCGGCGAACTCCGAGAGCTTTCCCGCAGCCGTTCGCAATCCCTTCGACGAGCCGGTGCGAACCGCCGGTACCACCTCGTCGTTCAGATACTTGACCAGTTCCGCGGTCTCTTTTTCCAGAGTCTGGGCGAGATTCGTTACCGAGCGATTGATCCGCGCGGAAGCCTCTTCCACCTTGCGATCGAATTCGGTCATAACCGTCCTGCCGGTTGGGATTAATATTCACGCGTCTATCGCGGTTACCAAGCTTCATCATTATCGTGGGCTCGCGGGCAATCGGTCAATTGCCGTTTCTCGTTTTACGTGAAAGCGGGTCACAGCCATGTCGCCATGCTTTCATTTCCATTCGTCCCCATGCGGTGGTCCGCAGATCCGCCAGGTCACGGTACAATCACGCCATGCTTCCGAGGATAGCCGCCCCCAGGTCTCCACTTTCCCTGACTTTGATTCCGATTTTGACGCCCGGCATGGTGCCAGCTTTGATGCTTACGCTAGTGCTTATCGTTGCGCCAGGCTGTACCTTTTATGGCGATCATCCGGCGCGCGCCCTGTCACAGGCGACCGGAGGAGAGGCCATGGAGCGCGTTTTCTGGAAACAGGTGCAAGCTGCGAACTGGGTGGAGGTAGAACGAGCTCTGGCTTCGAATTACGCCGGCGTAACTCCCCATAGCATGCTCGATCGCTCCGCCGCGTTGGAACAGTATCGCGCCTGGCAGTTGAAGGACTTCACCATTGGCGATCTGAAAACCGAGTTGAACGGAACTACCATCGTGGTGACTTATACCATCACACTGAACGGCGTCATCTCGAACGGCACCAGTGGCGCACAACCGCTGCCGTCGGCGCCCGAGCGCATGATGACGGTGTGGCAGCAGCAAAAAGCGGGGTGGGTGGTCATCGCGCACAGTGTCAGCCAACCATAGATGCTCGTGTCCAAGTCCATCACTGCAGAGCGGTCACTGGCCGCATCGCCCTTCCCACCGAACGGCCAGAGCCTGGGCGCTTTCCGGCGGGCGCTGTTGCGCTGGTACGACCACCATCACCGCCATTTGCCATGGCGCGAAACTCGCGATCCCTACCGCATCTGGCTCAGTGAAATCATGCTGCAACAAACGCGCGTGGCCGCAGTGCTGGAACACTACCGGATTTTTCTCCAGCGTTTTCCGAATATCCAGTCTCTGGCCGCAGCTTCCGAAGACACCGTACTCTCCGCCTGGAGCGGATTAGGCTACTACCGGCGGGCCCGCATGTTGCATCGCTGCGCCCAGCGTATCGCGAAACAACATGGCGGTTGCTTCCCGCCCGATTCCAAAGCGTTGATCGCCTTGCCCGGCATTGGTCGCTACACTGCCGCCGCCATCGCGAGCATCGCATTTGACGAACCGGTTGCCGTGGTGGATGGCAATGTCGAACGCGTGCTGCAAAGACTGCTTGGCAAGGAGAGGACTGCGATCGCTCTCACCACGCCGCAAACCTGGCAGCTCGCGCAAGAACTGCTCGCGACCTCGCGGCCCGGCGATTTCAATCAGGCCATGATGGAACTCGGCGCCACAGTGTGCGTTCCCGGCGAGCCTCGCTGCGCCTTCTGCCCGGTCCGGAAATGGTGCGGCACGATCGCCCAAGAAAACGGGGCGCCCTCGGCCCGCGGGATGCTGAAGCCGCCCTCAGCCCCTCCCATCAAGAAAAAACTCTGGTGCTGGCTCAGCCTTCGCAACGGTGACATCCGCCTGGTACAGCGGCCGAGGGAAGCATCGCTGATGCCCGGCATGTGGGAACTACCCCAGTCGGCGGAAGCTCCCCCTGCCTGGAAGACGGCGTCTCACTGGCGTACCTTCCGCCATTCCATTACCATCACGAACTATACCGTGCATGTGCTTCGGAATATCCGCGCCGATCATTCGGCCACGCCCAGGGGCAAATGGATTGCGTTGGATAGCGTTTCTCAGCTCCCAATCACCGGGCTGACGCGGAAAATCCTGAAGGCCGACGGTATCATCTGATCTGGTGAGGCATTTCTTCCATGAAGTGGCTCGAACGTTTATTCGGAGGTCCGAACGATATGGCTGCATTGCCGGCCGGAAGCAAAGCACCCGAGTTTTCTCTGCCCGCGGTTGGCGGCGGAAAAGACGATGGCGGTAACTTTTCGTTGCAAGCCGCTCTCCAGCGGGGCCCCGTGCTGGCCGCCTTTTTCAAAGTGTCTTGCCCAACCTGCCAATACACATTTCCGTATCTCGAACGCCTGCACCAGGCGTACGGCGACAAGAAGATCACGATCGTGGGCATTTCGCAGAACGACGGCAGCGACACTGCCGCTTTCGTGAGGGAGTACGGGATTACCTTTCGCACGCTGCTTGACGACCCCAATGGTTACGCGGTTTCGAATGCTTACGGCCTGACCAATGTTCCGTCTTTGTTCCTGATCGGACGGGACGGGAAAATCGAAATCAGCAGCGTGGGATGGGTGAAACAGGAAGTGGAAGACATCAATCGGAAGCTCGCGGCCGCGCAGCAGATCACGCTCCCGCCGATCTTTAAGCCGGGAGAGGATGTCCGCGACTTTCGCGCTGGTTGAGGATCGAAAAACTGATCCCGCGGTCGCGGGAAAAACGCCCTCACTGCTGGTTGGCCGCGCTTGCACTTGGGTAACTTTCGAGCGTTCCCGCAGCATGCTAGCCTCTCTTTAGTACTGCCGTCTCATCCATTTGCAAACGGCGTACTAGACCAGAGACACGCCGTCGCCCATGCCCAAGGTCCCGATTTTCCGGTTGCGCACTTCTGAACCGACCAGTCGTCCCGATCTGCAATACTACGGCCTGACGCTCGCCTTCAGTGATTTGCAACTAGGCGTCGACAATCTCCGCTACGATGTCTGTCTGAGTCCGCGCATTACATCGGATTTGAGCTTCCATCTGGCGCGCTACATTTGCCGTTTCGGAGCAGTGGAATCGCTGCTTGAAATGGACGTTCCGGCGCCGATTCAGAACAAATTCATTCGCTCCGGCGAGGGTCCCGCCAAGCTGCGCAAAGCCACCCCCGCCGACCTGAAGACTGTGCTGGCCTCGATTCATCTGGCGATCCTGAATCGCGCCAAGGCTGAAGGCAATCCGTCGATCGATATGCTTGGGCGACTGGCCGTGCTCAAGTTCATCCGCAACGAACTGCAAACGCAGTACGCCAAGATCCTGGAACAGTGCCGCATGAAGGCGAAGTCGCTGGAGGGTGTGCGGCAGTTGAAAATGATGCAGACCCAGGAACTCGTTTCCTCATTCCGAGTGGGCAAGAAAATCATTTTGCGCCGTGCCGGGCAGGAAATGTTCCGCCTGCTTCGGCAGATTGAAACCGAAACTTTGGCGCGCACCCGCCACTCGCTTCTGGGCGAATCGCCCGCCGACTGCTACCAGCTGTTTCTCAATCCGCTGGTCTTTACCGATGAGGGCCGGGACGACTATCTCTGCGCCGAGCACTATTACATGTTCGGCAACTTCGACAAAGATCCCGACCGTTTCACCAATCTTCGCCAGTGCGCGCTTAGCTTTCTGCGCGAACTGGGATACGGCGAAGCAGTGGATGACGAGCATCTGGAGCAGGCGCTCAATGTTCCGGAAAATGCCATCGCACTGGTGGGGACAGGCAACGGGGAAGACGCGACGCAGGAAGACCGCAATAAGCAAGACCGCCTCGACATCTGGACGCGTCTGTTACAACGGCAGGGGGTGCTTGCGCACGTGGTTGCGTCTTATGAGGCGGTTCCCCTGCTGGCAGAGTATGCGCCTCGAGTGAATCCGCAGCAGATCAAGAACGCGCTCATCTTCCGCGAAGAAGCGGAACGAGTGGAGAGAATCATCGCCGAAAGCCGCCTTCACTCCGACCGCCTGTTTGCCGCGGTGGGTCGGGTGGCCTCCTGCCGCAACTCGGAACGCAGCCATTTTGCCGCCCGCGTGCTGTACGACCTTTTCTCGTATCACCGCGATCTGCGCGGCCTCGAAACCATCAACACCGGTTTTGACCACATCAATCTGGTCAGCGACGAAAAAGTCCGGGAGCTTTCCAGTTTGAACGGCATGCTCTACGAGTTTCTGCCGCCCGAAGACCAGAAGCCCGCCCAGGATCGGGTGGTTCATCACGTGATTCTTAAGGCCGACGTGCGAGATTCTTCGCGTCTCACGCGGTCGCTGATGGAAAGAGGCATGAACGCCGCCTCCTACTTCAGCCTCAATTTCTACGGTCCGGTCAACAAGCTGCTGGCAAAGTACGGCGCCACCAAGGTCTTTCTCGAAGGCGATGCCATTATTGTGGCGCTGCTCGAGCGCGAAGGCGAAGCCCGGCTCAGCGTGGGCCGCACCTGCGTGCTGGCCTGGGAAATGGTCAGCCTGCTGCGCGAGTACAACGAACTTCTGGAGCAGTCCGGACTGCCTCCGATGGAAGTGGGGGTGGGCATCGCCTATCAGGACTCGCCTCCGCTCTACCTGATGGATGGCGAGCATCGCATCATGATTTCGGACGCCATCAATGACAGCGACCGGCTTTCATCCTGCAGCAAGCGCGTCCGCAAGAAAATCGCTCCGGACGCGGGAGTATTCCAGGTGTACTCGGTTCTGATCGGGGGCGGTGGCAACGGCAACAGTGAGAGCGCAAGCGCCGAAGCGGGAACCGAGGAAATGCGGCTCAACTACAACGTCGGCGGGATCTGTCTGAGTGAAGCAGCCTTCCACAAGCTAAAGCAGGAAATTTCGCTCACATCCTGGGAGTCAAACCCGGGCGCAACCGGCTTTACCGGACCGTGGATTGACGAGCTCTGCGAGTTTTTCGTGGGCACAGTTCCCATTGCCAACGGAAACTTTCGCAAGATTGCCATCCGCAAAAGCCGCATCGCCCAGGTCGATGTTCGCGACCTCTCGATCTTGCGCTGGACCGATCGCTGGTATTACGAGGTCTGCGCGAATGCGGCCGTCTATGCGGCCCTCCCGGGAGAAAAATCCGCCTCCACTCGAGGCTAGAGCCACGCCACCACGCTGACTCATCTTTTCCTGGTCTCTTTGTCCCGGCACTTCCGTCTAGGCTCAGAAATTCCGTCGAACTCGAAATGGAATCTTAACCACGGCTTCGAGGGCGACCGGCTTCCCTGCTTTTTCCGCCGGCACAAATTTCCAGCGTGCCAGGGCTTTGGTCGCGTAGACATCGAGACGGTCGTCCGGGCTGTTGAGAACTCGAATGTCGCTCACTTTGCCATCGGAATGGATCACGGCATAAAGCGTGACCATGCCATGCACATTGGCGCGAATCAATTCCAGCGGATAGCCGGGATCCGATGTCTCGGTGGCGACTGGGGCCAGCAACTCACCGTCGCTTCGTTGCGCCGAAAGTTCCGCGAACCGGATATCCCAACTGCCGGTAGAGGAGTTCAAATTCGGCATATTCAGCGTCATGGCGTAGAAGCGCTTGCCGCCAAAAACCTGGCGGTCCACGTCGGTGATTTTATCGTTGGCCACGGGAGAGGCGGCCCGCGTTCCCGAGCGCGCGCCCATTGACGAAAGGGTGGCCGGGTCGCGAGTGCCGTCCGCGCCGTTGCCCTCGACCGCCGAGGTGGCGCGCGAGTCGGCCGAAGCCACACGCAGGCCCGCCGGTAGAGAGCCGCGGCGGCCGGATGCGCCCGAGCCTTTTGCGGCCGAGTTCGAGCCCGTCAAATCTGGTGTTCCTGAAGCGCCTGATTTCCCCTGCGGGCCCGCCGAGAATGTTCCGCGGCGATTGCCGGTGGGTACGGCAACCGGGCCGGTGGGAGCAACCGGATGAATGCCCAACGCGATCAGCCGGCCGCCGGCGCTGGCATTGCCCGCCGCCATGCTTGGCGGAGGAGCTACGGGTTGCACGCTATCGCCCGGTAAACGCCCGCCGCCGCGAGATGCCAGGGAATGTTGTTCGGCCACCGCGAGTTGCGGAGCGGGCGCCACTACTTCGCTCGGACCAATATTCATGAGCCCTACTTTGCCCTTGGGCGATGGCGTCAACTCCGGAGGCGGCGCGATCACATCCGATTTCATGGCCGCTCGAACCACCCGATCGGGGGCAAACTCGACTTCGGGAGCGGGCGCCACCACTTGCGCCTCGGGGGCGACAACCCGGCTCAGCGAAGCTCGCGTCGCATCCAGCGGAACTGCAGGAACAATCGCCCCCGTGGCCACGATGTTGGGCAGCGGAATGTCGCGGTCCAGCTTTAAATCGGGCGGCACGACGATGGTTTGGGACCGGTTGTCCGCTTCCGGCGGAACCGAAAGGATCGGCTGTTTGGCGTACGCGGGGTCTCCCGTTTGTGCCTTCGGAGCCTCGGTGGCGCCGGTGTCGAGAGGGGGCAGATATTCTTCCGGCGAATAGGTCACCAGCGACGACCGGTCAAAGGTGGCGCGATCCAGAATCTTCTGCTGCCGGATCCACGAAATCGAGATCGTATATATGAGGGCAAAGGCGGCCGCGTGCAAGACCACGGATTGCAGGAATCGTCCCCAGGGCAATCTCTGCTGGACAAAAACGTCGTGCCAAAGATCAGGCTCGCCACGCAGAACTGCCGGGCGCGATTCCGAGCGCAGAGCAGCCCGCACTCCGCTCCGGAACTCCGGGCTCGCCGGATCGCGTTCCACTAGCAGTCTCAACATATTTTTGCCCGGGGATTCCATTTCTAGGTCCAAGTCCTCCAGCGAACTGATTTCCCTGCTACGACGGTGCCCCCGGCAGGCGGGATCCGGGCGCCTTTGCGGGCTGGCCACGGACGGCCGATTCGTAGCAAGATTATAGCCGACAATCGGGCGCCCCACTCATCCACGATGCTTGGCGCGATGGCTGGCGAAGAAGCCGGTGGCCTGTAACATCCTCTAGCGCCATTCTTTAATGCCCCTGCTTTAACGCCCGCATCCTGTCGCGGCGGCTATACTGACGGTTCCGAGGTAAATATGCCGATTCCCGACAACCGGTTCCGCGCGTTACAGCTTACGTGTTTCCTTGTCTTGGTTTGGATGCTCGCGGGCGCGCAAGCGAAACCGGATGGGCACAATAATACTAACAATGACGATCAAGGCCGCCGAAGTTCCGCGACGCCGGGCGCGGACTACTCCGGCATGTACAGCTTCTTGCGCGAGGGCGAGTTTGCGCAGATCACGGTTGAAGACCAGGGACGCGTCACCGGCTATGTTTCGCGTTACCGCGATGCGGAGGGCGATGGCGGCGATTTTGTCGATCACTACTTCAAGTCGGGAAAGCTCGAGGGCAATCACCTCGTGTTTACCACCGACATCGTACGTGGCGTGTCTTTCGACTTTCGGGGGACGGTCGAGCGTGGCGAGGGCAAGGTCCGTGGCGACGAAGCATATTACGTGTTGCAGGGAACTCTGGTCGAGAACACAACTGACGAATCCCAAAAAACATCTTCCCATGCGCACGAGGTTGCGCTGAAGAGTTTTCCACAAGATGTGGCGCCACCGGCAGCACAGCAGAAATAAGCCGATAATTTTCGATATACTTCTTCCATACAGCCTGGGTCGTTTTATTTCTGAATCGTCGATTTCAAGTTGTTCAACTTACGTCGATTGTCGATCGTCGATAAATAGTCGATAACAAAGGAGGGTTTATGAAAAACCGTTTTATGAAGAACAAAGTTTTGCTGGTAGTCCTTATGCTGGCCTGTGTGCTGCCGATGTTGGCCGAAGACAAGAAGGAAGAAAAGGTTGACGAGCGCATTTCTCAGTCCGCGACCGTGTTCAAGGAAATCCTTGGGATGCCGGATGGGATTCCGAAGGACCTGCTCAATAAGGCCTATTGCGTGGCGATTTATCCGTCGGTAAAGAAGGCGGCGTTCATTGTGGGCGGCAGCTACGGCCGGGGCCTGATCACCTGCCGCAAGGGCCATGATTTTGCAGGCTCGTGGAGCGCGCCGGCGATGTTCGCGCTGGAAGCCGGGAGTGTCGGCTTTCAGATTGGCGGGCAGGAAACCGATTTCGTGCTGCTGGTCATGAATGATGCCGGCGCAAACTCAGTGATGTCGAGCAAGGTGAAACTGGGCGGGGACGCCTCGGTGGCGGCCGGGCCCGTGGGACGCGATGCTTCCGCAGCCACTGATATCGTCATGAAGGCCGAGATTCTCTCCTATTCCAGAGCCCAGGGACTGTTTGCGGGCGTGTCGCTGGAGGGTTCGACGATGCGCTCCGACGACGGGGCCAACAAGACCCTTTACGGCAAGGAACTCAGCGCCAAGGAAATTGTTCGAGAGGGAAAAGTCATGCCCCCGGCGTCGGCGCGGCCGCTGCTGGCACTGCTGCGGAGAGCGTCTCCAAAGCACGTCGCCAAGTAGCGGCAGTCGGCTCATTTTCAACCAGTGCGTCAGCAGGGACAGGCAATTCGCCTGTCCCTGCGCAGCTTGAAGGCCGGGCGGAAATGTCCGGCTCGCATGCCTGGCCAAGCTCTAAACGAGGTAGCGACCTCGACAGAGCGACAACTGCACGACAACTGCCGGTACAAGCGCTGCGCGGTAGTGTCCTGATTTGAAGCTCTCGCGCTTCAAGATTGGAAAACCAAATTTAGGACAGTACCCGCTGCGCGGTGATGTCAAGCTGCTTGTGTAAATAGGTTGAGGGTGCGGGTTTTCCATTCCAGGTTGAATCTCTGGAAGATGGAGTAGATGATGCGGTCCACGCTTGCGACATTCACAAAGCAGACCATGGGCC